>ORMF012286991.1_pt1 | contig 21502 bp, 19 predicted proteins | sample 1779871 | NCBI WGS metagenome assembly ORMF01 (sample SAMEA104232316, study PRJEB22302) | groundwater metagenome | biome: forest; feature: aquifer; material: groundwater | place: USA | collected 2011-08-07 | depth 5.4 m | reverse complement strand
GAGCCGGCGGCGTTCTCTTGCCGACGCGTATCGGCGGGCCTTGCCCGATACCGTGCGTCCCCTGCGCGAGCACGACACCGGGCACGTGTATCACCTGTTCGTCGTGCGATCGCCGGACCGCGACGCGCTCCAGGCGCACCTGCGCGCGTCAGGAGTCGATACGTTGATTCACTATCCGGTGCCGCTTCCGAGCCAGCCGGCGTTTGCCGGCATTACGGGCCGGGACTGTCCGGTCGCGGCACGGATGGCGGGCGAGATCCTATCGTTGCCGCTACACCCACGGCTGACCGACGCAGATGTGGCGCGGGTGTCCGCCGCGATCCGCGCCTTCCAGAAGGGACGTATCCTCGCGTGAAAACCCTCATTACCGGAGGTGCAGGCTTCATCGGATCACACCTTGCGGACCGTCTCCTCGAGGACGCACACGAGGTGATGGTCCTCGACAACCTTTCGACCGGATCGATCGACAACATCGCTCATCTCAAGGGCCGGGCCGGTTTCGGATACACGATCGACTCGGTGACCAACGAGTCGCTGCTGGCGGAGCTGATCGACGGCAGCGATGTCGTCTTCCACCTCGCTGCCGCCGTAGGCGTGAAGCTGATCGTCGAGCAGCCGGTGCACACGATCGAGACGAACGTGCACGGCACCGAGGTCGTCCTCAAGCACGCGAACAAAAAGAAGAAGCTGGTCTTCATCGCGTCGACCTCCGAGGTGTACGGCAAGAGCACGGACGTCCCGTTCCGCGAAGCCGCCGACGTGGTGATGGGGCCGACCACCAAGCACCGCTGGGCGTACGCGTGCAGCAAACTGATCGACGAGTTCCTCGCGCTCGCGTACTGGAAGGAGAAGCAGTTGCCGGTGGTGATCGTGCGACTGTTCAACACGGTCGGACCGAGACAGACGGGCAGGTACGGGATGGTGCTGCCGACGTTTGTCCGGCAGGCGCTCGCCGGACAGCCGATTACCGTCTTTGGCGACGGCACGCAGTCCCGCAGCTTCACCTACGTCGGTGACGTCGTCGAGGCGCTCGTCCGCCTCACCCATGAGCAGCGCGCTGTCGGCGAGGTCTTCAATATCGGCAACATGGGCGAGGTCACGATCAGAGATCTGGCCGAGCGTGTGAAGCAGATGACTGGCAGTTGCTCGCCAATCCACTACATTCCGTACGACCAGGCATACGAAGCCGGTTTCGAGGACATGCCGCGGCGGGTCCCGGACATCACGAAAATTCGCGATTTCGTCGGGTACGAGCCGAAAGTGAAGCTCGACGATATCATTCGAAGCGTCATCGAACACATGCGCGCAAATTAGCACGGGGAGGCTAGAATGAAAGCTCCGGTGCGATACCGCGTTCTCGCTTTCTCGCTCGTGCTCATCGGCTGCGGGGCGTTCGTGCGCGCTCAGCAGCCGCTGCGACTGCAGATTGCCGGGGGTCGGGTGACGCTGCATGCGCAGAACGTCCCCATCCGGACGATCCTCGCGGAGTGGGCGCGGCTGGGTGGCGCGACGGTCATCAACGGCGATCGAGTCGCGGGTCCGCCCCTCACGCTCGAACTCGAAGGCGTGACGGAACGCGAGGCGCTCGACATCGTCCTGCGCGGCGTCAGCGGATACATGCTGGCCGCGAGGGAGCCAGGCGGGGCCGGCGCGTCGATATTCGATCGCATCATGATTCTTCCGACGAGCGCCGCGCCGCGCAACCCGTCCGCATCGCCTGCGCCGATCTTCTCGAATGCGCCGAACGGGATCGTGCGGCCGATTCAACCACGTCCGCCGACTGACGATCAGGATCCTGACGACACGGGCGCACCCGGTGACGACGATGGCGTCCAGATTCCGCGGCCGGTGGTAATCCCGCGACCGACGCCGAACTCCGTCGGGTCGCCAGTCTTTCCGCCGGCACCGATCGGCACCTCGGACGACCCGCCGGAACGGACGACGCCGCCCGGCGTGGTCGTCACGCCAACCAATCCCTTCGGCGTGCCGCCCGGTTCCTCGCTAAGGCCGGGTGTGATCACGCCGGCGCCAGTGGCGCCGGTGCCTCCAGCACGTAACAGTCCTCAAGACTGAGAAGCGGCTGCCGCGGTCACACGGCCAGGTCGGTCCAAGAGGACCCGGCCTCCTTCGTCATAAAATAGCGATCTCGTGTCCGAAATCGATCGGTTCCGGCCGGACGACCGCCGCGGCGTCGATATGCTGTATCGCCGGACGCATGGCGCTGATGCCGCGAATGCCCTGCGCCTCCGCTGGGACTGGCAGCACCGCCGCAACCCGTATAACCAGACGGGGCAGCCGGAGATCTGGGTCGCTCGCGAAGGACCGACGATCGTTGCTCACTACACCACGCTTCCCGTCCGCGTCTCGATCAAGGGCATCGAAGTCGAGGGCGCGTGGGGCAGCGACGCCATGGTCGCGCCCGAGCGGCGCCGTCAGGGGATCGGCGAGGCGCTCATTCGCACGTGGGATCGGAACAGCGGCGCCGTGCTCGCGCTTGGCGCCACAACGGACGGCCGCAAGCTGCTCGATCGCCTGCACTGGCCTGACGCGCACATCGTTCCTTGCCTCGTGAAACCGCTGACACGGCGCGCGGTGCGGCTGCCGCAGTGGCCCGCACCCATCAACCGTCTGGTCTCTGCGCTCACATGGCCAGTCGTCCACGTGGTGTCGCGCTCGCGTCCGCTGCGAGCGGAATGCGAGCCGATCCGCCGTTTCGATGCCTCTTTCACGGCGCTCTGGGAACGACTCGCGCCAAAGTTCGACCTCGCCGTGCGCCGCGACGCGTCGTATCTCAATTGGCGCTACATCGAGCCGCCGCATGTGCGCTACTCGGTGGTCGCGTTGAAACGGCAGGGAGAGGTCCATGGCTACGCGGTGTACCGTCACCGCCATGAACCGCTCGGCCGCGTGACGCTGCTGGTCGACCTCCTGGCCGATCCGGACGACGTCGCGGGGCTGAAGACGCTGCTGCGCTGGGTCGACCGCGCGGCGCGTGCGGAGGACGCGGACAAGGTCCGCGCATACGCGATGAACGGCGCCTTTCGCCGGGCGCTGAGGCGCAACGGCTACTTCGCCGTGAAGTCGGCGCTCGAAGTCAGCGTGAAAGTGAATGCGGTGCAGGTACCGAAGGGCTTCTACGACGAGACAGGCAAATGGCACGTCACGTACGGTGATTCCGATCAGGATCATTGATGATGGCTATGCTTCTCCGCGATCAGGTGAACGCCGACATGTCCTCGGCGATGAAGGCAAAGGACGCCGCTCGTCTTTCAGCGCTCCGGATGCTGAAGGCCGCGATCATGAACAAGGGCGTCGAGAAGGGGCGCGATCTCGACGATGCAGAAGTCCTGCAGGTCGTCTCGACGCTCGTCAAGCAGCGGCGCGACTCAATCGAGCAGTTCTCGACCGCAGGCCGCGTCGACCTCGTCGACAAGGAGACGGCTGAAATCACCGTCCTCGAGCGTTACCTTCCACCGGCGGCGTCGGCCGAGGAGATCGATGCGGCCGTGATCGAGGCGATCGCCGAGACCGGCGCAAGCTCGCCGAAGGACATGGGCAAGGTAATGAAGGCAGTGATGCCGCGCCTGGCGGGCAAGAATGCCGATGGCCGCGCCGTGAGCGAGGCGGTTCGCCGCAAGCTTGGCGCCTAGCTCTCCTCCTCCGCAATATGCGCTCGCGCGCTCCGCCGCGTCGGCGGGAGCCGCCACCATGACCAGCCGAATCCTCGGCCTGGTTCGCGACCAGGTGCTTGCGGCGATGTTTGGCGCGGGCAATGCGATGGACGCGTTCAACGTCGCCTTCCGGATCCCCAACCTTGTCCGCGATCTGTTTGCGGAGGGCGCCATGAGCGCGGCATTCGTGCCGGTGTTCATGCAGCAGTTGACGGTCGGCGGAAAGGCATCGGCGTGGCGGCTGGGCAACAACGTGATCAACGCGCTCCTGCTCGTCACTGGCGTCGTTGTCATCCTGGGTATCGTGTTCGCGCGACCGCTGGTCGGCGCCTTCGCGGCCGACTACGCGAGCGTGCCGGGGAAGCTCGAGCTCACGGTGCTATTGACGCGCATCATGCTGCCGTTCCTGACCCTGGTGGCGATCGCGGCCGCGTTGATGGGCATGCTGAACTCGCTGCACCTCTTCTTCATCCCCGCGCTCGCGCCTGCGATGTTCAACGTCGCAACCATCGTGTGTGCACTGACACTGGTGCCGGTCATGGCGCGCGCCGGCTGGCCACCGATCACGGCGATTGCCATCGGCACGCTCGTGGGCGGCCTCGCGCAGCTGTCGTTGCAGTGGCCCCTGCTCCGTCGTCAGGGCTTCAGGTACGAGCCCTTCCTGGATTGGAGTCAGGAAGGACTGCGCCGCGTGCTGCTGATGATGGGACCGGGGACCATCGGTCTTGCGGCAACACAAGTGAACGTCTTCGTGAACACGGTGCTCGCCACGGGCGAAGGGACCGGCGCCGTGTCGTGGTTGAACTACGCGTTCAGGCTCATGTATCTGCCAACGGGCCTGTTTGGCGTCTCCATCGCCACCGCAACCGTGCCGGCGGTGTCGCGTCACGCTGCACGGGCAGATAATGTCGCCGTGCGCGGCACGCTTGCCGAGGGGCTGTCCCTGATGCTCGTGATGAACGTCCCCGCGACGGTTGGACTCATCGTTCTCGCCACCCCGATTGTTCGCGTGATCTTCGAACGCCGCGCATTCCTGCCGTCAGATACCGCGGCGACGGCGGCGGCACTGCAGTTCTACGCGGTCGGACTGCTCGGCTACTCCGTCGTACGGATCGCGTCACCTGCGTTTTACGCACTCGGCGACAGCCGGACGCCCGTGAAGATCAGCATTGCCGCAGTCATCGCGAACGCCGTCCTGAACCTGGCGCTGGTTCGAGTGCTCGGATATCGCGGTCTCGCGCTCGGGACGTCGATTGCGGCGCTCTTCAACGCGGGTGCGTTGATCTGGTTCCTGCATCGCCGTCTCGATGGGCTGGACGACCGGCGTGTGCTCAGCTCGTTCGCGAGGATAATAGTGGCTTCGCTGGGAATGGGAATGGCGGCGGTCGCGATCGACCGCGCGCTGACCGCGTGGATTCCCGGCGACGCGTTCGTTGTGCAGGCCCTGCGTCTGTTCATGACAATAGTGTCGGCGCTGATGGTGCTCGCGCTGGCGGCGCACGTGTTGAGAATTCGCGAATTCCGGGAAGGTCTTGCGCTCATCGCGAAGCGCGGGGTCGCGAATCCCTCTAGATGATGGGCTTTCCCCGAGGCATGGAAGTTGCTGAGCAGCTTCGAGTTGTAACAGACTGAATCAATGCGGTCTCGCTATCCTTCCTCATCGACGTTCGCATATTCGTTCGGCCCCGGTCCGCTCACGCCGGCCATCAAGGCGATCGTCGTGGCGAACGTCGCTGCATTCCTGATCTCGCTGGTGGTCCCGGCCATCATGCTGACGTTCGGCCTGCGCCCAGCGGACATCTTCGGCCGCCTCTACATCTGGCAGCCGTTCACGTACATGTTCCTGCACTCCGGCATCTTCCACATCCTGTTCAACATGCTCGCGCTCTGGATGTTCGGGGTGGAGCTGGAACGCACGTGGGGCAGCCGGTACTTCCTGAAGTACTACTTCGTCTGCGGCGTCGGCGCAGCGATGACGACGGTGCTGCTGTCGTTCCTGCCGGGAGGGTTCGGCGAGCAACTGAGGTACTCGTTGACGATCGGCGCCTCTGGTGCCGTGTACGGCGTACTGCTCGCGTACGCGATGTACTTTCCGAATCGCCCGATCTACATGTATTTCGTGTTTCCGATTCCCGCGAAGTACTTCGTCGCGATTATCGGGGCGATCTCCCTGCTGTCGTCGATGGGCGGGCCCGGTGGAGGCATCGCGCACACGACGCATCTCGGCGGACTGCTGGCCGGGTATCTCTACCTCAAAGGTGGCCGCATCCATTTCCTCTCGGAGGTCAAGTACCGCTACCTGAAGTGGCGCATCAATCGAATGCGCCGAAAGTTCGATGTCTACTCAGGCGGGCGAGCAGACGACGTCAATCGACGAGTGCACTGAGACGAGCCACAGAGACTCAGAGACACGGAGAAAACAAAATCCAAGCGATCTCTGTGACTCTGTGTCTCTGTGGCCCGTCAGAGCACAAAGACGTACATAACCACGAAGGTCACGAAGCGCACGAAGGTAAGAGCACAAAGTAGAAAAAATTACTTCGTGTTCTTTTTACTTCGTGACCTTTGTGACCTTCGTGGTTACATAAAGTCTTCGTGTTCTGTGTGGCTAGCGTGATGCGCTGAACGGCAGCCGCGATCCGCTCATCGCCAGCGCCAGCAACCCACCCAGCACCGGCAGGCCCGTACCATCTCTCAGAAACGCCGGAGACCAGAACGTGCTCGTCGCAAAATGGAAGTTCAGCACCATCACGAACGCGGCGATCGCCGCCATGCGCGTCCAGAAACCGACGATCAACGCGATGCCGATGCAGAATTCGCCGAGGGGAACGAGACGCGCGAATATCGGCGCGCCGGGGATGCAGACGGTTTCCAGATACCAGCGCACGCCGGGCGTGGCGTTCGGCAGCCACTGCTGAAACCGCTGCAGCAGGATGCCGCTGTCGGTCAGCCACGCGAACTTGGTGAAACTCATCGCGACAAAGAAGACGCCGAGCATGACGGCGAGGAGGCGAAGGCCGAAACTGCCGCCGGCCGCGCGCGCGGGGGCGCCGCGCGTCTTCGCCTGCGTGGCCGTCACGAATTGCCTTCGTCGGGGGCCTCGACCCACTCGGCTCGAATCGGGCTGAACACGTAGAGCTCGAGCGTGTCCTCGAGCGCCTCGGACTGGTGCGGCATCCGCGACGGAATGTGGAGCACCTCACCCTCGCGGACCGTGATTTCCTCGCCATCGATCAGAAACCGCAGCGCACCCTGGAGAATGTACGTCATCTGCTCGCTCTCGTGGGCGTGCATCGGCACGAGCGCGCCGCGCTTGAGATAGATCTGTGCCAGCATCTCACGCTCGCCGGACACGATCTTGCGGGAGATCATCTCCGTGACTTTCTCGAGCGCGATTTCATCCCATCGGTGGACGCGGATCTGGGCAGACATGCGACAGCCCCACGAGTGTGCCATAATTTTTCGGCCATGAAGGGCTCGACCCTCACCACCGGTGCGGAGACCCGCGCCCAGGCGGCGGCGAAATCGCGGAAGCACGACGGACTCACCCGCGATGATTTACTCACCGCCTACCGGCTCATGCTCCTGTCACGGAAGATCGATGACAAGGAGATACAGCTCAAGAATCAGAGCCACGCGTTCTTTCAGATCAGCGGCGCCGGCCACGAAGCCGTGCTCGTGGCCGCGGGCACGCACCTGCGCGCAGGCCACGACTGGTTTCTCACTTACTATCGCGACCGCGCGCTCGCGCTGACGCTGGGCGTCACGCCGCTGGAGATGCTGCTCGGATCGGTCGGCGCGAAAGACGATCCTTCATCCGGTGGACGGCAGATGCCGTCGCACTGGTCGAATCCCCGGCTGCAGATCCCGTCGGCGAGCAGCGCCGTCGCCACGCAGTGCCTCCACGGCATCGGCATCGCCGAGGCGGGACGCCTGTACGAGCGCGTCGATGGCATCCCCGGCCGCCAGGGGAAATTTCAATCCGACGAGGTCACGCTCATCACCATCGGCGAGGGCGCGACCAGTGAAGGCGAGTTCTGGGAATCCCTGAACACCGCGTGCGTGCGCACCCTGCCCGTGCTCTATCTGATTGAAGACAACGGCTACGCGATTTCCACGCCGGTAGAGGTGCAGACGCCCGGTGGCGATCTCTCGCGCGTCGTCGAGCGCTTCCCGGGGCTCGAGGTATTTCGCTGCGACGGCACCGACTACATCGCAAGCCATCACACGATGCGGGATGCAGTGGAGCACGTGCGTCAGCGCAAAGGGCCCGCGCTGGTGCACGCGAAGGTTGTTCGTCCGTACTCGCATTCCCTCTCCGACGACGAGAAGTTGTACAAGACGCCCGAGGAGCGAGAGGCCGAAGCGCGCCGCGATCCGCTGCCCCGCCTTCGTCAGCTGCTCGTCTCGGAGGGACTCGCCTCGGACGAGGAGCTGGCGGAGATGCTCGCGGGAGTGGAACGCGAGGTCAACGCCGCGGCGCAGGAAGCGCGTGCCGCACCGAAGCCCGAACCGGAGACCGCAGCGCGCTACGTCTTCTCACCAACCGTCGATCCGACATCGTCTGCGTTTTCGACCGAGCCGAAGCCGAAGGGCGGGCGCGACACGATGGTGGCCGCGATTAACGCGACGCTGCGCGACGAGATGGCGCGCAACGCGCGCATCGTTGTCTTCGGCCAGGACGTGGCGGACGTGAGCCGCGACGCGGCGCTCGGCAAAGTGTCGGGCAAGGGCGGCGTGTTCAAGGTCACGCACGGCCTGCAGACGCTGTACGGCAGCGAGCGTGTGTTCAATTCACCGCTCGCCGAAGCGAACATCATCGGCCGCGCCGTCGGTATGGCGATGCGCGGCCTGAAGCCGGTCGTCGAGATCCAGTTCTTCGACTACATATGGCCCGCGTACATGCAGCTGCGCGACGAGATGGCCATGATGAGGTACCGGTCGAACAACAGCTGGACGTGCCCCATGGTCATTCGCGTACCGATCGGCGGGTACCTCCGCGGTGGCGCGCCGTATCACAGCCAGTCGGGCGTCAGCATCTTCGCGCACTGCCCGGGCATACGCATTGCCTTCCCGTCGAACGCGCGCGATGCGGTGGGCCTGCTCCGAACCGCAATCCGTTGCGACGATCCCGTCATGTTCCTCGAGCACAAGCATCTTTACCGCCAGACGTACAACAAGGCTGAGTACCCCGGCCCCGAGTACATGGTGCCGTTCGGCAGGGCATCGCTCGTGCGCGAAGGGACCGATGTTGTCGTGTTCACATGGGGTGCGCTCGTCCAGCGTTCGCTCGTCGCCGCCCAGCAGGCCGAGAAGGACGGGATCAGCGTCGCCATCGTCGACCTCCGCACGATCGCTCCGCTCGACTGGGACACGATCGCGGAATACACGAAGAGGACGAACCGCGTCATCGTGGCGCACGAGGATCAACTCCCCGCGGGCTTCGGCGGTGAGATCGCAGCGCGGATCGGCCAGGAGTTGTTCGAGCATCTCGACGCGCCGGTGACGCGGGTCGCCGCGCTCGATTGCCCGGTGGCGTACGCACCCGTGCTCGAAGAGGTCATCCTCCCGGGTTCCGCCGACGTGTTGAAGGCCATACGCACTATTGCGGCGTACTAGCATTCCCATCCTCGTTCTTCTCCTGTTCGCGCAGCCGCGAGCCGCGATTCAGGTCGATGTGCTGCGCTCGGTGGGCGGGCTGCCCGCGCACATCGCGGGCCTGTTCGATGAGCCGGCGGCGTTCCAGCAAGCGGCCAACGGTTACTACTTCGTGTTCGACCGCCGCGGGCACGCGGTGTACATGGTCGACCCCGATCGCGCGAACGCGCGGAGGGTCGTCGCGGTCGGGCAGGAAGAGGGAAGAATCATTCAGCCGGGCGGCTTCGATCTCGCGGCGGACGGATCGTTTGTCGTGGCCGATGTGCCGCGCGGGCAGGAGCGGATCCAGATCTTCGGCCCCGGCGCCCTTCGCACCGGCGGCTTCTTCATTGCCGGACGCGCGACCCCGCAGGTCATCCTTGGCAATCTCGCGGTGACGGGCACCTCGTCGCTGCAGTATTCGGACAATTCCGTGTTCATCAGCGAGCCGGCGCGGGGCGCATTGATCACCGAGTACTCCGCCTCGGGAATCGCCCAGCGGACGATCGGACGCCTGCGTGACACGGGATACGAGCAGGAGCGCGATCTCCACCTGGCCATGAATGCCGGCCTTCCGCTCATCGATCCGACGGGGGGTTTTTACTACGTCTTTCTCACCGGGCGGCCGATGTTCCGCAAGTACGACACGGGCGGCAGGCTGCTGTTCGAGCGCCACATTGAAGGACGGGAGATCGACGATCTCCTCGCCGCGCAACCGACGAAGTGGCCGACGCGCCGCGTAGAGGATCGCGAGGTGCCGTTCGTGCAGCCGCTGATCCGCGCGGCCTCGGTGGATCCGCGGGGTCAGCTCTGGGTCTCGATGATCGTGCCGTATACGTACGTCTACGACACGCAGGGCGACAAGGCACGCACCGTCCAGTTCAGCGCCACCGGCATCATGAGCCCCACAAGCCTCTTCTTCACGCACAGCGGGCGGATTCTCGTGACGCCCGGCTGCTACGAGTTCGATCCGAACCGGCGGTAGCCACGACGGCCACAAAGACGGATTGGCCACAAAGGTCACAAAGGTCACAATGGGGTTTTCTTGGTGTTGCTTTGTGCTCTTACCCTTGTGTTCTTTGTGACCTTTGTGGCTAATCCGTCTTTGTGGCCGTCGTGGCGACGTTAGTCGCGTCACGCCTCACACGCCGCTTCGACTCACGCCTCGCGGTGGAGGACGTGTCGTTTGAGCTGGTGCCCGGCGAGATCTTCGCGCTGCTCGGCCCGAACGGCGCCGGAAAGACGACCACGCTGCGGATGCTGGCGGGACTCATCGATCCCTCGTCCGGTGACGTGCGCGTCGACAACGAATCGATGTCGCGCCGGGCGGGGCCGCGGCTGCGGGGACGAATCGGCTTTCTCACGGAAGCGCCCGGCCTGTGGGATCGGTTGACCATTGGCCAGAACCTTCTCGTCTACGCGCGTCTGCACGGCTTGGCGAATCCAGCGCGCACGGTGGATGAGGCGCTCGAGCTGTTCGACATTCGCACCCGCACGGACGAGCGTGCTGCCCAGCTCTCGAAAGGGCTGAAGCAGCGCGTCGCGCTCGCGCGCACGCTGCTCCACAAGCCTGACATCGTACTCCTCGACGAGCCGACATCAGGCCTCGATCCCGAGAGCGCGCGCGACGTCCGCGAATTGATCCTGCGACTTCGCGACGAGCGCCGCGCCGTGCTGCTTTCCACACACAACCTCGACGAAGTACAGCGCATCGCGAATCGCGTCGCCGTCCTGCGGACGCGCCTGGTTGCTCTCGACACACCCGCCGCGCTTCGGGCCCGACTGTTTGGCGCGCGGGTCCTCGTCACGCTCGCCCAGTCCGCCAACGGATTTGCCAGGATGCTCGGACCGGCGTTCAACGATGTTCGCGTGACCGATCGCTCGTTGTCCGTCGGCGTGGACGATGTGGCGGCGCGTGCGCCGGCGATCGTGACGGCGCTGGTGCACGGAGGGGCCGACGTGGTGTCGGTGACGGCGGAGGAACCGTCGCTCGAACAGGTCTACCTGCGGCTGCTCGAAAAGGAGAAGGCGTGACCAGTCGAGGGATCCGACGCATCGGCGCGCTGCTCGCGAAAGAGCTCGAGGACCTCCGCGGCAACCCGGGCCTCTTCGTGCCCGCGGTGATCACAGGCGTGATCTCGATCGTGATCCCGTTCGTCGTCGCCATCGCGGTCCCGTATTTCCCCGGCGAGCGGCTCGCCGATTCCAGTGACTTCAGGGCGGCCATCGAGATGTATCGCGATCAGCCGGCCACGAGCCACCTCGACCCGGAAGGCGCGATCCAGGCGTTCATCTTCCAGCAGTTCCTGATTCTGCTCGTGCTCACGCCAGTGGCAGGCGCGATGTCGGTGGCGGCGTACGCGGTCATCGGCGAAAAGCAGGCGCGCACGCTCGAGCCCCTCCTTGCGACGCCGCTCACGACGTTCGAGCTGCTCGCAGCGAAGGTCCTCGGCGCGCTTGTGCCCGGAGTCGTCCTGGTGACGATCTGTTTTGCACTCTATCTGGCTGGTCTCGTGCTGTTCGCCCACGCGGGCGTCTACCGGGTGCTCCTGTTTCCGCGGTCGCTGTTGACGATGTTCCTGCTCGGTCCGCTCGCGTCGCTTGCGGCGTTGCAACTGGCGGTCTGCGTGTCTTCACGGGTCAACGATGCCCGAAGCGCGCAGCAGATTGGGGCGCTCATCATCCTGCCGATCAGCGCACTGCTCGTGGCGGAGTTCACCGGCACGGTGCAGCTGACGAGCGCGCTGATTCTCCTCATCTCCGCTGGGCTAGCGACGTTGAACGCAGTGCTGATGGCGATTGCCATCAGACTGTTCGATCGCGAATCCATCCTGACGCGCTGGAAGTGACATCGGCGACATGGCCGCGCTGTTCACGACGCCGATTGAAGACGGCTACTTCGAGGACGACGCGAGGAATCATCTATACGCTGTTCGAAGTGCTGAACCAGCGAGGCAAGGTCGTCATGTGGGTGAAGGCGATGAACATGCTCGAGGCGCGTGAGCGATAGTCTGTCCGAGGTCGGTCGCCTCACGCGTGTGCTCATGAAGCATCCGCGGGAAGCGTTTGTGGACGCGGGAACGATCGCGGCGCAATGGACGCATCTCAACTTCGCAGCCGCCCCATCGGTGCCGAAAGCCATCGACGAGTACGAAACGTTCTTCGAGATCATTCGCGCGACCGGCGCCCAGATCGATTTTCTTCCACGCGACGAACAGACGAACCTCGACTCGCTCTACGTGCGTGACGCGTCGGTCGTCTGTGCGCGCGGCGTCATTCTGTGCAGGATGGGCAAGCGGCTTCGCGCGAACGAGCCGTCGTCTCAGGAGGCAACGTTCAGGCGACTCGGCATTCCGGTCGTCGGCGCGATCGCCGAGCCGGGATGTCTTGAAGGGGGCGACGTCGTGTGGCTCGACGATCGCACGGTCGCGGTCGGTCGAGGCTATCGGACGAACGACGAAGGCGTCCGACAGTTTCGAACGTTGCTCGGTGACTCCGTCGACGAGCTGGTCGCCGTGCCCCTCCCCCACTGGCGCGGCTCCAGAGACGTACTCCACCTGATGTCGCTGATCAGTCCCGTCGACCACAACCTCGCCGTCGTGTTCTCCCCTCTCCTTTCGGTTCCGTTTCGCGAATGGCTGGTTGAGCGCGGCTACGCGTTCGTCGAAGTGCCGGAAGACGAATTCGACAGCATGGGCACAAACGTTCTCGCCCTCGCGCCACGGCAATGCCTGATGCTGGCGGGAAACCCTCGCACGCGCACGGCGTTGGAGCGCGCCGGCGCTCAGGTGACGGAGTACAAAGGCGACGAAATCAGCGTCAAAGGCGCGGGCGGTCCGACGTGCCTTACTCGCCCACTGGCCCGAGGTCCGGGACGGGCTCGATGAACGGCGCGACGTGCGGCTTCGCGGTTTCCACACGCGGAAGCCACAGCGCCAGCACGCCGATCGCCGGCAGGTACGAGCAGAGGCGATAGACGAAAAAGATGTCGGTTCGATCGGCCAGCGAGCCGAGCAATGCAGCGCCGATCCCGCTGATGCCGAACGCCACGCCGAAGAACAGGCCCGCGATCATGCCGACGCGCCCCGGCATGAGCTCCTGCGCGTAGACCACGATGACCGAGAAGGCGGACGCCAGCACCATCCCGATCACCACGCTGAGGATGCGCGTCCAGAACAGATTGGCGTACGGCAGTGCCAGCGTGAACGGCAGGACGCCGAGGATAGACCAGAGGATCACCTGGCGCCGTCCGATGCGGTCTCCGACCGGGCCGCCGACGATTGTTCCAGCCGCGACCGCCCCCAGGAAGACGAAAAGATGGATCTGCGCGCTCTGCACAGACAGATGAAAGCGGCTGATCAGATAAAACGTGTAATAACTGCCCAGGCTTGCCAGGTAAATGAACTTCGAGAAAAGCAGCGCAAGCAGGATGGCGATCGCAATCACAACCTGTCGGGATGACACCGCAGACGGACTCGCTGAAACGGCACGTCTCCCGGCATGGATCGCGCCGCTCCCCTGGTACCAGCTGCCGACATGGAGGAGAAACGCGATCGCGATCATCGCGGCAATGGAGAACCACGCGATGCTCGACTGCCCCCGCGGGAGCACGATGAAAGCCGCGAGCAGCGGTCCGAATGACGATCCGAGGTTGCCGCCGACCTGGAATAGGGACTGCGCAAACCCATGCCGACCCCCTGACGCGGCGCGCGCGATCCGCGACGACTCAGGATGAAAGACTGACGAGCCAAGGCCCACCAGCGACGTCGCCGCCAGCACCAACGCGAAGCTGCCGGCTCTCGACAGAAGGATCATTCCCGCGAGGGAGAAACCCATGCCGGCCGCCAGCGCGTACGGCCACGGCCGGCGGTCCGCGTAGAAGCCGATCACCGGCTGCAGCAGCGCGCCAGTCATCTGGAGCACGAGCGTGATGAGGCCGATCTGGGTGAAATCGAGACGGAGGTTTTCTTTGAGAATCGGATAGATGGCCGGGATCAGCGACTGCATCATGTCGTTGAGCAGATGACAGAAGCTGAGCGCCGCGAGGATTTCGAACGCCGTGTTCACCTCTTCAGCATAACGGGTCGGAACGATCGCCGTGACGAATCGGAGAGCCCGAAGGCGGGTCCGGACCGCGCTTCGGTTGGGTGCCATGGCTCGCCCTACAATGGCAGGATGGTGATCCGGTCGGTGGCCGTCCTGGGCGCGGGGACGATGGGCGCTCAAATTGCGGCGCACTTCGCGAACGCCGGAGTTCCCGCCCTGCTGCTCGATGTCACGGCCGATGCCGCCAGAGACGGGCTCACGCGCGCGCGCGCGCTCAAACCGGATCCATCCTTCACGCCTGATTCGTGGAAGCTGATCTCCACAGGCAGCTTCGATGAGCTCGCGCGGGTCAAGAACAGCGACTGGATCATCGAGGCTGTCGTCGAACAGCTCGACATCAAGCGCGGACTGCTCGAGAAAGTCGACGCCGCGCGGCGGCCCGGCTCGATCGTCAGCTCGAACACCTCCGGCATTCCGATCGCTGCGCTTGCGGAAGGCCGCAGCGACGACTTCCGCCGCCACTGGCTGGGCACGCATTTCTTCAACCCTCCGCGCTATCTCCACCTGCTGGAGCTGATCCCTACCGCGGAGACCGGCAAGGACATCGTCCGGGCGGTCACGTATTTCGCGGATCACCACCTCGGCAAGGGCGTGGTCATTGCGAAGGACTCGCCGAATTTCATCGGAAACCACATCGCGCTGTACGGCGTGGTGAAGATTCTCGGGCTGGTTGAATCGGGGGCCTACACGATCGAGGAAGTCGACGCGATGACAGGCCCCGCGATCGGGCGGCCGAAGAGCGCCACGTTCAGGACGCTCGATCTCGCCGGCATCGACATCCTCGCGCACGTCATCCGCAACCTCCACGAGCGACTTCCGGACGAGGAGGCCCGCCGCGAGTTCGTGCTGCCTCAGTTTGTCGAGAGGATGATCGAGCGCAAGATGGTTGGCGAGAAGGCCGGGCAGGGTTTCTACAAGCGCGTAAGGACAGCCGACGGCGAGTCTGAGATCCTGACGCTCGATCCAGCCACGCTTGAATACCGTCCGCGGAAGTCGCCGCGCCTGTCGTCGCTGGAGGCAGCGTCCACCATCACAGACGTCCGGGAGCGTGTGAAGACGCTGTATGCCGGCAAAGACCGGGTCGGCGAGTTCCTGCGCGACACACTCATCCCGACGCTCGCCTACGCGGCCAGAGTCACGCCCGACATCGCGTTCTCACCGGACGATGTCGATCGCGTGATGCGCTGGGGTTTTGGATGGGAGCTTGGCCCGTTCGAACTGATGGATGCGATCGGCATCGCTCGCGGACCCCAAGGGTCCGCGCGGCAGGTTCGAGAACTACCGCCCGCTGCGCCAGACCTGCAGTTCCTCAGGTCGGCGAAGCAGCGACACGGCGTCGTCAAGAAAAATCCCGGAGCCAGTCTCGTCGATCTTGACGACGGTGTTCTCTGCGTCGAATTTCACTCGAAGATGAACGCCATCGGCGGCGACACGATCCAGATGCTGCACGCGGGACTTCGCGAGGCGTCCGCGAACTTCGCCGCGCTGGTCGTCGGCAACGAGGGAGAGCATTTCTCCGCCGGGGCGAACATCATGCTGCTGCTTCTCGAGGCGCAGGAGGAGAACTGGGACGAAGTCGATCTGATGGTCCGCGCGTTCCAGAACGCGACGATGGCGCTGAGATATGCCGACGTCCCTGTGATCGTCGCGCCGGCGGGACTGGCGATCGGCGGCGGCTGCGAGATCGTTCTTCATGGCGATCGCGTCCAGGCCGCAGCGGAAAGCTACATCGGCCTCGTGGAGGCGGGCGTGGGACTGATTCCGGCGGGCGGAGGCACGAAGGAGATGGTTGCTCGCGCGGCTCAGCAGATGCCACCCGGATCGACTGACTTCCTGCCGCCGATCCAGCGCGCCTTCGAAGCAATCGGGTTTGCGAAGGTCTCCGCCAGCGCGCCAGACGCGCAGCGCCTCGGGTACCTCCGTCCAACCGACGCCGTGACGATGAATCGCGAGCGGCTGATCGCGGATGCCAAGGCGCACGCCTTGCAGCGGGTTGCGGAGGGATATCAACCGCCGGCACCGCGCATGACGATTCCGGTCGGCGGCGACACGGTGCTCGCGCCGCTGAAACTTGGCATTCACCTCGCGTGGCGCGCGGGTCGCATCAGCGATCACGACGCGCTGATCGGACGCAAACTCGCGACGATCATGGCCGGCGGGTCGCTTCCTCATCCGTCCACGGCGACGGAGCAGGAACTGCTCGACCTGGAGCGCGAGGCCTTTCTCAGTCTGGTCGGCGAGCGAAAGACGCAGGAGCGCATTCAGCACACGCTGAAAACCGGGAAGCCGTTACGCAACTAGACGGGATGGCGGGGATCAGGGACCAGGGACCAGGGACCAGGGACCAGGGATCAGGGGTCGGGGATCAGGGATCAGGGATCGGGGGTTCATGAAGATCGTTGACGTTGGCTCAGGCACGCCAATCGTTGTCATCCCCGGCATCCAGGGCCGGTGGGAGTGGATGAAGCCGGCCATCGATGCGTTGGCGCAACTGAGCCGCGTGATCACCTTTTCGCTGGCGGACGAGCCGACATGCCGCGGGCGGTTCGATGAGGCACAGGGATTCTGGTGCTACGTCGAGCAGGTCCGGCAGGCGCTCGACGAGTCGGGCATCGATCGGGCGTCAATTTGCGGCGTTTCCTACGGCGGTCTCATTGCGGCGGCGTTTGCCGTACGGCATCCGGATCGCGTCGCCTCGCTGGTCCTCGTGTCCGCGCTTCCGCCGTCGTGGCAACCGGACGAGCGCGTGACGTCTTATGTGCGGTCTCCCTGGTTGCTCACACCGCTCTTCTGTCTCGGATCGCTGCGGCTGTATCGCGAAATTGCCGCGGCGAATGAGGGCTGGTGGAGCGGCGTAATGGCAGCAATGAGCCACGGATTCAACGTGCTGCGCCACATGTTCCACCCGGGCCGCATGGCCCGACGCGTGCATCTGCTCAGCTCCGTGAGGATCGAGGCTGAGCTGGCAGGCGTCCAAGTACCTGTGCTGCTCGTAACCGGGGAAGACTCACTCGACAGGGTCGTTCCACCCCATGTGACACGTGAGTACCTGGAACTGTGGCCCCATGCGCGCACCGCGACGATCGCCCGCACTGGCCACCTGGGACTCATCACGCGCCCAGCCGACTTCGCAGCGGTTGTGTCGACCTTCGCGGCTGAGCACGCGCCGCGTGCATTGGACGCAGCGCTGCCGGATCCCGAACTCCGAACCCCGGATCCCGGATCCCGGCCTTCTGATCCCCGATCCCCGATCCCCGATCCCTACGTCGTTCCACGGAGAAGCATTGGCTGACGCCATTCGGGAAATCGACGGACCGGCCGGCGCGCTGGAGGTGCTGATCGAGAAGCCCGCTGGCGACCCGCGGGCCGGGGTCGTCTTTGCGCATCCGCTGCCGACGAAGGGCGGCACGATGCACACGAAGGGCGTGTTCCAGGCGACGAAGGCGCTGGCGCGAATTGGATGCGCGGTCCTCCGCTTCAATTTTCGCGGCGTTGGCCGCAGCGCCGGTCAGTGGGACGAGGGGCGCGGCGAGCTCGATGATTACAGGACGGCAGTCGACTTCATGGCCGCTCAATACCCGGGCAACGAGCTGTGGGCCGCCGGATTTTCTTTCGGAGCGTATATTGCGCTGACGGCCGGAGCGGCAGACGATCGGATCTGCGCGCTGATCGGCATTGCGCCACCGGTGAACCGGTACGACTTCGACGCTGTGAAGAAGTCTCCGAAGCCGAAGTTCATCATCCATGGCGAGGCTGACGAGCTGATTCCGTTGAAACAGGTCCGCGAGTTCTACGCGCAGCTCGCGGATCCCAAGGAGCTGGTCGAGATCGATCGCGCCAATCACCTCTTCGACGGTCAGGTGAGCGAGGTGGCGGACGCTATCGAGGATCTGCTGGCGGATTTCTCATGCAGGACGCAGTAATCGTTTCGGCAACACGTACCGCGGTCGGCCGCGCCCCGAACGGCGCGCTCAAGACCGTCAGGCCCGACGAGATGGCGGCCACCGTCATCGCAGAAGCGCTGCGCCGCGCGCCGGGCATCGAGCCGTCCGACGTGGAAGACGTGATCCTCGGCTGTGCGATGCCCGAGGCGGAGCAGGGGCTCAACGTCGCCCGCATCGCAAGCCTTCGCGCTGGCGTGCCAGTGAGCGCGTCGGCGGTCACCATCAACCGCTTCTGTTCGTCGGGCCTCCAGGCAATTGCGTACGCCGGCGAGCGCATCATGTGCGGATTCGCCAACACCATCCTTGCCGGGGGCACCGAATCCATGAGCATGGTGCCGATGGGTGGCAACAAGATCTCTCCGAACCCCACGCTCGTCGACAGCTACCCGGATGTCTATCTGAGCACCGGTCTCGTCGCCGAAAACCACGCGCGGGAAAACCGGATCTCGCGCGAGGAGCAGGATGCCTTCGCCCTCCGCAGTCATCAGCGCGCTGTTGCTGCGATCGACGCGGGGAGGTTCGCCGACGAAATCACTCCCCTCACCTACCGCATCGTCGTCCCGCACAACGGCAACGGGAAACAGGACGTGCGCGATCTGACGTTGACGGTTGACGAAGGGCCCCGGCGCGATACCTCGGAGAAGGCGCTGGCCGCGCTGCGGCCAGCCTTCCATGCCGCCGGAACGGTGACCGCGGGCAATTCGTCGCAGACCAGCGATGGCGCTTCGGCGGTCCTCCTCACGTCGGCGTCTTTCGCGAAAAAGCGCGGGCTGCAGCCGCTCGCCCGATTCGTCGCATTCGCCACCGCAGGCGTGGAACCCGAGCGGTTTGGAATCGGGCCCGTGCCAGCGATTCGGAAGGTGCTCGAGATTGCCGGGCTCTCGCTCGATCAAATCGATCTCATCGAGCTGAACGAGGCGTTTGCCGCCCAGGTGCTCGCGTGCCTGCGCGAGCTGCCGATTGACCCCGAGCGACTCAACGTGAACGGCGGCGCAATCGCGCTGGGACATCCCCTGGGATGCACTGGCGCCAAGCTGACGACGACCCTGGTGCATGAGATGCGGAGGCGCCAGTCGCGATACGGAATGGTGACGATGTGTGTAGGCGGAGGCATGGGCGCCGCGGGAATCTTCGAGCGGTTGTCGTAGCGTCCGGCTTCCGCCTACGCAAAGGTCGGGTCGCCCATGCGACCCGACCAGTCAGCGCTGATCAGGCGAACCGCTTTCGCGGTTCGCTTCGGCGAGACCTCGCTGGAGCGCGAAGCGAAGGCGGGTAGTCCGACCTGCGCGCAGGAGTAGACATGACTGTTGTGGGGAACGTGCACAAAGGCGCATCGTGGCTGCTGGAAGAGACCGAGCCATCCTCGGTGTTCACGCCAGAGAAGTTGTCGGAAGAGCATCGCCTGATGGCGCAGACGGTCGATGAGTTCGTCGAAGCCGAGGTCCTGCCGCAGATCGATCAGCTCGAAACGAAGGATTGGAAGCTCGCGCGCGCCTTGATCCGCCGCGCGGGAGAGCTCGGACTTCTCGGCCTCAGCGTCCCTGAACAGTACGGTGGTCTCGATCTCGACAAGGTCTCGGCGCTCGTCGTATCGGAGCGAATCGCGCGCTCGGCGTCGCTGGGAGCCGCATACGGAGCACAGGCGAATCTCTGCATCATTCCCATCGTCATCTTCGGCACCGACGCCCAGAAGCAGAAATACCTTCCGGGGCTCGTCTCGGGGGAGACGATCGGTGCCTATGCGCTCAGCGAATCGGGATCGGGATCCGACGCGCTTGCGGCGAGGACCCGCGCGACGAAGCAGGCTGACGGTAGCTGGTTCCTCAGCGGCGAGAAGATGTGGATCACCAACGGCGGATTCGCCGACGTCTTCATCGTGTTTGCGCAGGCCGATGGCGATCAGTTCACAGCGTTCATCGTCGAGCGGGCGTTCGGCGTCGTGTCGGGCAACGAGGAGCACAAGATGGGACTGCACGGGTCGTCGACGACGCCGATCCTGCTGCAGGACGTGAAGGTGCCCGCCGAGAACCTGCTTGGTGAGATTGGGAAGGGCCACAAGGTGGCGCTGAACACGCTGAACTTCGGGCGATTCAAGCTCGGCGCGATGTGCAGCGGCGGCTGCCGCGCCGCCATTGGCGAGGCCGCCACGTACGCGAAGCAGCGAAAGCAGTTCGGCCACGCGATCGCGGACTTCGGCGCCATCAAGTACAAGCTGGGCGAGATGACCGCGCGCACCTACGCGCTCGAGAGCCTGATGTACCGGACCGCTGGACTGATTGACGCGGCCGTTGCGGAGAGCGGCCACGGCGGCGGCCCTGCAATCGCGGCCGCCCTCGAGGAGCTTGCCGTCGAGGCCTCGATCGCCAAGGTGATTGGCAGCGAGGTAATGGACTACGTGCTCGACGAGAACGTCCAGATTCACGGCGGCAACGGTTTCGTGAAGGACTATCCGGCCGAGCGCTACTACCGTGATGCCCGCGTGAACCGGATCTTCGAAGGCACCAACGAGATCAACCGCCTGCTGATTCCCGGAATGTTGATCCGCCGCGCGCTCAAGGGCGACATCGGGTTGATTCCGGCCGCAAAGCGGCTGCAGGACGAGCTGCTTTCTCCTTCCGCTCCATCGCTGTCCGGCGACACCGAAGGCCTCGACACCGACCTGCGGACGGTGGCGGCGTTCAAGAAGGTCGCCCTGATGGTGCTCGGCACGGCGATGCAGACGTACGGGCAGAAGTTGACCGACGAGCAGGAACTGCTCAGTGCCGCGGCCGACATCCTGATCGATACCTACGCGGCGGAAAGCGCCGTGCTCAGGGCAAGCGAAGCGGTGAAAGCCCGCCGGAAGGACGCGGCGCTGCACGAGGCGGCCGCTCGGACGTTCGTCAACGACGCCGCACAGCGGATTCAGGCCGCCGCGGCCAACGCGCTCGCCGCCATGGCAGAAGGGGACATGCTGCGAACGCTGCTCGCCGCGCTCCGCCGCGTCCTCAAAGCGACTCCTATCAATACGGTCACGCTGAGGCGGACGCTTGCGGACGCCACAGTATCGCGGGGCGGTTATATTCTTAGTTAGTGTTATTCCCAATCGGGTTCGGCGGGTCCAAACGGGCCGGCGGGGCCCAAAAGGACCCCCCCACTCTTGTC
>ORMF011512608.1_pt1 | contig 21505 bp, 20 predicted proteins | sample 1779871 | NCBI WGS metagenome assembly ORMF01 (sample SAMEA104232316, study PRJEB22302) | groundwater metagenome | biome: forest; feature: aquifer; material: groundwater | place: USA | collected 2011-08-07 | depth 5.4 m | reverse complement strand
TTTGCCATATAATCCATCTCGCCGTGATTGCCGCGCGCAAGCCATTCCAGCAGGCGCGCTTCAGCGTCATCCAGTGCGGTATCGCTGATGCCCACTGCCTGAAAGCCGAGCGCCCTGCCCCACTCCTTGATGCTGGCGACGAGCGCCGCGTAATCCGTTTGAGAGGTCTCATTTTGCATAACCCGAATGATATACATAGCGGCATAAATCTACTACGCGAGCCGGCATTGGGGTTACGCGGTGCGCGGCATCCTCATGTACTGGCGTGTACACTCCGGTGCCTGTGCTCCGTGCTCCCCCATTGCCGACCCGCTCGCCACGATTTCTGCCCCCATGTATAGCCGAATGTTTTTGCCACTGCCCGATGAGGCCGCCACCGCTGCCTTCGCCGCACGGCTGGCAGGCGCGCTCAAGGCGGGCATGGTGATCCATCTGCGCGGCGATCTGGGCGCGGGCAAGACCACGCTGGTGCGCGCGCTGTTCCATGCGCTGGGTCACGCGGGGCGCGTAAAAAGCCCGACCTATACGCTGCTTGAGCAGTACGAAGCGGGTGGGTTACACTTGTGCCATTTCGACCTGTACCGCTTCCGCAGCGAGGAAGAATGGGAAGCCGCCGGGTTTCGAGATGAGTTCAACGGGCGCAACGTGTGCCTGGTGGAATGGCCGGAAAAAGCGCAAAGTCTGGTGCCGCAGGCAGATGTGGAAATCATGTTCGAAATACTATCCAGTGGCCGCAACATCACCATCCGCGCAAATACAGAGGCAGGCAGGGAATGCTTAAAGTCGTTGTAAAAGTGGCCGCAGCACTATGCCTGCTCTGGCTGCCTAACACGCAGGCGGCCATCGTCATCAGTTCCGCGCGCGTCTGGCCGGCGCAGGAATACACCCGTTTGACGCTGGAATCAAAACAGCCGGTTCGCTACAACATGTTCACTGTGAAGGATCCCGAGCGGCTGGTGATTGACCTGGAAGATGTTGACATCACCGATCCGCTTAACGGGCTGGCCGGCAAAGTCGGCAATGACGACCCCTACATCAAGAGCGTGCGCGTGGGCCGCTTCAAGCCCGGTGTAACACGGCTGGTGCTTGACCTCAAAGCCGAGGTAAACCCACAACTATTCAACCTCAAGCCTGTCGCTGAATATGGCCATCGCCTGGTGCTGGACATCTATCCTGCCGTTCCCATTGATCCCCTGATGGCGCTGCTGTTGCGCCCTGAAAACAAGCTTCCCGAACCACCTGCCACTCACGAAGGAAAACCAGCCGCACCGGCCTTGTACGAAACGCAGGAACTGCCGAGGATCGCTGAGGTTCCTGCTGCGGAAACTCCATTGCCCGCCGTGCCGGACACCAGCACCAAGCCGGATAATACCCCTGCAAAAAGCAGTCCGGAAATCAGCACCCGCACATTGATCATCGCCATAGACGCCGGGCATGGTGGCGAGGATCCGGGCGCGCAAGGGCGCCGCGGCACATTCGAGAAAAACGTCACGCTGGCGATTGCGCGCAAACTGAAAGAGTTGGTGGACGAGACACAGGGGATGCGCGGCGTGCTCATCCGCGATGGCGATTACTTCATCCCGCTCGGCGGGCGCGTGGAGAAAGCGCGGCAAATCCATGCCGACCTGTTCATCTCCATCCATGCCGATGCCTTCGTCAAGTCGGACGTGCGCGGCTCCTCGGTATTCGCCCTGTCCGAGCATGGCGCCACCAGCGCGGCAGCACGCTGGCTGGCGAAAAAGGAAAATGAGGCCGACCTGATCGGCGGCGTGAACATCGCAGTGAAGGACCCCTACCTCGCGCGCACCCTGCTCGACCTTTCGCAGACCGCCACTATCAGCGACAGCCTGAAACTGGCCAAACATGTGCTGGGCGAACTGGGCAGCATGAACACCCTGCATCGCGGCTTCGTCGAACAGGCCGGTTTCGCCGTGCTGAAATCGCCCGACATTCCCTCTGTGCTGGTGGAAACCGCCTTCATCAGCAACCCCGCCGAAGAGCATCGCCTGAATGACGAGGATTACCAGGAAAAACTGGCGCATGCCATCCTCGGCGGCATCAAGCGCTACTTTGCCCAGAATCCCGCGCTCTCCAGGCAACGGCTGGCGCAAAACGATTAACTTGCAGCCGGCAGGCTGCGACAATTTGCCGCAGGCGGCGAAAAAAATGCTATATATAATTCCAGCGATCACCAACCAGCAAGGAATAACACCATGAATGCCGCGCTTAACTTTTCCCATATCCGCAACCCCTTTCGAGTTGCCATTGCCACAACTCTCGTCCTGTTGCCGCTCATCGCAATGAACGACGCCCAAGCCTGCGCGGCCTGCGGAGAGACCTTGTCCAATGACTGGGGAACCCAGGGAATCAGCACGCACCCTGGCTTCACCGCGGATCTGTCATACAGCTACATCAACCAGAACCAGCAGCGCTATGGCTCCGGTACAGCCTCGTCAACATTGATCAATGCTCTACAGGCGGCAGGCCAGGAAATCGAGGACTACACCACCACCCGGACGACCACGGCATCGCTCAGCTACACCAGCGATACCTGGGGGATAAATGCCCAGCTTCCATACGTTCAACGGACGCATGGCACATTTGGAACTACGGATCTCATAGGAAGCAGTTACCTCTCATCTTCTGACAACAGTATCGGCGATGCCAGGGTCATCGGAAGATACACTGGACTTTCTGCAGACAATACTGCAGGAATCATTGCCGGAATCAAACTGCCGACTGGAAATACCAACGCAAACTTCAAAGATGGTGTCACCCCGCTGGATCGCAGCCTGCAAATCGGCACCGGCTCGACTGACCTGATTCTGGGCGGGTTTTTTACCGGAACCGCCGGGGAATATGGCTGGTTCGCACAGGGCACCGTGCAACATGCCGTTGCAACAAAAACTATCGCTGGCATGGACTACCGCCCAGGCGATTCCTATTCGTTGAACACCGGCATACGCCATGCGAAATTCGGTGCCAAATTCACCCCCATGCTGCAACTCAACTATATACATCGCCAGCCGGACACCGGAGCAGGAGCCACTCCGCCCGACGCATTGACCCTCGGCCCCGCAACCGGCGGCACGCTGGTATATCTTGCTCCCGGTGCCTCTGTTCGGGTTGGTGGAGGAACATCCGTTTACGGCTTCATCCAACTACCCGTCTACCAGAACGTCAACTCCCTGCAGTTAAGTCCGCGCTATACTTTGACGCTGGGGGTCAAACACTCCTTCGAATAAACCTGCCGGGAGGTTGTTTGCAAACGTGAATGCTTCAGAAAAATTTTCTTCATCTCTCAAAGTAGCGCTGTTTGCAGCGCTCCTGCTTTCATTGTGCCTTGCCCAACCAGCAGGGGCTGGAGACTGGAACCTCAAGGACAAGGACGGCACGCACTACACCCTGTCCGGCCTGCGCGGCAAATGGGTGCTGGTAAACTTCTGGGCACCGTGGTGTCCGTTATGCATTCAGGAAATACCTGATCTCATTTTGTTGCAACAGCAGCACAAGGACTTGCAAGTAATAGGCGTGGCGGTGATGTACAAAAGCCGCAAGGAAGTCATGGACACGGTTAGCAAGCAATCCATCTCCTACCCCATCGTATTCGGAAACGAAGACATTGCCGGAGATTTTGGCGGAATGGATGGCATGCCGACGAGCTTTCTGTATTCCCCATCCGGCAAACTGGTCGGTCGTCACCAAGGCCCGCTGACACAAAATGAAATCGAACAGGCTATCGAACAAAAACCGGGCGCCGCAGACCTGTTCACCCGTTAGCCCACCCGCCGTACCAAGTTCTGCAACAGACGGCAGGATATTCTTCCTCACTCCCGGCCTGAGTTACGCACTCACCCCCAGCAAGCAACTGTGTGGCATGGTGCAACTGCTGCTGTACCACTACGTAAACGGCGAACAACTCACCGCCAACTCCTCGTTCACCCTCGGCGTCAGCCACCGCTTCTGATCGCAGCCGGCGCAGCGCACGCCGGCTGCTTATCCCGGATGCCGGGATAAGCAGAACGCAGCAAATAAATCCCCCGCCTTTGGTATACTGGAGCACGATTCCTGCATCTTTGCACGGAAACAATAATTCGTTATCCATACTCTCCAGATTGAGGAATACTCCATGAACAAAATCACTCTTGATGTCGCGCAGCTCAAGGAACGTCTTAATAAGGATGTCCGGGATGTTGAAGCCGCACAATCCCTGGGTAATGTGTATTGCGACAATGGGGATACCGGGCAGGCCGCTCTTTATTATCGGCATGCCCTTGACATAAACCCGGCCTTGTCCGGTGTGCGCACCGATCTTGGCGCGATGTATTGGCGCAATGAAAATATCAGCCTGGCTGAACAGGCTTTTCGTGAAGTGATTGCCCGGGACCCGGGTTTCGGCCAAGCCTATGTGAATCTCGGGTTATTACTGCAACATGCCAAAGGCAATATCGCGGAAGCCCGTTCGGTCTGGCAACAACTGCTCAACATCAACCCCGGCCATGAAATGGCAAGCAAGGCGCGTGACTTATTGCAGAAAACCGAGACGATGATTAATTAGCACAACCACGTGGGCACGCCGTGCCCACTCCGCCATGTCAGGATGCTTGCGCTTTTTGGAATCAATGGGGAAAGCAATGCTCCAGTTTATACGGCAAGCCTTTCCAGAATATATGGCGTTCTTGCCATCCGCGGGTTCAAATTTAAAGTGCAACGCCTGATATGAAGAATACCTGAACTGGTGTCTGGAATCCAAGTCGCTTTCTCGGTCGGTTGTTCAATCGTTCCATTGCCGTATCGATCTCCTGTTATGTGATGGTAGCCCGCGTAGGGCGCATTAGCCGCAAGGCGTAATGCGCCGGATGTTTGAACCATGCGGCGGGTTACGCTGCGCCAACCCGCCCTACGAGCACTAAGAAGCTGCCTTAAAAATTCGCGAGGATGGATGCAAGGCGCATGGAACGCAGAAACCGGAATGTACACAATACATAAGGATTTCGAGTACCGCGCAACGCCGCAGATGACCTCAGCAGCAATTTTTAAGACAGCTTCTAAGCCGGAAACACCCCCGTACTCAAATAGCGATCCCCGCGGTCGCACACGATGAACACGATGGTTGCGTTCTCGACCTGGCGTGAAACGCGCAGCGCCACAGCCAGCGCGCCGCCGGACGAGATGCCGCAGAAGATGCCTTCCTCGCGCGCCAAGCGGCGCGTCATCTCCTCCGCTGCCTGCTGGCTGACATACTCCAGCCTGTCCACGCGCCTGGGGTCGTAAATTTTCGGCAGGTAGGCTTCCGGCCATTTGCGGATGCCGGGGATCTGCGCGCCCTCTTCCGGCTGTACGCCGATGATCTGGATGGCTGGATTTTTTTCCTTGAAGAAACGCGAGCAGCCCATGATGGTGCCGGTGGTGCCCATGCTGCTGACGAAATGGGTGATGCGCCCCTGCGTATCGCGCCAGATTTCCGGTGCGGTGCCTTCGTAGTGCGACAGCGGATTATCCGGGTTGGCGAACTGGTCTAGAATGATGCCCTTGCCCTCGTCGCGCAGCTTGTCCGCCGTGTCGCGCGCCAGTTCCATGCTGCCCTCCTTCGGCGTCAGCACCAGTTCCGCGCCGAACGCGCGCATGGTCTGGCGGCGCTCCACGCTCTGGTTCTCCGGCATCACCAATATCATTTTATAGCCGCGCATCGCCGCCGCCATCGCCAGCGCGATGCCGGTATTGCCGCTGGTCGCCTCGATCAGCGTATCGCCCGGCTTGATGTCGCCGCGTTGCTCGGCGCGCATGATCATGAATAGCGCGGGACGGTCTTTCACCGAACCGGCAGGATTATTGCCCTCCAGCTTGGCCAGCAGCACGTTGCTGCTGTTGCCGGGAATGCGCTTGAGCCTGATTAACGGCGTATTGCCGACGGAATTTTCTATGGATGGGTACATCGCCTTGCCTTCACATTACCGAATGGCGCCATGATAACTGGGGCGCCCTTAGGTTGACGCATCTAACAAATAATTCACATAGCGCGCCACGCCCTGCTCCACATTCAGGAACGGCTCGTCATATCCTGCCGCGCGCAGCGCCCCCACATCGGCCTGCGTGTAGCTCTGGTACTTTCCTTTCAACTGTTCCGGGAATTGGATGTAGCGTATCAATTGCTGACGCCGCATTTCTTCCTGCGTCAGCGCGCCCGCGCCTTGTGCGGCGCGCAGGGCATTGACGGTGGCGACGGCCACATCGTTGAAGCTCTGCGCCCGCCCCGTGCCGAGATTGAAAATGCCGGATTTGCCGGGGTGATCGAGGAAGTGCATGTTGACCTTGACCACGTCCTCCACCGAAATGAAATCGCGCAACTGCTCGCCGTCGGCATAACCATCGCATCCCTCGAACAGCTTCACATGCCCCTCGGCACGGTACTGGTTGAAAAAATGGTAAGCCACCGACGCCATGCGCCCCTTGTGCGCTTCGCGCTGGCCATACACGTTAAAGTAACGCAGGCCGACGACCTGCGCAGTGCGCCTGCTCCAGCGACGGCGCACCACCTGGTCGAACAGGAATTTGGAATAACCATAGACATTGAGCGGCGCCTCGAATTCGCGGCTCTCGCGGAATACCTTGCCTGCGCCATAGACGGACGCGGATGAGGCATACAGCAGCGGCACTTCCTCGTTCTGGCAGTAATTCAGCAGATCCAGCGAATAACGGTAGTTGTTTTTCATCATGTAGCGGCCATCGCTTTCCATGGTGTCGGAACAAGCGCCCTGATGCAGCACCGCAGTCAGCAGCCCGTCGAAGAACCCCTCTTCCAGCTTGTCGAAGAAATCTTCCTTGTCCAGATAATCGGCGATGTCGCAATCCGCCAGGTTCCTGAACTTGTCGGCATGCGTGAGATTGTCCACCGCGATAATATTGTTCTCGCCGCGCCCGTTCAGCGCCTTCACCAGATTGGAACCGATAAATCCTGCTGCTCCTGTCACTACGTAGTACATTTTATTACCCCTGAAATCTTGATCGGTAATTGGTGAATGGTGATTGGCAAACCCATCACCTCTCACTCATTACCTGTCACCCATGTCTTTAATGATTTCTTCACGGCTCACTACCGCCGTGCCCAGTTTACCCACCACGATACCGGCGGCGCGGTTGGCGACGCGCACGGCATCGCGCAGATCCGCGCTGCTCGCCAGCATCACCGCCAATGTTGCAATCACGGTATCACCCGCGCCGCTGACGTCGAACACCTCGCGCGTTTGCGTCGGCTCATGCAATATTTCATTGGCGCGATACAGGCTCATGCCATCCTCGCTGCGCGTTACCAGCAGCGCGTCGAGCTGCAATGCCGTGCGCAGCTTTTCTGCTTTTGCATTGAGTTCGGATTCTGTTTTCCAGCTGCCCGCCACTTCGCGAAACTCGCTGCGATTCGGCGTGAGCAATGTCGCGCCGCTATAACGGGCGTAATCATCGCCTTTGGGGTCAACCAGCACCGGCTTGCCCGCCGCGCGCGCAGACCGGATCATCTCGGCGATGTGCGCCAGCCCGCCCTTGCCGTAATCGGACAGGATCACCACATCGGCAAGCGGCAGCTGGGTGTGAAAATCCGCCAGCTTGGCATGCAGCACTTCGTGGCTGGGCGGCGTTTCAAAATCGAGGCGCAACAGCTGCTGATGCCGCGCGATGGCGCGCAATTTGACGATGGTGGAAATGCTGTCATCACGGTGCAGCAGCGCGGTGAGGTTGGAGTATTCATTAAGCAGCCTTTCCAGGCATGCACCTGCCTCGTCTGCACCGACCACCGACAGCAATGTGCATTGCGCGCCGAGCACTGCAATGTTGCGCGCCACGTTGGCCGCGCCGCCGGGGCGCTCCTCGACGCGCGCAACCTTGAGCACCGGCACGGGCGCTTCGGGCGAAATACGCTCGACATCGCCGAACCAGTAACGGTCCAGCATGACATCGCCGACCACCAGCACTCTTGCGTTTTCAAATGATGGCAGAATGCTCATGCCACTCCTCCGATCTGTTGTGAAATCTCCTGCAATGCCCGCAATGGATCGGCGGTACGGGTGATGGGGCGCCCGATCACCAGGTAGCTGGAACCCGCTTCCAATGCGGCGCGCGGGGTCATGGTGCGCGATTGATCGTCGTCGGCGGCATCTGCCGGGCGGATACCGGGAGTGACCAGGCAGAATTCATCCCCGCATTCACGGCGCAACAAAGCGGCTTCCTGCGCCGAACACACCACACCATCCAGCCCGATATTGCGCGCCAGAGTGGCCAGACGCAGCACCAGATCAGCCGGAGTGGTGTTCATCCCCAATTCAGACAAATCTTCCTGTGCCATGCTGGTGAGCAACGTCACGGCAATCAGCTTGGGCGGCCGTGCCGCCTGCGCCACTGCATTGCGCGCCGCTTCCATCATCCTGCGCCCGCCCAGCGCATGCACGTTCACCATCCACACCCCCAGCGCGGCCGCAGCCTTGCACGCCTGCGCCACGGTGTTGGGAATATCGTGAAATTTCAGATCGAGGAACACTTCAAAATTACGCTGCCTCAATTGCTCCACCAGTTGCGGCCCTGCCGCAGTGAACAGTTCCTTCCCCACCTTGAGGCGGCACAGCGCGGGTTCCAACCGCGCCACCAAATCCAGTGCTGGCGCGGCCTCGGAGTAATCAAGCGCGACAATGATTCTGGGGTTGTTAAATTGGGTGTCGGTCATATCGTCAGCCCGTTTTCTTCACTTCTTCTTGGCGAATAAGTTTCCCATCCGTGGCAGGCCGGGCAATGCCAATAGAACTGGCGCGCCTTGAACCCGCAATTGCTGCAACGGTACATCGCCAGCGAACGCGTGCGCTGATGCACCAGCTTCTTCACCATCTCCACATCGGCACGGCGATCACCGGGTATTTCCAGCAGGCGCGCCTCCAGCAGCTTATCCAGTCCCAGCAGCGTCGGGTTGCGCAGCAATTCATCGCGCACCAGCTTGTATGCCGCCTCCGCGCCATCGCGTTGCAGGATGGCGTGAAACAGCACATTCATCAAATCCAGCGAGGGATATTTGGCAAGATAATCCTGCAACATGGCGATACCCGTATCCGCATGGCCGGACTGGCGATAAGCCTTCAGCAGATGTTCCGCCACCAGCGGCAGGTACTGCGGGCTTTGCTGTTCGATGCGCTTCCAGATTTCGATGGCGTCTGCATGGCGCTGCGCCGCGCTTTCCATTTCGCCCAGCATCATGGTGGCGCGTGCTGCCTGCGGATTCGCTTCCAGCGCCTGTTTCAGATGCGCACGTGCGGCATCCGTCTGCTTGCGCGCGATCTCGGCGGCGGCCAGTTCGCAATAGAAGAACGCGGCTTCCTTGTTGTGCGGCTGGCCGGAAATTTCCGTCAGGCGCTGCGTCACGCCTATGGCCTTGAGCCAGTCCTTTTCCTTCTGGTACAACTCAAGCAAAAAATCCAGCGCGGGCCTGGCATAAGGCGTGTCCTGCAATTGCCTGAACAATTCCTCGGCGCGGTCCAGTATCCCGGCCTTGAGATAATCCTGCGCCAGCTCGAACAATGCCTGCTGCCGCTTGTCCTCTTCCAGATCGGCGCGCTCAACCAGGTTCAGGTGCATGCGCAACGCGCGATCTACCTCGCCGCGGCGGCGGAATAAGCTCCCCAGCGCAAAGTGCAACTCGACCGTTTGCGGATCGACCTTGACCACCTCGATAAATGCCTCGATGGCCTTGTCCTGCTGCTCGTTGAGCAGAAAGTTGAGCCCTTGGAAATAGGAGCGCGGCAACACGCTGGATTCGGACAACAGCTGCTTGATGTCAATGCGCGCCGCCAGCCAGCCCATGCCGAAAAACAACGGGAAGACCAGCAGCATCCATGGTTCAAATTCCATATGGGCGCAATCAGGAAGGCTGAATGGGTATCTGCTGGGTTTCGCCGGCACCGGCGAGCCTGTTTTTCAGGTGCAACTCGCGCTTGAGCACGGCAATTTCCCTGCGCAGCCGGAAAATATTTCCCAGCACGGCGAGCATGCCTACGCCCACACCCACGGCAAAGAACAGCAACAGGGCAACCACCAGCGAGGATTGCCATTCATAGCCAAAAAAATAGCGCAGCACCACGGGCTGGTCATTCTTCACGGCAAAGCCGAGCAGCACAAGAAACAGGATGGCACGCAATAGCCAGGTCAGATAACGCATGATTTTCACGCAATAAATTTCACGTGCGAATTAACCAGATATTTTCTGCAAACAATAACATGAATGGGTAAAAAATTGGCGGCACCATCTTGCGACAGGCCGCCAATTTGCTGCTGGATAATTCACCCTTAGACATGCCTGTCCTGAGCTTGTCAAAAGGGTTCAGGGCAAGTTCATAAGGGCGGGTAATCGACCCGCTCACGCAACTCCTTGCCTGCCTTGAAATGCGGCACGTGCTTGGCCGGCACCTGCACTTTTTCGCCTGACTTGGGATTGCGTCCGGTCCGCGGTGGGCGGTAGTTCAGCGAAAAACTGCCGAAGCCGCGGATTTCGATTCGTCCGCCGCGTGCCAGGGTTCCAGCCATGGTATCAAGAATCACTTTGACCGCCAGTTCGGCATCTTTGACCAGCAGTTGCGGATAACGCTCCGCCAGCTTGGCGATGAGATCAGAACGTGTCATTTCACCGCCCCTTACTGGACGTCAACCTTGCTGGTATCAAGTTTCGCCTTGAGCAAGGCGCCCAGATTGGTTGTGCCGGCAGAAGTCGTGTTGTCCGCGGTGAACTTCTGCATCGCGGATGCTTCCTCGGCTTTGTCCAGCGCCTTGATCGACAGGTTGAGGCTGCGGTTTTTTCTGTCCACGTTGATGATCATGGCCGTCACCGCATCGCCTTCCTTGAAGTGGCTGCGGATATCCTCAACACGGTCGACGGACACTTCGGATGCCTTGAGGTAGCCTTCAACATCGCCATCCAGGGTAATGGCCGCACCCTTGGCGTCAATTGCCTTGACCACGCCTTTCACTACGCTGCCTTTGTCGTGTGTCGCGATATAGCTGTTGAAGGGATCGCCATCCATCTGCTTGATGCCCAGCGAGATGCGTTCGCGTTCCACATCGATTGCCAGCACCACCGCTTCGATTTCATCGCCCTTTTTGTAGTTGCGCACGGCCTCTTCGCCGGGCATGGCCCAGGACAGGTCGGACAAATGCACCAGGCCGTCAATGCCGCCATCCAGGCCGATGAAGATGCCAAAGTCGGTGATGGACTTGATCTGTCCCTTCACCTTGTCGCCCTTCTTGTGGTTCAGGGCAAAATCGTCCCACGGGTTGGATTGGCATTGTTTCATGCCCAGGGAAATGCGGCGGCGCTGCTCATCGATTTCCAGAATCATCACTTCGACTTCGTCGCCCAGGCTCACCACCTTGGAAGGATGCACGTTTTTGTTGGTCCAATCCATTTCGGACACATGAATCAGCCCTTCGATGCCCTGCTCGATTTCCGCAAACGCGCCGTAATCGGTCAGGTTGGTTATCTTGCCGAACAGGCGGGTGCCTTGCGGATAGCGGCGCGCAAGGCCGTTCCACGGATCATCGCCCATCTGCTTGATGCCGAGGGAAACACGGTTTTTCTCCTGGTCGAACTTGAGTATCTTGGCTTCGACTTCATCGCCCACCGCCAGCACTTCGGAAGGATGCTTGACGCGGCGCCATGCCAGATCGGTGATGTGCAACAGGCCGTCGATGCCGCCCAGGTCCACGAACGCGCCGTAGTCGGTGATATTCTTCACGATGCCCTTGACGATTGCGCCTTCCTTCATGTTCTCCATCAAAGCCTGGCGGTCGGCTCCCACACTGGCTTCCAGCACAGCACGGCGGGAAACCACCACGTTGTTGCGCTTGCGATCCAGCTTGATGATCTTTAATTCCATGGTCTTGTTTTCGTAAGGAGTGGTGTCCTTGACCGGGCGGATATCCACCAGCGAACCGGGCAGGAACGCGCGTATGCCATTCACCATGGCGGTCAGGCCGCCCTTGACCTTGCCGCTGACAAAGCCCTCGACGATGGTGCCTTCTTCCATCGCCACTTCCAGTTCATGCCATGCGGCCAAACGCTTGGCTTTCTCGCGCGACAGCTTGGTCTCGCCATAGCCGTTTTCCAGCGATTCGATCGCCACGGTGACGAAATCACCCGGCTTGACTTCAACCGCACCGGCGGCATTGAAAAACTCCTCGACCGGGATGAAGCTTTCCGATTTCAGGCCGGCGTTCACCACCACCACGTTGTGATCTATGCGCACTACTTGCGCAGTGATCAACTCACCCGCGCGCATTTCCTTGCGTGTCAGGCTTTCTTCAAACAGGGAGGCAAAACTTTCCGGATTGGTTGCAACAGCAGCATTAGCAGTCATTTATGAATATATCCAAGACAAACCCGCTTCTGGCGGGGGTTGGTTAAAAATCCCGAACGAGGGGCTCGTTGCGGGGCCTTTACTTCAATGCACGGTAGCGTATCAGCACTTCCTGCACCGCCTGCTCGATGGTCAGGTTGGTGGTGTCGAGCAAATCTGCTCCCGGCGCCTGTTGCAGGGGGGCCGCGCTACGCTGGCTGTCTCGCTCGTCGCGGACGCGGATATCCTGCAAAAGGGCGGCGATATTAGCACCCATTCCCTTTTCCGGCAACCCCTTTTCTCTTTCCATCAATTGTTTATAACGCCGCTCTGCGCGCGCTTCGGCACTGGCGGTCAGGAATACCTTCAATACCGCATCGGGAAATACTACTGATGCCATGTCGCGCCCGTCCGCCACCAGTCCAGGCGCACGGCGGAAGGCGCGCTGCTTGTCCAGCAAAGCCGCACGCACCCTTGGCAAGGCGGCAATCTTCGAGGCAGCCGATCCTGCTTCCTCAGCACGCAATTCGTTGCTCACCTTCGCGCCGTCCAGCCAGATGTCATTGCCCGCAAAGCGGATATCGATCTGCCCGGCCAGCTCAGACAAGCGCGTTTCCTCATCCAAGGCGACACCGCGCCGTTGCGCCGCAAGGCCCAATAAACGGTATATCGCACCGCTGTCGAGAAAATGAAAACCCAGTTCGCGGGCCACAATCTGCGCCACTGTGCCCTTGCCGGATGCAGAAGGCCCATCTATGGCGATCACCGGAACGGCCTGCGTCACTTTGGCAAATTCTGCGAAATATTCGGGAAAGGTTTTTGCCACGCACTTTGGATCGTTGATGCGCACGCCCGCGCCGCCAAATGCCGCCAGCGAGAAACACATCGCCATGCGATGGTCATCATAAGTATCTATTGCGGATTGCAGATTGCGGATTGCGGATTGCGGAGGGGTGATACGGATGTAATCCGCGCCCTCCTCCACTTTCGCGCCAAGCTTGCGCAACTCCGTCGCCATTGCCGCGATGCGGTCGGTTTCCTTGACGCGCCAGCTGGCGATGTTGCGCAGTGTGGTCGTGCCGTCGGCGAAAAGCGCGGCTATCGCCAGCGTCATCGCCGCATCTGGGATGTGGTTGCAGTCAAGGTCGATGGCTTTGAGGTGACCAGACTCAGGCGCACATGCCTCCATCCAGTTCGGCCCCATCGTGATCTGTGCGCCCATCAGTTCCAGCGCTTCGGCGAAACGCACATCACCCTGCACGCTGTTGCGCCCCACGCCTTCCACACGCAACGGGCCGCCGCCGATGGCCCCGGCGGCAAGGAAATATGAAGCAGATGAAGCATCGCCTTCGACGTAAATTTCTTTCGGCGATAAGTAATGGCTTTTTTCTCCAACGGCAAATCTGTTCTCTCCTTGTTGAGACACCATCACACCAAAGCGCGCCATCATCGCCAACGTGATCGAGATATAGGGCCTGGAAATCAGTTCGCCCATCACCTCAACAATCACTGTCCTCGCGATCAGCGGCAGCGCCATCAACAGTGCTGTCAAAAATTGGCTCGACACGTTGCCCTTCACTCTTACCACTCCCTCTCCCTTAACGGGAGAGGGCTGGGGAGAGGCTGAACATATTTCCAGCGGCGGAAAACCCTCGTTGCCCAGATAGCGTATATCCGCACCCAACTGGCGCAACGCATCAACCAGGTCGCCAATGGGACGCTCATGCATGCGCGGCACACCGGACAACTCATAGTGTCCGCCCGCCAGGGCCAGTGCAGCAGTCAACGGACGGAATGCCGTGCCAGCGTTACCCAAAAAAAGATTAGCTTCCTTTACCGGGAAATTTCCGCCGCAACCGGTGATGCGATATGCGTTGTCGCCCAGCGCCTCCACTTTCACGCCCAAGGTGCGCAAAGCATCCAGCATGCGCTCCGTATCATCGGAGCGCAGCAGCTCGTGCACTTCGGTCACGCCTTCGGACAGCGCTGCCAGCAGCAGCACGCGGTTGGAAATGCTCTTCGAGCCGGGAAGGCGCACCATGCCGTGCGCAGACAACAATGGGGGCAGGTCAAGAAATTCGTGTTGGGTCATGCTGCACTTTCAGAGTCGCATCATTCCCGCGCAAGCGGGAATGACAACCTTATTGTTGCGCCCAGTTGCCGCGCACTTGGCTGGACAGGCGGAATATCTCCTCCAGCCTGGCAGCATCGTTATTTTCCAGCGCCTGATACAGGACATATAGTTCGTCCGCATATTGCTTCAACTCATGCAGCAAGGCATCGCGGTTGGCAAGACTGATGTCGCGCCACATTTCCGGGCTGCTGGCGGCGATGCGGGTGAAATCGCGGAAGCCGCTGGCGGCAAAGGACAGCAGCAGGTCGCGGTTGTCTCGCCGCGCCAGATCGTGCACCAGCGCGAATGAAAGCAGGTGCGGCAGGTGGCTCACTGCCGCAAATACCTGGTCGTGCTGCTGCGGTGTCAATTCACTCACAATTGCGCCGCATGCTTCCCATGCCTTCCGAACCCGCGCCACGGTCTCGACAGAATTTTCCGGCAACGGAGTCAGCACCACTTTCTTGTTTTGATACAGATCGGCGCGTGCCGCCGCCGCGCCGCTTTGTTCGGCGCCTGCGATGGGATGCGCGGGAACGAAACGGGCAATGTGCTTACCCAGATGCGCATGGGCATAGCTCACTACATCGCATTTGGTGCTGCCGCCATCGGTGATGAGCGTATGCGCGCCCAGATGCGGCGCAATGCGCGCCATGATGTCAGCCATCTGCCCAACCGGCGTGGCGAGCAATACCATGTCGGCATCGCGCACCTCTGCCGCAAGATCGGAACCAATGCGGTCGAGGATGCCGAGTTGCCTGGCCTGTTCAAGTGTCGCCGCACTGCGTCCGAAACCGACCACTTCACTGACCGTTCCAGCCTTGCGCAATGCCAGCGCAAACGAGCCGCCGATCAGCCCGACGCCGAAGATGACGATCTTTTTTAACTGCGGTTCGGTCATAGCCCTCTCCCCTTCCCCTCTCCCGCAAGCGGGAGAGGGAGAGTTACAGCGTGCGCCCGATTGCCCCGGCAATCACACCGAGCGTGCCCATCAGCTTTTTCAGCTCCTGCGGAGTCAGCGCCTGGTCGGCATCGCACCACGCTTCGCACGGGTTGGGGTGCATCTCGACCAGCAGGCCATCTGCGCCTGCGGCAATCGCCGCCTGCGACAGTGCCGGAACCATCCATGCCTTGCCACCCGCATGCGAGGGATCAACGATCACCGGCAAATGGGTCTCCTTTTTCAGCACCGGGATCGCGGTTACGTCCAGCACATTGCGATAGGCGGTTTCGAAGGTGCGGATACCGCGCTCGCAAAAGATGATGTTGTGGTTGCCTCCAGCCGCGATGTATTCCGCCGACATCAGCCATTCGGAAATGGTTGCCGACATGCCGCGCTTGAGGATTACAGGTTTGTTGATGCGCCCGACTTCCTTGAGCAGATCGAAATTCTGCATATTGCGCGTGCCGATCTGGATTACATCCACGTCGTATTCCATGAATGCATCGATCTGACGCACGTCCATCAACTCGGTCACGATGGGCAACTTGTATGGGCTGGCCGCCTTGCGGAACATATCCAATCCTTCCACGCCCTTGCCCTGGAAAGCGTAAGGGCTGGTGCGCGGCTTGAACGCGCCGCCGCGCATCAGGCGGCAGCCTGCCTCATGAGTGTATTTGGCGGACAAGTTCATCTGCTCCTGTGTTTCCACCGAGCACGGCCCTGCAATCACCTGAATCTGCTTGCCGCCCAGCGGGATGCCGCCGATGTCGATGACGGTATTTTCCTTGTGCGATTCGCGCGATACGATCTTGTATTGCTTGGCGATGTGCATCGCCGATTCCACGCCGGGCAGCGAGGTGAACATTTCCTCGGTCAGGGGACGTTCGTCACCAATCGCGCCGATCACGGTGCGTTCGATGCCGCGCGAGATGTTGGCTTTCAAACCCGCTGTTTCCAGCCTCTTCACCACTGCGCCGATTTGCTCGTCAGTGACATCTTTCCCCATTACGATAATCATGCTGTTTCCCCCAGTACCTGCTTTAGTGCAGACAAAAATTTTTCGTTCTCTGATCCCAACCCGATGCTCACGCGCAAATAATCCGGCATGTCGTAACTGGCAACGGGCCGCACAATTACGCCCAGTTCAAGCAGGCGGCGATACGTCTTCATTGCTCCTTCGACTTCGCTCAGGGCAGGCCTGCCGATCTTGAAGCTGATGAAATTCCCATACGACGGGATGAACTCCAGCCCCAGCTTGCCCAGCCCCTGCGTGATCTGCACCATGCCGCGCCGGTTGAGCTCATGGGTCTGTCTGACGAATGCCTCGTCCCGCAGCGCTGCCACGGCGGCGGCCTGCGCCACGCTGTTAACATTGAACGGCTGGCGCACTCGGTTCATCATGTCCGCCACCTGCGCGTTGGCAAACGCATAACCCACACGCAAACCGGCCAGGCCGTAGGCCTTGGAGAAGGTGCGCGAGATGATCAGGTTGGGAAAATCCTTCAGCCAGCTCACGCTGTCATAGCGGCATTCCGCTGGCAGGTATTCGTTGTAAGCCTCGTCCAGAACAACCAGAATATTCGCCGGCAACGCGCGCATGAAATCCAGTAAATCCGTCGCACTCAGGAAGGTGCCGGTCGGGTTGTTCGGGTTGGCGATGAACACCAGCCTGGCCTGCTGCTCCACGGCAGCTTTCAGCATCGCTTTCAGGTCGTGGCCATAATTGATCGCGGGCACGCTGATGCCCGTCGCGCCCACCGCTTGCGTCGCCAGAGGATATACCGCAAAGGCATGGGCCGAGTACACCGCCTTGTTGCCCACGGTAAGGAACGCGCGCGCGGCCAGCTCCAGCATGTCGTTGGAGCCGTTGCCCAGCACAATGCGCGCGTGCTCAACACCGTAGCGCCCGGACAGCGCATCCTTCAGCTCGAAACCGTTGCCGTCCGGGTACAACGCGATGGTCTTGATCGCCTCGTGCATCGCGGCAGTGGCCAGCGGGCTGCAACCGAGCGGATTTTCGTTGGAGGCCAGTTTGACGATGCCGCTGATGCCCAGCTCACGCTCCAGCTCGGCAATCGGTTTGCCGGGCTGGTAGGGCGCAATGGCGCGGATATAGGGTGGTGCAAGTTCGGAATAATTCATCATCAACAACTAATAAAATCCATTAACCACGAAGAACACAAAGGTGTTTCGGAAACACTGAATGTCGGTTTTCCTTCGTGCGCTTCGTGTGCTTCGTGGTGAAAGGTTTCTCCAAGTTTTACACGGCAACTGGATACGAGCCCAGCACCTTCACGAAGGCGGCGACCTGTTTCAACTCAACCAATGCAGCGGCCACTTTTTTGTCGGACTGATGCCCTTCGATGTCCAGGAAAAACACGTATTCCCACAGGCCGGAACGCGCCGGGCGTGATTCTAGTTTGGTCATGCTGACACCGTGCCGGGCAAGCGGCACCAGCAAATCATGCACCGCACCCGGACGATTCGCGGCGGACATCACCAGCGAGGTCTTGTCGCGTCCGGACTGAGCCACATCCTGGCTGCCGATCACCAGAAAGCGCGTGGTATTTTTGGCATCGTCCTCTACGTTTTCCACGCACACCGACAAGCCGAAATGCGCAGCCGCCTGGCTCCCTGCTATCGCCGCGCTGTTGGGCTGCTCCGCCGCGAGGCGTGCCGCTTCGGCATTGCTGGCAACCTGAATGCGTGCCGCATGCGGCAGATTGGCATTCAGCCAGCCCTGGCACTGCCCGAAGGATTGCGGATGCGAATAAACGGTTTGAATATCGCTCAGCGCGCACCCTTTGGCGAGCAGGCATTGGTGGATTGCCAGCATGACTTCGCCGCAAACCTTGAGCGGGCTTTGCAGCAGCAAATCCAGCGTGCGTCCGATCGCGCCCTCGGTGGAATTCTCCACCGGCACCATGCCGAAATTCACTGCGCCGCTTTCCACCGCGCGAAACACTTCATCAATAGTCGTGCACGGCCTGCTCTGTACCGCGCTGCCAAAGCGTTTCAGGGCGGCCGCCTCGCTGAACGTGCCTTCCGGCCCGAGATACGCCACCGACAGCGGAGCCTCCAGCGCGCGGCACTGCGACATGATTTCCGTGAACAATTGCACCACGGCCTGTTTGCTCAGCGGCCCGGTATTGCTGTTTTGCACGCGTTGCAAAATCTGCGCCTCGCGTTCCGGACGCAGCACCGCATCGTTATCTTTCATGTGTCCGATCTGCTGGGCCAGCCCGGCGCGCTGGTTGACGAGCTTCAACAACTCATCGTCAAGACGGTCAATCTGCGCACGAAGCTGCTTTAATTTATCGCTCATATGTTAGCCATGCTGCCGGGCAAATTCGTTCATGAAACCGACCAGCGCCTGTACGCCAGCCAGCGGCATTGCATTGTAAATCGAGGCGCGCATCCCGCCCACCGAGCGGTGTCCCTTCAGTTGCAACAACCCGCGCGCATCCGCCTGTCTGAGAAAATCCTCATCCAGCGCGGGATTCTTCAGCGTAAACGGCACATTCATGCGCGAGCGGTCGGACTTGGCCACCGGGCAGTTGTAAAAACCGTTGCTGGCATCAATCGCGTCGTACAACAGCCCGGCCTTGGCGATGTTGGTCTGTTCCACCTGTGCGACTCCACCGTTGCGCTTCAGCCACTGGAACACCAGCCCGGCAATGTAAATGCCATAAGTCGGTGGCGTGTTGTACATCGAACCGTTGTCGGCATGGATCTTGTAATCCAGCATCGTAGGCGTGCCGGGCAGCACCTGGCCGAGCAGGTCTTCACGCACGATGACGACGGTCAGTCCCGCAGGTCCGATATTCTTTTGCGCCCCGGCATAGATCAGGCCGTATTTGCTCACATCAATCCGGCGCGACAAAATATTGGAGGACATGTCGGCCACCAGGGGCACTGCGCCGGGCATATTGTCGAGTGGGGGCACCCAATTGAACTCCACCCCGCCTATGGTTTCATTCGGCGTGTAATGCAGGTAAGCGGCGTCTTTATCGCATTGCCAGGTTTCGAACGCCGGCGCATAGCTGAAATTCCTGTCGGCGCCGGTAGCCACCACGTTCACGCCACCGAATTTCTTTGCTTCGCCGATGGCCCTCTTCGACCATTCGCCGGTGTTCACATAGTCCGCCGACGGCATGCCGCGCAGCAGATTCAGGGGAATCATGGCAAATTGCAGATGCGCACCGCCTTGCAGGAACAGCACCTTGTAATTGGCTGGAATGCCCATCAACTCGCGAAGATCGGCTTCGGCCTGTGCATGGATGCCCATGAACTCCTTGCCGCGATGCGACATCTCCATCACCGACATGCCGCTGCCGTGCCAGTCGAGCAATTCTTCCCGCGCCTGCTGCAACACTTCGCGCGGCAATACTGCCGGGCCTGCGCTGAAGTTGTAGATCGTCATGTCTGTTCCCCGATGTCTGGTTTATTCGGCTTCTTCTTCCGATTCGGCGATGCGGCTCAAACCGGCCAGTTTGTCGCCCTCGCCCAGGTTGATCAGCGTGACCCCCTGCGTCGAGCGGCTCATCTCGCGGATTTCCTTGACGCGGGTGCGGATCAGCACACCGTTGGTGCCGATCAGCATGATCTCGTCTTCCTGGTTCACCAGTGTCGCCGCCACCACCTTGCCGTTGCGGGCAGAAGTCTGGATCGCGATCATGCCCTGCGTGCCGCGCCCGTGGCGGGTGTACTCCGCAATCGGCGTGCGTTTGCCGTAGCCGTTTTCGGTAGCGGTCAGCACAGCCTGGCTCTCATCCCCCGCCACCAGCAGCGCGATCACATGCTGTTTCGCGGCCAGCTTCATGCCGCGCACGCCGCGCGACACGCGCCCCATGGAGCGCACGTCGTTTTCGTCGAAGCGCACCGCCTTGCCGCCATCGGAAAACAGCATCACGTCATGCTTGCCGTCAGTCAGCGCCACGCCGATCAGGTAGTCGCCCTCATCCAGATTGATGGCGATGATGCCGGCCTTGCGCGGGTTGGCGTAATCCGACAGCGCGGTTTTTTTCACCGTGCCGTTGGCGGTGGCGAAAAACACAAACTGGTCGTCACTGAATACTTTCACCGGCAGGATGGCGTTGATTTTCTCGCCCTCTTCCAGCGGCAGCAGGTTGATAATCGGCTTGCCGCGGCTGGTGCGCGAGCCCTGTGGCACGTCATATACCTTGATCCAATACACTCGCCCGCGGCTGGAGAAGCACAGGATGTAATCATGCGTGTTGGCGATGAACAGGTTGTCGACAAAATCGTCTTCCTTGGTGCTGGCCGCCTGCTTGCCGCGCCCGCCGCGCTTCTGCGCGCGGTATTCGTCCAGCTTCTGCGCCTTCATGTAGCCGCCGTGCGACAGCGTGACCACCACATCCTCCGGCGCGATCAGGTCTTCCATGCTCATGTCCTGCGTGTGGGTGACGATCTCGCTGCGGCGCTTGTCGCCATATTGCGACCTGATCGCGACCAGCTCATCACCAATGATCTGCGTAATGCGCGCAGGCTTCGCCAAAATGTCGAGCAGGTCGGTAATCTTCTCCATCACCTCGCGGTATTCACCGACAATCTTGTCCTGTTCCAGCCCGGTCAGGCGCTGCAAGCGCAACTCCAGAATGGCTTGCGCCTGCGCATCGGACAGCTTGTAAGCGCGCTGTTTGCCCTTGCCGACCAGGCCGAATTCAGGCAACAGGTCTTCCGGGCGCGCCGCATCGCTCACCCGGCTAAGCATATCTTCCACCAGCGAGGAACGCCAGGAATGCGCCATCAATTCCTGCTTGGCGATAGCCGGTGTGGCCGCCGCCTTGATCAGCGCGATAATTTCATCCACGTTGGACAGCGCAACCGCCAGGCCTTCCAGGATATGCCCGCGGTCGCGCGCCTTGCGCAGTTCGAATATGGTGCGGCGCGTCACCACCTCGCGGCGGTGGCGCAGGAAGGCGTCCAGGAACTGCTTCAGGTTGAGCAGCTGCGGGCGTCCGTCGAGCAAGGCCACCATGTTCATGCCGAAGCTGTCCTGCAACTGGGTTTCCTTGTACAGCTGGTTGAGAATCACCTCGGCATTCTCGCCGCGCTTCAACTCGATTA
>ORMF010915669.1_pt1 | contig 21512 bp, 18 predicted proteins | sample 1779871 | NCBI WGS metagenome assembly ORMF01 (sample SAMEA104232316, study PRJEB22302) | groundwater metagenome | biome: forest; feature: aquifer; material: groundwater | place: USA | collected 2011-08-07 | depth 5.4 m | reverse complement strand
GTCGTAGGCCCGACCTTCAGGTCGGGCGTTCCCGCTAATGGGTCAGCGCGTACACGATCTCGTTGATCTCCATGCGGTAGGCTTGCGCTGTGTACTTGATGTAGTCCGGGTAGTCTTCTGCGTTCGACCATTCCCAGCCGTCGCCCATGTCGGTGTTCCAGTTGATGTAGAGCATCGGGCGGCCATTGTCATCGAAGATCGTCCGCAGGTGAGGCACGAATCCGCCTTTTTCCCATGTGCGCCCCGCGAGGAAAGACCCCAAACCTGGAATCTGCGGGTATCCGTCGAGTTTGTAGAAACTGCTGAAAACGGCGTGGTCTTTCGGAAAATCGACAATCGGGCGATCGGGAAAGACGTTCTTGAGCTGTGCGGCGAGGTGGTCCCATTCGATCGGACCATGGAAGTCGTCGAAGGTCAGCGTGCCGCCTCGCAGGAGAAACTCGCGCAGCGTCTGAGCGTCCTTGTCAGAGAGGAGCAGGTTCCCTGGCTCCACCATGTAGATCCAGGGATAGTCGAACAAATCCGGGTCGTCGAGCGACATCACGCGCGGATCCTCGACCTGAATGGACGTCGCCGTCCTGAGACGTCGCGAGAGGTTCTGCTCCGCAGCCGGGCCGTCGATGAACCACGGTTCACCGTAGTAGTCCTGCTGGGCCGCGGTGACTTCAGCGCTGAAGCGATACTTGATGCGGACGAACGTCCATTTCAAGCCGGCAAAGCGATCGCCCGGCGCGTTCAGCGCCTGCGCGACGGAGACGGGCAGGATGAGCGCAAGGCCCAGCGCGCATACGCCCCCTTTCAATGCGACCCCGCCAGCTCCAACAGCAGACCCTGCGCGCGCTCGTAGCTCGGGGCAATCTCCAGCGCGGCGAGCGTCTGTTTCCTCGCATCTGCCCGCTTGCCGCCTTTGAGATAGCTCTCGGCAAGGTCGGTCAGCGCCGCGGCCCGATCGACAGGGCCCAGCGCAACCACGGCACGGAATTCTCTCGTCGCGGTGTCGGTGTCGTTGCGCTGCAGCGCGAGGCGGCCGAGCCTGGCGTGCGCGTCAGCATCGAACGGATCGACCGCGGCGATGCGCTCGTACACGGGCCGGAGCACCGCGGGATCCTTTGTGCCATCATCGCGGTGCAGCTTCGCCAGCTTCCTGGCGACGTCGACGTTGTCGAAATCCGCGTCGAGCAACGCTCTGAGTGCGGCGATCGCACGGCGACGATCGTTCTTTTCGAGAGCGATATCAGCAATGTGCGCGTTCGGGCTGTCGGGCCCCTTGGCGAGAGGTGTCAGCGCGGCGGCGCGCTCGAACACCTGTAGCGCCTGATCGAGCTCACCCGCTTTGCGCAGGGCCTTGCCGAACGCGACCTGCACTGGAAAGCTCTCCGGATGCTGCGTCGCATAGGGGCGGAGCAGGTCGAGAGGCATCCGCGCCAGATCCGGTTTGTCCGAGGGGATCGCCATCGCCCGGCGCAAGGCACCGTATCGGCGCTCGAGAAACTGATCGAAGCTGGTTTGCAGCTCCGCGAGATCGGTGTTGACAGTCCGCTTCAGCGCCGCGTCGGTGTCCACGCCCTGGGCAAACGCTCGGACGAGTTTGTGGAGGCCTTCGTCGCCAAATGTCGCCACCAGGTGCTCCACGAGCAGCGACGCCTCGAAGTACGCCAGCGAAATCTTGCGCGGATCGGTGAACGCCGCATTGAGATCTTTGAGCTTCAACGTCTCGTTGGCGTTGAGCATCTGGGCGAACTCGAGATCCATCCCTCGCCCCCACTCCCGGCGGGCCAGCGTCTCCTCGTACACCGAGATGCCTTCGGTCAGCCACCGCGGAATGCGCTGCTCGGACATCTGCAGCGTGATGACGTGCGCGAGTTCGTGCCATAGCGTGGCCTCCCACTGGAATTCACCTGGCGGCCGGGCCTTTGGCGAGTCCATGGTCACGACCCGGCCGAAACAGGCGCCGAGGGCGCCGGTCATGCCAGGAAGCCCCACGTTGCGTACGGCGAAGTCGTCGTGCTTGGGAAAGATCTCGATGAGAATCGGACCGGTCGGCTTGAATTTGTAGCGCGCCGAGAGCGCGTTGATCGCCTGGTGCGCGGTCCGAAGCGCATAGTCCTGCAGGACGGGCGCCTCGCTCCGTTCCATGCGCAGCACGATGTCGCCGTCCTGCACGGTGACGAACTTGTCGAGCGTGTCCATCATCTGCAGCAGGTTGTAGCTGACGACGTTGAAGGGGTCGGTCTTGAACGACGATTCAAGCGCTATTCGTGCCGCAGGCTCATCGCCAGTTCGCAGCAGGTGCACGCCGAGGTCGGCCAGCACGCGGGCATCGTCGGGGTTCAGCGCCAGCGCGCGTCGCGCGAGGGCGACCGCTTCCTCGAACCGGTAGTTGTGCGCCGCAAGCTCGCCCGACACCCGATAGACGTCACCGTGATTCGGCGCGATGGCAAGCGCCTTGGCAACCTGCTGTTGATACTCCGGCTGCTTGTCCTCGACATACGCGAGCCCCGCCAGGAGCGCAATCGCGTCGAGGCTGGCGGGATTGATCTCGAGCGCTTTCTGCAGAGCCTGCCTGGCGTCAGGGCGACGGCCCGCATCAACGGCCTGACGGGCCACGAACACGTGGGCATCGACATCTGACGGATTCACCTCGAGCGCCCTCTTGGCAGCCTCCGCGGCCTTCGGCGGGTCATCATCTGCCAGCGCCCGCGCCGCACCGAGGAGCGCAGGGCCGAACGTCGCATCGGCCTTCAGCGCCGCTTCGTACGACTTGAGCGCTTCGTCTCGCTTGTACTTCTCGAGAAAGAGATCCCCCCAGGCGGTGTTGATCGCGGGATTGGCCGGAGCAGCTGCGAGTGCATCCCGATACACGGAGTTGGCTTCCTGTGCGCGACCGAGCGCGCGCAGCGCGCGAGCGGCGCGGGCCAGATCGTTGGCCCCGGTCACGACAGTGGCGCTCTCGGCAACCCGGATCAGAAGGGCCGTCCCTTCGGGACGCGTCAGCATGTGCAGCAAGAGTCCGAGCTCGAGGGCCGCGTCGCTCGTCGGGGCCCGCTGCGCCGCAGGACGCAGCGTCGTCTCGGCTTCCTGATAGCGTCCGCGCGCGACGAGCGCACGAGCTTTGACAGCAGCGACGACGGGATCCTGGGCATCGAGCGGCGCGGTGAGCGAGGCGACTTCGTCGTAGCGCCCTTCGATCAAGGCGCGCGTCGCCTGCGCAAGGCCGGCTGGCGGCCGACGGGATTGCGCGATGCCAACGGGAATGACGGCGAGCAAGGCCAGCGCTGCAAGTCCGATCGCGTACAGCCGGCGTGATGACCAGGCCGGAAGCCGAATGCCGCGGACCATGGCCCATTATATGCGTCAGCGTGTCCTCAACCTCGCCCCTGAACGCAGGCCCGATCGTCAGGGCCGGGCAACGGCACACACTCGTAGGCCCGACCTTCAGATCGGGTGATAGCAGACACTCGTAGGCCCGACCTTCAGATAGGGTGATAGCAGACACTCGTAGGCCCGACCTTCAGATAGGGTGATAGCAGACACTCGTAGGCCCGACCTTCAGGTCGGGCGTGTACGCCAGATCTAAAGGTCGGGCCTACGATCCGCAACGTAATCCAGAAGCTCGGCCAGCGAGCACACCGCGGACCCGCTGAACGGGTAATCCTCAGGGTTGACGACCAGACCCGCTCTGACCGGATTGGCCAGAATGTAGGCGGCAACTCGCCGCGTGTCTTCGTCTTCCCGCAGCACATGCTCGAAGTAGCCGGCCTGCCAGATCGGCCCACCTGCTTTCCGCAGACCGTAGTAGCCGGACAGTTGCTTGGCCCGCTGCGCAAACGCGGGCAGGTGAGCTGGCGCCATGGAGCCTCCGACGAGAAGGTGCAGATGGTCGGGCATGAAGCAGTACGCAAAGACGTCGAACCCGCAGATCTCTCCCGCGCGCAGTACTTGCGATCGCACGGTCTCGACGATTCGCGCGTCGACGAACAGTTGCCGCCGGTCGAATGTGCAAAAGGTCAATGAATACCGATACGGACCGATGTACGAAAACGTGGAGAGGCGACGCAGACGTGTCGGGGACATGCGCTGCATCGAGCAATCTCCGCGCCGCAATGCGACCTCGTAGGCCCGAGCTGCAGCTCGGGCGAACACGGGAATGCGACACGCTGAACCGCCCGAGCTGAAGCTCGGGCCTACGAACTATGCGACGCCGACCTCGACGACGACTGCAGGGCCCGGTTCTCGACTGCCATGCGTTTCAAGAGGAGCGCTCCAAATAGCAACGTCGCGATGGGGCCCACAACGATGGCGCCGGTCATGAGCGCGACACCGACCAACTCGCCCGCAACGGCGACATAGTTCGGATGCCGGAGGTGGCGGTACGGCCCCGAGGCGACCAGCGTCGACCCGGGAACGACAATGACGCGAAACGTCCAGAACGGACCGAGCGATCGAATGGCCCACCATTTGAGCAGCTTGGCCGCGGCAAACAGTAACGCGCCACTGAGGACCACGCTGGGCTGCGGGGCGCCGCGCCAAGCGCCCTCGAAGATCATCGCAAGAAAGAATCCGGGGTAGGCGACCTGCATCAGTCGATGGACATCGCCCGCCGGTTCGACGCCACCGCGCGCCCGCTGGGCCTGTTCGTTGCGCCGCGCGCGCGCCGCTTCGACAAGCATCGGGATGTAGACAACCAGCCAGACAGCGATGAGCATCAAAGAGCCTCCGGTACACGACCAGCAAGGTCGCAGTCGCCCGCACGCGCCACGAGGACCCGCACAACGGCGGGCGACAGACGAGCGCCCATGGCGGCCGCACGCATGGCTGTGGGCGAGGCGACCAGCGTCCGCAGCAATCGGTTGAACCGCCATTTCGCCAGGAACTCGCGGCGACGCGCCGCCGCGAGTCTCGCATGCACGCCGTTCCATCCGTGCTGCAGCGCGTCGAACGCGGCCGCAGCCGCCAGTTCACCGCCGCGGACGGCGAACTGCAATCCGTCACCCGTCATCGGATCGATGAACCCGGCCGCATCGCCCGCGAGAATGAGACCGTCGATCGTCCCGTCGATGACATCGACCGCCAATGGTCCGAGCACCGCCGGCGGCGCGACCAGCCGCGCGCCTGCGAATCGATCACGGAGCCGCTCGTCGCCTTCCAACGTACCCCGGAGCAGCGCTTCGGGGTCGCGAAATGCGCCCCTCCTGCCGCCGTACGCGCCCGACCTGAAGGTCGGGCCTACGAGGTCAAGGCCCGCGGGGTCGCAGAATGCGCCCGTCCTGTCGCCGTACGCGCCCGACCTAGAGGTCGGGCCTACGGGTTCAAAGACCAGACAGACGTTGGTCAGGCCCTCCGGAATCGGCGCGACGCCGACATATCGTCCTCGGCGGATGTGCATCTCACCAAAAGACGATGTCCCGCGAGTGCCTTCGAAGTACGCGCCGACTGCCCATCGTCTCGGGCGCGGGGGATGATGCGCGAGCTTCAGGCCGAACGCGAGCGTTGACCGACGACCGTCGGCTGCAATGGTCACACGCGCGCCAAGAGAGCCGGAGCGCATGGCGACGCCTTCAACGCGAGGGCCTCGCGGCGTCTCCGCCACCACCGCGTGTCGAACGGCCACGCCGGGCTCGAATTGAGCGCCTGCGGCGACAGCCTGCTGCAGCAACTCCCAATCGAGCGTGGCGCGGCTGAGCGATCGGCCGCACAGGCCGTTCGGATACCGCGCTTCGATGGCCACGCCACCTTCGCCGGTCACGACCATGCCGTCGAGCGGCACGCCCTGCTCATCGATCGCGTCAGCCAGGCGCAGCCGCCGCAGGCGCGCGAGCGTTCCCGGATTGACCGTGTCGCCGCACAGTTTCTCGCGCGGAAACGTCGCGCGATCGACGATTCGGACTCGGACGCCCGCGCGCGCCAGCACGGCCGCGGCCACACTGCCAGCCGGTCCCGCACCAACAATCAGGACGTCCTCCATAGCTACGTGAACCGCAGAACTCGCAAAGCGCGCAGAGCCATCAATGACGTGTCCCTGCGGACTCCGCGAGTTCCGCGGTCAATCATCAACACGTCCAATGACCATGGCGCTGTTCTTCGATCCGAAGCCCAGGCAGTTGCACAACGCGGCTTCCACCGAGACGGCCCGACCCTCGTTGGGCAGATAGTCGAGATCGCACATCGGATCCGGATCGACCTGATTGATCGTCGGCGGCAGGAAGCCGCTCACAAGGGCCAGAGCGGTCGTGACAATGCCGGCGGCGCCGCTCGCGCCCTGCGGATGCCCGACCATGGACTTCACCGAAGAGCCGGCGAGCCGATCGGCATGATGGCCGAACACTTCCCGCACCGCGCGCGACTCGACGCCGTCGTTGAGGACCGTCGACGTACCGTGATAGTTGACGTAACCGATTTCCTCCGCGTGGCGGCCGGACCGTTCAACAGCCAGGGTCATCGCGCGAACGATCTCCCGTCCGTCCGGCGCCATCTGCACGCGGTGATACGCGTCACAGGTTGAGCCGTAGCCATCAATCGACGCGTAGATCCGCGCACCCCGCGCGCGCGCGCGATCCTCGCGTTCGAGCACGACCATCCAGGCTCCCTCGCCGAGCACGAAGCCGTCGCGGTGCCGGTCGAACGGCCGTGACGCCCGCGCTGGCGCGTCGTTGAAGGCCGTCGACACGACGCGCATGCGCGAGAACCCGAACATCATCCCCGGCGTCACGCACGCATCCGCGCCTCCAGACAGCACGACCTCCGCTTCGCCGGATCGAAGGACGGCGGCGGCATATCCAATCGCGTCCGTAGAACTCGTACAGCCGCACGACAGGACGTGGCTCATACCGCGTAACCGCAGCGAGATCGAGAGTTCGCTCGACATCATGCCGACGATCGAAATGGGGATGGCGTAGGGCGTGACCTTCCGGCCCTGCCCGACGAAGAAGTCGTAGTACTGCCGTTCGCCGACGTCGATGCCTCCCCCGCCGCTCCCGATAATCACGCCTGCGCCTGGCTCACCCATCCGCAGGCCGGCATCAGCCCACGCTTCGCGCGCCGCGATCACAGCGATGAGCGCGGCGCGCGAATAACGCTTGGGATCGGCCCGGTGGTTCCGATCCCAGTCTTGGTCGCCCTCGAGCGGCGGCACATCGTTCATCGTCACGTGCAACGGCACCTGTGCCGCCACGCGGCTGGCAAACCCCGAGGCGTCAAATCCGTCGATGGCGCGCGTGCCGCTGCATCCGCGGCTGACGTGATGCCAGAAGCATTCCCGGCCCACGCCAAACGGCGACACCACACCGATACCGGTAATCACGACGCGCATGCTCACCTATAGTATTTGGTCATCTGGTCATTTGGTCATCTGGTCATTTGGTCAATCGCAGCAAGCCATCTCGTCAATTCGCCGAGATCCTCATCACCACATGGCCAATGACCAGATGCCTACGCACAATGATCAGATGCCTAGATGACCAAATGACCAAATTCCTGGAGCGCCTGTTCGTATGGCTCGGAGGGGCGCTGTTCGTCGCATCGCTGGTCCTGACGGGCTGGTTGTACGCGCGCTGGCTGGGTCAGCCTCGGCCGTGGGCCGGATGGCGCCCCCTGACCTTCGACGTGCTGCTGTTCTCCGCGTTTGCCGTGCATCACAGCCTGTTCGCGCGATCATCGGTCAAGGCGACCCTGGCGGCCGTTTGTCCAGAACGTCTGCTACGCTCCGTATATGTCTGGGTCGCCAGCTCGATCTTGATCGCAGTGTGCCTGGCGTGGAGGCCGATTGGCGGCGATCCGTACGAGGCCACGCACGGCGCGCTTCGAGTCCTCCATTCCGCGGTCCAGCTCACGGGCGCCTGGCTGATCGTGCAGTCTGTTCGCGCCATCGACGCCCTCGAACTCGCGGGCATCCGCGCATCCCGCCGCGTGGCGGACGCTGGCACCCTGCGCGTCGGCGGCCCGTACCGCCTCGTCCGGCACCCGCTCTACCTCGGGTGGATGCTGATCGTGTTCGGCAGCGCTCATCTCACGGGCGACCGGCTGGCATTCGCGGCGATCACGACGTGTTATCTGTTCATGGCCGTGCCCTGGGAGGAACGGTCGCTGGAGCAGGCGTTCGGCGAGCAGTACGCACGTTACAAACAGCGTGTGCGGTGGAGAGTCGTTCCGTTCGTGTATTGAGTCCGGTCAGCGGTTCCCGAAGTTTTCGGCGTCGCTGCTGGCGCTGGGCTCGCCGCCCTCCTGAATGAACACCATCGAGTGCTGCGAGGGGATGTCGAACTTCTTCCCGCACGTCTTGCAGGTAACCGAGTCGTCGACCCGGATCCTGTAGTCGCGCAGTTTGGCGAACATCGCGCGATCGCGCTCGTCCGCGCCGGACGGCATCCGTTCCTTCCGCGTCCTCACCACCCATCGCATCTGATAGTCATTCGCCCGCTTACAGCGCGGACACGTGAGTTTGTCGGTCCGCGTCTCGTTCCGGTTGTTGAAGAAATCGCGTTCGTCCAGCGCCATGGCTGAATCATAGCAGAGGGAAACGAGAACCACCTCGGCCACCGTTTCCGCTATCCTCATACGCATGGCCTCCGACTCGCCCCGCACCTACCCGAGCGAACTGCCCGTCGTCGCGCTGCGCGAAACCGTCGTTTTTCCTCTTACGTTGCAGCCGTTGGCGATGTCGAGACCCATGTCAATCGAATCGGTCAATCGTGCACTCGCCAACGATCGGCTGATCTTCCTCACCCTGCAGGCGACCGACAGCGACGAGCCACAACCGAATGATGTGAAGCGCATCGGAACGATTGCCGCGATCCGGCAGATGGCCAAGGCGCCGAAGGGCGGCGTCCACGTGATTGTCGAGGGCATTGCTCGCGCCAAAGCGGATCTTGTCACCTCCTCCGGCCTGGCGCTGCGCGCCACCGTGTCGTTGATACCCGAACAGGTCGATCGCACGCTCGAAGTCGATGCGTACGTCAGGAGCCTGCAGGAGCTCATCGACCGCGCGCTGTCGGTGAGCAGCGGGCTCTCACAGGAACTGCGCGGACTCGTGGCCGGCATCGACGACCCGCTGCGCCTGGTCTACCTCATCGCCAGTCTGCTCGACATGAAGGCCGCCGACAAGCAGGGCATTCTCGAGGCTGACACCCTCGTCCCGAAACTGCAGGCGGTGGCCACGGCGCTCAATCACGAGATCGCGCTCCTCGAGCTCAAAGGCAAGATCGAATCGGCCGCACAGGAGGAAATGGGCGATGCGCAACGGCAGTATTTCCTGCGTCAGCAGCTGAAGGCGATTCAGGATGAACTCGGCGAAGGCGAGAAGCCCGAGGCCCAGGAACTGCGCAAGCGGATCGCAGACGCCCATCTTCCAGAATCTGTCGCCACGGTCGTCGCGCGCGAAGTCGAGCGCATGGAACGGATGACACCCGCCTCGCCCGAATACCAGATGATTCGCACCTACATCGACTGGGTGCTGGACATCCCGTGGTCCACCATCACCGAGGATCGCCTCGACCCCGTCGCGGCGCGCAAGGTCCTCGACGAAGACCACTACGACCTCGACAAAGTCAAGGAGCGTATCGTCGAGTATCTGGCGGTGCAGAAGCTGAAGGCCGCGCAGGGCCAGGGCCTCAAGGGCCCGATTCTCTGCTTCGTCGGCCCGCCTGGCGTCGGCAAGACCTCGCTTGGCCAATCCATCGCGCGCGCGATGAACCGCAAATTCGCGCGCCTGTCACTCGGCGGTGTGAGGGACGAGGCGGAGATCCGCGGACACCGGCGCACGTACATCGGCGCCATTCCCGGCCGGATCGTGCAGGCCATCAAACAGGCCGGCGCGATGAACCCGGTCTTCATGCTCGACGAGATCGACAAGATCGCTGTGGGGTTTCAAGGCGATCCCGCGGCGGCGCTCCTCGAGGTGCTCGATCCGGCGCAGAATCATGCGTTTCGCGACCACTATCTCGAAATCAATGTGGACCTGTCGAAGGTCCTGTTCATCGCGACCTCGAATCAACTCGGGACGATTCATCCGGCGCTGCTCGATCGGATGGAGATCATTCCTCTCTCCGGGTACACCGAGGAAGAGAAGCTCCACATTTCCCGCAACTATCTGATTCCGAGACAGCTCGTGGAGAACGGCCTGAAACCGGAGCAGGTCACGATCGAGGACGGGGCGCTCGGACGCATCATCAGCGAGTACACACGAGAAGCGGGCGTCCGGACGCTCGAACGCCAGATTGGCGGCGTGCTGCGAAAGGTGGCTGCGCGCGTCGCAGCGTCCGACACAGCCATCGCCGCGTCAACGATTCGGGCAAACGACGTGCCCGATTACCTGGGCCCGGTGCGCTTCCACCCGGAAGTGACATTCCGCGTGTCCCGGCCGGGAGTCGCGACCGGACTCGCGTGGACCGAGACCGGTGGTGAGGTGCTGTTCATCGAAGCCAGCGTGCTGCCGGGCGGACGCCACGAAATCATCCTCACGGGACAGCTCGGCAGCGTGATGCAGGAATCGGCGCGCGCCGCCGTCAGCCATATTCGCGCGTCGGCGAAGGAACTCGGTGTGTCGGCCGCGTTTCTCGACGCCCACGATCTGCACATCCATGTGCCAGCCGGAGCGATTCCGAAGGACGGACCATCGGCGGGTATTACGATGGCGACCGCGATCGTGTCCGCGCTCAGGAATCAGCAGGTGCGTCCGGATGTCGCCATGACCGGCGAGATCACGCTGAGCGGACTCGTCCTGCCGATCGGGGGCATCCGCGAGAAGGCGCTGGCGGCCCGACGGCAAGGCATCAAGACCGTGATCCTCCCCGCCCGCAACGAGCCGGATCTCGCGGAACTGCCGCCCGAGGTCAGGAACGACATGACGTTCATCCCCGTGAAGACGTTGGAGGACGTGCTGGCAGTCGCGCTGCCACCGCCTCAGCCAGCGGCGACGTAGCGGTCGATCGATGAGACACAGCCACGACTACCGCAGAAATCGCGGAGTTCGCAGAGCCAAGCATGGCAAGAGTGCATTCTCTCGGGTTTCTGCGCGCTCAGCGGTGCACGTCGTCATGGCCATCGAATGATCACGACCGTCGTCTTCTACATCAGTGGCCACGGCTTCGGCCACGCCTCTCGCGACCTCGAAGTCGTCAACGCCATCCTTCAACGGCGGCCGGATGCACGCATCGTCGTGCGGTCGTCCGTACCGCGGTGGTTCTTCGAACGATCGGCACGTGGGCCGATCGAGATTCAGCAGGCCGACACCGACACCGGCATGGCGCAGATCGACGGCCTGCGCATCGACGAGAACGAGACCGCCCGCCTTGCCGCCGATTTCTACGGAGACTTCGGTCAACGCATCAAGCCAGAAGCCGCCGTTCTCGAGGAGCTCGGCGCGTCGGTGGTGGTCGGCGACATTCCACCGCTCGCCTTCGCTGCCGCCCACGAGGCCGATGTACCGTCTGTCGCGCTTGCCAACTTCACATGGGATTGGATTTACGGCGACTACCCGGATTTCGAGGGCCATGCACCCGGCGTGATCGCCACGATTGAGGCGGCATACGGCAGGGCCACTCGCGCGCTGAGACTCCCCTTTCACGGTGGCTTTGGGCCGATGGCCGCGGTCACAGTCGACATCCCCCTCATCGCTCGCCGCGCGCGCCATTCACGCGACGAAGTGAGACGCGCGCTGGGGCTCGACGATGGCAGGCCGATTCTTCTCGCATCATTTGGCGGTCATGAGCTGAACCTGCCTTATGTCGAGATTGCGCGACAGGGTCGATTCACGCTGATGCTCACGGCCTATGAAGCGCGGTCCGGGCGGGCCGACAGCGGAACGCTAAGGCTGTTGGAACTCGCGGAGCTGGCCGCTCGGGGTTTGTGGTACGCAGACCTCGTGGCAGCGGCCGATGTCGTCGTGAGCAAGCCTGGCTACGGCATCGTCTCCGAGTGCATCGCGAACCAAGCCGCCTTGCTGTACACATCGCGAGGCCGGTTCGCCGAACATGACGTGTTCGTAAGGGAGATGCCCAGGGTGCTGCGGTGCCGCTCCATCCCCCAGGAGGATCTGATCGCCGGGCGCTGGTCCGAGGCTGTGGAGGCGCTCCTGCAGCAATCGGCGCCAGAGAATCGGATGGAGGCGAACGGAGACGCCGTCGCTGCGGACACCATCCTGAGCCTCTGCCCCTAGAGTCTTGACCTCCGAAACTTGCACCGAATGAGTCAAGTTTGTCTGGTCAAGACGACCCCGCGCAGCGGGGCTGTGATGAATGTTCGTCTAGCGGGGCGGAGCCTCGACGGTCTGAGGCGGAGCCTCGCTAGAGATCGGAGCAGCAACCCCAACAAACAGACGGGCGTTCGCCCCCGAAGCGAGACCAGGCCTCGCTGAATCGCGCAACCGCATGCAGTCGGTGGCAAGTCGGAACGCTGGCAGCTGCACTCGGTCGCGCCGATACATGAAGAGCACTCATCTCATGCGTGTTCTGACTGTCCACCCCTTCGCGGTCGTCGTCGGCCTGCTCCTGGCCGCCGCGCCAGGCGCGCAGGTTCCCGCGACTGGCCGCGTCAGTGGACACGTGAAGCTCAGTCACGTTCACGGCACGCCGCTGCCGTCGAACGCCTACTCTCCACGATCGGTCGGCGACCTTCGCGCGAGCACGACACCGGAGATCGCGAACGTCGTCGTGTATCTGAAGGGCGTGACGTACCACGGTCAGCTGCCGACCTCCCGTCAGCAGATTCTGCAGGAGCACGAGGCATTCCTGCCGCGCGTGGTGGCCACCACACGCGGATCGACGGTTGAGTTTCCCAACCGCGATTCCTTCTTCCACAACGTCTTCTCCCTCTCCGGCGCGGCCACGTTCGATCTGGGGAGGTATCCGCAAGGACAGTCGCGCGCGCGCCAGCTGCAGAAGACCGGTCTCGTGAAGGTCTACTGCCAGATTCACTCGCACATGAGCGCGTCAATCCTCGTCCTCGATCACCCCTATTTCACCGTTCCCGACGCAACCGGCGCCTTCACCCTGACCGGCGTTCCAGTCGGCACCTACACCATCGTCGGCTGGCACGAGCGTGTCGGCGAACGCACGGGCTCGATCCAGGTTCAGGCCGACACGACATCGTCGATCGACATCGCGCTGCCCGTGGAAGACGGGGACCTGTGAACAAGTCCAGCCCGCCCAGTCTGCTCGCGAAGACACTGGCTGTCACCTTTCTCACCGTGTCCGCGCTGCTCGTCATCGTCTTCGCGTTCACGACCATGCGGGCTCGCAATCAGGTTCGGACGGCGGTCGTCGACAACCTCGAGTCTACGCAACGGCTCTTCGCGGCGCTCGAACAGCGACGCCAGCACGACTGGCGCACGCAGGCGTCGAATCTCGCGGAGAGTCCCACGTTGAAGGCGGCGCTGGACACGTATGCGGCAGAAGTCCAGGGGAGCAACGATGATACGCGGCGGCAGTTGCTGGCCACGATAGAAGGCGAGCTGAAGAAAGTGGCGGCCAGATTGGAAGACGATGCCGACGCGATCGTCCTGGTTGACGCGCACGACCGGACGCTCGCATCCGCCGGACGCCTCGCCGATCGTTGGCCGGCGGGTCGTCCCGTCGCCGTCGTCGCGACCGACAAGAGCGTCGACACGTTCGACGGCGTCGTCAAAGTCGGCGGCCAGACGTTCCGCGTCGCGACGGTTCCGCTCCTCTTGGGAGACGGCACGACGATCGGCACGCTGTACGCGACGACATGCCTCGATCAGGCCTATATCAACGACATGAAGCGGCTGTCGCGGTCCGAGCTGGCCGTCCTCAGCGGCGATCTGCTGCTGGCAAGTACGCTCCCTTCGGAAGCGGCCCGCGAGTTCGAGGCACGTGTCCTGCAGTCGGGCGCCACCTCCGGCACGGAAACGCTTAGCGGCGAATCCTTTGCGTACCGGCGACTCGTCCACGTGGGCGACACCGTGTTCTACGCTCTGGCCTCCATCGATCAATCATCGCGAACGGCGCTTGGCGCCGTCTGGCGCGACATGGCCATTCTGGCGGTCGGCGCCACGTGCCTCGCGCTGCTCGGCAGCGTCTGGCTCGCGCATCTGCTGACGGGGCCCATCGGTCGACTTTCCGCGTCTCTAGCGGCCATGACCGCATCCAACGACGTGGGCTCGCGTCTCCCACTCACCGGATCCAGCCACGAAGTCGACACACTGACGGAAACATTCAACGCGCTGATGGCGTCACTGGCCGCGGCCGAGGCACAGACAGAGGCCGCGTACGCAGGCGCCATCCAGGCGCTTGCGACGGCACTCGACGCGCGCGATCCTTATACGGCGGGCCACTCCGAGCGTGTCAGCGTGCTCTCGGTGGCGATTGGCCGATCGCTCGGCCTGTCATCGGACGACCTCGAAGTCCTCCGTCTGGGCGCGCTGCTTCACGACATCGGCAAGATCGGTGTTCCGGATGACATTCTCCGAAAACCGGGCGGACTGACTCCGAGCGAATACGAGGCGATCAAACAGCACCCCGTGCACGGCACGAGGATTCTGCGCTCGGTGTCCTTCCTGTCCAGACACCTGGCGATCGTCGAACTGCACCATGAACGGCCCGACGGCCGGGGCTATCCCCACGGCCTGCGCGGCGATGACATCCCGCTCGTCGCCCGCGTCGTGCACGTCGCCGACGCCTACGACGCGATCACCAGCGCTCGCGCCTATCGCGGCGCACGGCCGTCCGGCGAAGCGCTGCGCGAGCTCTGGCGCTGTTCGGGCACGGAGTTCCACGCCGAGATCGTGGGCGCACTCGTGAGGGCCCTGCCCGGAGTGACCTCGCCAGATCTCGAACTGGAGGAAGCGGTTGCCGACTAACACCCGCTGCGGATTCGAGAGAACGGCTCTCGTGCTCGCCGTGCTGACCTGGGCCACGCCGGGCCGTGCACAGCCAGCGAGCCGATTCGGTCTCGACAGCGCTGTGAGCATCGACCTCTTCAGAGGGGAGAATGCAAGCGACCGCCCGAACATCATCGTCGATGTCACGGCCGTCGTGCATCTGAGCGACGGGTGGATGATCTATGTGCGACCCTGGCTGCGTCAGCCACGCGACCCTACATGGGACAAGGAGATCTATCAGGCGGCCCTGCAATACACGCGTCCCGGTCGCATCGCGACTCGCCTCGATCTGGGATACATCGCGTCGCCCATCGGATTGGGCATGCTCGATACCCGTCCTGGCGTAAATCCCACCATTGGGCCGCACTACAGCTACTTCCTTCCCATGCCGGCCTTCGATGCCGCCGCACCGCGGGTCCCGGCCATCGCTTCAACGTATCCGCTCGGTGGAACGTTCACAGCCTCGACACACAAGTGGGACGCTCGCGCAGCCCTCGTCAGCTCGGCACCAACGAGGAGCTTCGAGCTGAACGGCGAAGGGAACCCCGGGAGCACGCCCGTGATCGAGGTGGGCGCCGGCATCACGCCGACAGTCGGTCTTCGATTCGGCGCCTCACTCGCCCGCGGTGATTACGCCACGGGCGATGAGCTCACGCCGTCGAGCGATCGCGGACGCGCGCTGATGCTGATCGCCTTCGAAGGCGAGTATGCCTTCCGGCACACGAAGATCACCGGCGAACTGACTCGGGATCACTTCGATACAGGAACGGGATCAGATACTGCCCGTGCCTGGTTCATTCAGGCGACACAAACGATCTCCCCACGGTGGTTCGTGGCGGGCCGTCAGGAGGGCGTATCTGCCGCTACGGCCCTGGCCGGCAGCCTGAAGGGCACGCGTCCGAAGTTACACTATTCGGAAGCCACCGTCGGCTACAGGCTGTCGCCCGAGTTCACCTTGCGAGGTAGCTTCCTGGGCCGGAAGTCGTTCACGCGCAGTGATTGGGATCGTCAAGCTGGCGTCTCGCTCGTGTGGTCCAAGAGATGGTGGTAGCGGTCCGTCGGGCCGAGCTGTGCGAAGTCACGTCGTCGATTCAAGGAGGGCTGGTCGCGGCTGCGCGGAATGAATCGGGTGGACCTGGCAACAGGGACCATACGACGACGCTGCAGGTGCCGAACTGGTCCGATCGATCGCGGTACGTGACGGTTCCGAGAATACGCCCCCCGACATACGAGAAGTAAGGGTCGCCACTTCCGACGACGGTGGCCTCGCCAGTACCCCGGCTGTCCGCGAAGAACACGCGCGACTCGGTGGCAGTCACATACGTATTGGACCACATGTCCGAACCACTGCCACGGATCGAGCCACTCACCTCGACGCCCGACACCTTCGCTTGGCTCTCGTGGAAGCGCATCTCGATGGCGCCCGCCGCGGATGTCATCGACCGCGCGACCCAATCGCCCGCTTCGTGGGTCACCAGGACCGCTGTCTTTACAGACGTCCCGCTGTGAGGGGTTGCGAACGGTACGCAAGGCGGCACGTCGGGGTCATTGGAGAGGTTCGGGCCGATGACAGTCAGCCACTGCGGGCCCAGCTGAAGATTCAGACGCGAGGGCAGCAGCAACGGCACGGTAGGTGTGGGCTGCGCAGGATTGCCCGCCGATCCGCAGCCGCTGATCAACAGGCTTATCCCAAGCATGAGGATCGTCCGGCCGCGTGTCATTGTTTCGTCAGGTCGACGGTGCCTCCGACGATCTCGGTGCAGTCGAGCGTGAAGAACCCGCCGGTCATGCGACTGCCGTCGAGCGTCGCCAACAAGGAGGCCTGGCCTCCGGAGGCACAGAACAGGGAAATCGGCAGCGGTAGCCAATCGGGGATAAGGGTCGAAGCGGTAGCCTGCCCTTCACCCGAGCGACCGTTCGGAAACGTCGCCGACCAGGTACCTCGAAACACCTGGTCCGCCCCGGGAGCGGGCAGGCTGAGGCGCAGCGTTCCTTCCCCGAAGCTCCTGTCGACGATCGGTCCAACCCACGTGCCTGTGGCCGGGTGGACGGACAGGCTCGGACCAGGCGACGCCGATGTGCAAGCGCCAGCCGCGATCGACACGGACACGATCACGACGGCGCCGATGCCCCGTGTCCAACCGTGCATCGCGGTTCACCAATGAAGCGCCACGAAGCTCGTCTCCGTGGCCACATACACACGCCTGCCGAGGAGCGCCGGGGGCCAGAAGATTCGTCCGACGGCTCGATCTGTCACCCAACGCTCTCTGCCGGTTGATATGTCGAGAGCGACCAGGCGGCCGTTCATGAACGGAATGTAGATCGACTGCGCGTCCTGGCCGAACGCGAGGCCAACAGACCCGTGGGCAGTCCCTGAAAAATGCCAACGTTCGCGGCGAGACGTCACATCGTATGCGACGACGTAGCCCGAAAGGGACCCCGCCACGACGAGATCGTCGGTTGAGGCCAATGGTCGGAAATCGCGCTCCGGCAACGGAACAGATGTCCCCGTCTTGTCGATGATCCACCGCACTCGTCCACCGTCTCGTTCCATGGCCATGATGTGTCCGCGCGAATTTGCACTGACCACCAGGTCACCGGCGACCACTGGACCGCCAGCCCACCCACCGGTGTTCGTACTGTCCAACGTGTCCGAGAAAACCGTCCGCCACAACTCGAGGCCAGTGTCCACGTCGACCGCGACGACGCCTCCGGTCTGCGGCGTCCCGAATACCGTGAAGCCGGCGAAGACGACGCCGTTGGCTTCGACCGGCTCGAACACCGTTGTCGGTGCGGTCGATCCAACGCGCGCCGACCAGACCAGTTCCCCGGAATCGGCCCTGACGGCGTACAGGCGGCCCGCCGGTGAGCCGGCGAATACCAGTCCGCCGGCCGTCACCCCCAAGTACAAGCCGGGCGCGTATCCATCCAACGGAGAGAACCGCCATCGAAGCGTCCCATCCTCACGATTGAGACCATAGATGTCGTAGTCGCCTGCCACGACGACCGGACCCGCCAACAGAACTCTTCTACCTGACATGACGTCGTCGCGAAGGGCTGTGCGGTGTCGCCACCGGACGCGACCCGTTTCAGCGTCCATCGCGACAACTTCGTGCTGCTTGGAAAGAGCGAACGTCGTCGAGGCATCCGCGACCGGACGACCCCACGCAGGGCCATCGACAGACCAGATCGGGACCGGGGCCGGCGAGTATTCCCCTTGAGTGGACGCGGACACTGCTCCGACGAGCGCGCCCGCGCAGAGTCCGGCGGCCGTGATGAGTAATCCCAGCGAAGGGGCCGTCGAGACCATCATCGTTCCACCGTAGGGGCGGCGAGCAGCTCCAGCAGTTTTCCTTCGAATACCAGATATGGCGGCGCGCCAGCGAAGCGGGCTCCGTTCAATATGCCCTTGCTGGTTCTCCCGATGACGAACGACGGCGTGCCTGTAATACCGACTGCTCGCCCTTCTACCATGTCTTCACGAATCAGATCCGCGAATCTGCGGCTGTCGTCAGTGCACGCGTCAAAGCGAGCCGTGTCGAGCTCCAAGTCGCGAGCCAATCGGCTGAGGACCACTCTCGAGAGCACGTCGTTCGCCACGAGGATGGCGTGACGCATTTCCCAGAACCGGTCCTGTTCGCCAGCGCAACGGGAGGCACGTGCCGCCAACATGGCCAGCGGGTGGAGCTGCTCCAGCGGAAAGTCCCGCGTAATGAATCGGACTCTTCCCGTATCGATGAACTGTGTCTTCAACTGCTCGAACACAGTCGTGTGGAACTGCCGACAGAAAGGACATTGCAGGTCCGTGAATTCCACCACGGTCACAAGTGCCTCTGGACTCCCCAGGGCATATCCGGAGAGCCGCGTCAACGTCACGTTCGCGTCCGGAACTGAGCCGGCTCCCGTCGGCCGTAGCACGGGAGCCGACGGGGTTCTGGCGACGAGGACGTCGAGAAGCTGTCGGATCTGACGCAGTTCGTTCAGCATAGGCTGCTGATCTGAGGGCGACCCCTGCTGCGCGATCAGGGGCGGACTCCAGCAGACGAGCACCACGACGGCGACGAGCGCAGGCATGCGGAATCTTGAACTCACGTTGACATCTCCTTTGGTCCGACTCGATTCGAACGTCGGGTAGTACCCCACAGCACCGGAGTTCCCCGACGTTCTGTGAGACACGTCCCTCAGGGCACGGCTGCGTAGATGCTGTTCCGCCACCCGCCGCCGCACATCTGGCCGGGGTTGGCGCTACACGGCGTGTTGCACTCGTTGTCGCCCACCTGGCTGTAACCGATGCTGTTGCCCGCGAAGCAGTGGCCGTACCACTGCAGACCGGCGTACGAATACCCGTTCTGGCGCGCCACATTGACACACGACTCGATGGTATGACCCTCGCCAAACCATGCTGGCAGCGCTCGGTTTTCGTCGTCTGTGTAGCAGCCCCGATATGCGAGCGGCCGAGGCGGCGGCGGGCCGGCGGCGTAGATGCTGTTCCGCCACCCACCACCGCACATCTGGCCGGGGTTGGCGCTACACGGCGTGTTGCACTCGTTGTCGCCCACGTGGCTGTAACCGATGGTGTTGCCCGCAAAGCAGTGGCCGTACCACTGCAGACCGGCATATGCATAGCCGTTCTGGCGCGCCACATTCACGCACGATTCAATGGAATGACCCTCGCCGAACCACGCCGGCAATGCGCGATTCGCATCGTCGGTGAAGCAGCCCACATATCCGGCCGGCGGTGGCGGTGGCTGCCGCGGTGGAACGTTCAACAACGTGGTGAGCGCCATGTGCAGCACCGCGTCGCTTTGCGTCGTCTCCTGGATGTGCGTCGGTCCGTTGAACATGTGAATGGTGTAGGCGGTCTCTGGTGCATCCGGCAGATACTGACTCCACAGGGGAACAATGGTGTCGTTGTAGTCGCACGGGCCGTTCGGATAGGACGAGACCACGGAGCACCAAAACGGGTCGATCGCATAGAGGTATCCGGCCGCATTACTCAATGCGCCGGCGATCCACCACGCCCAATAGTCCGAGGGATCGGCACTGAAGTAGATCGAGAATGCCATCGCATCCAGAGCGACAATCGAAAAATCCTTCAAGGAGTCGATGGCGTCGGCGTCGTTCGGCCACGCGGCGCGAAACGGGCCGGCGTTATAGAAATTATGGGCGACCGACGCGATCCCGATGCGTACCGGAACCTCAGCGATCTCACGAGCGATGTTCCCGGGCGAGTTCACGTCGTTGAGAAAAGCCGACCCCGGCGCCATCTGCCCCAACACGGGCGCGCCGATCTCGACGCCAGCCGTGCTCAAAATGCTGAAGAGCGAGCCACCGAGCCAGTTGCTGATGTTGCTGAGAAGGGAGTTGAGCCCTTGGTAGTAAATGACCCAGTCCCATCCACACCCCGCCCAATAACACTGGGCCACGACATCGAACAGGGCTGAAATCGCGTCGCCGGCATCGAAATTGAACCCGACCCAGTGCAGAATGTTGCCCGCAAGGGGGGCGCCTCGGTTCGGGGTCCCCAGCGTCACCAAGCCACTCAGCGCGTGGCCTCTGTTCCACTGGCGCGCAATCACCCCGCCGTTGCTATGGCCAATCGCCACGGTCGACCCGGGCAGCCAGCCGAGTTGGTGCTGTAACTCCGATGCTTGCGTCCCATACGGAAGTCGCCAACTGAGGTCCGGACGAAACGCGGCCAGTTGAAGGTCGCCTTGTAACCGGGCAGCAGCTTCTTCCCACGTCCCACCAGACGCGCCCAGACCATGAACGAAGGCCACAGGACGATCCTGGGACCGGCACACCGTCCCCCAGGCCACAAACAGTGTGCTGAGAGCGAGAATCCGAAGTCTGGTCTTCATCGCACGGCCCTCCGTTCCAGGCGGACATTGGCGAACTCGATGTCGGCGAGCGCGCGGCCGCCCCTGGCGGTCGGAACCAGATTTTCCGTGTGAATCGTGTGGCGGATCAGGCGGTTCGCCGGACCCGCCCTGTAGGTGAATGTCGTATGGCCAATCAGTGCGCCGTTCTCCATGACATTCACCGCCGCCGGCAGGACAACTTCGGGATCGACCAGCATCTCCAGCGTCCGCGGGCCGACAGTAGACACGAACCGGTCGAGTCCTTTGACCTGCCCTCGCGCGGCACCATAGCGGCGCTCTATCTCAGTCCGTCGCTCGGCCCGAGCCGCGGGATCGGCCGTGATGCCGTCCGCCACATCTCGTACGGATGACGCCGCGCGGGCCCGCTCGAAGTCGGCTGGATCGCCGAGAGCAGGTCGCGTCACTTGACTCACCATGCCTGCGAGCTCCTGCAGACGAGGGGACTTCTCCGCGGGAAGCACAATCTGCTTCCCATGGCCATCGAACAGACGCAACGGGCTCCCGTCACCGTCGTCTTCGATGCGCATGACGCCGAACGTATCGGTCAACTCCACGACGCCCGCGGTGGTCCGGACCTTCGGTCGTTCCGCAGCAGTAAGTGTCATGACTGTCTTTCGCCGAAGGCCGGTGTCTGTCACTTCCAGACGATAGGTCGTGGACGGCACCGTCCTCAGCACCGTACCGTTGACGTCCACATGGCTGCGCCTGATCGTGACGTCGGTGCTGACGGTGTTCCAATCGCCCTGCCTTGACTTCGCGAAGGCGCCCTGAATGCCGGGTCCGAGCTTGCCCCACGT
>ORMF010628504.1_pt1 | contig 21514 bp, 23 predicted proteins | sample 1779871 | NCBI WGS metagenome assembly ORMF01 (sample SAMEA104232316, study PRJEB22302) | groundwater metagenome | biome: forest; feature: aquifer; material: groundwater | place: USA | collected 2011-08-07 | depth 5.4 m | reverse complement strand
CCCTAGCCTTCCCGGCACTGCCGTGCCGGGCTTTCGCATTCCGCCGCTTCGCGGCTGGGGAAATGCCGATCATCGCAGCATGGCAGCGGGCTAGATTCCTGTTCGCGTTCCAAGGGTAGTACGGAGATTTCCCGGCTGTCTGTGTCCGTTGTCACTGACGTTGTGGTCGTTTTTCTAGACCGGGGAACTGCCTATCGAGTTTCGCGCTGCTCGCCGTTTCCCCGCCCAATACAGCCACATCCCGACCAGCAAAAGGGCCCCACAGCCACCGACGATCTTGAAGACGGCGAGGGGTTTGTTCGGTTCGTCGGGCGGTGGTAGGACGGATACGGCAATGGTCAGTACCGTGGTCACGAATCCGATGATCGAGACCGCATAGGCTACGGGTTTCCCGCCGGGGACGCGGATTACGTCCGATCCCGCGGGCTCGCTTTGTAACTTAAACATGGCGGCGAACAGATAGAGATACGGAATGAAATACGTGATCACGCCCATGCTGACCAGCACGTCGTAGGCGCCTTTGATGCTGGTGCCGGCTTGTCCGAGGAAGATGAAAACCCCGCCGATCACAAACTGGGTGAGCAATCCCACCCACGGTGTCTTCCAGCGTGGGTGCAGCGCGCCAAATGCGGGGGGTAGAAAACGATCGATGCCGGCCACATATGGCAGACGCGCCACGGCCGCCAGATAGGCGCCGGCCGCGCCTATATTGCTCAGGGTGATCAGAAAGGCGGCGAAAGGGACCACGCCTTCGAAGCCAATGCGGTGGGCGGGGCTGGAGATCGCCTGCATCAGGCCCTGCAAGTTGCCGACTTCGGAAGCGGGCAGCGCCAGCAGCACGCCGATGGTGCCCGCGATGTAGCAAAGCGTCACGGTCACGCCGCCAATAAACAGCGCCCACGGAATGGTGCGGCGAGCGTTCTTGATCTCGTCCCCCATGAGCGACGCGGTCTCGCAACCGGCGAAAGCATAGGTCAGCACCGACCAGAAAATAAAGTCGTTGAGATGAGTGCTGGGTGTCATGGAGTGAAGCGTGAACGATGTAGCGGAGCCGTAGCGATGCCAGGCCACCGCTCCCATCGCGATGATGATGCCGACCGGAATCCACATGGCGAGGGCGCCCAGGTTGTGTAACCAGGTGCCAACGTCGAGGCCGAACAGGTTCAGCAGCGTTGCGACCGCCAGCGCCAGTAGCGAGAAGACGATGAAAAAGGTGGTGTTGCTGGAGAGATGCGCCCAGGAATCGTGCCGGATGTAGAGCGCATTGCTGGCGGCAAAATAAAGCACAGCGGGGAAGTACGGAAGATTGCAGGTCCAGTACGTCCAGGCGGTGATGAACCCGGAGAAATCGCCGAAGGCGCGTTTGGTCCAAACGTAGATGCCGCCTTCATTCGGATAGCGCGAAGAAAGCTCGATCACCGAGAGTGCGAGCGGCGTGTAGAACACAAGCCACGCGCCGATCCAGATGACGATCGAGCTTGGGCCCGCTGCGGCGGCAGTCGCGATCCAGCGCAGGCTGATGCCGGTGACTACGTAGAACAGCAGCAGGTCGCGGAATCCCATGACCCGCTTGGGACGGTTGGGATCGGAAGCCTCGGCGATGGAGACGCCGGTTCCGGCAACAGCGATGGGTTCTGGCCCTGGGTCACTCACGCGCGAGGGTCACTCCGAAGCCGCTATTTTACGGCTCTTGCGCTTCCAATAGAGATATCCCGGCACGCCGATCAGCACAATGATTGCGCTCCCGAACGCTTCGGTTGGCCTTTTGATAATTGTGTTGAGCGTCCAGACGACGGCGACCAGAACGTAGATCGCGGGCAGCCAGGGGTATCCGGTGCAGCGATAGGGACGGGGAATGTCGGGTCGTTTCCAACGCAATACGAACAGGCCGATGACGGTCAGCGTGTACGAAAACATCATGCCAAAGATGACGTAGGTGTAAAGCCAGTCGTAGCGTCCGCTCACGGTGAGCAGCGCAGCCCAGATGCCCTGTCCGATTAAGCTAAACGCGGGCGTGCGCCACTTGGGATGGATGAGGGCCATGCGTTTGAAGAAAACCCCGTCCTGCGCCATGGCGAGGTACACGCGCGCGCCGGAAAGAGTGCAGGTGGCCGCGGCGCTGAAACACGAGACGGCGATCATAGCCGACAGCCAGACGGCGGCCTCGGGCGAAAACAATGCGGCCGCGGCGGCGTGGGCGATGGTCTCGTGTTTGGCCACCTCGCTCAGCGGCAAGGCGTATACGTAGGTCATGTTCATCGCGAGGTAAATCGCGCCCACTGCGAGCACGCCGAACACCATGGCCAGCGGCACATTACGCCGCGGATTTTTCACTTCGCCGGCGACCCAGGTGATGTACACCCATCCGTCATAGGCCCAGAAGACGGCGATCAGTCCCACGCCAAGCGCCGAGATCAGTTGCCCGGGGCTCAGGCCCATACTGAGGTCTCCGGGCGCATGCGCAGTGAAGTTCGACCAGTGCCCCTTGCCGATGGCGAATCCCAGGACGACGAACGCCGCCATGGCGGAGAACTTTGTCCAGGTCGAGACGTTCTGTAGCAGCGCGCCCCAGCGCAGTCCCACCACGTTGACGTAGGTGAGGATGACGATGAGAACCAGGCCGACGGCGTGCGCGCGCGTGAACATGATGGCGAATGTAGCCCACAGCAAATGACCATGCGCCAGCGTGGGGTAGGGCACATTCGCCGTGGCTATCACATGGTGCTGAGAGATCGCCGGAACGATATTCCCCATGTACGCCGCCGACGCGACCGAGAGCGCGGCGATGGTGCCGCCATTGGCGACGGCGAACAACATCCATCCATAGAGGAAAGCGACGAGATCCCCGTAGGCTTCGCGCAGGTAAACGTATTGCCCGCCGGAGTCGGGGAACATGGAGCCAAGTTCGGCGAAGGCGGCGCAGGCGCACAGGGAAATCACTCCGCCAAGAATCCAGACCAGGAAAAACCAGAACGGGTTGGGCAGGGGGCCGGCGATGTCTTTGGCGGTGAGAAAAATCGAGGAGCCGATGATGCCGCTGACCAGCAGCAGCACGGAATCGAGCAAGCTCAGTCCGCGGACGAGACTGGGCTTTTCGCTGGGCGTTTCGGTCTGCGGGGCCTGCGAAACGGGAGTGGACGTCATCAGCTATCCCATCCCTAGCTCGTCAGGGGATTCGAGCGGAGTGCCGCAGCGGCGGCAGATCACAGCAGAGCAATCGCCGCAGGTCAGCGGGTCTGCTACTTCCAGAGCGCAGACCGGGCAGTACAGGATCTCAGCGGGTGTTTTGGGGGCGGGGGCCCTCTGCTGGCTGGAGTCCATGAGCGAGAAACTTTAGCACAGTTCATGGCGCGGGCGCGGTGCTCAACTGTTGATTTCGGGTAAAGCAATTAACCGCAGAGGACGCAGAGATCGCGGAGAAGATCTGGGAAAATCGGTCCGTCCCCAGTTCTACCTTTTTTGCCGCCACTGGTGAAGTTCTTTCCATCTTTCAAACTCTGCGATCTCTGCGTACTCCGCGGTTAAGAGCTCTTAACCGCGAAGGTCGCAAAGGATTCGCAAAGAACGCAAAGTAACCAACAACGTGACTTTCTCGCGTCTTTACTCGTCGCGCTTGCGCAGGATCAGGTCGCCTTCGCTGGGCGGGAGGGAGAAAGGGAACTCCCAGACTTTGTCTTTCATCCACACGCGGAGAATGAAGTCCTCACGGCTCTTCCAGGAACCGAGCCACTTATTCTTCGTGCCGAAAAAGACCCAGCCGTGGACTTCCGGGTTACCGGGCGTCAGGATGGCGGGTTCCAGGCTTTGCGTGCTCAAAAACTCGATGAACTCGGCAACTTGTTTTTGATATTCGCGCGCCCGATTGGTCTTCTCCTCCGCTTTCTCCGGATGCTTCTTGATCTCGCGTTCGGTATCAAAGACCAGCGTATCCACATCGTTCTGCATTTTGGTGGAAAACTCCGTGGGATCGAGGAAGCCCTCGATCACGTTGTGATGCCGGACGAACTCCATGCGCAGGTCAGCCGGGAATTCGAATTTGGCCTGGCCGGTGTAAGTCACGCTCATGTACACGCCGAGAGGCTTATAAAGGCGGTGCTGGCTCTTGGTTAGCTCTTGGGAATCCATGAGAAGGGTCATGTCAAGATCGCTGCCGATGAAGCGCCAGCGGTAGCGGCCGTCATCGCCGCGCTGGAATTCGCAGCCGGGAGCGCCGGCCTTCCAGCGCACCGCGGGCAGCGGTTTTTTCTTCGCGTAGCCGGGCACCGCTGCAAGAACCACGCAGCAGGCCAACGCAATTTTTGCCAGCGAGAAACGGGCGTGCGGCATAGGCGCAGTGAGATGCTAACGCCAGAGTACTGATCGGAAGGAGATGGAGCAAGGCAAGGATACAGGTCCTTGGGCGGGCCCTCGCGACCTGTTACCATCAGCCTGAGCGAGGAAGCGCATGACGGCATTTCTTTGGACCGTGGTGATCCTGATGGCGGCGGCGCTGGTGGCGGAGATCCTCGCGTTCGTGGGTTTGGCGCTGGTAGCGATACGCGCGGCTCGCCGGGCGCAGGAAATCAAAGAGCAACTCACGCAGAAGGCGGAACCCTCCGTCCGACTAATTAAAGATCTGAAGCGGTCGCTGCAACCGCGAGTGGAAACACTCAGCCGCGATGGCAAGGACATCGCATCGCTATTGGCAACTCGCTCCCAATCCATCCAGGCTGCCTACCTTGATACCAGCCGCCGCGCCGAGCGCATTCGCCTTCGATGGAGCGAAGGTGTGGAGACGGTGGAGGGACAGCGGCAGGGGCAGCGCGGGGTATACCGCGAGATTGTCGAACCGCTACAGACGGCCAACCAGGTTGTTCGTGGAATCAAACTCGCCCTGTGGCTGCTGCGCAAAGTAGCCTGAAAAGCATTGACAGCACTATTTGTGCCGGCTCACGCGAAAGGACGTTTCCGTCCGGGTCTTTGAACCACGCGACTCGATCGCCATGGGGCCCGGGCCAGATTCCCAAGTTGTGTATCTACTTATCAATCAGGATGTCGGAGTAGCTGACCATCCAGCGCGAGAGCGGCGTGTTCACTTTGGCCCACTGTTTGAACTCGTAGAAGTTGCGGTAGGTCCAGCGCATCTTTCGGACGGTGAGGGAGTTCGCGGTAGCGTTCGCCGGGTCTGAGAGCGGATAGCCGAGCTCTTGCAGGTAGTTTCCGACGAGCCGCTCGAACAGCACCAGTTGATCGGCGGGGAACTTATCTTTCCAGCGGCCGACGGGGGTGAAGTGGCCTTCTTGCAAGTCCTCCTTGAACGACGTCAGCGGCTTCTTCACCGAGCCGACGCTGGCTTCCTGGATACGGGCGTAGTCGAGCTCGTGTTGCAGAAAGTCGCCAATATTGTTTAGTGCGGGCTGCGGCCGCTCGACTAGATCCTCGTAGCGCACTTCCATATATTTCGCCCCAAGCATCGCCCCATACTTCCGTCCTTTGCGCACGATCCACTCCCAGTAGAGCCCGGCCGCAAGCAGGCTGCGTTTCCGGTCCCAGGGTAGAGGCCGGCTCCACTGGCGTTTGTCGAGCGACAGGGCCACGTCGCGCGCATCGCGGATAATGTGAACAAACCGGGCGTCGGGAAAATCGCGGCTGATGCGCAGCAGGTGGGGAATGTTGGTGGGCGTGGAATCAATCCAGCGGTCCACTCCCTGTTTGCGCGCCACTCCTTCCATGACAATGCGCATGAAGTCGCTGCCAGTGCGGCATTCGGCCATGACCTTGGCTTCGATTTCATTTGCCTCCAGGCCTGAGACTGCAAAAGCCTTGCTGCGCAGCCACTCCCGCATCATTTTCTTTTTGTTCGCGGGGGAACTGAGATCGCCGAAGATGGGCTCCAGCACGTCGAAAACGTTCATCTGCGTGTGGAAGCGGGCAAAGCCTCCGGCCGAGAGCAGGAGGTGGTAGAGAAAGCTCGTTCCCGAACGGGGACAGCCGACGATGAAGACCGGAGGTCTCATGGGTGCGGAGATCAAAATGTGCCCACAGTGGGGCGTTCACGGGCGAGTGCCGATTCAGATCGTGAAAGGCCAGTGTATCGCTTTTGCTCGGGAAGAGTCAGAAGCGGATTTCTGGCGGAATCAAGAACGCAAAGGTTGGATGGGGGATGCAATTGCGCCATGGGCACGTCGGCGGGCGAGCCTTGGTAGTGGGTCAGTTTGCGGGCCTTGCGAAAACTTCGCGGGCCTTCGCGGTTAAGAGCCTTTAACCGCGAAGATCGCAAAGGAATGCCGCAAAGATCGCAAAGACGTACTTGGGTCTGATTATTTCTGCCCAACTTTTTCTCTGCCCAACTCATTGACTCACTGACCCACTACCCGAGCCTTCTGCGAGCCAAAGCAACGGAGCCAGATGTGTTAGATTGGAAATCAGTGTGGGCGCGTAGCTCAGTTGGTAGAGCAACGCCCTTTTAAGGCGTGGGTCGCAGGTTCGATTCCTGCCGCGCTCACCAATCACGCATCCTGCTGGTTGTGTCAGAAATAATCCGCTTGCCCCGCAAACGGATGTGTGACACGATGTGGGCCTTCTTCCCCGCAGGATTCCAACCTTATCATCAGAAGTCAGCGAGGCCCGCGTTTAGGGCGGTGCCGCGCGTGCTTCTCCGGAGGAATCGAGATGAAGACCTACCTTGTCCTAGCGTTGGTTCTGGCATGTGTAGTGGCGATCAATACGCCCTTGTTTGGCTGGGGTAATGTCGGCCACATGACCGTTGCTTACGTGGCCTATCAGCATTTGACCCCAGCCGCAAAAAAGCGCGTGTACGCGCTTATCAAGCTCAATCCCGACTACAAGAACAAGAAGTGGTCGGCGCTGATACCCGCCGGAACCGCTCCCAAGGACCGCCCGATGATGCTCTTCATGATCGCCGCGACCTGGCCCGATCAGATCAAGAGCGAGAAGGGGTATTCGGACGACGGCCCGGATCCTCACGGCAATCGTCCGGATGGCGCGAGCTCGTCCCAGAACATCGGCTACACGGATCATCTCCACCACAAATACTGGCATTTCGTAGACACTCCGTTTTCGCAAGATGGAACGGCGCTGGGCACAATCCCGACGCCGAACGCCGAAACTCAGATTGCCGCATTTCGCGCCGTGCTGGCTTCGAGCGATCCGGACCCGCTGAAGTCCTACGATCTGGTGTGGTTGCTGCATCTGGTCGGGGACGTGCACCAGCCGCTGCACGCCGCCACCCGGGTGAGCAAGGCTGATCCGGACGGGGACAACGGAGGGAACAAAGTGGCGCTGTGCAAGAAATGCAAGAGCGAGTTGCACGGTTTCTGGGATGGCCTTCCTGGCACCGGTAAGGATCCGAATGCGGCGGTGGTGGCGGGCAAGAAGCTGCCGAAGGCGGATGCCACGCTGGCGGCCAATACCGACGCGACAACCTGGATCAAAGAAAGCTTCGACGCTGCCCAGAAATCCGTCTACGTGAACCCCCCGATCGGTGCGGGCGACGGTCCCTTTACGCTAACCCCGGCATACAAGACTGCTGCCCGCAAACTGGCAAAAAAGCGCGTGGCTCTGGCGGGCGCCAGGCTCGCGAACGTAATCAACGATGAATTGAAATAAGCACTCGATCTGCGAAAACCCCGGCGGGCAAGAACGATTTCCGCTACGCCGGGGCTTGCCTGGCACTGATGCTTACGGCGTAACTTTGAAAATTCCACGCGGTTGGAGCGATTCCCAGCGAATTTTGAGCTCAAGAACCCATACGCAAAGGCATCGCAGAGAACCTCGTGCCGATTTTATTTCCTCAACTCTTTCAGCTTCAAACCAGAAATGACCATCGCCGTGTGATGAAAGTCATTTACGGACGACGGTCGGCTCATCTAGAATCCTGAGTTCTTCAGAAGCACCGCAAGGGCGCACGTTTAAGGCGCGTGTGGCTACGGGCGCCTATGTCCAGAAGCGCGGAACAGGCAGGGACTCTTGATTATTGGTGTTCCGAAAGAAAGTTATCCGGGAGAGCGGCGGGTTGCGCTGGTGCCGGCGGTTCTCCCGACGCTGACCAAGGCTGGCTTCGAAGTTCACGTGCAGGCAGGGGCGGGAATCGAAGCCGGGTATCCAGACTCCCAGTATTCCGACAAAGGCGCGAAGATCGTTGCCGAGCGCCAGACCGTATTTTCTGCGGCCGACATCATCGTGCAGGTCCTGTGCTACGGGTCGAACGATATCACCGGCAAAGAGGACGTGCCGCTCTTCCATCACGATCAGATTCTGATCGGATTCCTGCGGCCCTTCGGCGCTGCTGAAGTCGTACAGGAAATCGCCCACGCCGGCGTGACTGCGTTCTCTGTGGAACTGATGCCGCGCACCACCCGCGCGCAAAGCATGGATGCGCTCTCGTCGATGGGCACCATCTGCGGCTATAAGGCAGTGCTGGTGGCTGCCACTTCCCATCTGCGCATCTTCCCCATGCTGACGACCGCCGCGGGGACGATCACGCCCGCGCGCGTGTTTGTCATTGGCGCAGGGGTTGCCGGACTGCAAGCGATCGCCACGGCGCGGCGGCTGGGAGCTGTGATCTCCGCCTATGATCTGCGTCCGGCTGCCAAGGAGCAGGTGCAGAGCCTGGGCGGGCGCTTCGTCGAGCTTCCCATTGAGGCGAAAGACGCGCAGGATGCCCAAGGATACGCTCGCGCGCAGGATGAAGATTTCTACCGCCGCCAGCGAGAACTGCTGGGCAAGGTCGTGCAGGAAAGCGACGTCGTGATTACAGCGGCGGTGATTCCGGGCAAGAAATCGCCGGTGCTGGTGACCGAGGACATGGTGAAGGGCATGGCTCCGGGATCGGTCATCCTCGACCTGGCGGCGGAGCGCGGCGGCAACTGCGATCTGACGGAAAGAGGGAAAACCATCGTCAAGCATGGCGTGACCATCATTGGAGCCATCAATCTCGCCACCGGGGTTCCGTATCATGCCAGCCAGATGTATGCGCGCAACATGACTGCCTTCGTGACCCACCTGATCAAAGATCAAAAGCTGAATTTGAACCTCGAGGACGAGATTGTCCGAGAGACGCTCGTGACGCGAGGCGGAGAGATTGTCAATCCGCGGGTGCGCGAGTTCTTTGCCTTGCCGGCGCTGGTCGCGAAGAGTTGACCGGCGCTTCGACCGGAGGATAGATGGCCAGCAGTTCGAACCTGATTGATGCCCTCTTTATTTTTGTGCTGGCGGGATTCATCGGATTTGAAGTGATCCGGCGAGTTTCGCCTCTGCTGCATACGCCGCTGATGTCGCTCACCAACGCGCTGGACGCAATCGCGGTGGTGGGCGCCATCGTGCTGGTGGGCGAACACAAGAGCACGCTCGCGGCCACGCTGGGATTCATCGCCGTGGTCGCCGCCACCAGCAACATCGTGGGTGGCTTCCTGATCACCGATCGCATGTTGCGGATGTTCAAATCCAGCCGTCCCGCGGCCAAACCATGACCGCGGAACTCGCAGGCAACCAGGTCATCATCGAGGTCGTGTATCTCGTCGCGAGCGTGCTGTTCATCCTCTCGCTGAAGTGGATGAGTTCGCCGGCCTCGGCCCGGCACGGCATCTGGGCGGGCGAAGCGGGCATGCTGCTGGCGATCTGCGGCACGCTGCTGCACCACGGCATCGTGGACTACCGGCTGGTTGCGATCGCGCTGGTGTTGGGCACCATCATCGGCATTCCGCTCGGACGCGTGGCCATGACGGCGGTCCCGCAGCGAACCGCGCTCAGCCACGCTTTCGGCGCGCTCTGCGTGACGCTGGTGGGGTCGGCCGAGTTTTACCTGCAAACGCCCCACATCTCCCGGTTCATGATGTCGGTGCTCTCGGTGGAAGTCATTCTCGGCGGGCTGACGGTTACGGGCAGCTTGATGGCGGCCGGCAAGTTGCAGGAAATCCTGCCGCAGCGCCCGCTGACGTACAAAGGGCAAAACTTCGTCAACTTTCTGCTGCTCACGGTCGCTTTGGCGATTGCGGTGTACCTGGTGCTGCATCCCGATGCCCGGATGCTGTTCCCGTTCATGATCCTGATCGCCCTGGCCTTCGGCGTGTTGCTGATCATCCCGATCGGCGGCGCCGATATGCCGACCGTCATCTCGCTGTTGAACGGCTACGCAGGTCTATCGGCGGCGGCGATGGGATTCGTCCTCGACAGCAAGCTGCTGATTATCGCGGGCGCGCTCGACGGATCGTCTGGGTTGATCCTCTCCATCATCATGTCGAAGGCCATGAACCGCTCTTTTGCGAACGTGTTGTTCGGAGCGTTTGGACAGGTGCAGGCTTCGGCCGCAGCGGGCAAGGAAGAGAGACCCGTGCGCAGCGCGACGGCCGAGGAGGCTGCGGCCATTCTTTCCGCGGCGAACAAGGTGGTGGTAGTGCCGGGTTATGGAATGGCGGTGGCGCAGGCGCAGCACAAGGTTCGCGAACTTTACGACAGCCTGAGCAAGCGAGGTGTGGAGGTGCGCTTCGCCATTCATCCGGTGGCCGGCCGCATGCCGGGTCACATGAACGTATTGTTGGCGGAGGCCGATATTCCTTACGACCGCCTGGTGGAAATGGACGAGATCAACGGCGACTTTCCGCAGACCGATGTTGCCCTGGTGATCGGCGCCAATGACGTGACCAATCCGGCGGCGCGCTCCGACACGACGAGTCCCATCTACGGCATGCCCATCCTGGATGTGGACAAAGCTCACACGGTGATGGTGATTAAGCGCAGCATGAATCCGGGCTTCGCCGGTATCGATAACCCGCTTTACTATCTTGATAACACTCTGATGCTGTTTGGAGATGCCAAGGCGTTTGTGGGCAGCATCGTGCGCGAGCTCAGCGGAGGGCACGGATAGGATGCCTGGTTATCTTCCGCGGCCCGAACGGGGCGGGATCGTTACAGGTTTAAAAAAAATGGCGGGCGGCAAACCATGCCAGGGAAAGTCTTGCATAGGCCGCGGCCCGCCCTTAGATCAGGCCGCTTTCTTCATCTGGCGAAGCTTGGCCCAACGGGCTTTCTGAGCAAGAGAAATTCTCCTGCGCCCTGCGGCAGAGAGAACGCGCTTGGCCCGCCCCTGTCCTCCGGCATAAGACCCACTCTGGCCTCGCGTAAGCTTTTCCAGGACGGAAATAACCTCCGCAAGTTTATCAACCTGTCTTTGCGCATCCCGGCGATCCTCGCGGAGCCGGGCCAACGCCTTAGCGATATTTGTCATTGAAAGACCCCCTCGGGTTACTTGCAGGGAGCATTGTAGTGGTAACTTCGGACTTATGCTACCCCTTAAATCAAAAAAAGTTCTTCTTATCCGATTCGAGAAAAGGGGCAAGGAACAGCCGGCAGCGGCGGTCGGGGCTCAGCCCAAAGGCGGCAACAGTCCGGAGGAACCGAAGAGAAAGAAAGTACCCACGGCCAGGCTGTAGATGGCAGTCAGGGCAGTGATCACATACTGAAATCGCGGTAAGCGCGAACTGAAGCCGAAGAGGCCCACCGTCGCCGCGGTCATGGCCGTGTTCATGACCAGCAGTCCGGCGATAAATATGGTCAAACCGAGGAAACCTTTGCCGATCCCGCCGAGATTGGCGGCCAGCAGGAAAATCATAAGTTGGCTGGGGGTTTCGGCGCCGAGTCCGTGGATCACGCCGATCATGAGCACCGACTTGGCGTCGTAATTCCATCCGTCTTGCACGGGCGCTGGGATCTGGTGGTCGTGCCCGTAGCTTTTCAGTTTCCAGTGCAGCCAGCGCAGCGCTCCGGCAATGATGTGAAAGCGGCTGCGGGGTGGGGAGTTTCCCTGGAAAAGGGAGCCAAGAACGTATACACCCAAGATCAGCAGCGTGATGCCTACCAGCCGCTCGGCGATGCGATCCATGCCGTCCGGCAGCGAGAGTTGGAACAGGATCACCGCGCTGCCCAGCCCCGCCACGGTGGCGGCGTGTCCCAGGGCATAGAGCAGGCCCAGGCGCATGCCGCGCCAGCGATCGGTTTGCACGCTGGTGATGTCGGAAATGGCCGCGATATGGTCGTAGTCGAAGCCGTGACGAAAGCCCAGGACGGCCGCGGAGATCAGCGCAAGCTCGAGGGTGTGGGTCGCGATTCCCATGAATACAGGCTGGCCGTTCGGACGGAATCGCTCATTGTTCCACACGGAACCAGGAATCGGAAAGCGGATGTGGCGTTGGCCAGCTCGCCGACTGGATAGCGCGCGCCGCGGGCGCAGCCAGTGCAGCAACACAAAAGTACTTCGTCCACGATTACCAACGCGCCCGCGCGAGCGCAGGAAGCTTTGCCCTAAAGGCGTGAACCATCCTAAAATCAGTTAACCCCCTGCCGGTCGAAAGCAGTTACAATAACGGCAATTTCCTACAACCGGAGGTCGCTGTGAAGCACAGGGATGCTTATCGTGCTTTTGCAATTTTGGCATGGTTCTTGGTTCTGGCATCGAGTCTCTGGGCGCAGGAGGCCGCGAATCCTGTTCGTTTCGGGGTTCCTCAGGATTGGACGCAGAACCATATCGTCTTCAGCCGAGATGCCCTGATGAAGAACCCGGGCCTGGCCTACAGTGAGCCCCGGGTTGTGCATCAGGCCATGCATCGCTGGCAGAGCGCCCGCCCGCAGATCTCCAGTGATGCTTCGACGGCTGCATCCCTTGCCGAACCCCAGCGCGACTGGAACGTGTCTCTGGGGCTGGGACGCATTGCTCCGAACATGTTTCCGGCAAAATATTCCTTTGATCCTGGGGCGGCTCCAAGTTGCGCCAACGACTTTGTGGTATTTGGCCTGAACCGCGTCGGAGCGGCCAACCAAGCCAATCTTGTGGCCTTCAAGGATCTCTATGCCGGGAGCATTCCCACGGGGATTTGTGGCGCCGCCCCGACTTTCCTATTCGCCTACAACATCAGCACGGTGACGGCGGGCAGGATTCTGAATTCGCCGGCGCTCTCGCTCGATGGCAAGAAGATCGCTTTTGTCGAAAGCGGCAACATCGCCGGAGTCGCCCGGTCGATTTTCCATGTTCTAACGTGGGCCACCGGCCCTGGCAACGGTACTTCGGCGACGGCGCCCGCTGTTCCGGGCACCGGCAATACCGCCTCGATGACGTCTCTCACTTTCGCCTTAGCCCTGGACACGCGTTCCTCGCCCTGGATCGACTACAACACCGATACCGCCTATGTCGGGGCGGATGATGGCAGGATACGCAAGATAACCGGAGTCTTTAATGGAACGCCGACGCTGGCTGGCGCCCCCTGGCCAGTCACAATCAGCGCGAACATCCGCGCCTCCAGCCCGGTCCTCGACAAGAACCTGGGCCTGGTCATGGTGGGGAGCCAGAACGGGACGTTCTTCTCGATCAACGCCACCACCGGCGCCGTCAAGTCGCTGGTCGTCGGGCGCAGCGGCGCTACCAATCCAGGTATCCTGGCAGCCCCGATCGTGGACGTGAGCAACGGCACCAGCTTTGTTGTGAGCGCCAATGACGGCACTTCGGGTGTGCTGGTGGAAGTGGACTCCGCCACCATGACACAACTGGCCAAAGGGCGGATCGGGCTGGCGTCCCGCTCGGGAACGGCCATCAGTCTCTTCCAACCCGCTTTCAGCAACGACTATTTCACGGATCCAACCTTGGGGGTGGCGCGCCTCTGTGGAACCGGCGCCGCCGATACTACTCCGTGGCAATACGCCTTCGGTTTCACCGGGCGAGTCATGAATACCGCCCCGGTGTTTTCGCAGCAACTCCTGACGTCTACCACGGCGCGCTGTACCGGCTGGACGGAGTTCTTCAACCCCAACGTCGGTGCTGGTGGGACGGACTTTTTCTTCTTTGGCTTGACCTTGAACTGCACGGGACCGGCAACCTCGGGTTGCGTGGTGGCGCGCAACGGCGATGGCTCCTTGACCACCGCCAATATTACCGGCGGTCCGAGCGGCATCGTAGTGGACAATTACAGTACCGCGGCGCAGGCCTCCAGCATTTATCTAACAGGGGCGCAGGCGCCCAACCTGGCATTCAAGTTCACCCAGAACGGGTTGCAGTAGAGAGAGAACACAAAGGCCCTGCCGCAGGCTCCTCATTTTCAGGAACCGGCAGCAGGGCTTTTCCCGCTTTAGCGGAGAATGCGCCCGAGCGACTGGAACTGGTTCTGGTTTCAAAATTCCGTCGGCCGCCGAAAGGCGAAACCTCGGGGGCTGAAGCCCACCAGTTCTTTATGCTGCGTTCACGGCACGGCTGAAGCCGTGCCCTCCCAAAACCGATTTTCGAAACCACTTCTATTCCGTCGCGATCTGCCAGCCCTTGTCGGTTTTCACCAACGCCAGCGCAACTTTGGTGGGAGCGGCATGATAAAAGTGGGCGCCGTACTTGTCGATCAACGTTGAGCGATCCCAGGTGTTGAATGCTTTGACGGCCGGCCCGGCGGCATCGAACATCTCTCCCGCCTTGTTGGTTTCCCATTTCCAGGTGTATTCGACGGTCGCCTTGGACGGAGTCAGCATTGTGACCTTGCCGATCTCCACCAGCTTTCGTTGTGCCAACGGAACCGCGTACTCGTCGTTGCCGTCTTTGTTTTTCGACTTCTTCACTCCGGCGAGATCAGCCAGGAATGCTCGTCCCGGTGGCGTCAGCGAAACCGGCGTCTTCCAGTCGGAGTCCTTGCCGATCTTGAGGTAGCCGGCCTTCTCCAACAGGCGATACTGCGGGTCCCGCGGCTTGTCGCCGGCTTTGACGATTCCGGTCTGGAAACGCAGCGTGATGGGACCCTGGCCATCGAGAATCCCCACCATCACCGAATTGGCCTCGGCGGTGGTCAGCACCTTCCGGCTCTGGATTACAAAATATATGGACACGCCCACAACGGCCACGATCAGCGACACGATCAGAAGCAATGGAACGATGGACGAATTCTTCTTTTCCATCTCTATTTCTTGTTCGAACATGGGGTCCTCCCGCAGATTCGGGCTTCCGCATAATACCGCGACTCGCCTTCAATTCTCCGCTTTGAATCTCCAGCGCCCCGTGACGCAGCTCACAATACCGTGTTCGAAAGATCACGCGAGATCGAAGGCGCAGCGCTCTCCCGTGCGAAGGGTTTGCAAGGGATTTCACCTGGCCGTCTTCACGGCCTTGGTCAATATTCTGTATATAGTTGATTACAAATCACTTGTCTAGGCCGTTCGGCTGGAAGATCAATTGCGCTTCCAATCGCGGCGCGGTGTCTCTAGCTGGCCGCACGAGAAACGCGATGATTGGAAAGACGCTGGCAGCAAGCCTATTGTTGGTCGGGCTCGGCGGAGTGCTTGGGTGGAGCGCGACTTCGTACCCGTCCCGCGTCGCTCTGGATCGGCCTGCGCTCACGCAGTGGGAAGACCAGTTGCGCCGTCTCCCGGCGCATATGTCCGAATTTTCTCCCGTCTCGGAACCACTGGCGGTGCCGCGTTGCGGAAACGTGCGCCCGCCGGAGGCTCTTGTCACCCCTGACCCCTTACTCCAGCTGGACGACGAAAATCTGCGCGTGCGCGTCAGCTTCATTGTGGGCGCCGACGGACGAGTGCATAGCCCGTTCATTCTGGACAGCGGAGGAGCGCGCGAAGACCAGGTCGTGCTGCGCGCAGTCCGCCGCTGGCGTTATCGCCCGGCCCTCTGCAACGGGGTTCCGACCGATTTCGAAGCCCGCGTACAATTCGGCATCCGCTAATGGCCGGATTCTCCTACAATGGCAGCGGTGAGGTTGCTTTGAATCCAGAAAAACCCAAGCCCTCTGAACCAGCGGGCGAGCAGCCCGGCGGCGTCCGGGAAAACCTCGAACTCGATGAGTTCTTTCAGCGGCTCCCCGCGAACTTTCGCTGGCCGAAGCCGAGCGCGGAGGCGGTGGCGGCCGCGGTGGAGGCAATCCAGCAAATGTCAGGCGGGAGCGGAGCGAACGGAGTTCTGGCTGAGAACGGCGTCGAGACGGGCAGCGTCTGCGGCGGATGCGGACAACCTTTGAGTCCGGGTGCGCGCTTTTGTTCGGGCTGCGGCGCGTCGGCGGACGGAGCTGGGTCCGAAGTCAATGTTGCTGCGTTCTCGCAAGCCCGCGGACAGCACCATTATCACCACCACTACCATCACTTCGTGCCTGGACAGGGAACGGGATCGGCTACATCAGCCGGGGAGCCGGCAACGTCCACGCCGCGCGGCAAGGCTTCTAGTCCGGCGCCGGGCGGTTCCGGCAGCAGCCGGGCGGAGATCGCCGCCCGCCAGGTGGTGCAGGACTGGGCACAGGCATGCAACATCAAGCATCTGGATGACCTGCTGGAACTCTACGCAGCCGATGCCACGGTCATCCGCGCCAGCCTGCCTCCGGTGCGCAGCCTGCCGGCCATTCGGGAATTCTTGTTCTCACTGCTCGAGGCCGGGCTGGGCGATGTGGAAATGGAGTCGCTGCGCACCGACGTGATGGGCGAGGTGGCGCTGGATCTCGGCCGCTGCAAGATGCTGGTGCCGGTCGCAATGGGGAAACGCCGCGAAGAGCGCGGGAAATATCTTGTCGTGCTGGTGCGGCAGCCCTCGGGGACGTGGAAGATTTTCGCCGATTGCTGGTCAAGCGATCTGGTGGTCAGCGCTCCGGCAGCGCCTGAGACCAGCCGAAAGGGAAGCGAATCTGGCGCGCCGGTGCGCAAGCCGCGATAGTGACATTTCTGTGTTCTCCGCACTGGAGAGCTCTTAACCGCGGAGGGCGCCGAGAAAGCTGCCGAGGACGCCGAGCCCCCGCACCTCTCAAAGTCCTTCTGTCTAAGGAGAAAAACAATACAATTATATACTTCACGTAGGATAATGAAACTAAAGGACTTATGTATATAGAAATAATCGGCCTTATGACCGCAGCCTTGGCCGTGATCCTGAAAAAAGAAAACCTCGCATGGGTGGTGTTTTGCATCGGATTTTACCTCGTTATGAGAACTTATCCAATGGATTGGGTCTTCGGCAGAAACCGCCCAAGTCGGCAGGAAATTGAGGAAATGTCAGCCGCAGACTACAAGAAACTTCTGCTTAACTCGAAGTCGAAAAGATGGATAGATTTGTTGGATTCTTGTCAATCATGGAAGAGGAAATTATGGATTCATTAGAGCCTAGGACTTTAGAAGGTCTGAAGGATGACGGCGGTCTGATGGGAGGGAGATGGGTTCTTCACTACAGCCCAGAAGGGCCAGAGGGGAAACGGACACTCCTAAGCGAAGAAGGGCCGTTCTATGACTATGAGAATTGGCCAGAGGATTGTCGTCCCGCAAATTATCAGTCCGGGGTTCCTACCAAATCCTCTAACGATTGATCGCAAAGCGGACGTGTTCGGTGCTTCTGCACCACCGCTTCTCCTGCTTGTTCGCGGTCACTGGCTAGCATAATTTCACGATCAGAACTGTATGTTTCTTTGCAGAGCGGGCAAGTTAACGAATATCTAAACGCAAAAGTCACGGTTATCACCTGCCGAGCAGTTTATCAAAACTTCATATAGGAGACTAAATGACTGAAAATAATGAGTTTGTAAAGGATTCTGCTTTAGAAAGCCGCACCAGGCGGTTGCATGTCCAACTCGATAATCCTCTGGTCTTGGGGATGCTCGAAGTTTTGGCAAGTCAAAAACAGGGAGACGTTCTCCGTGCAGTAAATGACCTTGGGAGCCTCGTTAACGGTCTAATACGCGATTATCGGCCCGATATCCCTTTTGCGGTGTCGGTTAGTCAATCTTAACTCTGTCGAGAAAGAACCGATATTCCTCAAGAACCCGCACGGCGTTACCTTGTCCTGAATCTTGGGGTTTCGCTTTTTCGCGATTGTTCCAAACCGCAAATGTCAGTATTGCCGCCACGATTTTATTGGTATCCATTAGCTACTCCTGTCCAGATGTGGACAAATTCTAGTGCCGCGCAATATATCAAAACTTGACGTAGGAGATGAAAGTGTTGCAATTAACGATCAAAACGAAAGACGCCGCAGTTGAAGCTGTGCTAAAGACTCTGGAATCTCTCGGCATCCACGATTGGGGTCTTGAAAGAGATGTACTCGAAGCCGCTATCAGATGGCTAGAGGCTTGCCGTCAAGGACGTTGGTACAGTGTGGCTACTCCGAGCGATCAGAGAGATTGCGAATTCGAGTTGCGGTTTGACGATCAAGTTTCCTTGCTTTCGCGACCTCTTCGAATTTCTGAATGACAGTGTTGGCATTCGTTGACTTGCCTAGAATTTCACAAATCACGATCATTGCGGTCACGATTTCGTCGCTCGGTTTGTCGGACATTTTGTTCTCCGTTGGAAGGAATTATGGACTCATTAGAGCAAGAGACTTTAGGAAGTTTGGGCGGAGCCTCTGCTGGTCTATCGGAGACCAAACCAGCTTTTGTGGGCAGAGAACGTTGGGTCTTTACGTACGGCTCTGGGCCGGACGGAAAACCTATTCTTCTGAATACTAGAGGTCCGCTTTACGACTACGAAAATTGGCCTGAAGACTGGCGTCCCTTGGATTATCGGGCAGCATCTCCGAAAATAACGGAGACTTCTGGTTTCTCTTCCCCTAGTTCTTCCAAAGAGTGACCACAGATCGGGCATTTTCGGTGTTTTTGTAGAACCATTTCGCCCGCCTGTTCGCGCTCGGTCGCAAGCATTATTTCTGCGCCAGAATTGTACGTTTCTTTGCAGTGGGGGCAATACAGCAAATACCTAAACGCGAAGGTCACGGCGGCCTCCTGTCCAGAACTGAACAGATTATAATGCCGATATTATGAAACGCTGGCTTTTGGTAGGAATTGTTGCGGTCGCATTCCTTGCGGTATTCGTGGTAATGAAACGCCCCAAAGCGAAGCCAAAGTATGACCCCATTTTCATAAAGAACGAACTAGAAGAACCGTTTGCGTCGCTCGGAGAGGTCGTTCTTTTTGGGTCTGATTTCAATGCCGCATTTGCGCTTGACACAGAATGCAACGGCCTTGTGCTCGTTCGCGACGATTCCAAAGGCAATCCCGTGGGCTGGTCCGATGAAAATGGCTATTGGTGGGTCAGCGGCTATACAGGGCACCAGGGAACGAAAGAAGAATACTTCAATTGGGGTTTGTACAGGCGCGGACAGACTTTTGCAAAGGACGGAAAAACATCCGCAGAGGCCGTTCACCAAATTTGCATCATTGTGAAGGGGAAGGGCGGCAATATTCAATGAGCAATGACGTTGTTGTGAATAAAGGCAAATTCGATGGACTGCTTCGGAGGATGCTGACGACCCCGCCGTTGCCGAAGTCAGAAGTCAAAGTTGCAAAGCCAAAGCCGAACAAGCGGAAGAAGATTGCGGCCCACCAAAAAGGGGGCCGCGTAGAGTCATAACAAGCGAGAGTCATTTCAGGGAGTGCAGAAGGTTTATGGCCAACTGACCCACCTGAAGCAGTCTGCTCAGAATTTTGAGCAGATAATCCAACCGTTCACTGCTGTCGCGGTTGGTTTTATTATTCAGCTTCATGGTTTGTTATCTCCTTGAAAAAGGCCGGGGTTTTGCTGAAAGCATCTATCCCCGGTCCAAGGAGATTGTAGGTCAGAACACTTCTTTGGTGAGGGTTTTGTACGTCATCGGCTTCTTGGTAACGAGTTCCCGAAGCAAGGTCTGAAACATCCACGGCTGCATCGAACGGCGGTTGTAGCGCCAGCAGAATTCACCAAGGTACGAGTCAAGGTGATCTTCGCTTAGATGGTGGTAGGAGCCAACCACGCCGCGCTTGAATAGAGAGAACGCGCCTTCGATGGTTTTCATTGTGACGGTTCCGGTATCCCGCAGTTCCTGTTCATGGTTTGTCGCAACGTGCTTTTCCTTGGGAACTACAAAGGAATACTGAGTCGCGCCATCGGTAACGACTTTGGCCGCGTTTGGGCTAACGTTCTTGTCATAGATTGCACGGATGGTTTCGGCCTTGAGATTGGCAACGCGCTGGAGCCGTACCCGACCGCCGCGCTCAACCATACCGAATACTTTTATCTTGCGGTCTTTGGATTCCTTGGTTGTCTTGCGATAGTGGGTCTTGCCGCCCAAGAAGGTTTCGTCAATTTCTACGATCTGACCTTGACCGCCTAGAGGCTCTGAAAGTTCCTGCATCGCCTTGCGGATTCGATGGCAGAGACACCACGCGGTTTTGTAGGTCGTTCCAATGTGCCGCGAAATTTGATTGGCCGAAATGCCCTTTTTAGCTTCGCTCATCAGGGCCATCGCCATAAACCATTTCTGCAAAGGCAGGTGGGAATCGTGGAACAGCGTGCCCGTCGTGGCGCTGAAATGCAGTTTGCAGTCCCCGCACTCAAATAAACGACAAGGTTTGCCTGTCTTGCCCCGCGTGGCGATCTGGTACACCTTGTCGTGGTCACACGCCAAACAGCGGACGCCGTTAGGCCAACGCTGCTTAATCAGATAGTCCAAAGCCTGATCTTCCGTCGTGAAGGTCCGCGTTACGTTTAGGAGATTCATTATGTCCACCCGTTTTTCTCGTCTGCCTTCGTTGGAACAATTTCGCGTACTAGATGCGTGGGAGGAAGCCCTTCGCGAAGCCTGTCTTACACACCAGCCTTGGCCATCTCTCGATCAAGAGAGGTTTTATACTCGTTCCAATTCTTCTCCGGCCCAAGAATCGGAAGTTTGTCATTCTGCATCAGACACCCCTCAATCAGACTCAATTTGATTCTGAGCCTTTTGACTTCCTTTTCCAGTTCTTCGATTGTCATACTGTCTCCTAACTCGTTGATTCCGTGTGACATAATCAACTCTAAGAGCATTATCCCATGAATCGTATCCTAAGTCAAGTACATAATTGTAAAAAACAAAAGCCCCGACCCTTGCGGGATCGGGGCGGGTGGGTTCGTTGAGTTGATGGTTTACTTGTCGCGGACGGCAAAGAGTTGGCGATAGCCGAGAGTGTCCACGTCGCGGAATAACGGCGTTCCGGGCGGAAGACCGGTCGGCTGCGCAAAGTCCGGGTCAAAGACGTAGTTACGAGTTGGAGGCTGATACACCGAGTAGATACAGCACTTGAATGCGCCGGTGTTGTAGGTTGAGTAGTAGAGGCTCACCAGTGAGCCTTCGTAATTCAGGGTTGAGCCGGTGGTCTGCCAGTCTTCGAGGAAGCGCAGGAAGTTGTGCACCCCACCGTCAGTGCCCAAGCCGTAGTTCGTGGGACTCTCCCAGTTGGGGAAGGGGAAATTCATGTTCTTCCCGGCAGCCACCGCGGTGCGGTAATAGGTGGTGACGGCAGGCCGGTAGGTGTTGGCCTTGGTCGGCACGCCCAACATGCTCCTCCGGTCCAACCAATTGTTCGAGAGAATCGTAACCGCATCCGCGATGACGGCGGTCGCCGCATGCCCGGCCGCGTCCGCGCCCCCGGCCCACGTAGGGTCAGCGGCGCTGGAGTTGTAGTTACCCTGGATGTACACGGGGTTCTCGGAAGCGACTGTGAAACCACCGGTGTTGTCCGTTCTCAGGGGAACGTTGCCGAGCGCGCCATCCACGAGT
>ORMF011947245.1_pt1 | contig 21522 bp, 27 predicted proteins | sample 1779871 | NCBI WGS metagenome assembly ORMF01 (sample SAMEA104232316, study PRJEB22302) | groundwater metagenome | biome: forest; feature: aquifer; material: groundwater | place: USA | collected 2011-08-07 | depth 5.4 m | reverse complement strand
CGAGGTCGCCATGCAAAAGAAGACCGTCTTCGAGCTCCCCGTATCCGACGCCAACAAAGGCGGGCTCATCATCACGTGGAACGGCATTCACGGCTTCCTCCCCGCCTCCCAGCTCGGTGCCGCGCACTATCCGCGTGTGCCCGATGGCGATAAGGAAAAGATATTCGTCGAGCTCAAAAAGCTCATCGGCACGAAGCTCGAGCTCATGGTCATCACCGCAAATCCAAAAGAACAGAAACTTATTTTTTCGGAAAAAGGCGCGGGCACCTCGGAGCGCTCTTCACTGGTGGAGAAATATCACGTGGGAGACGTCGCCGAAGGCATGGTCACGGGTGCTACGGAATTCGGCGTCTTCGTGAAGCTCGAAGAAGGGCTCGAAGGACTGGTGCACATTTCCGAAATGGATTGGGCGCTCGTCGAAAATCCGAAGACGCGCTACAAGGCCGGAGAGACGATCAGCGTGAAAGTCATCGAGATCAAGGACGACAAGGTGTCGCTCTCGATCAAGGCGCTCGTCGACGATCCGTGGAAAGCCGCCGGAGCGAAATACAAAAAGGACCAAAAAGTGGATGCGGTGGTCATCAAATACAACAAGCACGGCGCGCTCGCTTCTATAGAAGAAGGCGTCGCAGGCCTCGTGCACGTCTCCGAATTCGGGAGCGAAGACGATTTGAGAGCGAAACTCGAACTCGGCAAAGTGTATCCGTTCACTATCACCTTTTTTGAACCAAAAGATCGCCGGATGACATTAAAGCCAGCCGTTTGAGGATGCCTGCCCCGTTGGAAGCCGCAGGCTTTCCAATGGGGACGTTGAAGCCGGCGGTGTAGCTTCCTCACATGTGTTTAGGGTCCGGCCGGCATTCGCGCGCGGTCGGACCCTTCTTTTGGATTCACGTCCCGTCTCGTATTTCGATTCTGATTCTTGGCGCAGAGCGCTGAAGATCCAGAACCGCGAGATGCTTGCCCCTTCTCAGAGCAATTTCTCCGGACGGTAACTCGCTCTTGCGTCTTGCCGCTCCACCCCGGCGAAGAGGAAAAGCCTGCTGGTGCTTTTTCCCTTTCCGATCGCGTCGCGTAATGTTGGCCCGCCACCCTTCCGGATAGCGCGATATCCATGCACGAACAGGCCTCATTGCCTGTAACTCTGCGTCCGTTGGTCCTTGCCACTTCTCCTCCATGACATTAGCCCTTCCCTTTGAACGACAGATTTCCGAATCTGCCGACCAGTAGCTAACCACACATGGTAGTAGCGGTCAATCCAGACGTTAGCCAGCGTTGAAACGATTCATCGCCTGCTCGCGGCCGTGGGTGACGATGGTTTCGAGCGCATGGGCGACGCGCTTGAATACCTGCTTCAATTCTTCAAGCTCGTGCGCGCGGAATTTGGTGAGAATGAAATTGAGGACGACCTTGTCGCCTTCGGGCTTGCGGAGAGTGCCGCCTGCTGTCGAAGGCGAGACGCCGATCCGTATGCGCGTGAACTTTTTGGTCTTGATGGTCCGCATTACGGACTCTAGGCCTTTGTGCCCGCCGCTCCCGCGGTCGTACGAGAGTTTCATCTTTCCGAGCGGGAGATCCAAGTCGTCGTATACCACCACCAAGCGCTCGGCCGCCTTTACGCTCTTCACGAATTTCACGAGGGCCCCGCCGGATTTGTTCATAAAGGTGTCGGGAAGTACGAGTGCCGCCGTTGTTTTACCGATCATCGCGCCCGCAACGTGCGCTTTCGCCTTCACATCCACGCGAAATTCGCCGAGTTTCATCGCCTTCGCGAAATATTCCACCGCCATGCGGCCTGCATTGTGCCGCGTCGAGCCATATTCCTCTCCCGGATTCCCCAAACCGACGATTACCCATGCCATAAATACAGTTGGTAGTTATCAGTTGTCAGTTGTGAGTAAAAATTGTCAGCACAAATTGAATTTCATAACTATAAACTAACAACTGACAACTGCAAACTGTTAATCGCTTGGTGTCAATCGTCGGCGGGCAGTAGAATGTGCGCACATGAATTCTCCTGTGGTGCAGAATAGTTCATCGCCGGATATTCTCAAAAGTTCTTCGGGTTCTTCGCGGTCATTCTTTCTCTACACCGTCATCGCTTTGGGCTTGGCGCTCTTTATCCGCTTCTTCATCGCGGCTCCGTACGTGGTATCAGGCGCTTCTATGGAGCCGACCTTCGATGATTGGCACTATCTCATCATTGACCGCCTCTCCTACGACCTTACGGAGCCGCGTCGGGGCGATGTCATCGTGTTCGACCTCCCGCAAGACACGAGCCGGTCCCTAATTAAGCGCATCATAGGACTCCCCGGCGAAACGGTCGTCCTCAAAGGCCAGATCGTTACCATCATCAACAAAGATACTCCGGCGGGATTCACGCTCGCGGAGCCGTATCTTGATCCGGCAAACCTCACGGGCTCGAATGAAATGGAGGTGACGCTCGGAGCCGATCAATTTTTCGTCTTGGGCGACAATCGCCGCGTATCCGCGGATTCGAGACTCTGGGGGACGCTTCCGCGCAACGACATCGTTGGAAGAGTCATCTTGCGTCTCTTCCCGTTCCCGGATGTCAGCATTCTCCCCGGAGAGGCACGCTACCAGGAATAGTTGTCAGCTATCAGTTGTCAGTTGTCAGAGAATAAAAAACCATCGTATGACTTTCCCTTCTGAGAACTATCAACTAAAAACTGAAAACTGATCTTATGATCCGCCTCAAAGATACGCGTCATGCAAACACTGCCGCGTTTCTCGCATCGGCAATCAAGATTGCGGAGTACTACGGCTTCACACCACTCGAATCCGCCCAGCAAAGAGATCGCAAAGACGCGCGGCAGATGCGCGAGCGCGCGGCGAAGAACGAGACCGAGATTGCTTTTGCGCGGCGCGAGGAACGCCCGCTGGTAGCCGCGGCGAAGCGTCTCGTCGCATGCGCAAGAGCCGGTACCGATTCGCTCTTGCTCTGGCAAACGAGCGATAGCGGAAAAGAGCGCGGCGCGCTACCCTCGATATCGCTCGAACTCCACATCATCGGCAACGGATCCGCAATCGCGGAAGCCTTGCTCATTGTCGTCGCGAACGCAATCGCAGAAGAATGCGGACTCCGTGAGCGTGTGCTTTCGATCAACAATATCGGCTCTACCGAATCCTCCAATCGCTTCGTCCGCGACGTGGGTACCTATTTGCGCAAACATATCGAATCGATCTCCCCCACGCTCCGCCCGCGCGCCGCACTCGATCCCTTGGGTACGCTGGTGCACCTCATCGAGCGCGGGCATCCCGCGATGCCGCGCGCGCCGCAGGCGATGGAATATCTGACCGAGGATGAGCGCCGGAGATTCTGGGATCTCTTGGAATATTTGGAGGCATTCGGGCTCCCCTATGAACTCTCTCCCCACGTCTTGGGAAGTCGCGACTGCTGGTCACATTCCTTGTATCAGGTGAGCGGCGTCGACCCGGAGACAGGATCGCGCATCCCCATAGCGTTCGGCGGGCGGTACGATCCATTGGCCGCGCGCTTTGCGGCGGCACCGACTTCCGCCGCGACCATTTCGATTACCTGCGAGATACGCGGAAAGGTCCGCTCGAAACGTGAGGTGGCTGGCGTCCCCTCCATCTACTTCGCGCCCTTGGGAGCCGAAGCCCGCCGGCGCTCGCTTTCCGTGCTTGAGATACTCCGGGCCGCAGGCATACCCGTCTATCAGGGCCTGACACATGACAGGATCGCGGAACAAATGGCGGCGGCACACACGTACGCGACTCCCTACATCCTTATCATGGGACACAAAGAGGCGGTCGAGGGCACGATTCTCGTGCGCGAGGTGGCGACCAATTCCCAAGAAGCGGTCTCCCTCCCCGATCTGCCGAATTATCTCAAACGCCACCGAGTCAGCGGATGGAAGACTTCGCCGAGCATCGCGTAGACTGCTCGAACGAGAAAAAGATTGTCATTGATAGCATGCTGTGCTAGAGTGCCGCGACATGAGCATTAATGCAGAGGTCAGCAAGACGGGCACCGAGAATGCGCTCGCGACCATCCGGAAATTCAGCCGGCGCGTGCAGGGTGCCGGACTCATCCGGACCGTGCGCAAGGGCCGCTACTTCGCCCGCGACGCCTCGAAGATCGTGAAAAAAAAGCGCGCGCTCAAGCTCATCAAACGCCGCGCGGAATTCAAACAACTCGTGAAAGAAGGCAAGGTCGCGGAGCCCGCGCCCCGTCGCGGATCGTATGCAGAACGTCCAGGCTCGACATCACGTCCAACCGAGAACAATCCGGTTCCCCGCTGATTACCTCTATTCAATATCAAGATCAAGGTTGAACCTTGATATCCAGAATGCGAAACTCTCCGACCGTCGAAATACGAAGAACTATTCGCGGGCCTGTGCCGCGAGTTCCTTTCGAAGAGATAGCACGCACGATCCTTGGTGGACGCTATCAGCTCTCTCTCGTCATCTGCGGCGAGGCGCTCGCAGAGCGGATGAACCGCGTATATCGAAAGAAAAACTATTCCCCAAATGTACTTTCGTTCCCCCTGGACACACGCGAGGGCGAAATATTCTTGAATATCAAGGTCGGAGCGCGCGAAGCACGCCGTTTCCAAGTCTCTGTGCGACAGCGTCTGACGCTCCTTTTTATACATGGCTGTTTTCACCTCAAAGGTATGCGGCACGGAATACAGATGGAAAAGCTGGAAGAGAAAACTTTACGGAAGTTCACCTGAACTATTCACTTTCCGCTCCCCACTATTCGCTCTTCTCTTGAGGTACAATGATGCAATGCGGACCATCTACGTTGGTATAGACATCGGCACATATCATGTGAAGGTTGTCATCGCTACGCCGGGAGAAAATCCCGAGCTTCCCATGCAGATAATCGGCACGGGCACCGCCACGTCAAAAGGAATGCGGCACGGCTATATCATAGATACCAAAGAAGCGAGCCGTGCCATCCGGGAAGCTCTGGCGCGCGCGAGTACCGCCGCAAAGACAAAAGTCCGGAGGGCGCGCGTCGCATTGGGCGGCATCGGGCTCGATGAGATACGCTCGACGGGCGAGATCACGCTCACGCCTTCGGGCGGGATCGTCACCGACCGCGAGGTCGAGCGCGCTGTGCGCGAGAGTGAGAAGCGCGCCGCGCCGAAGCTCGCCAACAAGACGATCATCCATACGATACCGCTCGAGTTCCGCGTCGACGGCACGAAAGTCTTCGGGAGGCCGCAGGGCTTGCAGGGTACCAAGCTTGCCGTCGATACCCTTCTCATAACGATCCTGGCACAACATCACGATGAGCTCGTGGAAGCGGTAGAGGCCGCGGGCGTCGAGGTGGAGGGCGTCATGGCATCCCCCTTGGCCGCAAGCTTGGTCACCCTGACCAAGGCCCAGAAGACCGCAGGTGTCGTTTTGGCGAACATCGGTGCAGAGACGCTTTCTATCATGATATTCGACGAAGACACGCCCGTATCGCTCAAAGTCTTTCCGATAGGCTCGTCCGACATCACCAATACCATCGCACTTTCTTTCCAAATCCCTCTCATGGAGGCCGAGCAGATGAAGCGCGGTGCCGTGACCGGAAGCGACATCGCTCCCAATAGAATGAATGCAATCGTCAGTGCGCGACTCAAAGACATGTTCACGCTCATCAATGCACATTTAAAATCGATTGGTAGGCATCGTTTGCTTCCGGCCGGCATCGTTATCACGGGCGGCGGGTCGGGTCTCGCGAATGCGGAAGACATCGCGCGCGCGATACTGAAGCTCCCCTCGCAGATTGCACAGGTCGGACATCTCTCGCGAGCTTCGAGCGTCGATGCCACATGGGCGGTCGCCTACGGATTATGCCGGTGGGCATATGCGGAGGACGAAGCCGGCGGCTCGCATACGCTGGGCGAAATCGTCCGCAATGCGGCGGATTCGGTAAAACAGGCCGTCCGGTCTCTTTTGCCCTAGCACTTCAAACATCAGCGAGACATTTTCTTTCTTATCAAACTCTTACGACCGTGAGAGTTATGTAAGATTTAAAAAGAGAATATACAAATGAGAAACGGCCGAGTCGAGTGGACAGGGCAATTCCCCATCCCCGACCGGCCGTCATGTGAAATACCGATTACCGATCGGTATCGCGATCGACATGACGATCGCGAACAACAGGCCGATAGCTAGCGTGCCGAGCATCATGGGTTTAAGATTCTCAGCTTGGCCCGAAAACCCGACCGCAAGCAAACCGATGGCGAGCATGAAAATCGTGCCGCCGGCAATCCACACGAGCATGTTTCCGATGGTCATGGCAAATCTCCTGCCATTGCCTGCATTTGTTCGGTGCAGGTGAACCGTTTACCGCATGAATAAAAGCACGATTTACTAGAGCGGTCAAGCTTGCCCTTTCTCCGAAAGTGCTATGATGTCGGGAACATGTCTAAGCAGGTAAAGCCCGATGTCGAATCATATGCACGCATACGCGTCGTTGGCGTCGGTGGTTCGGGCGGCAATGCGGTCAATCACATGGTCGCTTCGCATGTGCAGGGCGTCGACTTCATCGCGGTCAACACAGATGCACAGGATCTCCACAAGAACAAAGCGCGGAAAAAAATCCACATCGGGAAAACCTTGACGCGGGGCTTGGGCGCGGGCATGAATGCCGAGCTCGGCAAGCAGGCGGCGGACGAGACGCGTGAAGAGATACAGGATGCGATCAAAGGTTCCGACATGGTGTTCATCACGTGCGGAATGGGCGGCGGCACGGGTACCGGCGCGGCGCCGATAGTCGCCAAGATCGCGCGCGAAATAGGTGCCTTGACCGTCGGCGTCGTCACGAGGCCGTTCAGCTTTGAAGGCGCACAGCGTGCGCGGCTCGCGGAGCAGGGTCTCACCGAACTCCGCAAAGCCGTCGACGCACTCATCATCATCCCCAACGACAAGCTCCTTGCGATTGTCTCGCGCGAGACCGGCATCAAGAATGCCTTCGCGATGTGCGACGACATCCTGAAACAGGCGGTCGAAGGCATTTCAGACCTCATCACGACGACTGGTATCATCAACGTCGACTTCGCCGACGTGCGCGCCGTCATGCAAAATGCGGGCTCGGCGCTCATGGGCATCGGGACCGCCATCGGCGAGAAGCGGGCCGAGATCGCCGCACGCGCCGCCATCAATTCCCCGCTTCTGGACGTCTCCGTGCATGGTGCCAAGGGCGTCCTCTTCTCGATCGCAGGCGGCGAGGATCTCGGTATGCTGGAAGTACAGGATGCCGCCAACGTCATCACCGAGGCAATAGACCCGGAGGCAAAGGTCATCTTCGGCGCCGTCACCGACGCCTCTCTCAAGAAAGGTCAGGTGCGCGTGACCGTAATCGCGACCGGCTTCCCCGATGGTGGTGCGCGCGCGTCGCTCTTTGCGGCATCACAGCGCATCATCGCGAAGAAGGACCAGGACGTCCCGCCGGCATCGCTCCGTGAGCGCGAAGAGAAGAAAGCAGAAGCTCAAAAGATTCCTGAAAAATCTTCCCCAAAAAGCGCATCCGCCTCCGGCGGAAAAGAACCCGCAAAAGTAGAGGACGACGACAGTGATGACATTTGGGGAGGACTTCCCTCCTTCCTGCGGAGGAAATAGAAAAACAGGTGTCAGGTTATAGGTTATAGTAATCCCTGTAATCTGGATTCTTCCTGCAACCTAAAACCTATCACCTAAAACCTTTTCCATGTATGACTTAATAATCATCGGCGGTGGGCCCGCCGGAGCCGCAGCGGCAGTATATGCGGCTCGCAAGCGTCTGAAGACGATTTTTATAACCGACGAATGGGGAGGACAGAGTACCGTTTCGACCGACGTGCAGAATTGGATCGGCACGCCATCCATCACGGGTAGCGAGTTGGCGAAGAACCTCAAAGCGCATGTGACAGCGTACAAGGGCGAATTTCTCGAGGTCGCGAGCCCGGTGCGCGCTACGAAGCTTTCGCCTTCGGATGATTCCGTAACCGTCGAAACGAACAAGGGCAACACAATCGAAGCACGCGCGATCCTCATAACGAGCGGCGCGCGCCGCCGCCAGCTCGATATTCCGGGTGCCAAAGAATACGACCAAAAGGGCCTCACCTATTGCGCCTCATGCGACGGGCCGCTTTTTGCCGACAAGGACGTCGCGGTCGTGGGTGGCGGCAACGCCGGCTTCGAGACGGCGCTTCAGCTCCTCGCCTACTGCAAGACGGTCACGCTTCTCAACAGGAGCGAAACCTTCCGTGCCGATGAAATTACCGTCGCGGCGGCAAAAGCACATCCCAATATGCGCATCTTGAACAATGCGGCACCAATCGAGGTAGTGGGAGAGCAGTTCGTGACTGGTCTCAAGTGGAAAGATTCAAAAACCGGAAAAGAAGAATTGCTGGCCGTAGAAGGAATTTTCGTCGAGATCGGGCTCTTGCCGAATACCGAGTGGATAGGAGACGCATTGGAAAAGAATGACATCGGCCAGATAAAAGTCGATCCGAGGACGCATCGCGCCTCGCACCCACGCGTATGGGCGGCGGGCGATGTAACCGACGGCCTCTACCACCAGAACAACATCGCCGCGGGCGACGCGGTCAAGGCGCTCGAAGATATTTATATGGCGTTGCGGAGAAGTTGAGAATACTTTCGTATGTTCACTATTGTACATATGTACAACTATGGACTAGCCACGCTCGACTCTGCGCAGAAAAGGCAAGGCTAGTGTCTGAAATGGCGTACGCCCGTGAAAACCATCGCCATTCCGTGCTCATTTGCGGCGTCGATGGATTCTTGGTCTTTCTGTGAGCCGCCGGGCTGGATGATGGCCGTTGCTCCCGCTTCGTGTGCGGCATCCACCGAATCGCGGAACGGAAAGAAAGCGTCCGAGGCCATGACAGAGCCTTGAAGAGAGAGTTCTGCATCTGCCGCTTTCATTGCGGCAATTTTTGCGGAAATGATACGGCTCATTTGACCGGCGCCGATGCCAACCGTCGCGCTGTCTTTTGCATAGACAATGGCATTTGATTTTACATGCTTCACCACCGTGAAAGCGAACATGAGGTCGGAAAGTTCGGCGGAGGTGGGCGCGCGCTTGGTCACGGTTTTCACGTCGCCGTCGAAGACCGTGTTGTCTGCGCTCTGCACAAGAACGCCGCCTGCGATGGAGCGCAGTGTGGTTCTTTTTTCTGCAGGATTGGGCATCGTGCCGGTGAGAAGCACTCGGACGTTGGGTTTCGCGGACAGGATGGCAAGCGCATCATCTTCTGCATCGGGCGTGATGACGACCTCAAGAAATATCTGGACCAATTCCGTGGCGAGCACGGCGGTCAGTTTTGAGTTAAGAGCCACGATACCCCCAAAAGCCGAGACCTTGTCGCATGCGAGCGCACGCAGGTATGCCTCGTGTACACTCTCGCCTATGGCGACACCGCATGGATTCATGTGCTTGACGATGACACACGCAGGCTCATCAAATTCCGCGACGCACTCGAATGCCGCGTCGGCGTCTTGTAGATTGTTATAGCTCAACTCTTTCCCTTGCACCTTACGCGCCGTGGCAACGCCCGGCCGCTTGTCGCCCGGATTGAGGTAGAGCGCACCTCCCTGATGCGGATTCTCGCCGTAACGGAGCGACTCGACTTTTTGGAGCTTCAACTCCAATTCTTCAGGAAATTCCGGGCTTTCGCCGTTCATCAGAGTAGCTTATCACAGCGAGCGCGAAAGACATCGCGGCAATAGAAAGGTCGCGGAAAAGAACCTGAAAATTCGTAGGATTGAAGACGACTATCCCCACTAGCATCAGGACTGCGAGGGTGGAGGGCCAAAATATTCTCCATCCCGAAAGGATCCACAGGGCGATGACGACCTCGATGATGCCGAAGACGTGGAGCAGGACGGGATCGGGGATAAAGCCATTCACGAACGGAGGAAAATATCCTATCCACGCATACGGGTCGACAAGCGCATTAAGGGGCGGGTAGAGGAACGCGAACGCCACCCCTATCCGCAACGCAATGTGGACGATTCTTTCAGCGCTCATGCTATTTGTAGTCGGCTTGCTTGTGGCCCAGTATATCGAACTGAACTATTGGACGATGACCTTTCCAAACGCGTTGACATTCAAGTGGTTGTGGTACGGCCATGTGCCGGCTTTACCAAACATGAACGTGAAGCTGTTGCCCGCCGCGCATTGATCGAACGAATTATTCGACGTGTCCGGGCAGTGTTGTGCGAGAGCTGTCCCGCTGTAATTGGTGTGCGAAGGGTGTTGAGCCGAAGCGACCCACATGCTGGCGCCGCCCTCACTTTCAAATGTGACCGTCCCACCGGCTTTGACGGTGACTTCCGCGGGAGAGAATGCGGTCCCGTTGTATTTCACCGTCGCTGTCATTCCCGTGTCTGCGGGCCCCGTCTCTACCGGCACTTGCGAACCCGCGCCGGTGTCTACTATACCGGCATCGACGCCCGTATTTGCCGCCGGCACTTGCGTGCTCTGCCACCACAAGAAACCTCCCCCGATTGCGACAACCGCGACCACAACCCAAATCCATGTATTTTGCATATGATTCTGCAGGCGGTGTCGCGACACCGTGTCGCCCCCACGTCCATTAAGGGGCGACGGACGCAATTGTCCTTTAAGGCGCGACGCTCTCTGCTTTTAATTATTAACCTTATGTAAGAGTTGAGTATATCATGTCCCTTCATGAAGGGCCTATGAACTTTTCCGCGCCAAAAACTCCTTGCCATGCCCGATGTCTGTATTGACCGGAATACCCTTCTTGCACAAATCGCATTCTTCCGGTTCCCACGATTCGAGGTCAACATTAACCAAGGCCCCGAACACGGGCGGATTGCCGACATCCTCTGCGGTAACACCCCCGCGATTCGCCAACACCACGACCCCCACGACCTCGGCCCCCGTGGCCCGCACAGCCTCCACGACCTTCTTGACGGAGCCGCCCGTGGTCGTCAGATCCTCAACAATAAGCGTCTTTTTTCCCTTCACGAGTGCGTCGTATCCGCGTTTCAATATAAAGCCGCCTTGGCCGTCTTTGTCGGCATACCCGGCGGATACATCGTTCCCCGTGATATCGGTCAGATGATAGGCAACCCACTGCGCGAGGATGGCCGCACCGATTGCAGGACCAACCACGACCTCGACTCCCTTCGCGGCGAAACGTTCCGCCATCGCACGGCACAGTTTCGATGTCTCTACCGTGTCAGTGTAGAGAGCATCTTTATTGAGATAGTTATCGCTATGCCTGCCATGGGTGTAGACGAAATGCCCCGTCCGGAACATGCCAACTTTCTGAAAAGAATCCATCACCTCCTGTTCATTCATAGTGTTGATTATTGTAGCAGTGCCTTTCTGATAGCGCCATGAAGCTCCTCTGCTTTCTTCCGGGCGGCTTCGGCGAAATCTTTGCCGCGCGACGCGAAGATGATCGAACGGGAAGCGTTGACAATCAGCCCCTTTTTCCGGTTGTCCATCCCCGCTCTGATGGTCTTCTCAAGATCGCCGTCCTGCGCGCCGACGCCTGCGATGAGTATCGGCATATCTCCGACGATGGCCCGCACCTCGGCAAGCTCTTCAGGGTATGTGGCACCCACCATGAGGCAACAGTTGCCCTGTGCATTCCATTTCTCCACAGCAGAGCGCGCAACGAATGTATACAGTGGCTCGCTTGCTCCGAGCGAGGTCGAGGGGGCGGAAATTTCGAGATTTTGTATCTCGCCTGCGCCGGGATTCGACGTGTGACAGAGGACTATCACGCCTTTGTCTTTGTGCGCAAAGAAGGGCTTGAGCGGCTCGCCGCCGAGATACGGATTCACGGTGATGGCATCCGCCCGCAAGTGGTCAAACGCGCTTTCAGCGTATCTTTCATTGGTATTCGCAATGTCCCCCCGCTTTGCGTCCAGAATGACCGGCACATCGGGCGCCACGTCGAGAATGTAGGAAATCGTCTCACGCAAAGCGCTCCATCCTTCATCGCCGTGCGCTTCATAAAATGCGGGATTGGTCTTGTAGGCGCACACGAGATCCTTTGTGGCATCCACAATGGCGCGATTGAATCCGACGATCATAGTGCGCGTGTCGCTCTTCTGTTCTCCCCACGGAATCTTGGATAGTTCGCTGTCGAGTCCCACGCACAAAAACTTCCCTTCCGCCCATCGCGCCTCCAGTAATTCCCTGAAATTGCGGCTCATTGCGCACCATACTACCATACCCTCGCACTCACTACACAGACACAAAACCCATATCCCCAAATTACTCACGGTCGGAGTACATTTGGGGATATAACTGTATACACATCCGCTATTTTTTGCGATTGAGAAAGTCGGCGACGAGCGAGAACAGTTCTTCCATTGAAAGCGTGTGGGGCTCGAGGGTTATGTCGGCACTTTTCTCGTACAGGGGGTGCCTTTCGTCGTAGAGTTCACGAAGGCTTTTTGTTCCAAGGCCGATAACAGCCCGCGGGGCGGCGCCTCTTTTGCGAGATTCGATTATCTCGAACGGGACTTTCAGATAGATTGCCTTGGAAATATCACGCACGTGCCGCATCGCGGAATCGCGGTAAATGATGCTACCGCCCGGCGAGATGAGCAGGTTGTCGCGACCGGAAGTGGCATCGATGAGCATGTGCGCCTCAAGATCAAGATACTTTTCCTCGCCGACCTCTTCGAGAAGAGATTGTATCGGTTTCTTGTAGGTTTCTTCCAAGAGATCATCGATATCGACAAAATCAAGCGACAGGCGACGCGCTAATTGCTTTCCGATATGCGTTTTTCCCGCCGCGGCCATTCCGATCAGTGTGACATTCATATATTGGAAGCCAGTTTAGCCAATTGCCGCCGTCGAAGCAAGACCATGGTTACAAGAGAAGAATTGAGTACTACGATCGAGGCGGTGAATAGGACTGTTGTAGGATTGAAAGAAGAAAGTGCGAGGATGGAGAGGCCAAACCTGAAAACATCTAAGCTCCAAAGCGTGATCGATTCCTCGTACGGTTTGCTGTAGGATTTTCTGAAAGTTGGATAAAGTGCGAATATATTGACGAAAGTCGCGAAAACGACTGCGATGAGAGGGTCGCTGGTCAGCACCCACAACAAGATACTAAAAAGTGCTGCGCTAAAACTTATCCAGTCGCTTATTTTGAGATCCTTTTCTCCGCGTCGCAATGCAAGCACGACAATTACAGAGTTCGCTATTACGCTCAAGAGAAGAGGCCACGCACCCGGCCCTGCTCCCTTCACAACCTGAGCCAAAAACACGATAGCGTCGATTACTGCGTACGTAAACCAAGAAAGTACATGCGGTTTTGTTTCTCCGCGGAATATGCTACGGAAATACAAAGCATAACCTGCGAGCCCGAAAAAGATACCGACGATGCTCAAGACGACATGGTAGTCGTAAATCACCGCCACATTATCTCATGCCCGCCCCCTTTCGCCGCGCGCGCCCTGAAAGATTCCAAGGATATTCCTTGTTCAGACTTTCCCCGCATTGGGATTCGCCGCGCGGATTTCTTTGCCGACGATGTTTCCCTCCGTATCGAATTCATAGCAATACACTTCGCCGAAACCGATTTCGAGTTCTGCAATCTTTTCATCACTTATACCGTCGAGGTGCTTCACGAGAGCACGCAAGGAATTTCCGTGCGCGACGACAAGCACGTTGTGGCCAGAGAGAATCTGCGGACGAATATTTTTCTCGTAATACGGCACCACGCGGCCATGTACGTCTTTCAAATTCTCCCCGTTCAAGACCAGCGCATCCCAACCCCGCCGTATCTGGTGGAATGCTTCCTCGCCAAGCTCATCCCTCACCTGCCATTTGTCCTTGCCCGTATGCACGCCGTAATCACGTTCATTGAGCGCCGCGTGAGTATCCGGCTTCACGTCGTGCAGACCAAGGAGCCGTCTGATCTCATCAAATGTCTGGTGCGCGCGTTTCAACTTCGACACATGCACTTTCGCTATCGGGATATCGCGTATTGCTTCACCCATCCGCCGCGCGTCTTCGATGCCCTCTGGAGCAAGGTCGACATCGGTAAGGCCGGTCCATTTGCCGAGCTTGTTCCACTCCGATGTTCCATGCCGCACAAGAACGAGATATGCCATGCCGTATTCTAACGCAATGCATTGCGGCCCGCGTAAACAGCTTTATCGCCGAGCATCTCTTCAATGCGGAGGAGTTCGTTGTATTTCGCCGTGCGGTCGGTGCGGCTCACAGAACCGGTCTTGATTTGTCCGCATCCGAGACCGACCGCAAGGTGTGCGATGGTGGTGTCTTCCGTCTCCCCCGAGCGGTGCGACATGACCGTGCGCCAGCCGGCGGCATGCGCCATGTCGACGGCGGCGATGGTTTCCGTGAGCGTTCCTATCTGATTCACTTTTATGAGGATGGCATTCGCCGCTTTTTCTTTGATCGCGCGTTCGAGGAATTTCACATTCGTCACGAGGAGGTCGTCGCCCACGAGCTGGGTCGAGGAGCCGAGCTCTGTAGTGAGTTTCTTCCACCCGTCCCAATCGTCTTCCGCGAGCCCGTCTTCTATAGAGCGAATGGGATATTTCTTCTGAAGCCCCGCATACCACGCGGTCATTTCTTCCGAAGAAAGTTCTTTCCCTTCAAGCGGGAGTTTGTACTTCCCGTCAGCATATAATTCGGACGTCGCCGCATCGAGCGCAAGCACGATATCCGACCCCAGCTCGTATCCCGCATTTTTGACCGCTTCCGCGACGAGCGCCAGCGCCTCTTCGTTCCCGCCTTTCACTTTGGGGGCGAATCCGCCTTCATCACCCACCGTCGTGCCATACCCTTTTGCGGTGAGCACTTTTTTGAGCGTCTGGAAAATTTCTGAAAGCATCCGCACGCCTTCACGGAATGTTGGTGCGCCGACAGGCATGATCATAAATTCTTGGATATCCGTGGATTCCCAGTTGGTATGCGCGCCGCCATTCACGACGTTGCACTGCGGAGTGGGCAGAAGCGGCTCACGCGGGGCGGATGAAAGTGTGCGCACATATTCGAAGAGTGGGATTTTTCTTGCGCGAGCCGCCGCATGAACTCCCGCAAGCGAGACGGCGATAATTGCGTTGGCACCGAGGCGTGATTTGTTCTCGGTACCGTCGAGTGCAATCATCGCCTCGTCGATGCCTTTTTGATCCTCCGCGTCTTTGCCGGTAAGCACATTCGCTATTTCGCTCCGCACGTTCGCGACCGCTTTCAAGACACCTTTCCCGCCATATCGAGTTTTACCTGCACTGAGCGGAGTCGAAGTGTCGCCATCGCGGAGCTCGTGCGCTTCGTGGGCACCAGTCGACGCACCCGATGGAGCGATGGCGCGCCCTAAAGTTCCGTCGTCGAGAAGTACGTCGGCCTCCACGGTCGGATTCCCCCGCGAATCGAGAATCTCCCGCGCCTTCACGGCCTTAATTTTCATGTGCCGATTATAGCAGGAGTACCGCGGCTCGCCATTTCAGGGATTATTGCGGTAGCGTATTTTGAGCGTGACCAGCGCGGAGACAACGAGAAGGCTGATGCCGTTGGTGAGCATGAGTGGTAGTGAATCCCGCAAGAAACCGTACGAGAACCAAAAAATACAATTGAGGACGAGGAGCACGAGCATGCCCCATGAGATGTCTTCGACACTTTTCGTGCGATAGGTCTTATAGACTTGCGGAAGCATGAACGAAACGCCCACGATCATTCCCGCGTAGCCGAACACGTCCGCGATTTCCATGAGAGCAGTATAACCTCCAAATCACTATGTTGAAAATATTTCGGCGGTCTGTTTTATCTAAGCAGAATCAAACCTTGCCTTGTTCTCAACCATCCACTTCTCCATGTCTTCCTTAGTCTTACTGGGGTCACTCATTACTTCAGGATGAGCTGTAAAGTAATGAGGCTTAAGGGCTTCCATCCACGCTTCGAATGTTTCACCTTTCGCCGTTACTTCGCAGAGGTCACATTTTAGAGTTTTCATAGTGTAAGTACGTTAATGATACGTTACTATTTTCGACCTTTTTAGTATAGCGTATATTGGAGCCACGCGGAGCGTGGCGAATCCTTGCAGAATCAGAATCTTGTGTGGGAGTGCAGAACAGACGGCGCTTCGTGCCGACCATATTTTTGGTTCAGAAACCCTTTTCGAAAATTTGCGGAGAGGGGGAGATTCGAACTCCCGATGCCTTGCGGCATGGCGGTTTTCGAAACCGCTCGTTTCAACCACTCACGCACCTCTCCAGCGGATAAAATAGCACACTTTCGAGTAACGAAAAAATGCGCTATATTGGGCGGCGAGGCCTCGTCGTCTAACGGTTAGGACGTTTGCTTTTCAAGCAAAGAACGCGGGTTCGACTCCCGCCGAGGTCATGGGTTTTTGAGCGCTATTTTGCGGGGCAATTTTCAACCAAACGGGACAATTGGAATCGTGCTACCATTTCCGTGAGCGCCTATGTCTCCCCTCGATCATATCCGACCAAATTGGATGCCACAGGACGACAAAGGCGCAGGTACGCCCGAAAAGGAACAGTGGCCTGAAAAGCTAATGTTTGAAGAATCATCCGGCTCGTTTCAGTATGGCCGAATACCTTACCAGATTCGTTATGATCTCAATGCTCCAACAAGTGACATACTCCACGAGAAAAATCCCGGAAATTACCTTCTTATACCCGAGGAACCGAGTCCGGACTCCATTGTGACGATGTGGGTTCACGAAAGTTGTCCTCCACAATATAAACACATCGTTATGTATCACGAATTGGTAGAAGCAGAACATGAGTTTGGCGATAATATCTCTCGCGTAGAGGCGCATCACCTCGCCGTTACTGCCACGGACGCGTATGCGAAAGCGCATCTGTCCCCCAAAGAATTTGAGGAGTACAAGGAATGGGAGCGAAGCATCCTTCCTGATATTGTAGCTCGGAGATCGAAAAACCACCCTTCCGCGTGACTAATCAAAAAACGCCAGGAATTTTTCGGGGTCCACCGAGGTATTCCCCATCCGCACGGTGACATGGAGGTGCGGGCCTGTCGCGTATCCCGTATCCCCGCTTGCGCCGATGAGCTGTCCCTTTTGGACAAGCTGTCCCGCTGCTACGGGTATTTTCGACAGGTGCATGTAAAAGGTAAAGAGCCCGAGCCCGTGATCGATAACAACCGTCTTGCCATAGGTCGAAAACGTCTTTGCCACGCGGACAACTCCCCGGTTCATCGCTAATACCCTCGAGCCGGTAGTGGCGCGGAAGTCCGTGCCCTTGTGCGCGATTTCGAAGCCCACGGTATCGCGCTGATATCCGAAGGTGTCCGTGACTATTGCATTCTTAAGCGGCAGCGTAAAATCCTCCGTCCACAGTGCGTGGTCCTGCGTCTTCAGATTGATCAGGCTCGCATTATCTTTCTGGAGCGTTGATACGAGTCTTTTCGCGCTCGCCACAGTGTTGCCGCCCAATTTTTGCGGGATACCGAGAGGTTTTTGCACGCGCGGGCGCACACCGACGACCACCGTTTTTTCAATCACGCTTCCATTTCTAAAGGTCACGCGCAGAGAATACGCTCCTTCTTTCTGCTCGAGCGCAATTCCCGCAAACGCCGTCGGTTTGCCTTTGTGCGGGAAGACGTTCAGCTTCGTGCCATTGAACACGACACTCTCGACCTGCGAGAGTGTTGCCCCATCGAGCTGTACCATAAGCGGCTCTCCCTGCATGACGCTCGCCGGAGTGAGCGACGCTGATGTGTCTTCCGCGCCGAGAGCGAAAAGTGGGAGTAGAAAAAGCGTGAGAAAGAAACTCGCAAAAGCATTCATCTCCGCATTGTAACAAAACGGCTATGCGGACGTGTATAAAAGTTTAAGTTTCTGGAGCCCCCGGTGCACTTGCACGGCCATAGTATTCGCAGATTGCCCCGTAAGGAGAGACATCTCCTTCAGCGAAAAATCCTGCACATACCGCATGCGCATGACCGTACGGTATTTTTCGGGCAGGCGCTTGATAAGGAGCCGTGCCGCCTTTCCATCGAGGCAATCGAAAAGACGCGCGGAATGGTCGAAGCTCGGCTCAAATCCTTTTTCGACAAGGATATCGAGTGAGGCTGATTTATGCTTCCGGTATTCATCGACGATAAGATTGTTGAGGATGTGATAGAGAAACGCTTTCATCAGGTCGACCTTGCCACCGCCGACCAGATAACGCCATGTTTTCATGAAGGTGTCTTGTACCAAATCATCGCTCAACGCGCGGTCGCTTACCTTGAAAAATGCGTACGAGCTGAGGCCTTTGGCGTAGTCGTGGTGCGCGGCGGTCAATTGTGCCTGCCGCTCTGCCTCTTGTATTGATGTCATGACCATAGATTAAACCGGGCGTGATGAAACCTTGATGAAGTGCGGTGGTGCGGATAGTGCCGTATGTACGGACGAGCCCGTTGCAATGACTTAGGCTCTCGCGCGGCTTTACGGTGTATGGAAACACGAACAAAGGGTACGGGACAAACCCCACAACCGGCAGGCGCTGATTTTTTCGAGCGTTTATGGGACGAAAGTTGGACATATATTAAAACAGTGGTAGATGTCGTGCGGGAGCCGGTATTAATTCTTGATAAAGATCTTCGCGTGATGGCGGCCAATGAACCTTTCTACCGGACGTTCCAGGTCGAGCCGCAGGACACCGAACGCAAGGTCGTGTACCAACTGGGAAACGGCCAGTGGAATATTCCGGCGCTCCGAGAACTTCTTGAGGATATTCTGCCCCGGAATACATTTTTCAAGGGCTTTGAGGTGAGTCATGAGTTCCCTTCCATCGGGCAGAGGGCAATGATCCTGAATGCCCGCCAGATACATTTTACAAAAGGTGACGCCACTTCCGAACTGTTTCCCCCCATCATACTTTTTGCAATGGAAGACGTGACCGAGATGATGGCTGTCGCCGAGACGCTTGCCAATCATTCACATCATGTTGGGGCTACGTTTGCGGAACAAAGACAGCGGCTGGAGATGCATATCGGAAGACTAGAGAAAGAAATTAATGCACTTAAAAATTAAATAGTTAATACGAAAGACATATGAACACGGAAAAGTTCGATAAGAATTCAATGGGGGCTGTATTGGTGGCTTCCTTTGTCGTTCTCACTGGGCCTCTGCTCGCGCTCGCGGCGACCACAGTAGATCTGGGAGCGGCGGCTAATTTCGCGGTACTCGGAGGCTCCACGATTACCAATACCGGTTCCACCGTAATCAACGGGGACCTGGGTTTAAGTCCGGGCACTTCAGTCACAGGCTTCCCGCCGGGCACTATCAATGGCGCGCAACATGTGACTGACGTAGCGGCAGCTCAAGCCCAGACAGACTTGGTTACTGCGTACAATGCTGTGAGCGGGCAAACAGCGGGCGCGGTGACAGTATCGGGAGACCTTGGCGGCCAGACCTTGACGCCAGGTATATACAATTCCGCATCATCACTTGGCCTCACCGGCACGTTGACATTGGACGGCCTCGGGGATCCAAACGCGGTCTTCATTTTCCAGGTCGGCTCTGCGCTGACCAGCGCCTCAGGGAGCAACGTCAATCTCATCAATGGCGCGCAAGCTTGCAATGTCTTTTGGCAAGTTGGCTCGTCCGCCACGCTTGGGACAAATTCTAATTTTTCCGGAAATCTTCTGGCTTTCACATCGGTTACCGTGACCACCGGAGCTTCGGTCAGTGGCAGTGTCCTCGCACGCAACGGCGCGGTGACACTAGACACCAGCCCCATTACCAAGGCGAATTGCGCGGCTGTTATTGTTGCCCCAACCCCTCCGCCGACACCTGCTCCGGCCACTGTCCCCACCCCAACTCCGACACCAAGTCCCACCCCGGCGTCAACTCCAACATCAACCCCCGTGGTAGCGCCGGCAGTCGTCGTATCTCCGCCTATCGCAACGACAATAACGCCTTCTCTTGCCCTTACGTCTATTCCTGTTCCCGGTCTTCCCAATACAGGACTTCCTCCTGAAGAGAAAAACGCGGTATGGGATATCGTCATACTCTCGGGTATCCTCATGGTCATTCTGACCTCACTTGTTGTACTTCTACGAAAGCGCCCGGTGTAGTCTCGGCGTTCCGTATGCAATCAAAAGTCTCATTACAATGGGCGTTGCTCATTGTTGGCATTGTAGGAGTCGCGTTCTTATCAACGGCTTTTTCCTCGGTGAACCGTGGTGAGACTCCGGAAGATGTACCTGCTGGGGTTAAAACAACCGAGTCGACGCTTCCGGTTCGTCTCAAGATCCCGAAGATCAATGTTGATGCCGCTATCGAGTATGTGGGACTCGCTTCCGACGGATCTATGGACGTGCCGAAAAACCCGGACGAAGTCGCGTGGTTTGAGTCCGGAGCGCGCCCCGGAGAGAACGGCAACGCGGTGATTGCCGGACACTATGGATGGAAGGATGGGAAGCCTGCGGTGTTTGATACATTGCATACATTGCGCAAAGGCGACAGGGTATACATCGAAAATGAAAAAGGGGTGACCGTTTCCTTCGTGGTGCGCGAAAGCCGAAGGTATGACCCGAAGGCGGATGCTTCGGACGTGTTTCGTTCGAGCGACGGACAAGCACACCTGAATCTCATCACGTGCGAGGGAGTTTGGAATACAGCGGAGAAAAGTTATTCAGACCGGCTCGTCGTGTTCACCGACAGGCTGAATTAAATACCGTCAAGCCGCACTCTGCGTCGCGGAAATATGTCCAAAACTTCATTGTGCCTTCATCTTGTGCGTACTATACTAAGCGCTTAATCGTCTATATTCTTTAAATCTTTTGTATGGCAGACACAATCGTCACAAATTCTCCGGGCACGGGCGACAGTAGCGCGGCGGGATGGGTCGTAGCACTGGTCATCGTGGTTGCGATCGTCGCGGGCGGCATCGTTCTCTATCAGAACGGCGCCTTCAACGGAGCGGGACCTGCAGACACGACCAACATCAACGTCACGGTGCCGACTCCGACAACGGGCGGCAACACAACTCCGTAAACCGCTACATCTTGTGCGTTACAGCCGCCCTCTGCAAAGTCGAAGGGCGGCTTTTGTTATTGTATAGTTAGACTGATGATTAAAAACCCTTTTCTCAACGCGCTCGCTCCGCTCAAGGCCGCATGACAGAAATCTCTCCCGCGTCGATAGTCATCCCCACCCTGAACGAGGAACACTATCTCCCCGTGCTCCTCGAGTCGCTTGCGAATATCGACGCACCGATGGATATCATCGTCGTCGACGGTAATTCGACGGATAGGACAGTCCGGATCGCCGAGAATTTTATATCACGATTTCGAACCCCCTCGACCCTTCGCGTTCTGCACGCTCCGGAACGTGGCGGCGCCCGCCAGAGGAACGTGGGCGCGTCGTCTGCGGTCCACCCCATCCTCATATTCATGGATGCGGACACCGTCATACCCTCACCGCTGCACTACGCGCAAATGGTCTCTTCCTTTAAAGAGGCTGGGTACGTAGTGGCGGCACCGCGGCTCGTGGCCCTCGAGCGCGAATGGCGAGCGCGACTTTTGTACTGGAT
>ORMF010330507.1_pt1 | contig 21524 bp, 17 predicted proteins | sample 1779871 | NCBI WGS metagenome assembly ORMF01 (sample SAMEA104232316, study PRJEB22302) | groundwater metagenome | biome: forest; feature: aquifer; material: groundwater | place: USA | collected 2011-08-07 | depth 5.4 m | reverse complement strand
TGGCACCACGACATGCCCATGACCGGCCTCGGCTGGGACGTCTTCACCCCCGCCGGGCTCGAGTTCTACGGCAAGCTCAACTTTCTCAAGGGCGGGCTCGTGTTCTCGGACCTGCTCACCACGGTCAGCCGCACGTACGCGGCCGAGATCCGCACGCCCGAGTTCGGCAACGGGCTCGAGGGCGTGCTCGAGGAGCGCGCCCAGGATCTCCATGGTGTGGTCAACGGCATCGACTACGAGCAGTGGAACCCGGCGAAGGACCCCGCGCTTCCGCGCTCGTACTCGCCGGCGGAGCCCGAAGGCAAGCTCGTCTGCCGCGAGGCCCTGCGCCGCGAGCTGGGGCTCACCGATGTTGGGCTCAACGGCGGGCCGGGGCCGCTCGTCGCCATGGTCACGCGGCTCGCCGGGCAGAAGGGTCTCGACGTGGCGCTCGAGAGCCTCCCCGGCATGCTGGACGCCGGGTGCCGGGTCGCGCTCCTCGGCTCGGGCGAGGCGCCCCTCGAGGAAGCCTGGACCCAAGCGGCCGCGCGCCACCCGGGCACGGTCGCCGTGCGCATCGGCTACGATCCGGAGCTCGCCTCGCGGATGTACGCAGGGGCGGACTGTGTTCTCATGCCGTCCCGCTACGAGCCGTGCGGGCTCGCGCAGCTGATCGCGCTGCGGTACGGCGCGGTGCCGGTGGTCCGGCGCACCGGCGGCCTGGCGGACACGGTGACGGAGTTCGACCCGGCCCGCCGCACCGGCACGGGATTCCTGTTCGACGCGTTCTCGGCGGATGCGTTGCTGGACGCCGTCCGGCGCGCGGCGGCCGCCTTCCGACGGCCGGAACTCTGGGGTGCCCTCGTCAAGAACGCGATGACCGAGGATTTCTCGTGGGATACCTCGGCCCGCGAATACGCGCAGCTCTACAAGAAGGTGCTCCGCCCACAGGGCGGCAAGCCGTCACGGAGGTCGCGATGAAAAAGATCGAGGCGATCATCAAGCCGTTCAAGCTCGACGACGTCAAGGAGGCGCTGACGGAGCTCGGCGTCATCGGGATGACCGTGACCGAGGTGCGCGGGTTCGGGCGGCAGAAGGGGCACACGGAGCTCTACCGCGGCTCCGAGTACACCATCGATTTCCTGCCCAAGGTCAAGATCGAGCTCGTCGTGGCGGACCAGATCGTGGAAAAGGTGGTCGCGGCCATCGCGGCCGCCGCGCGCACGGGCTCGATCGGCGACGGCAAGATCTTCGTCATGCCCATGGGCGAGGCCATCCGCATTCGCACCGGCGAAAAGGGCGAATCGGCCATCTAGCCCGCGTGAAGCATCTTTTCGCCGCCCCGGCCGACGACAAGAAGGCGCTCAGCCTGCTCAAGCGGCTGGGATTCGCCGACCCGCGCGGCGCGCTCGCCAACCTCCACGCGCTGACACCGGACCCGCTGGACGCGGAGCTTCTCGGGCCGGTCCTCCCGAGACTCTTGAAGGAGATGTCGGAGGCGCCGGACCCCGACATGGCGCTCAACAACCTGGAGCGCCTGGCGGCCCAAGGCGAGCGTGCCGCGCTGTTCCGGCTCCTGGGCTGGCATCCCGGCGGCGTCCATCTCGTCGCCAAGCTCGGCGGCACGAGCCAGTTCCTGGCCGACACGCTCCGCCGCCGGCCGACGCTTCTCCCGTGGCTCCTCGAGCCCGGCACCATGCGCCAGTGGCTTGCCGACGAGCTCGAGGCCGAGCTCGAACAGAGCGCGCGGGCCTTCGACCGCCCCGAAGCCCGGTGGAACGCGCTCCGCCGCTTCAAGTACCGCCAGCTCCTTCGCATCGGCTGCCGCGACATCCTGGGCGACGCCGACCTGACCGTGACGACGGAGGAGCTGTCCCGCATGGCCGACGTCTGCCTTTCGGCCGCGTGGCGCTGGGCGGAGGCGGAGCTGCGGCAGCGCTTCGGCCTACCGCGGGGGGAGGACGGGACGCCGGCGGGCCTCGCCGTCATCGGCATGGGTAAGCTGGGCGGCGACGAGCTCAACTATTCCTCCGACATCGATCTCGTGTTCGTCTACGGCGACGACGGCGAGACGTCGGGCGGCACAGAGGGACGCGTCCCGAACGGCGACTACTTCGCCCGCGGGGCGCGGATGGTCGTCGAGGCGCTCGAGTCCGTCACGGACGAGGGCTACGCCTTCCGCGTAGATCTTCGCCTTCGCCCCGAGGGACGGATGGGCGGCGTGATCCTTTCGCTCGAGGGCTATCGCGCGTACCTCGCCGAGCGGGCGGAGCTGTGGGAGCGGCAGGCGCTGATCAAGGCGCGCTTCTGCGCGGGCGACGCGGGCGTGGCCGCGCGCTTCTTCGACATCGTCCGCCCCTTCGTATTCCGCCCCGGCGTGGAACCGGACATCGTCGCCGCGATTCGCGGCATGAAGGCGCAGATCGACGCGTCACTGCGCGCCAAGGGCGTGGAGCGGCGCCACGTCAAGCTGGGCGTGGGCGGCATCCGCGAGGTCGAGTTCCTGGTCCAGGCGCTCCAGCTCCTCTACTCGGGGGACGACCCGTGGCTCCGCGAGCGGAACAGCCTGCGCGCCATCTTCCGCCTGACCGAGCGCGGCTACCTGCCGCAGTCGCTCGGGCGTTTCCTCGGCGAGGCGCTGGTCTTCCTGCGAACGGTCGAGCACCGGCTCCAGATCGTGGACGAGTTCCAGATCCACACGCTGCCCGAGGAGCCCGCCGCCCTCGCGCGGCTCGCCCGCCGTCTCGGCAGCACCGACACACCGGGCGCCGCGCGGCGCGGCTTCGAGGCCGAGTACCGCCGCGTGACGCGCGGTGTGCACGAGGCGTTCACCGGGTTCTTCGCCGGATCGCCGGAGGCGCGGGCCGAGGCGCGGCAGCCCGCGCTCCGCATCCCGACCTACACCGCGCTCAAGGCGACGGGGTTCGCCGACCCCGACCGCGCCCGCCAGAACCTGCGCCTCGTTCTCGAGGGCCGGCCGCTCGTCCCATACGCCCTTCCCCTGCGCCGCGCGCTGCGCGCGATCTTCCCCGTGCTGCTCGAGGCCCTGTGGCAGAGCCCCGACCCCGACGAGGCGCTCAACCAGTTCGAGCGCTTCGTCGCCGCCGCCGGGCCGCGCACCGCCTACCTCGAGCTGCTGGCGGAGCGGCCCGGGCTCCTCGCGAACCTCGTCAAGCTCTGCGCCCGCGGCGAGCTTCTGACCCAGCTCCTGGTGACGCAGCCGGAGCTCTTGAATGGTCTCGCCGACCCCGAAACGTTCGCTGCCCCTCGCCGCCGCGCCGACTTCAGGCGCGCCGTGGCGCAGGGCCTGGGGCCGCACCTCGCGCTGTCAGAGCGGATGGACCGTCTGCGCCGGCTGAAGCAGGCCGAGGAGCTCGGCATCACGTGGCGGATGCTCCTGGGCGTCACGGATGCCGAGCGCTTCTCGCGCGAGATGACGGCGCTCGCCGAAGCGGCGCTGGCGGCCGGCTGGATGATGGCGCTCGGCGAGACGGCCGAGACCTTCGGCGCCCCGAGGGACGCGGCGGGCCGGATGATCACCGCCTGCGTCATCGGCCTCGGCAAGTTCGGCGGGCGCGAGCTCTCGACCGGCTCCGATCTCGATCTCTTCGTGGTCTACGGCGGGCCGGGCGAGACCGACGGATCCGAGCGCGTCGAGGCCCATGTGTTCTACGATCGGGCCGTGGAAGCGCTCTCCTCGATCCTGGGTGACGTGACGGCGGCCGGCGTGGTCGTGCCGGTGGACCTCCGGCTTCGCCCGGGCTCGAAGGGCAGCGGCTTCGCCTCGAGCGTGGAGGCGGTCGGCCGGTACTACCGCGAGTGGGCCGACCCGTGGGAGCGCCAGACTCTCACGCGCGCGCGTCTGGTCTGCGGCGACCCGCGGCTCGGCCGCGCAGTGAGGCGGGAGATCCACGCCCTGGTCTACGGTCCCGACGCGCCGCCGCCCGATCTCAAGGAGATGCGCCTGCTGCGCGCGCGAATGGAGAAGGAGATCGGCAAGGAGACGCCGGGGCGGCTCCACGTCAAGTTCGGCCGCGGGGGACTCGTGGACGTGGAGTTCATCACCCAGGCGATCCAGATGACCCACGGCAGGCGGCATCCCGCGATCAGGAGCCCGCATACGGTGACCGCGCTCAGGGAGATCGGCCGGGCCGGCCTCTTGCCCGGGGACGAGGCGGAGACGCTCGCCGGGCACTACCGCTTCCTCCGCCGCGTCTCGGCCGACCTGCGGCTCTTCGGCGCGCGGCCCGCCGACACCCTCCAGCCCGCGGGGCCCATCCCGGCGCGCCTCGCCAAGAGCCTCGGGTTTCCCTCCCGAAAAGAGCTGCTCGAGGAGTACAAGCGGCGCACCATCTGGGTGCGAGCGCTCTACGACCGCGTCGTGCCGGCATGAGCGCGCGCTTCTTCGTCGTGGACGGGCCGGGCTATCTCTACCGCGCCTACCACGCGCTGCCGTACCTCTCGAACTCCAAGGGCCAGGCCACCCATGCGGTCCGCGGCGTGTCCACCATGCTCTTGAAGCTCCTCCGGGAGGAGACCCCCGAGTACGCGGCCGTGGCCTGGGATCCGCCGGGCCCGACGTTTCGAGAAGAGAAGCTGCCGTCGTACAAGGAGACCCGCCCCAGCATGCCGGACGATCTCCGGAGCCAGATCGCGCTCGTCAAGCGGGTCTTCGAGGCGCTCCGGCTGCCTTGCTTGGAGCTGCCCGGCTTCGAGGCCGACGACGTGCTCGGCACGCTCTGCGAGAGGATGCGGACCGAGCCGGTCGAGATGGTCCTCGTCACCGGCGACAAGGACATGCTCCAGCTGGTTGGGCCGCGCGTGCGGGTGCTCTCGACGAATGCGCGCGGCGAGCCCGTCTGGTTCGACGCCGACGCCGTCATCGCCAAGTGGGGCGTCGGCCCCGAGCAGATCCCGGATCTGCTCGCCCTCATGGGGGACAGCATCGATAACATTCCCGGCGTGCCGGGCGTCGGTCAGAAGACCGCCGTGAAGCTCATCAGCCAATTCGGCAGCGTCGAGCGGCTCTACGAGAACCTCACGCTCGTGCCCGGGAAGGTCCGCGAGATGCTGGCCGCCAATCGCCGGCAGGCGCTCCTGTCGCGAGAGCTGGCGACGGTGAGCACGCGGGTTCCCATCGACCAGGACCTCGAGGCCTTCCGGCGCCGGGAGCCCGACTGGGAGCGGCTGCGGGCGCTCTGGACCGAGCTCGAGTTCGACTCGCTGCTACGCCTGCTCCCCGCACAGGAAGCGCCCAGTGTCACGTCCGAGTCTTTGCCGAGCTTAGAGGGAGACGCGGCGATCCAGCGGTGGCTCACCGCCGTCCCGGCGGACGACCCCGTGGCCGTGGACTGGGTGGGCGAGGGAGGACCGCCCGAGCCCGCGCTGGGAGCGCTCGGCCTCTTCCATCCGGCTGCCGGCGCCGCAATTCTGGCGCTCGGGCCGGAGGCGCCGAATTTCGGAGGGCGCCGCCTGATCGGCCACGACGTGAAGCACCTGATCGAGTGGTGGCTGGCCCGTCGCGGCACGCCACCCGCTTTCGAGGACACGGCCGTCGGCGCCTATCTCCTGAACCCGGCGCGCACGAACTACAAGCTCGACGAGGTGTGCGCCGACCTCCTGGGGGAGGGGCCGGGGCTCGCGGCGCCGGGCGGCCGGGCGCGCTGGATCTGGCAAATCTGGGAGATGCTGCCGCGCGCGCTCAGGGAGGTCGGGCTCCACGCGCTCTACCACGACCTCGAGCGGCCGCTGGTGCCGGTGCTGGCGGCGATGGAGCGCCACGGCATCCGCGTGGACTCGGGGCGTCTCGCGGACTTCTCCAAGGAGCTCGACCTGGCCCTCGATCGGCTCACGCGCGAGATCTATGCCCTGGCCGGCGAAGAGTTCAACATCGGCTCGCCCAAGCAGATGGCGCGGATCCTCTTCGACACGCTCAAGCTCCCGCCGATCAAGAAGACCAAGACGGGGTATTCGACCGACGCCGACGTCCTCGAGCAGCTGGCGCTCGGCCACGAGCTGCCGGCCAAGATCATCGAGCACCGGACGCTCAGCAAGCTCAAGTCCACCTACGCCGACGCCCTGCCACTCTTGATCAACCCGGCCACGGGGCGGATCCACACATCCTTCAACCAGCTCGTCACCGCGACGGGAAGATTATCGTCGAGCTCCCCGAACCTCCAGAACATTCCCATCCGCACCGAGCTCGGCCGGCGGATCCGCGCGGCCTTCGTGCCCGAGGCCGGATGGCGCTTCGTCGCGGCGGACTACTCGCAGATCGAGCTGCGCATCCTGGCTCACGTCTCGGGAGAGGAGAGTCTCATCGCCGCGTTCCGCGCCGGCGAGGACATCCACCGCCGCACGGCGGCCGAGGTCTTCGGCGTCGAGCTGTCACAGGTGACCGACCGGCAGCGCGACGTGGCGAAGACCACGAATTTCTCCGTCATCTACGGCGTCACGGCCTTCGGGCTCTCGCGCGGGCTCGCGATCACGCCCAAGCAGGCGCAGGAGTTCCTCGACCGCTTTTTCGCGCGTCATCCGAAGGTCAAGGCATGGCTCCAGCGCCCCACCGCCGCGGGGGGCGGGCGGGGCTTCGTGTCGCCGCTCCTCGGCCGGCGCCGCTACATCCCTGAGCTCCAAAGCGGCAACCCCAACCTCCGGGGCTTCGCCGAGCGCATGGCGACCAACGCGCCCATCCAGGGCACGGCCGCCGATCTCATCAAGATCGCCATGGTGCGCATGGCGGGGGCGCTCGCGGATGGGGGCTTCAGGACCCGGATGCTGCTCCAGGTCCACGACGAGCTTCTCTTCGAGTCGCCCGGGGACGAAGTGCCGAGGCTTGAGAGCTTGGCCCGCGAGGTGATGGAATCGGCCATGGCGCTCGACGTCCCGCTCAAGGTGGACATCAAGACGGGCGCGGACTGGGCCCAGGCGTGAGGCGCTTCCTCCTGGTCGGCCTCACCGGCAGCATCGCCACCGGCAAGAGCACGGTCAGCCGGATGTTCGCTCACCTGGGCGCGCGCGTCATCGACGCCGACCTCCTCGCTCGGGAGGTCGTCATGCCGGGCCAGCCCGCGTATGCCAGGATCGTCGAGGAGTTCGGGCCTCAAGTCATCCAGGAGGACGGCTCACTCGACCGCAAGGCGCTGGGCGCCGTGGTTTTTGCCGACGCCGCTTCGCTGAAGCGCCTCGAGGAGATCACCCACCCGGCCATCGGCGCGCGCCAGCAGCGCATTCTGTCCGTCCTCGACGAGGAGGCCTTCGACGGCGTCGTCATCTGGGACGCGGCGCTCCTCTTCGAGGGAGGCGGCGCCGGCAAGATGGACCGCGTGGTGGTGGTCTACGCCGACCCGGAGATCGAGCGCCGGCGTCTCATGGAGCGCGACGGCCTGAGCGACGCCGACGCGCGGGCGCGGATCGCCAGCCAGATGCCCGTGGCCGAGAAGGCGAAGCTCGCGCATCACGTTATCGACAACTCGGGCACGCGCGACGAGACCGAGCGCCGGGTGCGGACGGTATACGGCGCGCTCCTGGCCGACCTCAGGGCTCGGCGGCGGTCATGAGCCCGCGGCGCAACGCGCGGGCTGATGTTCCGAGGCCCAAGCGCCACGCCGCCTCGGGCAAGACGCGGGCGCTCGGCCAGCACTTCCTCCGCGACGACGCGGTGGCGGAGCGGATCATTGGGGAAGTCCGGCCGACGATCCGGGACCTCGTGATCGAGATCGGGCCCGGGCTGGGGGCGCTGACGGGCCGTCTCGCGCGCGCGGCGGGCAGGCTCCTGGCGCTCGAGGTGGACCCGGCGATGGCCGCGGCGCTCGTCGAGCGCTTCGCGGATGCGCCCCACGTCGAGATCTTGGTGGCCGACGCCCGCTCCTTCAACTACGCGGGGCTGTCCGCGCTCAAGCTCGACCCGGCCGGGCGCGTGCTCGTCGTGGGAAATCTCCCGTACAGCGTGGGCAAGCCCATCCTTCAAGCCCTCGTCGCGGCGGGACCGGTCCTGGACGAGATGGCGCTGATGCTCCAGAAGGAAGTCGCCGAGCGCGTGGCAGCCGGGCCCGGCGGCAAGACGTACGGGAGCCTCTCGGTGCTGACCCAGCTCTCCTGCGAGGCGCGGCTCGCCTTCACGGTGCCCCCCGGCGCCTTCCGCCCGCCGCCCCAGGTGGACTCGGCGGTGATACATCTCCGTGTCCGGCGCGCGCCGCCCGTCCCGGTGGACGATCCGGCGCGGTTGCGCGCGGTCGTCCTCGCGGCCTTCGGCCAGCGCAGGAAAAGCCTCGCGAACGCCCTGGCCTCGGGCCTGGGGCTGGGGGCCGAGCGCGCGCGGGCGATGTGTGACGCCGCGGGCATCGATGCGCGCCGCCGGGCCGAGACGCTCTCGCTCGCCGAATTCTCCCGCCTGGCCCAAGATCAGTCCCACCCGGGAGGTGGCTCATGAGCGCCGGCCGCTCGCGTCCGCCGGCTTCCCGCGGCGCCGTCAAGGCGTTCCGGGCTTGCCGGCCGTTCGCGCGCCTTGCACCGTGAACGGCAGCGCCATGATCATCCACGCGAGCATCACCACCTCGGAATCGCCGAAGGTGTGCTCCGTCAGCCCCGCGACCAGAAAGCCCGTGATGGCCGCGATGCTCCCGGCGACCAGGGCGCGCTCTCTGATGGCGGCCGCCGGCAGCCGCCGAAAGAGTCGCACCGCCTCCGTGAAGAACGCAACCCAGATCCACAGCCACGCCAGCAAGCCGGCCACACCCGTCTCCACGAGGACCTGGAGCGCGGAGTTGTGCAGATGCCCTGTGCGCTGCTTCAAGGCCTCGGCCTGCGCGTTGTGGCGGTAGGCGCGCTTGACGCCGCCCGGCCCGCCCCCCAGCCACGGGTGCTCCCGCCACATGGCGATCCCGCTGCGCCACATGTAGATCCGCTCCTTGACGGTGACATCGTCGAGGTTCGTCATCGTCAGAGCCCGCTCGCGTAGGCGCTGCGGGCCACCCAGGACCGCCAGCCCCAGCGTCAACAGCCCGACGACGAGGAGCCAGCGCCGCCGCCGGATCGCAGGCCAGAGGGCCAGGATGCCGGAAGCGAACCCGATCCAGGCGCCGCGCGTATAGGTCGCCGCCAGCCCCGCGAGGCTCACGAGCCACGGGAGCGCGAACCATGGCCGAACGCTCGCGCCCAGCAGCAGCCGCGGCAGAGTCGCCAGCAGCGTCAGGCTCACCACCCCCGCCAGCGTCATGTAGCTGCTGAAGAAGCCGCGGGCACGGGCGCAGCGGTGGTAGAGCCAGCGCGGGACACCGTAGTCGGCCTCCGGGCCCGGGCAGAGGCTCACCTGCAGCAGTCCGAGCGCCGCCGCCCCCGCGACGGCGAGGGCCAGGACCGACAGCACGCGCCCTGCCTGCCCGGCGGAGTCGATCTCCTCGACGGAGACATAGAGGGCCGCGACGAGCAGGAGCTTCTTGCAGGCGAGCAGGCCCGCGCCCGGATGGGGCGCGAGAAGGGCCGACACCACGCTGACCGCGCTGAACGCCAGCACGGGGCGCCAGAGCGGCCAGCGCCCGGCGTCGCGCGCCGTGCGACCGCACAGCCGGCCGAGCCAGAGCAGCGCCAGGAGGGTGAGCGCGGTTTGGGCGAGCGTGATGGAGACGCCGAGCCCCAGGACGAACGCCGCCAGGAGCGCGCGACGGGCGGCGGTCATCCCCTCGCCGGCGCGCACGACGCCTAGGTCCTGGCCTTGAGCAGCAGGACCGTCCCAACCCCGGCAAAGACGATGTTCGCCGTCCACGCCGCCAGCAGCGGGGGCAGGAGATCCGCCCGCCCAAAGGTCACGGCCACGGCGTCGACCATCCAGTAGCCGACCGCGATGACGAGCGCCACGCCGAGACCCACCGCCCGGCCCCCGCTCCTCGGGGAGCTCAGCGCGAACGGGATCGCGACGAGCGCCATGATGACATGGACGAGCGGGAAGGACAGCTTCGAGTGGAGCTGCACGAGGTAGGAACCCACCTGGTGCCCTCCGGAGCGGAGCTTGGCCACGTAGGCGCGCAGCTCGAAGAAGCTCATCGTGTCCGGCAGCCGGTGGACACGAATGAAGTCGTCGACGTGCTCCGGCATGGCGACGACCTCGTGCTGGAAGGTCGTGGACGTGACCTGGTCGGCCGGACTGATGTGCCGCTGGATCCCGCCCCACATCTGCCACCCCTCCGGGGTCCATTGCGCCCTGGCGACATCCAGCCGGCCCAGGAGGCGAAACTCCGGATCGAGATCCAGCATCACGAGGCCGTCCAGGGACTTTGATGCGGGATCGAGGAGCGCGATCCGCAGAAACCGCGTGTCCGATGATCGATACCAGATCTGCCCCTGCCGCAGGAGATGGCGCGGGGGGAAGCCGCGGATCTTGACCCGATCCACCTCTTCGGCCCTCACCGTGATCTCCGGCAGGGCCGTTTCCTGAAATACCAGGGCCAGCAGGCTGATGCACAGCGCCATGGCCAGCACGGGCGCGCACGTCCGATACAGACTGACCCCAGCCGCCTTGAGGGCGTCCAGCTCCCGCGCGCGGGTGAGCGAGAGAAACAGGAAGATCGTGGACACCAGCACGATCAGGGGCAGGCCCTTGTAGAGCTCGCGAGGGAGCAGGTAGAGGAAGTGTTGGGCGATATAGGCCCACGGCGGCTTGCCCCGGAGAAAGCGGTCCAGGCTCTGGAGCAGGTCGACGATCACGGTGAGGACGCTCCCGATCAGGAGGCCGAGCCCGAGCAGCAGGAGGTACTCCCGCAGCAGATACCGGTCGATGACAAAGGTCGACCCGCGGGGCCCGCGGTCCCGGACCGCCGGCCGCACCGCGGCGACCGTCTTCCCCCAGACGGCGGTGAGGGGGCGCAGTCGCGTCGCCAGGCTCCACACGCTATCGAGCCAGCCCGTGGGCATGCCGACCGTCTCCGCGCGGAGCAGCCCCAGCCCGAGCAGGCCGAACAGCGCGTTCGGCAGCCAGATCGCCACCACGGCCGGCAGACGCCCGGTGAGGGCCGGCTCCTCCAGCGACGTGGACAGAATGTCGTAGGCCAGCATGAGGACGACGCTCGACCCGAGCGCCCCGGCGCGTCCGCCGCGCTGGGCCTGCATGCCCAGCGGGAACGCGATGAGCACGAAGATCCACGCCGCGACCGGGAACGCAAACCGTTTGTGGAGCTCCACTCGATATGGCGCCGCCTTCGGTCCGTCAGCGGCCAGGTCGCGTGCGGTCGCCCTGAGCTGACCGAGTGACATCTCTCGTTCCGGCTTGGTCTCCTGCCCGGACGCAGCGCCGGGCGGCCTCAACGCCACGTTCATGTCGTAGATGGCGAATGTGGTGTGCCGGAACCGCCGTGGATCTGCCGCGTCGGTTTCGTTGATGGAGCCGTCGATGAAGCGGAGGGTCACGCGACGGGTCCGCTGGTCGGCCAGGACGCGCCCCTCTCGCGCCACGATGACGCGCGACAGCGCCGGGTCTCGGTCGTCCGACGCGAGCACACCACGGAGCGCGAGCTGCGACGGGCTGACCTCCTGGACATACAGCACGATCGGCGCAAACGCGGTGTTGAACGTCCGTTCCTGTATGCTCGTCACGGCGTGGCTCTGCAAGATCTCGAAGAGGTTCCTCTGAAATGCCGCGGCCGCCCACGGGTTCACGAGCAGCGTCATCGAGGCCACGAGGAGGCTCACCGTGAGACCCGCGGCCAGAAACGGCCGAAGCAGCCTGAGCGGGCTCACGCCCGATGCCTTGAGCGCGGCGATTTCGAAATCGCCGGCGAGCCGGCCGCACGAGATCAGGACGGCGAGGAGCAGCGCGACGGGCAGCGTCACCGCCAGCAGCGGGGGGAGCAGGCACGCGAGCAAGAAGAGCACGAGATGCACAGGGACCTGCTTCGTGATCACCAGGTCGGTCATTTGATACATGCGATCGATCACGAGGAAGAACGTGAAGACGCCGACGCTGATCCCCAACGGGGCGACCAGCTCGCGGAGGACATAGCGGTCCAGGATGCGGGTCATAGCCGGAGGGTCAGTCGGCCAACCGCGGACAGCTAGCGGGCCGGGGGCGGCGTGGGCGGCGGGGTGCCGGTCGCCGGCGGCCGCGGGGGCGCCAGCTTGAAGGACTGCTCGAGCCCCGGCGTGACGTTGCGCATCTGCTCCGTCACACGGGCCGCGTCAATGGCCGTGCCGATCACGCGGGGGGTGATCAGGAGCAGCAGCTCGGTCTTCTCGATCTTCTCCTCGGTGGAGCCGAAGAGGTAGCCGAGCACCGGGATCCGTCTGAGGAACGGGATGCCGCTCAAGATGAGGGAGCGCCTGCTCTGGATGAGGCCGCCCAGCACGAGCGTCTGGTTGTTCAGCAGGACCACGGAGGTTTCCACCTCGCGCTTGGTGAAGCGCGGCGAGTTGATCGGTGGGGGCTCGTTGGCGCCCACGTCGTTGACCTCCTGCCTGACGTCGAGGGCGACCGTGCCGTGCTCGCCGATGCGCGGGGTGACCGTGAGGATGATGCCAGCGTCCTTGTACTCGACCGTCTGCGTGATGGAGTTGGTGGTGCCGCCGCCGGCCGACACCGGCACCTGCTGGGAGGTGACGATGGGCACCGAGGTCGAGACGTTGATGACCGCCTTCTTGTTCTCGCTGGTGATGATGGACGGGTTCGACAGCACGTTGACCCGGTTCTCGGTGGCGAGCGCGTTCAGCGCGGCGATGAACTCGTTTGCCGCGAAGGTGAATATGTTGAAGCCGACGGGCACGACCCCGCCGCCCAGGCTGCCCGCGCCCGGGATGAGGGCCGGCGACGGGCGGCTCGCCACCACGCCGCTCGCGGTGTTGGTGAACACGAAGCGACCGTTCCGCACCGCCCACTCGATGCCGAGCTTGGTATCGTCCGTGAGCACGACCTCGGCGACCAGCACCTCGATCAGCACCTGCCGCGCCAGGCGGTCGAGCGTCTTGATCGTCTCCACGATATCCTTCCAGCGGCGCGGATGCGTCGTGACGATGATGGCGTTGGTGACTTCGTCGGCGATGAACCGGAGATCGGACATTGCCTGGCCGCCCTCTCCATCGAGCGCGCCGGCCCCGCCCAGAGGTGGGGTCGTAGTCGGCGAAGCAGGCGGAGCCTGTGAGGTCCGCGGCGACTGGGTGCCCGGGGGGAGAGAGCTGGGCGGCGCGCCGGGGGACCGGGTGCCCTGCGCGGCAGCGCGCCCGTAGATGGCCTCGAGCGTGGCGGCCAGATCCTTCGCCTTGCTGTACTCGACAAAGTAGATGAAGACGCGCTGGCCGCCGTAGATGTCTGCGTCGAGCTTGGCGATCAGCTGAAGGATGGTCTCTAGCTCCTGCTTCCGCGCGTGGATCACGAGGGAATTGGAGCGGCGCTCGGCGACGATGAGCGGCGGGCGATCGGCGCCCTGGCCCGCATCGGTCCCGGCTGGGGTCCCGCCCGGCCGCGGCGGTGCGGGCGCCCCGGGCGGTCCCGGCGGCGCCACGGGCAGCCCGGGCGCTGCCGTGCCCGTGCGCAGGCGGCCCGTCGAGAACATCTGGTTGAGGAGCACGGACAGCTCCTGGGCATCGGCGTACTTGATCGGGATGACCTGCAGCTCGTCCAGCGCCACCTGCACGTCGGCCAGCTTCAGGATGTCGAGCAGGCGCCGGATGTTGGCGGCCGTGTCGGTAATGATCAGGAGATTGGTCTCGCGGTGCGACGTGACGGCGCCCTGCTGCGCGACGAAGGGGCGGAGCAGATTGACCGCGTCCGCCGCGCCGATGTACTTGAGCGGCACGATCTGGGTCAGGATCTCGTCGCTCGCGCGCAACGGGTTGATGTCCCGTCCGACCACGATCCTGACGGATGACTGCGGCGCGCCCTCGCGGGCGATGATGCGGTAGAGGTTGCCCGAGCGCACGGCGGTCAGCCCGTTGACGTCGAGGATGGTCAGGAGCACGTTGAAGACGTCGTCGGCGGCGATGCGTCCGATGGTCTGGACGGTGACCTTCTTTCCCCGCACGGCCGGCGCCAGCACATAGTTGAAGCCCACGATCTCGGCCGCCGCCTGGATGACCACTTCGACGTCGGCATTGTCAAAGTTGAAGACGATGTTGGCGGTGGCCGGGGTGCCCGGTGTCGGCGGCGCCGGCGGGATGGCCGGGGGCTGCGGCGCCGGCGCCGGCTCAGGCGGACGCACGGGGCCGACCGAGAGCGGGGGCGGGCCTGGGATCGGCGCAGGCGTCGGCGCCGGCGCTACAGGAGGCGTGACCGGCTCCGTCCTGACCTCGACCCGCGTGGCGGACGAAGGCGTCGAGCCGGGACGTTCCCCCCCAGGGCTTGGTGTCCCGGTGCTGCACGCGGCAAGCAAGAGGGCCGCCAGCAGGACGGAGGCCGTCAGTCTTGGACTGCTCATTCGACCGGCTGGCCCCCGGGCGGGATGCCCCGCCTCACCTGTGGGACAGCGGGAGGAACCTGGGTCGGCGGCGATCCGGCCCGGGCCGGCGCTGCGGCCGCCGTGGGCGCTGCCCTCGGCTTGGCGGGGTCCTGGAGCAGGATCTCGATCGGGCCCTCGGGGCGCACGATAACCACGCGGTCGTCGGCGATCTTCTGGATCGTGCCGCCTCCCACCGTGTCGCCCACCGAGTAGCCGGCCACGCGCTTGAGCGCCGGATCCTCGAGGAAGGCCCGGCGCTTGGCGCCGTCGATCACGACCCCGAGGAGGATGGGCTTCGCGACGGGCGCCGCCACCGCCGCCGCCACCGCCACCGCCACGGTCTCGCTCCGGCTGGGATTGAAAAGGTTCCGCGCCGCGATGACCCCGTACGTGCCCGGCCCGGCGTCGCCGGCCGCGACCGGCGCGGCGGGTGCCGCCGCGCTCACGGCCCTCGGCGCCGGCGGCGGCGGCAGGGGTTGCTTCGCGAGGAGCGTCCGGAAGACGCCGACGGCCAGCACGACGCTCACGATCCCGAGCGCCACGTTGATCACGAGCAGTCGCCGCGACACTCTAGTTGCTCCCAGCGGCGGGCGCAGGCAGCAGGTAGCCCGCGACGATGAGGGTGGTCAGTAGTCCGCGCGGCTGGCCGACGCCCACCACGCGCACCTTGACGTCCTTGACGGTCAGCAGCCTTGGGGTGTGCTCGATCTGATCGAGCAGGGCCACGGTCTCGCGGATGCTCCCGGCCACGGTCAGCTCGATCGGCACTTCTTGGAGCCCGGCCCTGTCGACGGGCGGCATGACGCGCTCGCTGCGCACCTCCACGTTGGCCCCCGCGGCCACATCCTTGACCACCTTCTGGAGCTCCGAGGCGGCCAGCGGCGCCGTCGGCCCGGGCAGGAGCCGCGCCGCCTGCTTCTCGACGACCAGCGTCGCCTCGGCCAGCTCCTCGGTGAGCCGGGCCCGCTGCGCGACGAGGCGTCGCCGCGACTCGAGCGTGGCCTCGCGCGCCGGGGCCAGCTCGGTCAGATCGCGGGCCCGGTTGACCAGCGGCTCGACGACGTAGAAATACAGCGCGACAAGCAGGAGCCCGGCCAGGGCCAGCCCGATCAGGGTGCGCTCGCGACGTCTCAGGATCGGCATGCTAGCGCCGCTCCCAGCTGCCGCGGAGGCGGAATTGCTCCTTGCCCTGGCCCTTGGTCACGGGCGAGGTGAACTCGACGCGCTCGAGCCAGGGCGAGGCATCGAGCGCGGGGATCAGCGCGCTTGCCGTCCCCGCCTGGCCGATGAGCTCCACGCCCTGGGTGTCCATGTTCACCGCCTGGAGCCAGGAGTCCTGTGGGACGAGTGCCGTCAGATCGCGCATGAACGGCAGCGGGCGCAGCCCGGCGGCCTGGACCCCTCGGAGCGCCGCCACCAGCCGCTTCTTCTGCGCGACCTCGGCGGCAAGCCGCTCCACGGCCTTCACTTCCGGGTCGAGCCGCTTGATCTCCTGAGAGAGCTGGGTCACGTAGCGCTCGCGCTGCCAGACCTGGGCGCCCAGGATTCCCAGGCCGAGGAGCGCCGCGATGGCGAGCATCGCGGCGGTGACGAGCTGGCCGGGTGAGGCGCGCCGCGGCCTGAGCGCCAGCGGGAGGAAGTCGATGCGCGGCCTGCGGGAGCTGAAGGCGACGGCGAGAGCCAGGACGGCTGCGCCGTACCGCTCCGCGGGCAGCGACTCGACGAGCGCGTGGGCGTCTGCCGAGCACGGAGGCGCCGAGACGGCGGCTCCGAGCTCCGCCAGCGATGGGGCGGACAGGAAGCGCTCGGTCTCGTCGCCCGAGATCCACAGCACCTCGCAATCGGGCCACTGGAGCAGCGCCAGGCTTCGCTGGATCTCGCGCACCAGCTCGTGGGGCGTCTCCGCGGGCACCGTTCGGCTCAGGAGCACGACGCGGCGGTCGAGGAAGACGAGGTCGGTGCGGCCGTCGTGGCGATGTGCCCAGACGGCGCGCTTGGCCTCGATCTTGCGCGGGAGCAGCCCGCAGAGATCGTGGCAGGCGATCGAGAGCGTCGCGGGCCGGCGCCGGGCCTCTCGCACGAGCCTGAGCGCCTGTTCCACCCGGCGCGATTCGCAGACTCCAACCAGCACGCGGAGCGGCCCGTCGGCCCTGCCCGGGTTGAGGCGCCAGTCGTAGGCGGCGTCCTCGGCCGGAAAGGGGACATGCCGGTCCAGGTCGAATCGAACCATCTCGCCGAGGTTGCTGCCCTCCGCGCGCGGCAGCTCGAGCACCTTGACAACGGCGAGGCCGCGGTCGAGGCCCACGCGCAGCCGGCGCCGCTTGGAGCCGCGGCTGTCGAGCTCCGCCGCGATGAGCGGCCCGAGGTTCTCGCCCGCGTCGAACGCGATGCACTCCACCGTCCCCCGGCCTGACAGGACGGCCAGCGTAAGCCCTTTTTCGTCCACGAAGAGCCCGGCGCGCGCTTTCATGGCTCAGCCAGGCGCCAGGAGAGCGTCGCCACGCCGAGGGGCGGCGTCGCGGGGCCCGTCGTTGATCTCACGGCTCCGGTCGGCCTCGGGGTCGCAGCCGACGGGCCGCTCCGGCGCTGAACGATGGCGACGATGCGCGCCCGCGGCTCGCCCGCGATCAGCCCCTCCGCCTCGATGCGGAAGGTCGCGCTGCCGACGCCGACCCCCTTCCCCCCGAAGCGTCCCACGTTCGGGTACGGCGACTTGGCGCGCGTCTGGGTGATCTCGGTGATCTCGGCGTCCGACAGACCGAGCGCTTTCAGTACCGGCGCGGGCGCCGTGTTCATGTTGACGGTGTCGCGGCCCACCACGGTGACGAGGTCGGCGAGGGCCGGGTGGCCCTTCTCCCCTCGGTAGATCTCCCGCGTGATGCCGCGGATCTGGAGCAGCTCGGCCGTGTCCTGGAGCGCGCCGTTCCTCGCCCTGTACGGGACCGGGAGCTTGAGGTAGAAGTCCTCGCTCTCGGCGCCGTTGAGCCGGGAGAGGTCGTTGGCGTCCCTCCAGTCCTGCAGCGAGTCGTCGATGATGTCGCGCGCCTGCTTGTCGAGACCGAGGGCGGCGAGCAGCCGGTCCACGCGATCCGCAGGCGCCGTGTTGAGGTTCAGTCGCGCCTCCTCGTCAGAGATCCGGTAGGAGAACTCGCCGGCCCCCAGCGGCACGTGCCGGCGCGGCATCCTGCTCAGCTTGACCAGCAAGGCAGACGTTCCCACGCTCCGGTAGAAGGACAGCGTCCCGTCCTCGTCGAGACCCTCGATGTTGCCCGGCCCCAGGATCTCCCTGCTCGCCTGCTGGACGGCCGCCTCGGCCAGGTGGGTGGCGAGCGTCACGTCCTTGTAGGAGCGGACCATGGACGCTTCGAGGCGCATGGACATGGAGAGCTCGGTGACGACGATGGCGAGGAGCGTCATCACCAGCATCACCGCCAGGAGGGCGAAGCCGCGCTCGTTGTTCACGGAGTCCTCACGGGGAGCGAGACCATGAGCGGCGGCTGCGGGGCGCTTCGCCCCGCCTGGTCGATGGTGAGCGTTATCTCGACCGCCAGCGGGAGCGCCTTCTCCTGGGCGGCGTCCCAGCGCTCTGTCCACTCGCGGTCCGATTCTCTCAGATAGCGGAAACGGACAGCGCTGACGGTCCCGTCCACGAGGGCCGGCTGGAGCGCGCCGTCGAAAGGCTCCTCGTTCGGCAGCGGCTTCTGCCGCACGGCGAGCCCCGGCACCGGCCCGGTCTCTTGGGACAGCGTCACCGCGATGAAGGCAATGGGCACGGCCGTCGGGACGGGCGGCACCGCGGTGACGAAGGCCACGCGATCCGGCGTTCCCTCGAAGAGAAGGCGGGGCGCCTCCCCTCTCTGCGCCGCGGTCATATACGGATGCGCGGCTCCCAATGTACGCGTGACGATCTGGGTGACGCTCCGCGCGCGATCGAGGACCTCGGCGCGCTCGTCCCCGCGCTGCCAGGCCGCCAGCCCCACCCGCAGGCTCCCGAACATGACGACGAGCAGCGTGGCCACTATGGTGAGCGCGATGACCACCTCCACCAGGGTGAAGCCCCGCTGCCGTGATGACGTCATCGCGTCGTCACGGTGGCGGGGGCCAGGCGCAGCGTCGCCACTTCCAGGGTCCGCCCGGTGTCCCAGCGCACGGCCACTGAGAGAGCGAGGAGGCGGGGGGACGCGGTCCCTACCGACGCCAGGTCATCCGGCACTGCCACGAGTTTTGTCCGGCGCTCCCAGTTGAACCGGCCTTCGTGCCCGGTCTCGACACCTTCGATGGACGCCTCGCCGGCCCTGGTCACGCGGTCGGCCAGGAGCACGGCCTCCTGGTAGTCGCTCGAGAGTTTCAGCAGCCTCAGCCCCTGCGAGGTGAGCTGGACCAACGTGACCACCGCGACGCTCAAGATGACCACGGCGACGAGCACCTCGAGCAGCGTGAAGCCCGCGTCCGCGCGGCGGATCATGTATCGAATCTCCGGGTGGCGACCCGCCCGGTCAGCGCATCCACGGTGACGAGGTGCGCCCTGCCCCCCGGCCCCTCCACGCGGAGCCGGGCGCCGCTCGAGAGACCCTGGGGCAGGAAGGTGACGGTGCGACTCGTCGGCGGGTCGGCAATCACCCGGACTCCGAGCGCGAGGTGCCGGCTCGCCAGCACCGTCTCACCGGTGCGCAACTCGATGACCCCCTCCTCTGTATTCACCCGCACCTCGTAGGGGCGGTTGTGCGTGATGGCCTTCTCGCGTGCGGCTCGGAGGAAGGTCGCGATCCCCGCCGTCTCCGCCCTCGCCCTCACCGTGTCCATGCCGCGCGAAAGCGACGGGGCGGCCACGGCGACCCCGAGAGCCAGGATCAAGAGCGTCACGGCCAGTTCGATGAGGGTGAAGCCGCGCTTCATTTCACCGTCCACAAGGTGACGTCGGCGTTTTCCCCGTCGCCGCCCGGGGCGCCGTCGGCCCCGAGGCTCCAGATGTCGAAGTCGCCGTGATCGCCCGGGCAGCACTTGTACAGGTAGGGCTTGCCCCAGGGGTCCACCGGCACGACGTTCTTCTTGAGGTACGGACCGTTCCAGTTGGGGACGTTCTGGTTGCTCACGAGCGCATCGAGGCCCGCGGCCGCGGGCGGATATGATCCGACGTCGAGCCGGTACTGGTCCAGCGAGGCGCTGAAGAGCTCGATCTGCGCGCGGGCGGCGGCCTGCTTGGACTGGCCCACGCGGGCAAAGAGGCGCGGGCCCACGAGGCCGGCCAGCAGGCCCAGGATGATGATCACCACGAGCAACTCGATCAGGGAAAATCCGCGCGAATTACCGATTGCACGGAGGCTCGACGGAGGCAGCCGTAGTCGCATGGGGATCATGGTTCGCTTGATGGGTCCAAAAACTGATTTTCTCACAGTTCGCAAGACTCGCTGTAGCTTACTTCGGAATTCTCCGAATCGAACAAGGAGAAACGCAACGCGCGACCGCTAGGGCTTGGGGCGGGTCGGCCGCAGCGATACTACGCCGGCACATTAGATCGGGATGTCGGTGATCGAGACGATGGCCATGAGCATGGCCACGACGATGAAGCCCACGACGAGCCCCATGACCAGGATGATGCCCGGCTCGACCAGGGCGATCAGGCGCTTGACGTTCTTCCGCGTGTCCGTCTCGAAGGTGGCGCCGACCTTGAGCAGCATCTCTTCGAGGCGTCCGGTCTCCTCGCCGACCCTGACCATGTGGGTGGCGAGCGCCGGGAAAATCCCGAGGTCTTCCATCGGCTTCGAGAGACCCGCGCCTCGCCTGACGCCGTCGCCCAGGCTCTCCACGGCATTGGCCATCACCTGGTTGCCCATCATCTCCTTGACGACGCCGAGCGCGGCCAGCATCGGCACGCCGCTCTTGAGAAGCGTGCCCGTGATGCGGGCAAAGCGGGCGACTTCGGTCTGGAGGATCACGGGCCCCAGCACCGGCAGCCTCAAGAGGATCTGGTCGGCCTGGAGCCGCCCCGCCACCGTCGCCAACCACGTCCGAAGCGCCAGCGCGCCGCCGAGCCCGCCCGCCGCCAGGACCCACCAGAAGCTGCGGAGCCACCCGCTCACCGAGAGGAGTATCAGGGTAGGGAGCGGGATGGTGCTGCCGAGATCGCGGAAGATGTCGGCGAAGCGCGGGATGACGAAGGTCATCAGGAAGACCACGGCCGCGCCGCCCACCGTCGCCAGGAGGGTCGGGTAGATCAGGGCTGAGACGAGGGTGTCGCGGAACTCCTGGGCTTCTTCGAGGAACTCCGCCAGGCGGCGCAGGGTGTGCTCGAGGACGCCGCCCCGCTCGCCGGCCCGCACCATATTAATGTAGAGGCGCGAGAAGGGCCTGGGGTGGTGCTTGGCCAGCGCCTCGCCCAAGGAAGTCCCTCCGCGCACGCTCCGCAGCACGTCGCCCGTGATGACGCGAAGCCGTGCGTTGGGCGCCAGGCCTTCCTGGATGCCCAGAGCGCGGTCCAGCGGCAGCCCCGCCTCGATGAGCGTGGCCAGCTGCTGGGTGAACGCGACGAGATCGCGGCCGGGGACCCGCTGCCGCACCGAGCCCGTTAGTCTGAGGCCGGCGAGACCGGACCGCTCCTGCTGTGGGGTGACCTGGATCGGGAAGTACGCGTCGCGCTGGAGGCGCTCGACGACGCTGCGCGCGTCGGGGGCCTCCATGACGCCGTCGATGGTCTGGCCCCGTTGATCCGCCGCTTTATAGATGAAGACCGGCACGTTCTTCGGGGAGAGAAAAGGGCGGGGGAGGGTTAGCTGTCTTCCTGCGTGACCCGCAGGATCTCTTCGACCGTCGTGATGCCCGCCCGCGCCTTGGCCCAGCCGTCGTCGCGCAGCGTCACCATTTGGCGCTCGATGGCGTGGCGTCGGATCTCGCCCGTGGGCCTCTTGGACAGAATGAGCCCACGCGCTTCCTCGGTGATGACGAAGAGCTCGTAGATCCCCAAGCGTCCGCGGTAGCCCGTTCCGCGGCAATCGTCGCACCCCTTGCCGCGGGAGAGCTCGATGCCGCCGGCATCCGTGACGCCGATGGCCAGAAGATCGCCCGCATCCGGCTGGTAGGGCGCGCGGCAGGCTTCGCAGATTCGCCGCACGAGCCGCTGGGCCAGCACCG
>ORMF012156212.1_pt1 | contig 21539 bp, 22 predicted proteins | sample 1779871 | NCBI WGS metagenome assembly ORMF01 (sample SAMEA104232316, study PRJEB22302) | groundwater metagenome | biome: forest; feature: aquifer; material: groundwater | place: USA | collected 2011-08-07 | depth 5.4 m | reverse complement strand
GTGACCGGCCTCGACGCCGGCGCGGACGACTACCTCACCAAGCCGTTCTCGTTCGACGAGCTTCTCGCACGAATCCGCGCGCTCACCCGCCGGGCGCCGGCGGAGCGGCCGGTCGCCGTCGAGGTCGGCGACCTGCGGCTCGATCCCGCGGCCCACCGGGTCTGGCGCGGCGAGACGGAGCTCGAGCTGTCGGCGAAAGAGTTCGCGCTGCTCGAGCTGCTCATGCGACGCCCCGGAAACGTTCTGACCCGCGAGCAGTTGCTCGAAGGTGCCTGGGACATGTCGTACGAGCGTCGCTCGAACGTCGTCGACGTCTACATCCGCTATCTGCGCGAGAAGATCGATCGCCCCTTCGGGAGCGACACGATCGAGACCGTGCGCGGCGTCGGCTATCGGCTGAAGGAGCACACGTGAGAGCGCTACCGATTCGCGTGCGTCTGACGCTCGCGTTCGCGATCGTGATGGCGGCGGTGCTCGCGGGGATGGGCTCGTTCGTCTACGTCCGCGTCGGCAACGCCCTCCTCACCTCGGTCGACCAGGCGCTCGTCTCGCAGGCTCGGGAGTCGGCGGGCCACGCGCGCGAAGGCCACAGCCTCGTCGATCCCGACGCCGCGGGCGGCGTGACGCTCGCCGAGCTCGTGACGCCGGCCGGCCTGGTGACTCGCTCGAGCCCCGTGCGCCTCCCCCTGCTCGTGCCGAAGCGGGACCTTGCGCGCGTCGCCGCGGGTCGCCGGCTGCGCGGAGCGATCTCCCTCCTGCGCCCGAGCGGCGACTGGAGATATCTGGCGGTGCCGGCCGCCGGCGACGTGGTCGTCGTGGCGCGCTCGCTCGAACCGCGCGAGGAGTCGTTGCACCGGCTGTTCAGGGAGCTGCTCTTCGCCTCGCCGCTTGCGCTGCTGCTCGCCTCACTCGCCGGCTACGGGCTCGCCGCTGCAGCCCTGCGGCCGGTCGAGGCGATGCGCCGCCGGGCTGCGGCGGTGTCGGCGACCGCGCCCGGCCGGCTTCCTGTGCCGTCGAGCCGCGACGAGATCTCGCGTCTCGCCACGACTCTCAACGAGATGCTCGGCCGGCTGGAGGGGGCATCCGAGCCCGAGCGGCGGTTCGTCGCGAACGCGAGCCACGAGCTGCGCACACCGCTCGCGATGTTGCGCACCGAGCTCGAGCTCGCCCTGCGCCGGCCGCGCTCTCGCGAGGAGCTCGAAGCGGCGGTGCGCTCTGCCGCGCAGGAGACCGAGCGCCTGTCGCAGCTCGCGGAGGATCTGCTGTTGATCGCCCGGGCCGATCAGGGCGCGGTGCCGATCCGGCCGGAGCGGGTCAGGGTGGACGAGCTCTTCTCCAGCGTCGGCGGGCGCTTCGCCCGGCGGGCGGCCGAGCGAGGACAGGACGTCGAAGTGCGGCCGACGAGCGCGTCGGTCGACGCCGACCCGGTGCGCATCGACCAGGCGCTGGCGAATCTCGTCGAGAACGCCCTCGCCCACGGCGCGGGTGCGATCGACCTCTTCGCCGTCGAGCGGGACGACGTCGTCGAGCTGCACGTCGCCGACGCCGGAGCCGGTTTTCCGGACGGCTTCGTCGAGCGCGCGTTCGACCGGTTCAGCCGGGCGGACGAGGCGCGGGGCCGGGGCGGCAGTGGGCTGGGGCTGTCGATCGTCGCGCTGATCGCGCAGGCGCACGGCGGCTCGGTGGGCGCAGCCAACCGGCCGGAAGGTGGCGCAGACGTCTGGCTGTCGCTCCCGCGTGCGCGGGTGGCGCAGCCGGCGCACGCCCTCATCTGACATTCATCTCGCGCTGCTCCACTGAGGGCATGCGCGCGACCAGCACGAGCGATCGGGACCAGGCGCTCCGGCGTCTGCGCCGAACGACGTCGGTTGCGCTCGCCGCGGCCGGCGCACTCGCCGCCGCGTTCGCAGGCCTCGCAGCGAGGGCGCTCCCCGGCCATCAGGCGGCGAGGACCGTCGACGCGCCCGTACGTGCGACGCAGCGCAGCGCCTCGCCGCCGCCGCTCGTGCCGGCGCAGAGTGCGGCCGCGCCGGCCGCTCCCGCCTCTGCGCCCGTGCAGACGCAGACGCCTCCTGTCGTCGTCTCCGGAGGCACATGAGCGTCTCCTTCCGCGCCCTCGGCACAACCGCCGTGATCGCGACCGCCGATCGCTCGCGCGTGGGTGACGCGTGTGCCGTTGTCGAGCGCGAGCTCGATGCGATCGACCGCGCATGCAGCCGCTTCCGGGCTGACAGCGAGCTCTCGCACGTCAACTGCGCAGGCGGGAGACGCGTCGCGATCGGCCCACTGCTGCTGGAGGCCTTGCGCGTCGCGCTCGGCGCCGCCCGTAGCAGCGGCGGGCTCGTCGACCCGACGGTGGGCCGCACGCTGCGCGCATACGGGTACGACTCGACGTTTCGCGTCGTCGCAGGGCGGGACGGCAACGCGTTCCGCGCCGAGTTCTACACCGTGCCGGGTTGGCAGACCGTCGAGCTCGACGAGGACGCATCGAGGGTGCGGATTCCCGCGGGCGTCGAGCTCGACCTCGGCGCGACGGCCAAAGCCCTCGCGTGCGACCGCGCTGCGAGTGCGGCCGCCGCCGTCGCCGGCGGAGCGCTCGTCGGGCTCGGCGGCGACATCGCGGTCGCAGGCGAGGTGCCCTCGGGCGGATGGTCGGTGCGGATCGCCGACGACCACGCGGCTCCGCTCGACGCCCCGGGGCCGACGGTGGCTGTCGGCGGCGGCGGCCTGGCGACGTCGTCGACGACGGTGCGCCGCTGGCGCAGCGGAGCCGTCGAGCTGCACCATCTCGTCGATCCGCGCACGGGACGGCCGGCGAGCTCGCCGTGGCGGACGATCAGCGTGGCGGCGAAGACGTGTGTCGACGCGAATGTCGCGACCACGGCGTCGTTCCTCCTGGACGACGCGCCCGGGTGGCTCCGCGCCCGCCGGTTGCCGGCACGCCTCGTCGCCGTCGACGGCGCGAGCACCGTCGTGGCCGGGTGGCCTGAGGACGCGACGTGAGCTCGCACGCGCTGTGGTTCGCGACGCGCGGGGCCGGCGTCGTCTCCCTGCTGCTGCTGACGGCGATCGTCGTGCTCGGCGTGGCAGGCGCGACCCGCTGGCGGAGCCCGCGCTGGCCGCGCTTCGTCGTCGCGGGCCTCCACCGCAATCTCACGCTGCTCGCCCTCGTCTTCATCGGCCTGCACGTGATCACGACGGTCGCGGACGGCTACGCGCCGATCTCGCTGCTCAACGCCGTCGTTCCTTTCAGCTCTCCCTCCCGGCCCGTGTGGCTCGCTCTCGGCGCCGTCGCGCTCGACCTCCTGCTCGCGCTCACGATCCCGAGCCTGCTGCGTGCGCGCATCGGCTACGGCAGCTGGCGCGCGTTGCACTGGCTCGCGTATGCCTCGTGGCCGGTCGCACTCGTGCATGGGCTCGGCACCGGCACAGACGCGCGGGTCACCTGGATGCAGGTCGTCACCGTGACCTGCACCGCCGGAGTCGTCGCCGCCGTCCTCTGGCGCGTCGCGACGAGTCAGGCGGCTCCTCGCGTGCGCACGGCGGGCGTCGTGGCCGCGCTCGCACTCCCCGTCGTGATCGGTGGCTGGTATCTCGCAGGCCCGGCGCGCAGCGGGTGGGCGGCACGCGCGGGCACACCGCCGTCGCTGCTCGCGCACCCGGTCGCAGTCAGCTCCCGCCGTGCTGCAACGGCGCCGGTCGTCCGCCTCCCGACGAGCGCCTTCACCGATACCTTCAGAGGTCGCGTCCGGGAGTCGTCGCAGGACGGCAGCGGACGCGTGCTCGTGAGCATCTCGGGTCGCACGAGCGGCGGCGACTCGGGAGTGCTGTGGATCCGCCTGCAGGGCGAGCCGGTGGCGGGCGGCGGCGGGGGGGTGGGGGGGGCGCCTGGGGGGCGTTGTGTCCCCGCCGGCGGGGCGAGCCGGTCGCGGGCGGCGGCGTGGCGATGAGTGCGAGCGGCGCGAGCTACGGGCCGGCGGCGTTCCCGAACGCCTACGTCGGGAAGATCGTCGGGCTGCAGGGCAACCGCATCCTGCTCTCGCTCAACGGCCGGGCAAGCCGGCTGTCGCTGCTCGTCGACCTCCGGCTCGACCCGGCGACGGGCACCGCCAGCGGCACGGTGCACGGGAGCCCGACGAGCCTCCAGTGAGCGTGCTCGAGACAGTCGCCGCCCCCGCGGTGCCGCGCCTGCTGGGCGGATTGCGCCGGGACGGGCGACCCCTCTCGCTCGCGGCACACGCCGAGCGGTACGGCCCGCTTCCCCTCGAGCTCCGCCCCGCGGAGCTGCGCGACCGGATCGCCCGCTCCGGGCTGACCGGCCGCGGGGGAGCCGGCTTTCCGACGGCCGTGAAGCTCGAGTCGGTGCGCGGCACACGCGGGCGGCCGATCGTCGTCGCGAACGGCACCGAAGGTGAGCCGCCGTCGGGCAAGGACAAGGTGCTGCTCGCGTACGCTCCCCACCTGGTCATCGACGGCGCCGTGCTGGCAGCCCGTGCGGTCGGCGCAAAGCGGGTCGTCGTCGCGACGAGCGCCGGCGTGCACGAGGCGGTCGCGGGCGCGCTCGACGAGCACCGTACCGACGCCGGAATCGTCGTGCAGACCGCGGTCGTTCCCGACCGTTTCGTCGCCGGAGAAGAGACGGCGCTCGTGCAGTTTCTGAACGGCGGACCGGCCCTCCCGACGTTCACGCCGCCGCGCCCGTACGAACGCGGCGTCGGCGGCGCCCCGACACTCGTGCTCAACGTCGAGACGCTTGCGCACCTCGCGCTGGTGGCGCGGTTCGGCGCGACCTGGTTCCGAGCGGTGGGCACTCCCGAGGAGCCTGGGTCGGCGCTCGTGACGCTGTCCGGCGCGGTCCGCGCGCCCGGTGTCTACGAGATCGAGCTCGGGAGCCCGTTCGCGCGGCTCCTGGAGGAGGCAGGCGCCGACCGCGATGCTCAGGCCTATCTGGTCGGCGGCTACTTCGGAACCTGGCTCGGCGCGGCGGATGCGAATCGAGCCGCGCTCTCGAACGCCGGTCTCGCCCACGTCGGAGCCTCACTCGGCGCCCGCGCGATCGTCGCCCTGCCGGCGGCCGTGTGCGGCGTCGTGGAGACGGCGCGTGTCGCGCGCTACCTGGCAGAGCAGAGCGCGGGGCAGTGCGGGCCGTGCGTCCACGGTCTCGCGGCGGTTGCGGACAGCCTCGACGAGCTCGTGCGGGGCAAGGAGCGCACACCCGACGTCGCCCTCCTGCAGCGCCGCCTCGGCCAGATCGCCGGTCGCGGCGCCTGCCGCCATCCCGACGGTGCGGCGGTGCTCGTCTCGAGCGCGCTCCACGTCTTCGCCGGCGAGGTCGACCGGCATGTGCACGGGCGACGCTGCACCGGCCACGGACACCCGGTACTCCCGATTCCATGAGCGATCTCGTCCTCCGCGTCAATCCGATCCTCTGCGACGCGCACGGCCTGTGCGCGGAGCTGCTGCCGGAGCGGATCACCCTCGACGAATGGGGCTATCCGATCGTCGACGAAGCCCCGGTGCCGCGTTCGCTCGAGCCGCACGCGCGACGCGCGGTCGCGGCCTGCCCCGTGCTCGCGCTCAACCTCGAACGCCGGCGGGCCGCCGTCCGCTAGGAGGCTGCTCGTCCGTCGGCGTGCCAGCCGGCCCGCTCAGTGCTTGCGCCGGAGCCGGTCGTGCCGCGGCGGCCGGGGCGCCGGTCGTCTCTCCAGCCGGCGCTTCTGGAGGCCGGCGAGCACCATCAGCGCGGCGGCCGCGAGCGCCGCCGCCGTCTGCTCGGCGAGGGTCGGTCCGCCGCTCACCACCAGCCGAACCTCACCCGCGTGCGGCGGGAGTCGCGGGGTCTCCAGTGCAGATCGGCCTCCACGTCGACCACTCCGGGGATGCGCCGTACGCAGCGCTCGAGGATCTCGGCGTCCTCCTCCATGTTCACGGGCCCGCTCAAGACCACGCGGCCCTGCTCGACCGAGACGTCGAAGTCTCCGGGGGTGAGGAGCATCGTGCGAAACAGGACGTCCTCCCGGATCTCGCGCTCGATCTCCTCGTCGGACCGGATGAAGGCGCGCACGAGATCGGCTCGGCTCACGATGCCGACGAGCCGGTCGCCGCTGACGACCGGCACGCGGTTGATCATGTAGTCGACCATCAGGCGTGCAGCCTCCGACACGTCTTGCGACGGGCGTACCGTGAGCGCGGGCGTCGACATCGCCTCGGCGGCTGTGCCGGCGCGGATCTTGTCGAGCTCGCCGTCGAGCCTGCGGACGAGCCACGCGATCGGCCGGGCGAGATCGGGAGAGATTCCCTCCTCTTTCCGGAGGATGTCGGCCTCCGAGACGACCCCGAGCACCTCGCCGGCCGGCCCGCAGACCGGAACGCCGGAGATGCGGTGTTCGACGAGCAGTTGCGCGACGTCCTTGAGCGACGTCTCGGGAGCGACCGTGATCACGTCGCGGTTCATGATCTGCTCGATTCTCATGGCGCCGTCATCCTCCGACGCCGGCCGCTTCACGCTCGACCGCCTCGGCTTCGCCGCGAACGACGAGCACCGGGCACGACGCGTGATGGAGCACAGCGGTGGAGACGCTTCCGAACAGGATCCTCTTCATGGCTCCCCAGCCATGCGCGCCGATCACGATCATGTCCGCGGCTGTCTCCTCGGCTGCCGCGCAGGTCTCGTCGGCTGCGTCGCCCTCGCGGATCTCAGACGTAGCTTTGACGCCGGCGGCCTTCGCCTTCTTCACGGCGTGCTCCACCGCGTGCTGCGCACCCTGGTGTTGCGCCTCGACGAGCTCCGGCCCGTACTGGATCGGGATGTAGCCGTAGTCGTACACCGGCACCCGCCAGACGGAGACGATCCGAAGCATCGCGTCCAGCGCTCCCGTGAGCTCGATCGCGACATCCGTCGCCTTCTGCGCCGACGGCGAGCCGTCGGTCGCGAGCAGGATGGTCTTCATCTCGTCCTCCTTGCTTCGAAGCAGCCACTGAACCGTCTCCGCCCGTGGTCGCCCGTGCATCGGTGAGAGGCCTGATGCGACTTCAGTAGTTCGGAGCAGCGCGCCCCGGCACGGCAGGAGGTTCGGTAGTTCTCCGCGCCGAGTCCGGTCCTTCCACTGAGCCACGGCGGCCCGGCGAGGGAGATCCAAGGGGCCCGACCGAAGGAGGAGCGATGCCTGCAATGCGCGTCGTCGGCACCGGCCACCAGCTTTCGGAGCGCGCCCGCGTGCGCCGAGACCCTGACGCATACGTGATCGAGCTCGACGTCTCGGACTTCAGGGACGACGAGCTGTCGATCGAGGCCCTCGGCCTCTGCATCACGGTGCGCGGCGACCAGCGCGAGCTGCCGGGAGACGAAGGCAAGGCCTTCCGGATCCACGAGCGTCTCGAGGAGTCCTTCCGTCTTCCCGACGACGCCGACCCGGAGCGGATCACGGTCCACCACAAGCAGCGTGCGCTCGAGATCAACGCGCCGCGGCTCGGCCTCGAGCCCCGTCGCATCCCGATCGAGCGTGCGCCCCAGCACATCCTGAACCCCGACGCCGAGCCCTGCTGAGAGGAGACGTCATGAGCATCAGGGAGCAGCGCACGCCGGAGCGAGCAGCCGCCGGGAAGCCGCTGAAGCGTTCGATGGGCCTCTGGATGGCGACCGCGCTCGTGATCGGCAACATGGTCGGCTCGGGCATCTTCACGCTGCCGGCGCTGCTCGCCGGCGAAGCAGGCCCGGCGTCGATCGTCTCGCTCGCCTTCACGGGTGTGGGAGCGATGCTGCTCGCACTCGTCTTCGCAAACCTCGGGCGCGCCCATCCACGCACCGGAGGGCCGTACTACTTCGCCCGCCGTGCGTTCGGCGACTTCGTCGGCTTCCAGACCGCGTGGGCGTACTGGATCGCCGCCTGGGTGGGCAACGCGGCGATTGCCGTCGCGTTCGCCGGCTACCTCGGCGTCTTCTGGGGCACCGTCAAGACGACGAACTGGGTCGCCGCGCTGGTCGCGATCGGCGCCATCTGGCTGTTCACCCTCGTGAACATCGCCGGCGCCCGTCAGACCGGCGTCGTACAGGTCCTGACGACGATCCTGAAGTTCGTCCCCCTCGCCGTGATCGGGGTGATCGGCCTCTTCTACATGCACGGCGGGAACTTCACACCGTTCACGCCCGCGCAGGGAGGCTTCGACTGGCACATCAACGCCGCGGCGACGCTCGCGCTCTGGGCGTTCATCGGCCTGGAGTCCGCGACGGTGCCGGCCGAGGAGGTCAAGAACCCGGAACGGACGATCCCGCGCGCGACGATCCTCGGCACGCTCGCGACGACGATCCTCTACGTCGTCGCGCTCGTCGCGATCATCGGCGTGCTGTCGCAGGCGGCGCTTTCCGGCTCGTCGGCGCCGTTCGCCGACGCCGCGAATGCGATCTGGTCGGGAACGTTCCTGGGCCTGACCTGGGGCAAGTGGATTGCGTTCGTCGCGATGGCCGCAACGCTCGGTGCGCTGAACGGCTGGATCATGCTGACCGCGCGCGTCTCGCTCGCCGCCGCCGATGACGGCCTATTTCCGGCGCGATTCGCCCGCGTACACGGAAAGCGGCGAACGCCGGTGTTCGGCCTTCTGGTCTCGTCGATGCTCGTGAGCGCGCTCGTGCTCTACAACTGGAATGTCGACTTCGGCACCCGCTTCAACGACATCGTCCTGCTGGCGACGTGGATGACGCTCATCGCGTATGCATACGCAGCCGCAGCCGAAATCGTGCTGTTCATCCGGGAGCGCGAGCTGTTCACGTGGATCAAGCTGGCGCGCGACTCGGTGATCGCTGCGCTCGCGTTCGCGTACTCCGTCTGGGCGATCTGGGGCTCGGGACAGGAACGGCTCGCCAAGGGCTTCATGCTCCTGCTGCTCGGCATCCCCGTGTTCGTCTGGATGACCTGGAGGCGGCGCGTCACGCAGCCGCAGCCGCAGCCGACCGTGCTCGCGCCGCGGCCGACGACAGCACGTCCGGAGCCGGCGCGCGACGGGGCAGAGCCGCCGGTGCCGGTGGGCATCGGCTCTCACTGAAAGGAGCACGAAGATGCGCAAGATCATCATCATGGGCGCCGGGGGGCGCGACTTCCACGACTTCAACGTCGCGTTCCGCGACGACCCGGAGACCGAGGTCGTCGCGTTCACCGCGACGCAGATTCCCGGGATCGCCGGTCGCGTCTACCCACCGTCGCTCGCCGGGCCTCTGTACCCGAACGGCATCCCGATCCGGCCCGAGGACGAGTTGACGCAGCTGATCCGCGAGCACGGCATCGACGAGGTCGTTCTCGCGTACTCCGACCTGAAGCACGAGACGGTGATGCACAAAGCGTCGATCGTGCTCGCCGCAGGCGCGGACTTCCGCCTCCTCGGCCCCGACGCGACGATGCTCGGCTCGATGAAGCCGGTCGTCGCCGTCTGTGCGACCCGCACCGGCTGCGGCAAGAGCCAGACCAGCCGCAAGGTCGGCCAGACGCTGCTCGACGCCGGGCTCAAGGTCGCTCTCGTCCGGCACCCGATGCCGTACGGCGACCTGGAGGCGATGCGCGTGCAGCGCTTCGCGACGCTCGAGGACATCGACGAGTCGCACCCCACGATCGAGGAGCGGGAGGAGTACGAAGAGCCCGTTCGGATGGGCATGGTGATGTACGCAGGCGTGGACTACGAAGCGATCTTGCGGCAGGCCGAGGAGGAAGCCGACGTCGTCGTCTGGGACGGCGGCAACAACGACTTCCCGTTCTTCGCCCCCGATCTCCTGATCGTCGTCGCCGACGCCTTGCGGCCGGGGCACGAGCTGCTCTACCACCCCGGTGAGACGAACATCAGGATGGCCGACGTCGTCGTGATCAACAAGGTCGACTCCGCGGAGGCGCACAACGTCGAGCAGGTGCTCGAGAACGTCGAGTCGGTCAACCCGCTCGCGAAGGTGATCTTCGCGCGCTCGCCGGCGACCCTCGACCCGGGCCCGAGCCTGCTCGGCGCGCGTGTGCTCGTCGTCGACGACGGCCCGACCCTGACGCACGGCGAGATGCCGTTCGGAGCCGGCCTCGTCGCCGCCCGGAGCGCGGGTGCCGCCACGATCGTCGACCCGAGGCCCTTCGCCGTCGGCTCCATCGCGGAGCTGTACACAACGTGGCCCAAGCTCACGAACGTGCTGCCGGCGATGGGATACAGCGAGGAACAGCTGCGAGAGCTCGAAGCCACGATCAACGCGGCCGACTGCGACGTCGTCGTGACCGGAACGCCGATCGACCTGGGACGGCTGATCACGTCACGACATCCGATTCGCCACGTGCGCTACGAGCTCGAGGAGGTCGGATCGCCAACACTGGCAGACGTGCTCGAGCACGTCGTCGCGCAAGCGAAGGCCGCACATCGCGAGACGGTCATGACGGGATGACGGCGATGACGACGCTCTCTCCCGCAAAGACGCGCAGCCTCACACGCATCGCGGATCTCACGCCGGAGAGCCTTGCCCGGCTGCTCGAGCTGGCCGCGATCATGAAGGACCCCTCGGCGCACTGCGACGAAGCTCTTCGCGACAGATCGATCGCCTTGATCTTCGAGATGCCGTCGACGCGCACGCGGGTGTCGTTCGCGGCCGCGGCAGCGCGGCTCGGCGCAACGCCGATCGTGCTCACCCCGCAAGAGCTCCAGCTCGGACGTGGTGAGTCGATCGCCGATACCGCGCGCTCGCTCTCGGGCTACGTCGACGTGATCGTGATCCGCGCGTTCGCTCAGGCGACGGTCGACGAGCTCGCGCAATGGTCGACCGTTCCGGTCGTGAACGCGCTCTCCAACGAGCACCATCCGTGCCAGGCGCTCGCAGACCTCCTCACGATCAACGAGGAGTTCGGCGACCTCGAAGGCAGGAACCTGACGTTCGTCGGCGACGGCGGCGACAACGTCGCCCACTCGCTGCTCGAGGCGGGAGCGCTCGCGGGGCTCAACGTGACGATCGCGTGCCCGCCGGCCTACGAGCCCGACCGGGGAGTCCTCGGCACAGCGCTCGGGCTTGCAGAGCAGAGCGGCGCGAATCTGCAGGTGGTGCACGACCCTCGTGCAGCAGTTGCGGGCGCGCACGCGGTGTATGCCGACGTCTGGGCTTCGATGGGCGAGGAGGCGGAGCGCGAGGCTCGCCGGCACGCCCTCGCGCCGTACCAGGTGACCGAGGAGCTGATGTCGCTCGCCCAACCGGGAGCGATCTTCCTGCACTGCCTGCCCGCCAAGCGCGGCGAGGAAGTGGCTGCGAGCGTCATCGACGGGCCGCAGTCGGCCGTCTGGCGTCAGTCGGCGAATCGCCTGCCGACCGAAGAAGCGGTGCTGATGATGCTGACTCGCGGAGCCGAGCAGTGAGCGGAGGGCGGGTGGTCGTCGCGCTGGGCGGGAACGCCCTGTTGCGGCGCGGCGAGCGGGCGGAGGTGGAGACCCAGAGGCGCAACGTCCTCGACGCGGCCTCCGCCCTCGCCGCACTCGCCGGCGAATACGAGCTCGTCGTCACGCACGGCAACGGCCCGCAGGTCGGGCTCCTGGCGCTCGAGGCCGACGCGTACAAGGCCGTCTCGCCGTATCCGCTCGACGTGCTCGGCGCCGAGAGCCAGGGCATGATCGGGTACCTGCTCGTCCAGGCTCTGCGGAACGAGCTGCCGGGGCGTGCGGTGGTCTCGATCCTCACGCAGGTCGCGGTGGACGCCGGCGACCCGGCGTTCTCCCGCCCCGCGAAGCCGATCGGCCCCGTGTACTCGGAGGCGGAGGCCCGGGCGCTCGCCGCCGCGCACGACTGGGCGATCGCCGCCGACGGGATCCACTTCCGGCGGGTTGTGGCCTCGCCCGAGCCGCTCGAGATCGTCGAGGCGGACTCGATCGAGCTCCTCGTCGGCTCCGGCGCGGTGGTCGTGTGCGCTGGCGGGGGCGGTATCCCCGTCGTCCGCGACGCCGGTCGTCTGCGCGGGGTCGAGGCCGTGATCGACAAGGACCTCACCGCCGCGCTCCTCGCCGAGGCGCTCGGGGCGGATCGCCTGGTGCTCGCGACCGACGTTGCATACGTCGAGCGCGGCTGGGGCACTCCGGCGGCCGAGCCCATCGAGGCCGCGACGCCCGCGGCGCTCCGCCGGTCGTCGTTCGCCACCGGCTCCATGGGGCCGAAAGTCGAGTCGGCGTGCAGGTTCGTGGAACGCACGGGCGGAAGCTGCGGCATCGGTGCCCTCTCCGAGCTGGCTGCGCTCGTTCGCGGCGGCGCCGGAACGCAGATCGCAGCCGACGAGGCGGCGCTCGTCACTCCGTAGTTCGAGGCACCCCGGCTGCGCGGAAGTCCCGATGACTGCCGCGATGGCCGCCGATACCGTCAGGACGAGGCCAGGTAGACATGCGACACGAGGACGCGCACCTTGTCGAAGCCGCGAAGCGGGGCGACCGCCCTTCGCGCGAGTGTCTCGTCGGCGAGTATCTTCCCGTCGTCCGGTCGATCGCGCTCCGCTACCGGTCGCTCGGCCTTCCAGTCGAGGACCTCGTGCAGGAAGGATCGCTCGGCCTGCTCGAGGCGATCGAGCACTACGAGCCGGAGCGGAGCCCCGACTTCGACGCGTACGCGCGGTTTCGCATCCGTCGCGCGATTCGCAATGCGCTGACCGAGCAGTCGCGGCTGATCCGCCTTCCCAAGCAGATCGTGGAGCGGCGTCGCGCGATCGAACGCGCGGAGGCGAGCATCAAGAGCGCAACCGGACACACCCCGACGCCGGTCGAGCTCGCCGCGGCGACGGGTCTTTCTCCGGCGACCGTGATCGCGACGCGCTCCATCGGGACGACGCCCGTGTCACTCGACCAGTCCGTCCTCGAGGACGGCTCGACCCTGGAGACGCTTGTCGCCGACAGCTCGGCGCGCGATCCGGAAGACGAAACCGTCGAGCACGAGCAGGCGCAGGAGGTTGACGACGCCGTCGCGACGCTGCCGCCGCGCCAGCGCGAGATCGTCAGCCGGCACTTCGGGCTTGATCGTGACGCCGAGCAGATCGCAGAGGTTGCGGCGACTCTTCACGTGTCGCAGCAGCGCGCTCGGGCGATCGAGCGCGACGCGTTGTACGCCCTGCGCGATCGCCTCGAGCCGGTGGTCACTCCTCGCCCGACTCGTTGAGCAGCTGGTGGTAGAGGTGCCGCACGCGGCCCTCGTCCTCACCGGGCGCCGCAGCGCCGAGTTGCTCGCGCAGGCGAAGCAGCTCCGAGACGAGCGCAGGACGCCCCGAGAGATCGAGGCCTTCGAACGCGCAGCGGCCCTCGAGGACGGCGCCTCCGGGCTCCCAGAACGGGCAGCCCGCCTCAGGGCAGGGACGCTCTCGTCCGGCCAGCGCGTCGAGACGGCACAGCCTGCTCATCTGGTCCAGATCCGCCGTGCCCGGTCGGGCGCGCATCGGTGGGAACGCGCAGACCGGATGCGGGGGATCCGTACTTCTCCGCTCGCCGATCGGCGGCGGCCCGGATGCCGGCGCCGTCGCTGCGCAGGATCATCTGGTCGATTTTCCTGACTCGACAGGTTTCCCGCCGCGCCGCGGGCAGCCGTCCGGCCCGCGGTGCTTCCGTCGCGGCTTGCGGGCGGGCGACGTGCTCTCGGCGCCGGCGGGAAAACACGCAAGGAGGCACACGATGTCCGGAACGATCCTCGTCGCGTACGGGACGAAGCACGGCTCGACCCGCGAAGTGGCGCAGGCGGTCGCCGAGACGCTGCAGGAGCTCGGACACGACGTCGAGACGCTTCCTGCGGCCCGAGTCGACGACCTCTCACCCTACGCGGGCGTCGTCGTCGGCGGCGCGATCTACATGGGCTCCTGGCATCCCGATGCCATGCGGTTCCTCGAGCAGCATCGGAAGGAGCTCGCGGTGCTGCCCGTGGCGGTCTTCGGGATGGGCCCTCGCACGATGGAGGAACACGACGCGGAGGAGTCGAGAGCGCAGCTCGGCAAGGCGCTGGCCAAGGTGCCCGAGGTCGACCCGTACGCCGTTGCCGTGTTCGGTGGCGTCGTCGACCCTCGTACGCTCCGGTTTCCGTTCAGCCGCCTTCCGGCAAGCGATGCGCGCGACTGGAGCGCGATTCGGGCCTGGGCAGTCGACGTCGCCCGGGCGTTCGACTTCGGGAAAGCCGCATCCGGAGCGAGGGATCCCCGCAGCGAGCTTCAGCAGACGCCCCGATGAACATCGGGCGGCGCGCAGCAAAGCTGGCGCCAGAAGGTCAGAGCTCGAACAGGGAGACTCGGCCGCGACGGAAGGAGCTGGAGATGCGCAAGGTATTCGAGATCGGTGGAATCGCCGCCGCGGCAATCCTGATCGCGTTCGGCATCGGAACGATCGTGATCAGCGTCAACGGACGGAGCACCGTCCATGACAGCTTGAAGCTCGAGCAGATCGTCGGGTCACCCGACATGACGCCGGCCGCCATCAAGGCCGAGGCCAAGCTGGCGGGCCTGCCGGCCAGCGTGCCGCTGCCGACGGTCGACGTCGCCGGCAAGCCGATCACGAGCGGCGCACGGGCCCGCGCGTTTGCGAGCTACATGCGGATCCACACGCTCGAGGCAACGGGCAACCTGACCTACTCGCAACTGGGCCGCTACACCGCGAAGCCCGGAGCCCCCGCGAAGCTCACGGACGGTCACGGCGGGACGAATGACGCCCAGTACGCCCAGCTCGACCCGAAGACGCAGCGTCCGATCGAAAACGCGTCCCGCAACCTCTGGATCACCGAGACGGCGCTGACCACGGCACTCAACACGAGCTACATGGCGGAGCAGATCGCGCTGTTCGGGCTCGTCGTCGGCGTCGCGCTCCTGCTCGCCGGCATCGGGTTCGCGATCCTCGCGATCGGCGGTGCGCTCCACAACCTGGACGCGGCGCTCGCCTCCATCAAGAAGCCCAAGAAGACGGGCCAGGTCGAAACCCTCCCGACCGCATAGCGGCGCCACCCTCACCACCCACCGGCGAGCCGCCCCAGGGCGGCTCGCCGGCGTTCAGGCTCACTGCTCGAGCACGCCCTGCTCGAGCGCGTAGCGCACGAGCTCGGCCCGGCTCGAGAGCCGGAGCTTCTGCATGATGTGTGCGCGGTGCGTCTCGGCGGTTCGCACCGAGATGAAGAGCTGAGCCGAGATCTCCTGGTTCGTGTGTCCGAGCGCCAGGAGGCGCAGCACCTCGCGCTCCCGGTCGGAGAGCGGATCTTCCTCGGCGCGGCGTGCCTCGGCGGTCTCGGCTGCGACCAGCCTGGCGCCGACGGTCGGGTGCACGTAGCTGTTCCCCTGCGCGACCTCCCGGATCGCGGCGACCACCTCGGTGTCGGCTGCCTCTTTCAGGATGTACCCGCTCGCCCCCGCGCTGAAGGCCTGGCGGACGTACTGCGGATCGTCCTGCATCGACAGCACGAGCACCTTCGTCTCGGGCCGTTCGTGCAGCAGCGTCGGGACGACGTCCAGCCCGCTCTGGTCGGGCATGACCACGTCGAGCAGGATCACGTCGGGCTTCAGCGCCCGTGCCTGGAAGACGGCGTCGCGCGCGGTCCCGGCCTCACCGACCGCCTCGAGGTCGGGCTCGGCGTCGATCAGCAGCCGTAGGCCCGCACGGAACACGGCGTGATCGTCGACGATCAGGACGCGCACGCTCATGCGAGCGGCACCTCGGCCACGAGCGTCGTCCCCGATCCCTCGATCGACTCGATCTGGAGGCGCCCGTCGAGCAGGCCGACGCGCTCCCGCATGCCCACGAGACCGAAACCGCCCTCGCGGACGGCGGACGGGTCGAAGCCGTGCCCGTCGTCCTCGATCACCGCGGCGACCGCCCCGGGCTTGCGGACGAGCACGATGCTGATGTTGCGCGCGTGCGAGTGCTTGACGATGTTCGTGAGCGACTCCTGAACGATGCGATAGAGCGCGGTCTCCGCCTCGGCGGGGAGACGCTCGTTGGCGAGACCTGACTCGAAGCGTACGCCGATGCCCGTCTGCCCGCCGAAGGTTTCGGTCAGCCGCTCGAGTGCGGGGACGAGGCCGAAGTCGTCGAGCACCTTGGGCCGGAGCTCGATCGCCAGCCGCCGGACGTCGTGCAACGTGGCGACCACGAGCGCGCGCACGTCGGCGACCGCCGCGCGCGCGTCGTCACTGCCGACCTTCTCGTCGAGCGTCTTCAGACCGAGCAGAATCGACGACAGCGCCTGACCGGTCTCGTCATGCAGCTCGCGCGCGAGCCGGCGTCGTTCGAGCTCTTGCGCATCGACGATACGTCGCAGCGCATCGCGCGCGATCCGCTGCGACAGATCGACTGCGACGGCGGCGCGCGAGGCGAAGGTCTCTGCGACGCGCAGGTCGTTGTCGGTGAAGCGGGCATCCGCCCCGAGCTTGTCGTGCACCGCGATCAGGCCGATCGTCTCCGATCGAGTGACGAGCGGCACCCAGAGCCCCGTGCGAGCGCCGAAGGCGCGCACGACGTCGCGATCCACCTCGGGATCGTCGAGCACCGAGTCGCTGCGCTCGCTGCGGCCGCGATCGAAGACCCGGCCGCTCTTCGACGACGAGCGCGGCATCGTCCGGCCCAGGAACTCCTCGCCGCCGTCACCGGCGACGGCGGCGAACCGAAGCTCGGCCGCTCCCGCCGGGAGCATGACCGCGACGAGGCGTGCGTCGAGCAGCTCACGCAGGCGCCGGGCGATCAGGTCGAGCAGCCGCCCGAGGTCGGTTTCCGTCGCAAGCGCGTTGCCGACCTCGATCAGCGACTCGAGCTGCTTCGACCACTGCGTCGTCGCCTCGTAGAGACGAGCGTTCTCGACCGCGACCGCGGCCTGGCCCGCGAGCAGCGTCACGATCTCCTGGTCCTCGTCCGTGAAGTCCTCTCCGCCCGCCTTCTCGGTCAGGTAGAAGTTCCCGTAGGCGACGCCGCGGAGCAGGATCGGAACGCCCAGGAACGTGTGCATCGGCGGATGGTTCGGCGGGAAGCCGACCGAGCGTGCGTCGTCGCTGAGGTCGTGCAGGCGCAACGGCGTGGCCTCGTCGATGAGCACGCCGAGGATGCCCCTGCCGTGGGGCAGCTCGCCGATCGCGGCGTGCGTCTCGTCGTCGATCCCCGCGGTCAGGAAGCGCTCGAGCTGCCGCCCGCTTCGATCGATGACTCCCAGGGCCGCATACCGGGCGCCGGTGAGCTCGGCGGCGGTCGTCACGAGCCGCTGGAGGAGCGACTCGAGCGACAGGTCAGAGGCGATCGCCTTGGTCGCGTCCAGCAGCGCGCGCAGGCGGCTGTCGCTGGGAGTCACGGCTTCCATGGGCGGGAGCGTACCGGCAACGATGCGGGAAACCCACGTCCAGAGTCCGGTCTCCCCCCGATGCCGGCGCCGCCCCGACGGCGCAGAGTTGTCGTGACCGAAAGGAGAACGTCATGTTCAAGACAGTCCTCTGGGCAACGGACGGGTCCGAGACGGCCGCGCGGGCGCTCCCGTACGCGCTCGCCCTCGGCGAGCCCGACAAGGCGAAGCTCGTCGTCGCGCACGTGCGCGAGATCTTCGTCGGCCGCGGCGGCGGGTATCCGGTTCTCGCCGACGAGAGCGAGTTGCGCGAGCAGATCGGCCGGCAGGTCAAGGACCTGCGGGGCGGCGGGCTCGACGCGACCTTCATGGTCCGCACGTGCACCTCCGGCCACGCCGCGCGCACGATCGCGGAGATCGCCGAGGAGGTCGGAGCCGATCTGATCGTCGTCGGCACGCACGGCTACGGACGCGTTGCGGGCCTCTTGCTCGGCAGCGTCACGCAGGGCCTTCTGCACGCGGGCGTCTGCCCCGTGCTCGCAGTCCCGACCGGCACTGTGGCCGAGGCGCCCGAGCACGAGCTCGAGACCAGCACGACCCTGTAAGTACCTGCGGAAAAGCCGCAGCACGGTTCCGTACCGGCGCCGATGCTGCGGCTCTTCCCGCGAGCGAGTCTGAAGGCGACACGAACCGAGGAGGCTCGCGATGAAAGGGCTCGTCTATCACGGTCCCGGGAAGCGGTCCTGGGACGAGGTTCCGGATCCGACGATCGAAGCGCCAACGGACGTCGTCGTGCGCATCGGTTCCTCGACGATCTGCGGAACCGATCTGCACATCCTCAAGGGCGACGTACCGGAGGTCCGGCCGGGGACGATCCTCGGGCACGAGGCCGTCGGCACGGTGGTCGAGAAGGGCTCCGGCGTCACGACGCTCGAGGTCGGGGACCGCGTGCTCGTGTCGTGCATCACCTCGTGTGGCCGCTGCAGGTTCTGCAAGGAGCGCCGCTACGGCCTGTGCAGCGGCGGCGGAGGGTGGATCTTCGGACATCTGATCGACGGGCTCCAGGCAGAGTATGCGCGCGTGCCGTTCGCGGACACGTCGGTCTACAAGGTTCCGTCACAGCTCGACGACGAAGACGTGCTGTTCCTCGCCGACATCCTTCCGACCGCGTATGAGGTCGGCGTGCTCAGCGGCCGCGTGGAGCCGGGAGACACCGTCGCGATCGTCGGAGCCGGCCCGATCGGGCTCGCGGCTGTGCTCACCGCCGGTCTCTTCACGCCGGCGCACATCGTCGCGATCGACGTCGACGACGGCCGCCTCGCAAAGGCGCGGGAGCTCGGCGCCGACGTGACGATCAACAACACGGGCGGCGGTGCGCTTGCAGCCGTCAGGCAGCTGACAGGCGGCCTTGGCGCGGATGTCGCAATCGAGGCCGTCGGCCTTCCCGAGACCTTCGAGCTCTGCACCGAGCTCGCCCGTCCCGGTGGACGGGTTGCGAACGTCGGCGTGCACGGCCACTCCGCCACGCTGCACCTCGAGACGTTGTGGATTCGCGACTTGACGATCACCATGGGGCTCGTGGACACGTTCAGCACCCCGCGACTGCTCGACCTGATCACCGAGGGCAAGCTGAACGCGTTGCCGTTCGCAACGCACTACTTCCCCCTCGCCGAGACGATGAACGCGTATGACACGTTCGCCGACGCGGCGAGGACGCACGCGCTGAAGGTCGTGCTGGCGGCCGAGCCCGTCGACGTACAGCCCGCGTCTGCGCGTGAGGAGGCCCTTGTCGGCTCCGCCTAGCACCACCGCGCCCGTCCCCGTGGACGTGATCCTCCGCGACGGCTCGACGCTGCGGCTGAGGGCGCCCGCCGGCGGCGACGCGGGCGCCCTCATTGCGTTCTTCGAGCGGCTCTCCGAGCACAGCCGGTACCTCCGCTTCCACGGCGTGCGGCGGGTCGACGCGACGCTCGTGGAGTACTTCCTCGACCCCGACTGGACTGACCGCGGCGCGCTGATCGGCGCGCTCACCGACGCCACGGGCGAGGAACGCGTCGTCGCCCTTGCCGAATATGCCCGCCTGCGCGATCCGGCGGCGGCTGAGGTCGCGTTCACGGTCGCGGACGAGCTCCAGGGCCGGGGAGCGGCGACGCGGCTGCTAGAGCAGCTGGCGATTCGAGCCGCCGACGTCGGCATCGAGCGGTTCGTGGCCGAGGTGCTCCCCGAGAATGCGGCGATGCTCGCCGTGTTCCGCGACGCGGGGTTCGAGGAGTCGCGCCCGCTCAGCGGCGGCGAGATCGAGGTGCGCTTCCCGATCGCGCCGACGGAGCGCTTTCGCGCCCGCGTGGAGGAGCGCGACCACATCGCCGTCGCCGCGTCGCTGCGACCGTTCTTCGCGCCGGCCGGCGTCGCGGTGATCGGCGCCTCGAAGCGCCGCGGCTCGATCGGCGGCGAGCTCTTCCGCAACATCCTCGCGGCGGACTTCGCGGGTGCGGCATACCCCGTCAACCGGTCCGGCGAAGCGGTTGCCGGGGTGCGCGCGTACCGCACGATCGAGGAGATCCCCGACCCGGTCGACCTCGCCGTCATCTGCGTGCCCGGCGCACTCGTGCTCGAGTCGGCCGAGGAGGCGCTGCGGAAGGGCGTGCCGGCGCTGTGCGTGATCTCCGCGGGATTCGCCGAGGTCGGCTCGGAAGGCGCAGAGCGCCAGGAGAAGCTCCTCGCGCTCGTGCGGGCGCACGGCGCGCGGCTCATCGGCCCGAACTGCCTCGGCATCGCGGTCCCGGCGCTCGGTCTCAACGCCACCTTTGCACCCCGCGCGCTGCCGCCGGGCCGGGTCGCGTTCTCGTCGCAGAGTGGCGCCCTCGGGCTCGCGCTCCTCGAGAAGGCGTCGGAGCGTGGCCTCGGCTTCTCCGCGTTCGTCTCGATCGGCAACAAGGCGGACGTCTCGTCGAACGACCTGCTCGAGTGGTGGGAAGAGGACGAGGGCACCGACGTCGTGCTCCTCTACCTCGAGTCCTTCGGCAACCCGCAGAAGTTCGCGCGTGTCGCCGGCCGCCTCGCGCGGCGAAAGCCGATCCTGGCGCTCAAGGCGGGGACGTCGCGCGCCGGAGCGCGCGCCGCAAGCTCCCACACCGCCGCGCTCGCCGGATCGGACGCGGCCGTCGAGGCGCTGTTCCGCAGCGCAGGCGTGCTCCGCGCGCGCAACCTCGAGGAGCTCGTCGACGTCGCCACGCTGCTGTCGAGGCAACCGCTGCCGAAGGGCCGCCGCGTCGCGGTGCTGACGAACGCCGGTGGGCTCGGCATCCTCTGCGCCGACGCCTGCGACACCGCCGGCCTCGACCTGCCGGAGCTCGCGGACGAGACACGGCAGGCGCTGGCGGCCATCCTCCCGAGCGAAGCGAGCCTGGCCAACCCCGTCGACCTGCTCGGCTCGGCGACGGGAGCGACGTACACACAGGTTCTGCCGCACATCCTCCGCGACCCGGGGATCGACGCCGTGATCGCGCTCTTCGTCCCGCCCGTCGTCGCCGGCGCGGACGAGGTCGCGTCCGCGATCCGCGAGGCGCTCGAGCGCGAACCGTCGGAGAAGCCGGTGCTCGCCGTCGTCGTGAGCGCCGACGGAACGCCGGAGACCTTGCGCGAGGCGGGCTCGCCCGTCGCAACCTTCGCCTACCCGGAGTCCGCCGCCCGCGCGCTCGGGCTCGCGGCAGGGCGGGCCGAATGGCTGCGGCGCCCGACGGGCTCAGTCCCGACGGTCGACGGCATCGACCAGGCGACGGCCCGGCGCCTCGTCGACACCGTGCTCGCGGCCTCCGACGACGTCTGGCTCGATGCGGCAGACGCGCGAACGCTGCTCCAGGCGTACGGCATCCCGCTCGTGCCCGAACAGGTCGTCGCCGACGCCGCCGGGGCGATCGCGGCCGCCGGCTCGCTCGGACGTCCGGTCGTGCTCAAGACGGCCGCCGCGGGCGTGCACAAGACCGAGAGCGGCGGCGTCGCGCTGAACCTCGAGACCGACGACGAGATTCGCGCCGCTGCCGAGCGCATCGGAGGGCCGCTGCTCGTGCAGCCGATGATCGGCGGGGGCATCGAGCTGCTGGCCGGGATCGTGCAGGACCCGGTGTTCGGCCCGCTCGTCGCCTTCGGCCCCGGCGGCGTGCTCGCAGAGCTGATCGGCGGCGCCGACTTCCGGATCGCACCGCTGACCGACCGCGATGTCGAGGAGCTCGTCCAGGGCGGCAAGGCGGGGCAGCTCGTGCGCGGCTTCCGCGGCGCC
>ORMF011738517.1_pt1 | contig 21545 bp, 20 predicted proteins | sample 1779871 | NCBI WGS metagenome assembly ORMF01 (sample SAMEA104232316, study PRJEB22302) | groundwater metagenome | biome: forest; feature: aquifer; material: groundwater | place: USA | collected 2011-08-07 | depth 5.4 m | reverse complement strand
GAGCGGGCGCGGCGGATTGCATCACTCACCGCGGTGATCGCCTCGTACTGCCCCACCACCCGCTCCCTGAGCTTGTCCTCCATGGTCAGAAGCTTCTGCGTCTCCCCCTCCAACATCCTGGAGACCGGAATCCCGGTCCACTTGGAGACGACTTCAGCGACGTCTTCCTCATCGACCTCCTCCTTGAGCATGGCGCCGTCCTGCTGGACTTGCTCGAGGCCGCGCTTTTCGGCGTCCATCTCCTTCTGCAGGGAGGCGACCAGGCCATAACGGAGCTCGGCGACCTTCCCCAGCTCTCCCTGCCGCTCGGCCATCTGCTCCTGGAGTTTCGCCGTCTCAATCCGCTCCTTGAGGCTCCTGATCCGCTGGATGAATCCCTTCTCCTGTTCCCAGCGGGCCTTGAGCCCTTCCTCTTTGGTCCGGATCTCCGTGAGCTCGTCTGCCAGACGCGCAAGGCGCTCCTGCGACTCTGGATCGGTCTCCTTCTTCAGGGCCTCGCGTTCAATCTCGAGCTGTCGAGCTCGCCGACTGAGCTCGTCCAGCTCTGTCGGCATACTGTCGATCTCCATCCGGAGACGTGACGCCGCCTCATCGATCAGGTCGATCGCCTTATCCGGCAGGAACCGGTCGGCGATGTACCGGTTGCTGAGGACCGCGGCAGACACCAGCGCCGAGTCCTTGATCCGGACGCCGTGGTGGACCTCGTACCGCTCCTTCAGACCACGGAGGATCGAGATGGTATCCTCTACTGACGGCTCGCCGACCAGGACAGGTTGGAAGCGTCGCTCAAGTGCGGCGTCCTTCTCTACCCGCTTGCGGTATTCGTCCAGTGTCGTGGCCCCCACGCACCGAAGCTCCCCTCGCGCCAGCGCAGGCTTGAGCATGTTCGAGGCGTCCACGGCCCCTTCGGCAGCGCCGGCCCCCACAAGGGTGTGCAACTCGTCGATGAAGAGGACGATCTGCCCCTCCTGTTCAGTAACCTCGCGCAGGACTGCCTTCAGCCGGTCCTCGAACTCCCCACGGTACTTGCTCCCGGCCACAAGCGCGCCGATGTCCAGCGCCATGACGCGCTTGTTCTTCAGCGACTCCGGCACATCCCCGTTGACGATCCGCTGCGCCAGCCCTTCCACGATGGCAGTCTTGCCCACACCTGGCTCGCCGATCAGGACCGGGTTGTTCTTGGTCCGACGCGCCAGGACCTGGATCACCCGGCGGATTTCATCGTCCCGACCGATGACCGGGTCCAACTTCCCTTTTCTGGCCAGATCGGTCAGATCACGGGCGTACCGTTCCAGCGCCTGGTACTTCTCCTCTGGAGCCTGGTCGGTGACGCGCTGGCTGCCGCGGAACTCCTGCAAGGCCGCGTAGATCCTATCTTTCGTAATTCCGGCTTCGCGCAGGACCTTCCCGACAGCGCCGCTGCCCTCGTCGGAGATCGCCAGGAGCAGATGCTCGGTGCTGACATACTCGTCCTTCAGGCGTTCCGCCTCGGACAGCGCGGCGTTTAACACCTTTTCCAGGCGCGGCGTGATATGGACCTGGCCTTGTGGCAAACCGGAAACCTTGGGGAGTCGCCCCAGCTCCTCTATGAGTCGTGAGGCGACCTGGCCAGGGGTTGCCCCCATCTTCCTCAAGATTGGTTGAACTACCCCTTCCGCCTGGTCGACTAGCGCCAGCAACAGGTGCTCGACGTCAATCGCCTGATGCTCCCGCTCCTCGGCAAGCTTCTGGGCCTGCTGAATCGCCTCCTGCGCCTTAAAGGTGAATTTATCAAACCGCATAAAGGCCATACGCCCTCCTCATTACGCTTGCTGCCAACGGCTGAGCGCAACCGGGCTTCTCGGACTAGGCTGAACCGATCCGGTCCTTCTCCATCTGGCCTTGGACCTGTCGGCGATTAATCTCAATCTCACCATGCAGGGAGGCACCCTCTGCAGCGGCGATGCTGCCGGTCTTCACGTTACCCGTTACGCTGCCGGTTGGCAGGAGATCGACCCGTCCACTGGCGACCAGATTGCCTTTCACGTGGCCGCCAACACGAATGTTGGTCGCAGCGATGTCGGCCTCCACTTGGGCCGACTCTCCGATCACAACCGTTCCCACAAGATCAATAGTCCCGTAAAACCCACCCATGAGTTGAATGTCGCCTTCGCCGCTCAGATCCCCGCGAATCTGGATCTTCTCGCTGACAACAAAAGTGCTCGTCGACATCTCCATCATTGGAGCTTGCCGTGTCGGCTCCGGGCTGGGCGATCCCAGCGCCCCCCAAATTGTGTCAAACATCCCCCGCTTCTCTTGCATGGCGTGTCCCTCCATCCATAAACGGTTTAACCCTCTCGCAGCGACTAGACCTTGGATCCTGATGGTCAGAATGTACCCTCGGCCGGAACGGCCGAATCACTCCCGCCTTTCCGCCAGCCGGTGAGGCTGGCACTCGCCGACTGCACGAGGTAGTTGAGCAGCTTCTCGTATTCCGCCAGGACCTCTTTCGCATCAGCACGAGAATGCCACCACCCTTCCGGATCAAAGGTATCGTAGCGGGTGGGCCGGCTGATGATCGCAATCCTCCCACCGGAGACGCGGGCCAGAATCTTGCTTGCCCGTGTTGAATGCGATCTGTTCGTGACAAGGATAACTGTTCCTATCCGGTGCTCCTTGAGAAGGCGTGCGAGGTAGACCATCTCTCTCTCGGTACTGTCGGCCCGCTCACTGACCTGGAGGACGACGGTGGCAGGGATCCGCATCGCCTTGAGGACCATCCATTGGATATCCCGCTCTTCCGGTACGGTAATGCTCAGCCGTGCCAACGCTTCGTACCCTTGCGGCAAGCGCTGATGGGTCAGGACGATCCTTGGGGCATAGCCGTCCTGATAGAGCCTGACAGCCTCGAGCGTGCGAGCGACGCCTCCATCTCCTGCCAGGACCGCGATCGCCCCGGCCTTTTGTAGACGATCCTCCGTGATCAGGTAGCGACCCATGGCTCTCAGGAGGAATGGGTGGCCGACATAGAGCAGAAGGCCCAGGAGCGGGAGAACGATCAGCCACCGGATCAGTCTTCCCACCATTATGCCGACGTCGTTCCCGCTCCAGGATTAGCGGGCCGCTCCGCCGCCTTCATCCAACGGCAGTCGATGGGTCTCATCCTACTGGACTGCTTCCTCCTGGCTGGAATGATCGATTCAGAGCGACTGCCCACGGTTGCCATTCTCCTTGGGTGAAGGCAGGCGCTGTGGATGGGGAGACTGATGAAAGGCCCGGTAAAGACGGGCCTGCAACCGCAGCCACAGACGTCCCACGGGGGACCGAGTCAGGCGCTCTATCCTCTGCAGGCGGCTCAGGAGGAGACGGTGGGTATCCTCCGCCTCTTCCGCCAACTCCCGCTTCCAGACGCGAGATGCCATCGGCGCAGTGAGCCCCCGGACACAGACGGCATAGCCCAGCATCAGTTGAGTCAACCGGTCATCACCAATATGCTGCAGGGCGAGGCGAAGTTCCTGATCATCCCCCTTTGGGAAATGATTAGTATCGTCCTCCAGCAGTTTGGCTTCGAGTCGGCCAAGCATCTTTCGAACTATGGCGAGTTCCTGCATCAGCGCATGACCCTGCCGCGAATCACGACACCCGAACGCGGCCATCACCACCCTTCCCATGCGGTCGCATGGCGTGTTCCCTTGTGGCAATTGCTTGCCAGGCCGAGGATAGTATGCTATGCAAGCTTAGTCAACCTCATTTCAACACCTCAGAAAGGGCATCACGCTACCTGTCATCGCTGGGTTCAAATGCGCCTCTGGGTAAATACGTAGCCATGACGACCTCCTCCTCGAAGCCCGACCTTTTCGACCCCTCTTCACTCGCTGCCCTCAGGGTTTCGGACACGATCGGCGAGATCGTCCGTTACCAAGCGGAACACCGCATGGATGAGGTCTGGTGCTATCTACTCCGCGGCCTCGACCCCGGTGAGCCGGTTCAGTTCGGCATGCTGTACCAGGAAGCCGAGCGAGTGGCAGCGCTTCTTCAGGAACTGGGGGTTCGGCCGGGCGACCGGGTCCTCATCATGCTCCCCACCGGGCGACCGATTCTTCAAGCCCTATTCGGCACCTGGTTGGCAGGTGCTGTGGCCGTTCCCACTTACCCGCCCCTTCTTCTCCCGAAAGGCCTGCTGCACACCCTGGCTGCGGCGAGGGCTACCCGCACGTATACCCCAGCCAAGTGGGCGATCGACCGGCTCCTACGACAGCCATTAGCCCAACGCTGGCGACAGGGGAAGAAGGCGGGGCGGCCTCTCATGGCTATATTGGAAGGGCTTCAGCGCCTCAGCCGTTACGTCGACCAGCAGGTCCACATCTACCAGACCGCCCGGCCTGCCGTAGTGATTGCTGAACGAGATTTTGGTCCCGTGTGTCACACTGCCGCCCGGTTTCTCCCTGAGGCGCCTACTTTTGTGGCTGCGTCCGATCTCCTGCGAGGAACCGCAAAGCTACGGACGCCGAGCCCCGACGGCAACGCGACGGCGCTGATACAGTTTACCTCTGGGTCAACCGGCGTCCAGAAGGGTGTGATGCTTAGCCATCGAGCGATCTTGGCCAACATTCAGGCATTCGGGGAAATGGTCCAGCCGAGGCCTAACGACAAGGTCGTTTCCTGGTTGCCGCTCTACCACGATATGGGGCTCATCGGGATCACACTGGGATCCTTTGCGCTCGGTCTAGAAGCCTACCTGATGTCGCCCACCGACTTCACCCGTGACCCAATCCGCTGGATCTGGGCGCTTCATCAGTTCGGAGCGACGATCTCGGTCTCAAATAACTCAGCCATCGGCCGGCTCGCAAGAATGTGCCAGATTTCCCCCAGACGGTTTGAGCAACATCCGACCTATGGACAAGGGAGCCGTCTTGATCTCTCCCCACTCCGGATCCTGATGAACGGCGCTGAGCCGGTTACGGTGCAGGCGATGGAGGCATTCCAACGCGAGTTCGGCCAGTTCGGTCTCCGTCGGGAGGCGCTGTCGCCGGTCTATGGACTGGCTGAGATGACGCTCGCCGTCTCCTTCCCAGACCTTGCAGGGCCCTATCGGGTCTGCCGCCAGCGGGGCGAGGAGTGGGTATCTGTAGGGCGGCCGCTGACGGGTTTTGAGATCCGAATCATTGATACTGAAGGCAACAAGCTCCCGGCAGGGCATCTCGGGGAGGTGATCGTCGCGGGGCCAAGCCTTATGGATGGCTATTTTGGGGACCAGGAGGCGACCGCGCAGGTGATTCTGGAGCGAGACGGGCGACGATGGCTGCACACCGGCGATGAGGGAATGATCGACTCAGCAGGAGAGCTGTACATTACCGGGAGGCTGAAAGAAACGGTGATCAAGGGTGGCCGCAACTATGCCCCGGCCCTCCTGGAAGAGGTCATCGAAACCGTTGAGGGAGTCAAGCCGGGCCGGAGCGTCGTCTTCGGCGTGACCGACGTCAGAGCCGGAACCCAGCGTGTAGTGGCAGTTGTCGAGTTTGCAGAGCCACACTGCTCTGAGCTGCGCCGGGAAACCTTGATGAGGGAGATCCGTGCTCGAGTGGATGACGTCTATCGACCAGCAGGCGGGACGGTTCTTGACCAGGTGCTGCTGGTCGTACCAGGAACTCTGAGCAAGACCACCAGCGGCAAACGGATGCGGCTCGACGCCCGGGAACGGTTTCTCCGGGGCGAGTTCGGTTAAACCATTGCCGGTCCAATTAACTTCGCCTAGCGGCGTTGCTAGCCCCCGGGGCGCTCCCTGCGACGTACCTGACGGGTACGCCGGGTACCCGCGTAAGTGGGTGCGGCCCCAGGGACCGCGCCTTGCTATGCTCGTTTCTTGGCCCGGCGCAATGTCACTAATTACAGGTAAAATGGGCCGCAGACACACCAGGGGGCGCGAGTAATGGGATTTCTCGTCCGACTTTTTCTCAATGCGCTGGCCCTCTTAATCGTGTCAACCGTCATCCCTGGCATCGAGGTCCGGGGGGTCCTGCCTGCATTGTCTGCCGCCTTTTTTCTCGGGGTGGTCAACGCCGTTGTACGACCTGTGCTCATCATCTTGACGCTCCCACTCACGATCATGACACTGGGACTTTTCATCCCGTTGCTCAACGCAGCACTCCTGAAACTCGTCTCGCTGATGATCCAAGGGTTCGAGGTGCACGGCTTCTGGTCTGCGGTGTTCGGGGCAATCCTGTTAAGCCTGATCAGTGGTCTCTTAAATCTGTTCATTAACGACCGTGGCCGGGTGGAGGTGATGACCCGCCGCCGAAGGATCTCGTAACCAGCCCTTCCCACGTAACCGGAACTATGCTATAAAGATCCGGTCTTTCCTTCAACGTCCCCATCGTCTAGCCGGCCCAGGACGCGGCCCTTTCAAGGCTGAAACACGGGTTCGAATCCCGTTGGGGACGCCACGCGAATATATAGGGTTTCAGTCCCTCGATTTCGTGATCAGCTTTTCGGGGCGGGTTGCAGCATAAAAGGGCGGTGAGAAGTTCGTCACCGCCCTTCTTTTTTTCGGAAACAATCTCGCTCTTTCCCGAAGTCAGCCCTTCGCAAAACTATAATAACGATAGAGGAGCAAATCCACGACTAATGCCCGAGACCGTCGGTCATAAGAAACCAAATTGCGAAGAGGAGAACAGCAATGGAGAAGCAGATCGCTTTCGACTTCGGTGAGGTGGTAGGCGTTCGCTATACCTGTCCCGAGTGCACACGCGAGTGGTACTTGAATCGGGCTGATCTAGGGAGGTACTATGAAGGCGCCGATGCCTACCCACTCTGCCTTATCTGTGCGACGGATAAGAAGAAGGCAGACAGGCTGCTCAATGAATTCGAGGCCGAATTCCGATACTTGGCTGGAATTGTATGCGGCCTAACGGATTTCACGAAGGTCAAGCTTCGCCTGATTGTGGGGGACATGCCTTTGGAGGAAGTTCGGAGCTAAGACCAGCAGCGGGGATTCGATCTAAATATTTGGCGCTCCGGCACCTCGATCTGACGATCCCCTTCTCGGGGAAGGTGGCGGCATAACCGATTCATTAGGTACCTGTCGAAGCTGTAGCTTCACGATGGTCTTCTGCGTCGTCTCCAGCCAACGACGGGAAAAAATGGACATTTCTTAGACGCTCGGCTTCCTCAGGCCCCGCCATTATAACGATCTTATGTTCAACCAGCTTAGTGTAGATTACGGGGGTGTAATCTGCACTCCGCTCGGTGACAAAAGCGGTTCCTGCGAGTACCACTCACCTACACTCTGGCGCCTCACGTGCGGCTCCCAGGGAGCCTCCAGATGGTCGCTTCGAGCCGACGCCGAACTCGACGGGATCCTGGCCTTCATCCCTCTCGACTCATCCCCTGTTGCTTCGGCCTCGTGGAGCCCTTGCGCCACAATGAGCTGGCGAGACTCGACGGACTCGGCCCTACGTCCCCCTTGGGGCCTGATTGCATCCGATCCGGCCGCTTGGGATTCATCGCCCTCGTCATGCTACGTCGCAGAATGCATTCGTCCTCAGGTTCTAGGCGCGGCAGCAGAATGCACTTCCCCCTCAATGTCGCGCATTGATGTTTCGCATAGCCACTTGGGTACCACACGCAGTTGCCCGCCCTGAGTCCAGTAGTCGTAAGCACTCCCGACGATCACTGACCGCTGAACTATCTCATTCGGATGAGGATGCAGCAGAATTATGGCGTTGCGCTTGTTTTGATCCAACCACGTGTCTAACCTCCAGTTGATAGCGGTATCGCCCCATCCATAACCTGACATCACCATAACTGTGCATTGACGGAGCACCTCGTGAAATCGAAAATGGGCGTCGGCGTAGATTCCACGTTGATAGGCGATCGCTTTGTTCACACCTGATAGAAATGATGGCGTGCGACGACTGAGTTTCAGCTGCCTCTGTTCACCGTCCACAATTTGCGCCATGTCGGGTCCAAGGACAATGGCCGGCCGGAGTCTTCCGACGAACTCGCGCCAATTCACAGAACCGTGGAGCTTAAATACCCTTACTCTGGCTTGGCCGGAATCATAGACACCATCGTCATACCAGCGGACGTCGCCATCGCGGGGACCGAACCCATCGACGAAAGCGACACCGTTCTGAGTCAGATACTGCTCGACAAGCGTGTCGTGATTCAGCGTGACGATATTCAACTGTTCGATCGTTGGGGTCGTGGTCAGCTCTAGAAGCAGTTCGAACCCAGCTACGCGCTGAGGCTGAAGCGCTGCAGCCACTGCTGATTCTATAAAGACGCAGGCATTCCCAGCGAGAGAGCCGAGATCGCGTATCCGAGTCTTAAGGCTCCTTCCCTTCAGTAATGGGCGTGCAACACGCTCAATCGACTCCACGAATGACGTAGAGATCGAGTTATCAGTCAGCCCGATGTGCCAAAGCTGCAGTTCTTGACACAGAGAGAAGAGGTCCTCATAAGTCGGCGCGCCACGCCGATATACAGCGTTCTTGCTGCCGCGTTTGTCATACTTGCTGAGACATCGCAGAAATGGCCGAATGCGTAGCGTGACGTCTGACTGTCGCAGCGCCTGGTCTGTTTGAGGTCCAGGACTGAAGGTCTTGTCGACATTCTGATGGTAGGTGGAACGAAGAATCTTTCTTGTTAGTGGGTCAACAGTCTCTAGGCCAGACGGCACAGAGACTCCGGCCCCGAGAAAGAGAATGAGTTTCATGCTGCTCCTCGTCGACGCATCGCCTCTTCCACATCGCTTCTGTTTTGTACCGGAGATGCGGTGGGGGATGCTCAGAGGTGTGGAGGTCCGAAGCTTCGGGGACTGGCTCATTCTCTCAACACGCCGAACGTCTGACATAACCGGCGCAAGCGGCTTTATCGCTTGCGTCCGTGTTGATGGATGGGTTAGCCATCATGTGCAACCAACAAACCTTGTAGGTTCTCAAAATACGTAAAAACACTCACGTATGGGAATCAAGAAGTTCTTCACTAATTGTGAGAAAACCTCGTTGGAACTTTCTTAAATAACCTGCAAGAAATCTATCTTGGTATCACCACTTGCAGTCGTCCGTTGCAGTGGACAACGCTTAGCGCGATGATGACTTTCTATGCGTACATATAGCCTTGTATCAATCTGACTCTACTCATTTGGAGATCTAAAGAAGCACCGATAATTCATCGGACTCTAATTGATCGCGATCTGCCCGGAACAAAACGAACCACTTCTCCCGAAGAAAGTTCAGTACACGGGCTCTCCCAGGAAATCGAGGCGAACCGATTATCACGCTTCGCTACCTTCAGATACTTCTTCGCATCCTCGCACCGACCAACTTGTGCCAACGCCCGGCCAAGGTTCGCTTTGACCGTCGCCTTGAAGGTTGGAATAACGCTCGGTCTCCGGTCGTAGTTGTCGGGCAGTATGTCGAAACTGCGCTCCGCTTCCGCCAGCGCAACAGCCGCAGTTTCCCAATTGCCTGATTTCGCGAGTTGCATACCCTTGTTCCCTTGTGCGAGCACCGCGTGTGGGCTATCGGCTGGCAGCTCGGCAAGGCTTGAAGCGAATGCCTTAGCCACCGCCAAGGCTGGCGCTTTGTCCCTCTTGTTGACTGCGGTCTTGTAGTTGGCGCATTTCGTTTCCTTACAATAGGCAGCCCGGAAGCGCTCGGCTTGAGTGATTGCATTGCGCACGTAGGTGATCTGTTCGTCGGGCGCCTTGGTACTCCCAAGCGAATGCGCTATCTCGCTGCCGAGAACGATTTCACCCTTCGCGCTGACATACTCCTTCAACATCGGAGTACTCGCCAGCATCGCTTGCATCGCATCCAGCGCGGCATAGGCGTTTAGCAGTTTCGGCAACCGGTGGCCAAAAAACTCATCCTGGAAATACTCGTCGATTGGTAGATCACCGTGGACCGACTTTACGCCGATAGTCGAAACGAACGTCGTCGCCGACTGTCCAGGAAACGTCGCGTGTGTCGCTTGGGAGGGCACACGTCCGTCGCCTTCTGTCGCGTACCAAGGGCGCGTGCTAAAGCGGCCGTCGGCTGCAAGTGCGGCTTTGTCCGGTGTGACCCAGAAACCGGAGAAATAGAGGAACGCTGGAATTTCGGCACCGGACACTGTCTTGAAATAATCGTTTCTGAAATCGCCTGCCTTTGCGAGGACCGCGTCGAGTGTCGCAGGAATCGCGGTCGGGTCGATGCCCGAAAGAAAGCTTTTCCCAGGCTCCTCGCGCCAGAAGCGTGGATTGAAGTGGCTAAGTATGACTGGCGCGGCCTCTGCCGGACCAACGAACGCGCCGCTGCTGACGCAGTTGCTTGCCGAGCCATCGGGTGAGGATGGTGCAAGTTCCAAAGCCCCCGGCCAACTAAGTGCTGTCGAACGCAGATCCTTTGAAAAGTAACCCATGACCGCGTTTTCAAGCTCCCCGAGCTTCCGTCCGATGGCATTACCGATCCGCTTCACTATCGAATCCGCCTCCGAGTAACCCGTGTAGTCGGTGGGTTGGACGTAACCCGTCTGTACCATGCGTAGCATTTCACAGCTTCCGCCGAGCGGCGAACCGAGAATGACGAGACCTGCGACTTCGTGCGCGTTCGCCCAATGCTTTTCCAACCGCATGCGATTCCATACCCAGGTCACAACGCCCCCCATGCTGTGCGCGACTATGATGACTCGCTTGTTTAAAGGCACGTCGCGCTGCATGCAGTTCTGCAGGTCTTGTGCCCCCGCACGAATATCGCGGCGCCAGTCGTAGCCGCACGGCACGAACTGAATGCCGTACTTGGTCAATTTCGCTCCGAACTGATCAAGCGCCTGACCGTACAGTTGCGGCGCGACTCCAGGATCGGATTTGGTTGAAGTAGTTTCACTGATCAGCGTTCGATCAAGACGGAGTTTCTCCTGGTCGGGGCTAAGGGCCGGCCAAATGATTGCGCCATTTTCCTTCAGGCTGGAACCGAGTATGCCCGGAACGAACACCACAGCGAATCCGTTATTGACCTTGCCGAGCACGTCTTTCGCTGCGGCGTCCTTTTGTGCGATGTCGGAAAAGCGAGTAAGGAGGTTTCGCACCGTGGGTGCGTCGTTCACAGTGCCGAGCAGTGGGAATTGTTGCGCAAACGCAGATTGAGCTGAGAGCCAAACCGCTGCCGTGATCAGTATTGCATTGCGCATCGCGATCCCCCGTTGTTACTTGTCGCGCCAATAATCGTCTATGACATTCTTATATCTAGGCACACTGATGTCAACACGAACGTATCGCACGGTGTCTGCGTTAGGAGCCAATAACTTGGGCGGTACGCAATGGTTGGTACCTATTGCGCAAGATTGATCCGATGCATAGCATTTATACTGCTGATGCGTGGATCAAATGACCCACTCTGCGCGAACCCGGACTTCCCGCCAAATGATTGGGATCTCTCCCAACATTTTCACCACCAGGTCATTATTACCCATCACTGATCCACGTAATTCAAATCGCACCACAGGGTATTCCCATAGGTATGCCAACACCCAATTACCATCTCGCGTCTAACACCATTCCAACAAGGCCAGCTACCGATCCGACCATGGGAAAAGCAAATATAGCGTGAGACTCAGCCATGCAGCTCCACCTTTCAGGACGCAGTTTGCGGGCTTCGAGTCTTTGCTTTATTAGGCACATCCTCTATCTCTTGTTTCTGAGCGGCCGCGTGTTTCACCGCGCATTGGTTTCAGCGCGTATGCTAGATGCTGCCAATACCTTCTTTTCCGCATACTCAAGCATCTGCGCCTGGCGTCGCGATTCGATTTGCCCAAGAGTCATTTTGGCCATTCGCATTTGCTCTTCTGTTATGGGTGCGCGATCCAGCATTTCGAAGAACTCTGCAAGCTCACGCGAAACACTCTCAAAGGAAAAAACGTGGTGCCTTGCTTGGCGGAATACGTGCAACATGAGCGCCCTAGAGTGCGGGCCGACATGGTTCCCCTCTACAATGCGCTTGTAAAGCCACAACACAACATCAGTGGCCTGAATGCCTGGACTGTCAGCGACGGTCGATGTGACGAACTTGCTTGCGAAAACACGGCGCAATACACGGGGTTCCTCGAATGGCAGGACCAGCGGATCCGGGCTCGCATTAGACAGGAGCTCGTGCCAGAACTTGAGACTTCTGTCGAATTGCATCTGTCTATCGTGGCAGATCTTTTTCACAGGACGGCGCCAGAGCCTTGACTGATCCTCGATCCCTTCCAGTAAGCTAATGAAGGCAACCATGTTGGGAAGATGCCCGTACCTAGCGAGCTTGCTATTGACGTGAAGATAGATTGCCTCTGGATTCTCAATTGCCCACCCAAGAGCTTCGGAAACAAGCTCCCTAGACCGTTGATCTGGCAGTGCCTGTAGCCGACTTAGAAGCTCCTTGCACACTTGAATAAATCCTTTATGGGCCTCCGTTTCGTTTGGCTCCATCAGGCACAGCCAGAAAGCTCGCGCCAGACTCTCATCAACCAGGAATGCAGCGATCTTAAACACCAACTGAAGCCGGAGGGGGCGGAAATTGTAGACATGCCAGGGTACAGCTAGGTTCTCACCCGAGTCGAAAATCGTATCCACGAGCTTAGTCGCTGCGAGATACTTCTTTTCCACCCGGGACAGGAAGAACCGTGCTTTTGCCTGCTTAAGGATTTTCAGCAGTCCAGGTGTAATTAACTCGATCTTCCCCAAGCCAAGCTCGTTCGCGTGTATGCGCTGTTTGCCGACACTCTCCGCTAGGCCTACCACCCGGTTTCCATACACAACATCAAATTCCTCACGGGACATTAGAGCCGCAGTCACAAACGTGGGCTGCGCCTTGTCAAAGAGGTTTTTACCTGTGTTACCCGTCTCGTCTACGTAGGCGTACATCTATCTCTACCCATCCAACTGAAATACGCAGGCTTGGCTTGTTCCTCAAATGTCGTTCACTGCTGAGATCATGCTTCGCGGAGCAGAAACCCAGGTCGCTGTCCAATCAAGCCATCGTTTTTCCACTCACGCTCTGAAGCATCACCTATTCCCACACCTTCCTGCGTTGCCGCGACCGCATCGATAAGATGGAACATAGCCACCAAGTTTTCGATCACAAATGATTGAGCGAGGCGAAGTCGGTCAGTTGACCGGATTACACCTGAAATTGGTCAACGAAGGTTACGGGGGTGTAATCTACACTTCACTCGGTGGCAGGCGCGGGGGGTTCCTGCGAGAGTACCACCAACCTACACTCTAGCGCCTCACATGTGGCTCTCGGGGGGCCTCCAGTTGATCTCTTTGATCAGCCCACCGAACTCAACGGTATCCTGGCTTTCACCCCTGACGAGGCGACGATTCGAATTACATACCCCTGCGGCCTACTGCCGCCGAACGTTTAAATCAGCGGCGGCTGTAAGACGTCCGCTGGATTGTCTTGTTAGGCAATATTTTGTAACATTTTTGGCACATCGCATTTCAACATTTCAGGGATGTCCCCAAGCCCCCCTATAGTCATGCCGTACCTAATCGATCGATTCGGGGATCTCGGCATTGCTGAACCCATGCTTCGCCATCTCGCGAGAACGCAAACCGTGGATCGTTTGCAAACTTATCGAAGGGCATTTCCTCGGTTGATTGCACTGCGCATTTGAATTGAGCGTCGGTCGAGCAGAGAAAAATGGAGCCGTGCGGCGTTTGTTGGCGAACATGAAGCGTGTTTACTTCACCCGGCGCGTACAGCCGGAACCTCGCGCATTGCGGGGGAGCAACCTCAGGTGCGCCGTGTTCCGCTGCAAGAAGGTGCAGCCATTCGAGAGTCGATCCGGACACCGAGGCGGAAAGTGCTGTGACCGTGGCAGAATCCAACAAAGCTTTGCGAATCCTTGAGACGCTCGCGGTCGGATTGGTTACGAAACGGCTCAACTCGACTGCCGCTACGCGGGACCGCACACCCGCCAAGAAAACTTTGGCTGCAGCTTCCGTTGGCAAGCCGAGTTCGACGAGAAGGCCCACCTTGGCGAGTGCCTCGATACGGGTCTCTTCGGCTGATTTGCCGAGCTTCTGGGCAACTGAGTGGAAAAGCCACGGAAGCTGATAGCCGTAGAGTTCGGTGCAAATATCCGTGGATTCATCCCCACACGTTTCGATGATCTTCCGCAGCGCGTCACCGCCAAGCCATTGTGGGCGAATTTTGTCCAACTGCTCCTGTTCTGGCATCCCCTTAACGATGGTCGCTGCGTGCTGTCGCCCCCAAGTCTCAAACTCCAGAACCAGAACACCAAGGGCCACATCACCTTGCTCTGAATTCAAATAACGATCCACCATCTCGCGAAAAACATCCAATTGATCGAACGCAAGAACACCGACTGACAGCGGAAGGCCGGATGCAACAACGGCTTTCCGTGCTTCGGATGAAGGCACCTTGAGCAGCACACCTTTTACTCGTGCCTTCAAGAAACCGATCAATTGGCCGTCGTGGCCTGGCTCTTGTTTTGCTCTCTCTTGAATAGCCGCGAGTGAATCCCGAAATGCGTCATCCACCCAGTCAGCAGCTTGAGTTGGGTCATCGCCTTTGTAGGCGACGTGCAACGCCAGCAATTGATCATCAATCCAATCGACGAGTCCCTCAATGTTTGCCTTCTTCTCGCCACAACGATCAAAGCTATCATTCGCAGCCAACTCCAAAAGGACTTCAAACGAAATTCCAACAGTCTCAGCAAGCTGCCGCAGAGTGTCGACGACTTGAAGCAAGCCACTCTCAACCTGATCGAGGTGAGCAATATCAAAGTAGCTCTTGGCTGCCTCCTCGGCATTCTTCACCTGCCACGGCTTGCCGGTCATATCCATCGCGAACAAAACTTTGCCTTCTCCGTCAACAAAGGCCCGTCCTGCACGTCCACAGATGTTCCAGAAATCACGTTTGCCGATGTTCGATTGTCCTATCGAAGTCGTCGCGACGATCACAGACGAAATACCAATGTTCACACCTTGCCCGAGTGTGGTGGTTGCCACGATTATCCGTGGCGGGCACTTCGCCATTAGTTTCTCAACAGAGATTCTGACCTGAGGCGGCAGCTTATTGCTGTGGCAAATTACACCAACACGCGCAGCAGCGAGTTCGAACGAATTGTCGCCAAGCTCTTCCTTGGATACAGCCTCAAGGAGCCTCCATTCCGTTTTAGGCCAAGGGTGGGCTGCCGCGTCAGGGCCGAACGCGAGCAAAACGGCCTTAGCCATTGACGATACCCACCTCGCTTGACCCGCGAAGATCAAGACCGGACCAAGTTCTGCAAGCCGAGCGGCTGTCGCAGCCACAGCCTCCGTCTTGCTTTTGGGAAACGTGCGCGATTTGATTTTTCCTTTCGGCGTCACACTGGGCACTTTCTTGAAGTCGATGAAGTGAGGGTTGTAACAACGCTCGCCGCCCAACCACTCAATCGAAACTCCAGAGGATTTCCATCGAAGGGTTCCGAATCGCTCTGCTGATGGCTTCCAACTCGACTTCACTAGCGCTTCAACACCACCACCAACCCAAGCGGCCAAGTCCTCCGCATTGGGAAGGACAGCCGACAGCAGTAGTATCCTTGCGCCACGTTGGCGGGATAGTAGGCGTAAGTGCTCAAGGAACAGTTCGTTTCGGACGTTGCGTTCATTGCCTCCGAGAAGATGGCCTTCGTCGATTACGACAAGCTTCACAGACTCGAAAAGGTCCGGTGCAGCCCGAAGCATCGCCTTGGCCTTTTCGGGGGTTGCAATAGTGATGCGGCCTTCATCGACCAATTCTCGGTCCACCCCGCTGAAACGTGATCCACCGTAAAGGTGTGACACGGCGTATCCCAGTGGCGACAGAGTTTTGCTGAAGGTTCTCTCCAATTCGAAGGCAAGCGACCGGAAAGGTGCAAGATAGAGAACCTTTGCGCTTGGGTCGGTCCTGAGCGTGCGGAGAATAGCCAGTTCCGCAACTCTGGTCTTTCCTGCGCTGGTTCGAAGATTGATTACACCTCCTCGGTTCTGCGGATTGAGGGCAAGCTGTAGAGCGGCAGTCTGAGACTGCCATAGCTCGATAACTGGTGGTTTCAGAAAAGCAAGTAGCTTCACGTAGCTGTCCACATGCACCGTCCCGTCAGGGCCGAAGAAAGGCGGCAGCACAGACCACAATGAACCATTCCCATAGTCCTTGAGCATCAGCCGTAACAGACGAGCCAGCCACCAAAAGGCAGGATGGGAAGCTCCCTCACTAATCGTCATTGCATCGCGAAGGACAGCGTCCGCATTCGCGAGAAGTTCCGGTTCGCCGGAAATGGCGTGTTCGGCGGCGAGCGCCACGGACCTCGCCACACAGATTGTCAGTGCCCAATCGTCAAATTGACTCGACTCATCGAAGGAGGGAGACGGAGCCAGCAGAACCGCGTTCAGTTTGGGAATCAGACGGGGTCGATCCTTCCGCAAGAATGAAGCAACAATTCCAGCCGAAGGGGTGACTTCTTCAACACTTCCAATCAGCACGAATGCCCGCGAATATTGGCCGCAAGCATAGAAGGCCATTGCACCAATGAGGCAATGCAGGGCACTCGTCTGATGATTCGCAACCTCGGTTCGGTGTGCAGACTCAAGAATATCTGCTGCCGCGTGCAGCTCTGCGTGGCCCTCGCTGGTTTGGCCCCGTTCAGTCAGGCTGCAACCAGCGGCCAACAGACCGTAGGCGATGAACGTAACGCGATCATCAAGTTCCGGGTCAAAGTTCGGATAATTCGCCGGGATTTCACGAACCTCCCTCAATACCTGTTTGGCCTTGGACTGCGCGACGAGATTTCGGAGGCCCGGTAAGCGCATCGTCTGCACCAGTAGCCGGGCGTTTTCGATCGGGAGACTCATACCTGCGCTCCTGCACCTGCAAATGAGGCGGTAACAATTCCCTCTGGGTCCGCAAGACCGAGCGAAATTACGGCCAATCGGCTGACACTAGATTTTGCGTTCCTCTGCATGTGAAGGTGCGCATCCCGACTGCTCACGAGCAGGCCAACGTAGTCAAGTTGAAGTCGTCCCTGTGCGAAAAGTGCATTACACGCCGCCACTTTTGCGCCCAGCTCATCCTTTCCAGCTTCAAACAAAGTATCAGCAACGAACTGCAACGACGCGGGAATATTTCCAGAATGGGACTTGACCAGCGCACCAACAAGTTCCTCGACTACGGCTTTGGAGGGCGTTGATCGGAATTTTGCCTCACCAACTAGCACTCGAACCGGGTTCGAATCGAGATCGAATGCAAGGACGTCATCCCCCTTCATGGATTGATCAACGTTTGGGTTATAGCGGAGACGATAGACCGGGAGCTGTGCGCCGCACGATGCAGCAACGTACTCCGCGAGCAGTATCTCCGCCCAATTGCCTTTCTGGGTGCTCGTGTTTGTTGGGAATCGCTGCGCAGGATCGACAAAACCCTGCCTTACCAACGTTTCGCGTCGAATTCTGTCTCGCTCGATGGCTTCGGGCCTGACGTGGTGAGTCACAATCCACTGCGTCATCGCTGCAGTGAATTCGACGGGCTGCAAAGGTCCATCGTCGAGCACTCGATGCGGAACAGCATGCACTGTGCTTTGGTCCGTGGCAGCCAAGTGAATACCGCATGGGTGCGGCGGAAGAGGGTGCGGACCGAGAGGAAAGATGGTTTTGTTGTTATTGGTTCTAGTTCTTGCCATTTAATTTCTTTTCACATCATGTGCCAAAATAGTGGTTCGTATGAGTGCTCAACGCCGCGCGGATGAGCGGCGGAAGCGGAGTCGAGCTTGCTCGGCGGAGCTGTAGTCCGCTCGATCCGCTGGTTAGCCGTAGCGAAGCGGAGGCCAGCCAGTTATTAGATGGACGGATAAGTACAGCACAGATCGTGAGACACGGTCAAGACGAAACAATAACTTGACGTAAACTATAAGGTTTCATTACAAACAGCAATGCCTAATAGGCAATGCACGGAATATCCAGTTTGAAACGCCTACTATGCGAACACAGCGGATGAGGAAGATGTGCTAAGCTGACCTCACACCCCCGGCCTAGGGACGCGTTGGAACGCTGCTCCCGACAGCCTGACCGAGGCGTCCGGTCGGAGGAAGCTCATCAAGAAGGTATGGGAGACCGTCCGGGTGGAGCAGGAGTTGACAGAGTGAGCCGAGAGGGACAGTCTCGCAACGCTTGCCTGAACCTTGACACCGACCGTTCCCTTCCGAGAGGAGACCGTATTGGCCATCAAAGGAAACCCCCGAGAGATCGTGACCCTGGAGGAATTGGCGATCAGTAACAGCTTCGAGACCGCCGCGTTAATTGAGGTCCTGGAGCGCAAAGGGCTGCTCACGAAAGCCGAGGTCCTGGAGATGATCAAACAACTGAGGAGCACTGAGTTCAACCCACGGGAGCAATACACGTGAAGTTCGTCAACGTCCTGAGCGCATTGACGGTTGCCCTTCTGCTCGCCGCTCCTGTAACCTCTGCCGATCAGTACCGCTTCGACCCAGGCTGCACCCTCCCCTACGAGGCGATCAAGAAGGCTCAGCCAATTGACAACGAGTGCAACCAGGCGGGTGAGTCCGAGGAGTACGCCCCAAACAACCAGGTCCAGCGGCGATCTAACAAGGCCAAGAACCAACTCTGCGCTCCAGGCCCGCCCGTGCTCCTCACCTCCAAAGACTTCGAGCGCTTGCAGGGGCGCGTTGAAGACGCCGGCATCGAGTTCGGTCCCTCTAAACACACGAAGGACCGCTCGGCACTGCGCAACCTGTATCCCACGACCGTCAACGGGGAGGCGGTCACGGTCGGCGAAGGGTCCCTGGCCCGCGTAGTCGCTTACGTTGCGGAGGCCAGGACATCCAACGTCTCCTCCGGGGAATCCGTCAACTGCAAGCGGAAGGGAAAAGCGAACAACGACATCCACATCACCCTGGTCCGGCGGCTAGGCGATCCCCCCTGCGCGGGCATCGTGGCCGAGGTTACCCCTCACTTCCGTCCGAGGGCCTGGCAGGACACGGCAATCGCGGCGATCACGCGGCCGGTCCGCGTGACGGGGCAGCTCTTCTTCGATTCGCCGCACCTGCCCTGCAATGAAGAGGGCCACGCCGTAGGAGGAAATCCAGCCCGCATCTCGCTGTGGGAGATTCATCCGGTCTACGCCTTTGAGGTCTGCAAGCACGCGACACTCGCCACATGCCGAGGGGACCACGACGAGGACTGGACGCCTCTGGGAGCATCGGAGCCTTGAGGACATGCAAGGCGTGCGCTTCAGAGATGGTTAGGTTCGGAAGGTGCTCTCTACACGAAACAATAGCGACATCACGGTAATGGGGCATCGAGTCGGAACGCCCCGGATCTATATCTCAAAACGGTAGGTGGGATTTGGGTTTCGTCTAGAAAATCTGCAAGGATCCCCAACCCGATAGCCGCCGACCATTCAGGTGCAGCCCCGATTGCCAATGCTCATCTGCACCCATTATGCCCTTAAGGCCGTCGAACCATGATCGGAAGCTGGACCTCATGGACCTTATTGGTGGTGATGTCGAACACCTTGATCCGGACGGAGGTGTAAGGTTGCCACTTGAGGTAGACAAAGCCGTGCTCGATGTTACCCGGGGTGATCACCCTATCCCCGAAGTCCTGCGTGGCCAGTTCGCGCTTGAAACGCTGTGCGATGATATCGGAAGTCCCCTCCGCCACCCCGCTAACCCCGCCGACAGCGCCGCCAACAGCCGCTCCCATAGCAGCTCCCCGTCCTCCAGCGGCTGCCCCTCCAATGGCGGCTCCGGCGACCGCCCCGGTCAACGCCCCAACAGCAAGGCCAGCGGCTGCCGTGGTCCCGATGGAGGACTCTCGAACTTGCCGGGTCGCTTGGTCGAGGGTATAGGCCCCGGCGAACTCCCCAGCCGCACTGATTCCGAATATCTGCGCCGCGTTGATCTCGAATTCGTGGGACCCGCTGTTCTTCATGATGAGGTGAAGCGGCAGGAAATGAGCAGAATAGAGATCCGTTCCAAAGATCCGGGCCGATTGCTCCTCTGTATCAATGGGATCTACTGCCAGCTCCAGTCCCTCGATTCGGGCAAACGAAGGATACGAGTCCGGGAGTCGAAACGGAGCGACGGTTGTCCGTAACGGAGCCGCACACCCAACCCCAAGCAAGAGAAGTGCGATAGTCAGGGCTACATCGAGTTTCCCTTGTCTCATGTTCATGTCCGCCTCCGCTGTTCCCATTCTTGCAAGTAACGCCGCATGTTGGGGGACTGGGTCATCTGTTTGATGAGGTCCGCCACGGTGGTGTCAATGGCGGACTCGATGCCGAGGGCGATCTGACGTGCCGCCTCTTCTTCCGTTAGTCGCCCACGCGCCTGCCCTTCTCCTTGGCCCTCCGACCGGGCCGTCCCCACCCAGACTACAGTTCCCTGCCCATCGCGTAGCTCAGCTCGCATGGCCAAGCGAGCAAAAGAACTCGTGGTAATGATCGCAAAGCCCGGCTTGATCTCGAAGCTCATGTCGGCATCCTGCAAGGCCACCGTCATGACCGCGTCAACAGGCGATTCTGGTTTACTCTGTAGGTTCTTGAGGATCACTACGCGATTGAACTGATACGAGAGGGCCTTCAGGAGCTTGACGGTGAACGCCTGCCCGGCGCCGAATTCATATGTCGTATACTTATATTCTCCTCGCAGCATCAGGTCTCGCGCCTTCGGCTCGATATAGACCGCGATTGAGGCATTGCGCTGATAGAGCTCACCCATGTTCTCGATCGCAGACAGACCAAGACTTGTGCTGAGGTGTGGGGCCTGGACGCTGGCACACCCCACTAGCAGGAGGAGGGAAAGGGTCGTGAGGATACCTGACGGCCGAGGGAAGCGATGAGGCCAAGCGTTGTTGATCTTTGTGATCATGATCCACCCTCCTTTGTTGCCTCAATTCTAGGCTAGTAGCCAATGCCTATCAGTCAGGGACTCCGCTTGTCAAGGGGTGATTATTTCGAGCTTGGCTTGATAAGCTTATGACGGGGGAAGTATAAGTAGCAACAGACTTGTAGGTCAAGGCAATATTGGTCACACAAGGTGGGGTGTGGCGCCGATGATCGTGGAATGGATGTATCCTGGCGCCCGACCTGTCGGGAGAGCGAACCGCTTTATCCGCCCTCCTGGGAGTCCACATTACGGGGGTGTAATCTGCACTCCACTCGGTGGCAAGGCGCGGTTCCTGCGAGAGCACCACCAACCTCCACTCTGGCGCCTCACGTGCGGCTCCCAGGGAGCCTCCAGATGATCGCTTCGAGCCGGCGCGCCGAATTCAACGGGATCCTGGCCTGCATCCCTGACGGGGACGATGATCCGAATCACATACGAAGCGGCCTACTGCCGGCTAACGTAAAAATCAGCGGCCGTGCTTTTTAAGGTCGGCGTTCTTACGATTTTCTCATTTTAACCTGAATCCTGCGGCATTTGTACGCCAGCAGTGCTTTTGAGGATCCGCCATACCTGGTGCGCGATGGATTTCAGCGTTTGCAGTGAACCCTACCCCAGGGGTAGCATTCACTGCAACCATAGAAAGTTACTATCAGCTT
>ORMF011214258.1_pt1 | contig 21549 bp, 26 predicted proteins | sample 1779871 | NCBI WGS metagenome assembly ORMF01 (sample SAMEA104232316, study PRJEB22302) | groundwater metagenome | biome: forest; feature: aquifer; material: groundwater | place: USA | collected 2011-08-07 | depth 5.4 m | reverse complement strand
TTTTGAAAAAATTTGATCATATTCAAAAAAGTGTTGAATCGTTTGATGGTTTTTTAATATCGAAATGTAGTGGGTGATATCGTGGCAAAAATTGACATGAAAAAAGCAAATGAAATGTCAGGGGATTATCAAGAGCATCTGATAAAAGCTTTAAAAAATAAAAAAGCAGCGCTTGCGTATTTGCAGGTTTCACTCGATGAGTACAATGAGGACCATGACAGAGAAATATTCATGTTAGCGCTTAAAAATGTTGCAATAGCGCAAGGTGGTCTTGGTCATCTGGCATCAGAAACACATTTGAATCGTGAGCATTTATATCGTTTGTTTTCTGGAAAAGGAAATCCAACGTTCGATACACTGACGACAATTTTAGATGCACTGGGTATGAGAATTAAATTGGCAGCCGCATAATGAAAAAACAAGGTAAAAAACAATCTGTAAATGAAAGATTGAAAAATACTATATTAGAAATGGCAACCGTTTTATATAATCATGGCGATATTAACTCCGTAACGATGCGTGAATATGAAGCTTTAAAATATACCGAAAATAAAAGCATTAAAAGAAAATGAAATTAAATACATTAGGATGAACGCATTTAAATATGAGTGATCAATACACATATCGAGTTATATGGTCAGAAGAAGACGGTGAGTATGTTGGGCTTTGCGCTGAATTTCCAAGCTTAAGCTGCCTTGATAAGTCAGAAAACGCTGCATTAAATGGCATTCACCAATTGGTGTCTGATGTTGTTGAGGATTTGAAATTTCAACATGAGCCAATTCCAACTCCGTTGAAAAAATAATTTCGGAATAAATTAAATACCATTATATTTTCCTGTGATAAAACACTGGGATTGATTTTCGGATAGAATGCAGTTTATTGATATCAATTTCAGCGTAAACAATACCAGGATTTGTCCCCGCTATTTCAGATGCAATCGTTCCCCATGGCTCAACAATTAATGTGTGACCATAAGTTTGTCGACCATTGGCATGCGTGCCAACCTGTGCGCTGCCAATCACATAACAAAAAGTATCAACGGCGCGTGCGCGGGTTAATAAATGCCAATGTGCTTGCCCAGTTTTAACAGTGAATGCCGATGGCAATGCGATAATTTCAGCGCCGCGATTCATCAATTCAGCGAATAGGGCAGGGAAGCGAACATCGTAGCAAACGGCCAACCCCAATTTTCCAACAGGGGTATCGATAACAACGATGGAATCGCCTGGTTCCGTAGTATCTGATTCGCGATAACTTTCAGTTTCCGACACGGTGACATCGAATAAATGGATTTTGTCATACCGTGCAACGGCATCCCCGTTGTTGTTATAAACAATACATGCTGCGCGAACTTTATTTTTATCATCGCACTGAATGGGAATGGTGCCACCGACAATCCACACATTATTTTTTTTGGCGCTGTCAGATAAAAATGACTGGATTTTTCCATCGCCATATTTTTCGGCTACGGATACCTTGTCCGTTACCTTTTCACCCATGATCGCAAACATTTCTGGCAGTATAATTAATTGTGCACCCGATAAGGCAGCCTCTGAAATTAATTTCCCAGTAGTCTCTAAATTTTCATCAACATGACTGGTGGAGTTGAGTTGAATGGCGGCGATTTTAGACATGGTTGTATTACACTTATTGTTTGTCATATAAATCAAAAAATAAAGCAGGTGTTCTGACTATTTTTTGATTTTGGTAATCAAAGAATACCATGAGTGTGCTAGCCGATAAAACGTGCTCACCATTTTTGTTGAACATGTTGTAGGTTAAATTAATGCTGGCTTTGCTTGGTTTTTCAATTTCAATGTCTACGGTTAGACAATCACCATGGAAAACCTGTTTTAAATATTCAACAGATAAGTTTTTTTGAATAATACCTTTCCCATCAATGTTTTTCTCTGTGCATCCGATGGATTTTAGAAACCGTAGTCGCGCTTCATGCAAAATCGAAATGAATGAGTCATTGCCAAGATGATCGCCATAGTTAATATAGGTGACATGAACATCGATTTTCGTGGAGAATATTTTTTTCGATACAATTATGTTATTCATTTTAATTTCACTGAAGTTTGCATATCTGGATTATTTCTTTAACCGTATTAATTGCGTAATTTCTCTTGTTGATTTGAGAAACAGATTGAATACCGATTAATGAATTCGTTTGAAATACTTCGTCTGCATTCAATATTTCTTCAATAGAAATTGGTTTTTCTAAAACAGAAAAATTATTTTTTCTGCAAACAGATATAACGTGATTTCGCATAATACCCGGTAGGATACCGCATTCAATAGATGGCGTGATGATTTCATTGTTTTTTATCATAAAGATATTCGCAACACTGCATTCAGTAATATAGCCGTTTGTATTCAACATAATGCCTTCATCAAAACCGTTAGATTGGGCTTCTTGTCTAGCTAATACAGGCTCTAAATAATTAAGCGTCTTAAATTTTGTAATTGCTGATGCAGGATTACGTGTGATGCTGGTAATCATGGCACGAATAGTATATTCCTGCGAAGGTGATTGATACTGTGAAACAGTAATTAATAACGTTGGTTTTGGTTTTTCCGGAAAATTAATTCCGCGCAGGCCAATGCCACGCGTTAATGAAATGCGCATTGATGCAGATCCAGTTTCCAATTCATTTTTTTTGATGAGCTCTACACATTTACTTTTGAGATCTTCTTTTTCATATTCAAATGAGATTAATAATGCTCGTGCCGAATTTGCAATCCGTTCGTAATGCGAATCAAAAAACTCTATATGACCACTTTGCACTTTACATGTTTCAAATAATCCATCCCCAAGCAAAAAACCGCGATCCTTAATGTGGATGTGAGCTTTTTCTTCAGGAATTATTTTTTCGTTAAGGATCACGTTCATTGTTAATTTTTAAATACCTGACGTTGGATACTTTGAAGCGGCAATTAATAAACAAGCTTTCCATGCTTTTAAAATTTTATCCGCGTAATATATTACATTTTGTTTATAATGTATTTTATAACAAATTCGTACATCTATTTCATAAAATAATACGTGATCTTTCCTTAAATATGGCTTATATTTTTCCAAAATCGTACTTTAATCGGGAATGACTCGGCATGATTGAGAAGCAACTAACCAGTTCACCATTAGGAAAAAAAGTATCTTACATTGATCAGTATGATAATACATTATTATTTCCGATAGAAAGAAAGCAAAAAAGGGAAGAAATTGGTATTGAAGGCGAGTTGCCATTTCATGGTTTTGATACTTGGAATGCATTTGAACTTTCATGGTTGGATTTGAATGGGAAGCCAGTTGTTGCCTTAGCGAAATTTGACATATCCAGTGATTCATTAAATTTAGTGGAATCAAAATCATTTAAACTTTATTTAAATTCATTTAATAACACAAAGTTTAAATCAAAAGAGGATGTTCAAAATATTTTAAAAAATGACATTGAAAATTCGGCTAAAGGAACTGTTAGTGTCACTGTCTTTGATGTTGATGACTTCGATTCTGTGATACTTAAAGGCTTTGATGGAAAAAATGTTGATAAACAAGAAATCTCCATTGATAGTTATGTTGTAAACACTGATTTTCTAAAAACTGTAGAAGGCAATTTCGTATCAGAATCAGTTTACTCAAATTTATTGAAATCAAATTGCTTGGTAACTGGCCAACCTGATTGGGGAACGGTTTTTATTTCCTATGAGGGTTCGGAAATAGATAAACAGGGCCTATTGAAATATATTGTTTCATTTCGAAATCATAATGAATTTCATGAGCAGTGTGTAGAAAGAATATTTGTCGATATTATGAATTTTTGTAAACCAAATAAACTGACTGTGCATGCTCGATATACGAGAAGGGGCGGTTTGGATATTAATCCGATCAGAAGCACAGAAAAAATTGCCCCAGCAGAAAACATCCGAACAACTAGACAGTAAAAATGGAATTAGGAATAAAAAAGATATTTCCAGGTTTAAATGAAAAAATGGGATCTGGAAATGATTCTTCTTCTGAAAGGTATGAGATAGTTTCTATTGATGAAGAGAATTCGGATAAAAAAAATTTATACGTAAAAATCAGAGCAAAAAGAGTGAGGGGGGTGTTTCTAAAACCCATTTCTGTTCTCTATACGAAAGAATGGCTTGAATGCTTTTCTCGAGAAGATGCTGCCTATATTGCTGTTTTATATTTATCTGAAAAAGAAGGCAATCCTGATTTAATTAAAAAATTTCCTAGAAAGAAACAAGTGATAACAAAAAACGTTGTAATTTTAGCAATGTTTTTCATCACATTTCTAATTATTTCAAATTTGACTGGGTTTAAAATAGTTGAATTAAATTCAAGCAATTTCCCATTTTTGGTCGGATTTTTTAAGCATTTTGATTTTAATTTCCCCGCAGCATTAATATTTTTTCCATTAACCTATTTTTTTGATGATACTTTAACAGAGGTATATGGTTTTAAAGTCAGTCGTCTAGTTATTTGGTCAGGGTTATTGTGTAATACGATATTTACGATTTGTACATTTGCTACCGTATATTTACCACCATCCCATTTTTGGCATTATCAATCGGAATTTTCCCTTATTTTTACATCTGCTCCGCGCATATTTATCGCGTCTACAATCGGATATTTTTGTGGCGAATTTTTAAATTCGATGGCGATGTCAAAAATAAAAATAATGACATCAGGTCGCTGGTTATGGGCGAGGATTATTTCTTCAACAGCTGTCGGTGTTTTTTTTGATAGCGTCTTGTTTTGCCATATTGCGTTTTATAATAAAGTTTCCTCAGCAATTATTTGGGAAATGGTGATGGTTCAGTGTATTTTTAAAGTTAGCTACGAAATTCTAGCATTGCCATTGACATACAAAATTGTAAGTTTTTTGAAAAAAAATGACGAAGTTGACTATTACGACTTTTCAACAGACTACAATCCGTTTTCGTTAAAAATAGATGATGAGTCTGTTAAATAGAATTATAGATTTACGCGTGATTCAACAATTATACCCAATAACTTGTTTTTTTTAGAGTCATATATTTCAATTGGCAATCTTTTATCAAAGCCTTCAAGATAAATAATTGCGCCATCTATTTTAATTTTTTTAATAGAAACATTTACTTTGTCGAGCGTTAAAACGACATATTTTCCATCTTGTATTTTTTCATCTGGATCAACTATAAGAATAGATTCGTTTCTAAATCTGGGTTCCATTGAGGGCGTTGATTTTATCGCAAAACATTTTTCCCCTACATTTTTTTCAGTAATAACCCAGTTGTTGTGGGTATCGGGTGATATGCTGTTTTTTTTAAATATCCAGGAAATGGCTTCATTCCATTCAATAATTGGAACATTTTTCCAGTCTTTTTTGTTGAAGGGTGTATGACGAATTGGGATTTCACCTAATAGTTGCTCAATGCTTACGTTAAAGTATTGGGCAAGGGGTTTAAGTGTATTTGCTCTTGGGTCATTTGTTTCCCCGAGCAATAATCTATTAATTGTTGTGGCTGGCAAATTTGTTCGCCTAGCTAGCTCAGCTTCCTTAATGTTTTCATCAGCCATGAGCTTTGAAAGGACTTCAGATACTTTTGAGCTAACGATTTTATTTTTTTTATGAATCATAATTTTTTTGAAATTTTTGTAAATAGGCAAGCTCTGATGCCTAATTCAATTCATGGGTGGTTTAGGCGTAAATTATCAGAGATCCCCTCAATTTAATAAATTTAATCCATACATTCTATTTCTATTTTATTGAATAATCTATGTTTTTTTAAAGCATCCCGAATTCGGGTTATATAATATAAAATATCCCGAAAACCGTTTACATCAAACGTTATGACGTATAACATGGTTAAAGTTTAATGTTTTAATGGGAAAGGGAAGAAATGGACTACGATATAGAAAATACCATTGATGGCATCCGCCAACTCAACCTCACCGGCAACGTCATCCCTCATTCCTGGTATTCCCACATCACCTTTGAAAACGGCAAAACCGACCTAATCGGCATCGTTCTGCTCGCCGAAATTGTCTACTGGTATCGCCCAACTGAAATCAAATGCGAACGGACAGGGCGCCTATTGGGCTATAAGAAAAAATTCCATGCTGATATGTTGCAGCGCAGCAATGGATCGTTTGCGGATCAATTTGGATTAACGAAGCGTCAAATTGCCGAAGGGTTAAAACGGCTGGAAGACGCTGGTCTTATTCATCGTGAATTTCGCACCATTGAAACATCGCAGGGGAAAATTGGGAACGTTCAGTATCTGGCACCCATTGTTTCTGCGATTACTACGCTTGATAACGATCCTGATGATAATCAACTGATCAACGATGATACCCCATCCGATGATGATTCTTTTATCCCGCTATCTGAGGAGAAAATGAACGCTACACCCCCTATCACGTTTAAACGTGATAGGGGTCACATTGAAACGTTAGAGGGTTCACGTTCTAACGTGATAGGTACCCCGTTTAAACGTGATACATATACAGAGATTACAACAAAGATTACTACAGAGAATACAGCAGCAGCATCAAAGGCAATTGCTGCTGCTGTTTTTTCAAAAAAAATTAAAAACACCAGTGCTGATGCATTGATCGCAGATGTGCTCACGCCAACGCAAATTAAAATTGTTCAAGATACGGCATGCGAATTAAGTCAATTTGCCTCTGCCGATTCTGAACAGCTAGCCAAAGAAATTGAATTTGTCATTTTATCCAACGCGTCATTTTCCAATGCTAATCGTGATTTCTTTAAAAAATTAAACACAATAAAAAAAGTGATAAAAGAAGCTCGTTGGAATACGCCGGCTGGAATGATTGAGCAAAAAGAATCGAAGATAAAAAGGACAATTGATCCTATTAAGCAAGCGCTGAGCGAAGCAGAACTTGATTGCGCACATTGGCATAAGATGATGCGTTTATCACGTGAAAAAGGCCAGGAGGATGACGCTAATAATTTTAAAAATTTATTAAAACAATCTCAGAAAAAAATGGAATCAATAAAGTTACAATTTATTACATCAACCAACAACCATTTTGTTTGCGAGGGAGTATGAAGAAAATAGTCATAAAATATTTAATTCAAATATCAGTTGGATTGTTCCCATTAATCGCGCAGGCTTCCACATTCGGTGATGACGGCGGCTTTGCACTCACAACCGCACTGCAAAATTTAATTGATTTGTTATCAGGAAAAATTGGTGGGGCAGTGTGCGTATTATCCATTGTAGGTGTTGGATATGCATGGTTAAAAGCGGGACGTATTGAAAAAAATGTCGCTATCACTACGATTGTTGCCATTTCCGTGATTTTTAGCGCTTCATGGCTTGCACAAGATTTAGGATTTATATCGCAATGAGTGAAAACAACGGATTGCACATTAGCCCTATTTTTACAGGACTAACAAGACCACCAATGATGCTGGGAATCACAGTCGATTACTTGTTTGTCTGTTTTTTAAGTTCATACGGTTTATTCATGTTGACATCAAAACCACTATTTTTAATTGGCTATATCCCGATGCATATATTCGGTTGGATTGTTTGCAAAATAGACCCCAATTTTTTTCGTGTATTAATGAAAAAAATAGAATGCCCTAATGTTCGCAATAAAAAAATATGGGGATGTCAGTCCTATGAACCATTCTAATACATTAGCCATAGCAAGGCATGAAGTTGGCATTTCAAAACATGTTCACATTACCCATTTAAATGAGCCAACCATTTTTGAATGCGAAAATGGGTCGTTGGGGATGGTTTTAAAAATAGAGGGTGTGACATTTGATTCTGAACGCGATGAAGTGTTGAATCATTATAAATTTACTTTGCATCGCGCCATATCGATGCTCGATGATCGATTTGCAGTGTACGTCACCTTGCATAGACATAGAGATCAGGTTTCGCTAACCGGTACGTTTGATAACGTTTTTTCTCAGCAATTGAATGATCAATACCATCAACAATTTCAAAATACACCGATGTATGTCAATGATATTTATTTAACGCTCATTTATAAAGGTATTACATCAGGAAAAATGGGAAAGGGGTTGAGTTTTCTAAATGCGTTGAAAAATAAAACCATTAAAGAAGCGCGAGAAAATACCCGAACATTGCATATTAAGGAAATTAAGAACCAGATTAATCAAATTAAGGCATTACTATCTGATTTTAATTCAAGAATATTGGGTGAGTTGGATGCGCAACGTAATCAAAGTGAATTAGTGCAATTTTTGAGTTTGTTTTTAAATGCAGGTGATGCAATAAAATCATCTTATGCAATGCCACACCCTATTGGACATGATATTTCAAATACCAAAAAAATATCGGCAATGTATCCCTATGGAAATCTATCACAGTATTTATCTAAAAAAAGAATTTTTTTTGGAGAATACATTCAGTTTCAAGGTGCACTTAAAAATGACACTATTTTTGCATCAATTGTTACGATAAAACGGTATGGTGTCGAAAGTGCCAGTATCATGTTTGATACTTTGCTGCATTTAGACAGTGATTTTATCAGCACCAATTCTTATGCGGTAGAAGCCAAAGATATCACGCATGAATTTATAAAACGCCATACGCGCAGAATGCAAAATATTGATGATCCAGCGGTATCACAAATTGAATTGTTAGATTCAGCACGTGATTTGATTGCCAGTGATCAGGTGACGATGGGGTATCATCATAATACGATCATGCTTTTTTCAAATACAAAGGATGCATTGGATAAAAAAATAACGCAATGCATAAAATGTTATTCTGATGCGGGATTTGTTGCCATTCGAGAAACAATAGGGCAGGAGACTGCATTTTGGGCGCAAATCCCAGGCAATTTTAAATATATTGCAAGATCCAGTCTTATTACTTCTGAGAATTTCGTTGATTTTGCACCACTTCATAATTATAGAACCGGTTTTTACGATCAAAATCATTTGGGTAGTTGTGTCACGATTTTAGAAACACCATCTAAAACGCCATATCGATTTAATTTTCATGTAAAAGGATCAAAGAACAATCCCTCAAAAGGTCACGCTGTCATTATCGGCGGTAATAATTCAGGTAAAACAACACTGATGACTTTTTTAGATTCACAGCTAGGAAGATATAACGGCAATACCTTCTATTTTGACCGTGATCGTGGTGCAGATATTTATATCAGATCAGTAGGCGGTAAATATTGTGTTTTATCTCCTAATTTTAAAGAAGATACGCAGTTTGCACCATTGCAATTATCAGACACACCCGTTAATCGACAATTTAACCGCGATTTATTAATTCGCTTTTGCATGGAAAATGAAAACGATGTGCTGACATCGGATGTTATTGAGCAACTCACAAACTGTATTCATTACGCGTATGACCATCTATCAGATGAACACCGCACGTTTTCAAACGCAGTAAAAATATTACCCATTACGTTTGAAAAATGGTCAAGTTTAAGAAGATGGATTAAGGGAGATGGTAAGTATCATGATGGTGATTACGCCTACCTTTTTGATAATGTCGTCGATCAATTACATTTACAAAATAAAATGGGATTTGATTTAACACATTTTCTCGATAATGAACCAAGTCATGTTCGCACACCATTGATGATGTATTTATTTCATCGTGTTGATCAGTCCATTGAAAATCAAGATGACAATCTTAATAAGCTTACCACTGTTTGGTTAGATGAAGGGTGGCAATATCTGATTGACCCTTATTGGGAAGAAAAACTCAAACGTGTACTGCCTACATGGCGAAAAAAGAATGCGCATATTGTAATTGGTACACAATCACCAAACAGTGTTGTTCATTCTCCTATTCGTCATGTTGTGATGGATAATGTTGCAACACAAATTTATTTTTCTAATCCACAAGGAAAAGCAGATGAATATGTAGATGGATTGAAACTCACGACCTCTGAATATGACGTGATTCGTAAAAATACGCCGGATTCCAGATTGTTTTTAGTTAAACAAGAAAACGAATCGGTTATTTGCAGATTAAATTTAAGTGTTATGCCAGACGTTTTATCCATTTTATCTGGCAATTTATCAAGTGTTAAAGTGCTTGATGAAATTAGATCAACTGTCGGTGATGATCCACAAAAATGGATGCCTGCTTTTTTAAAGAAATTAGGTTTGTTTGATAAATGAAAAATACGATGATCAAAAAAATCATACTATCAGGAATTGTACTGAATTTACTTTTTCCAGCGAGTTCATTTGGATTTTTCCCCGTCATTGATCCAACAGCAATATATAATTTAGTGCATCAGCTAGAAACGTTAAACAATCAATATAAAGTAATGAAACAAGAATATGAAAATGCACAAAATCGTTTAGATGAAGCAAAAGCGTTAAGAAGTGACACGGAAGGACATTATGGATTTGGTAATTTATTAGATGGTGGAAAATACAAAGCAAATCGTGAATGGTCTCCGGATGATTGGCAATCAACATTAAAAGGATTATCAGGCGGAAATCCAGCCCGTTATAAACAATTATTGAGTCAATATCAAAATGATAATCCAACATTGTCGGAATCAGATTATTCGAAAGGGGCGGGACATTACAATGCGGTTGTTTACCAAGATCAGATTAAAAATAATCAGGCAGCCACAGTAACGTCAACTTATGCCTTTAACAATATCAAACAACATATTGAACATATTCGCCAAATCTCAAAACAAATTGAGTCTGCGCCAAATCAAAAATCTGCAGTGGATTTGAACACCAGAATGGAAGGTGAAATTGGTTATGTTCAAGTTGAAATGTTAAAGCAAATGGCACTAATTAATGAGCAAAAAGCAGATGAAAATACCAATCAAATTCGCTATGAATCGCAAGCTGCGAAATTTAATCGCTTACCTGATGAATAATAAAAAGGATATGAATGATGAAAAAAATATTTTGTTTACTTATTGGAATTGTTTTCCTTACTGAACTATCGGGATGTGCTGTGCATCAATTAAAAGCACCTTGTCCTGAGTATGGAAAGTGGTGTCAGAAAATTCCAGTAAATAGCTGGGATGATCAAAACTAAAGGATCTGAAATGAGCGCGCCAATTTACTCTAATGTTATTGAACAAGTATTTTCAATGCTTGATCAAGATCTCAATAGCTACGTATATAACGCTTATAGTGAATTGAGCGATCATTTACGATATCCGCTTGGTTTGGCTGTTATTTTATATTTTACCATTATGGGTTATTCCATTGTGCAAGGATATGTTCAGTTATCCATGTCTGTATTTATGAAAACAGTTATTAAAATTGGTTTGATTTACATGTTCGCTATGAATTGGAGCGTATTTAGTATGTATGCCGTTGCAGGCATACAGGGAAGTGCGGGACAAATAGGTGATTGGTTGGTGAACGCATCACCCATTGCAATTCCACATTTTGCAGGTTCAGGTATCAATGGCGCATTACAGTCAGTATTAATTGAAGTAACCAGAATTGGCGCATGGACATGGGATCGTGGATCCATTTCAAATTGGAGTCCATTTTTTGCAGCGGGCTGTATTTGGTTTTTTGGGTTGTTATCCCTTGCAGTCGCGGTCATTGAAATTATTTTAGCAAAACTCATGCTCGCTATTTTATTTTCTCTCGCACCGCTTTTTGTTGGATTTACTTTATTCAAACCAACACAGAGTATGTTTGATCGATGGCTCGGAAGTATCTGTGGATTTGCACTTTTCCTCATTATGTTGCCGGCTGTGATTACGCTTGGATTAACGTTCGTTGAATTAGTCGTTCATGATCAATACGCAACGCAAGGTTCTACGATTACGCTCGTAGATTGGGTGCCGATTATGATCACCGGCATTTTGAATCTCCTATTGATTTTGAAAATTTCACATTATGCACATGCGATAGGTGGCGGCATTTCAAGTGCATCGGGAGCAAATATGCTTGCCAGTGGTGTCGGTGGATTTATTGGCGGCACCTTTTCATCAGTTCATTTTGCAAAATCTTCTGGCGGTGTCGCACAGACTGCTTTTTCAGGCTTAAAAACCGGTCTTGTAAAATCAGGTAATGCCACATCGTCACTGTTTAACGCAATTCGTGGGAAATTAAGAGGATAATATGCAATTTTTAAAATCGTTACTTCAAAAAATAAATTCAGCAGATTTGGTAAAAACTACCACTGATCAAAATGATGATTATTTTCAACAAGCAAAAAGCTGGGCTGATGAGTTTTATACCTCAGCCATTTTGTCTCGTAATAGATGGAGAGCAATTGCATTGTTTGTTTTAACACCGATTTTAATTTTATTTTTAATTTGGATGACATTTTTAATCCCATCGCAGCATTTAGAACCACTGGTTATTAATCATTATGCTGATGGTGAAACAATGGTGACATCTCTAAAACAGCATTATGCGCCAGAAAATTCAGCTGAAGTTGAAAGTGATATCGCCCGTTATATTCGATTTCGAGAATCTTATAGTGTTGATAGTTATTCCTATGCTTATCGATTGATTCATTTAATGTCATCTGGTGCGGTTTATAGTGATTATCAAACTATGCAAAATATCAATAATAAAAAATCACCCATTAATGCAATTGGAAATACGGGATACGAAACAGTCAAAGTTGAATCTATTTTATTTCTGAATAAAGCAGATCAAAACAGTCAGTCTAAAAGCCAAAATAAAGTAAAAAATAATAATCTGGCCGAAGTGAACTTTTTAGTGACGACTCATGATAAAAAAACCAATACGACGACTTCAACCCCATTTACCGCGACGATTTCTTGGCAATATCGTGGGATTTCAAATAATCCAGGTGAACGTTGGATGGATTGGAATGGTTTTAGTGTGACGCATTATGAAGTATCTCAACGCAATATTTGAATTGATAGGATAATCGCATGAAACGACAATTTGATTTTTTAGTAAAAGCAACACTATTGCCAGTAATTTTGTTTTCTTTGAGCCAATCGGTATTGGCAACAGAAAATACAAGGCCACTAGCTTCGGATAACAGAATTAAAACAGTGGTATATGAAAAAAATAATGTTATTCCGATTTATGGCAATACCTTTATCACAACTCAAATTATTTTTGGATCAAACGAAAAAATAATTGATATTCAGGGTGGTGATGCGGATGCTTGGACTGTCAACGTCAGCAAAATGATACCCAATGTTTTAAATATCAAGCCAACGCTGATTAATTCAAATACCGATATTATTGTTTCTTCTATCGATGATCAAAGCAAAATCAGACGTTACTTTTTCCACCTTAAAAGCAATAACAATAATGTAGCATCTAAAAATCAAACATATGCAATTCAATTTGCCTATCCCAATGAAGAGCGAAAGAAATTATTAAAAGCGCTGGATTATCAGCAATTAGAAAAGAAAGCGATTGTGAATGCATCAGCCAATCCAAAAAACTATAACTGGGATTATAGTTTCAGCGGGTCACGATCCATTATGCCATTACATGTTTTTGATGATGGAAAATTTACCTATCTACAATTGCGTGAAAATCAGGATATTCCAGCTATATTTTCGGTTAATAATTCTGCTGGCCAAGAAGCAGTCGTTAACTTTAGACGGGTAGGGGATTACATCGTTATTCAGCAAGTTGCACCACAATTTACGCTGCGTGATGGAAAATATCATGTAGCAAGCGTTTTTAATAACAAAACGATTTCACGTCTCACTCAATAGGTGTGTTTATGAAAAATGAAGATAAAGAAAATAGCCAAGATAGTGAAACTGCGCATCAATCATGGTCTCAGGTTTCACTTAATAAAAAAAACAAATTCCCTGCTTTTATATTAGATAAGCGACTATGGGTGATAGGTGGCGTTTGTTTGATTATATTATTGATGATGATTTTTTCTGGTGGTAAAAAAATAAAAGCATCACATTCTCAGCAACCAATTTCCATGGGATCTGATAATGCGCAGCTAAATCAAAATCTGGAAAAAATACAAAGTTTGTCTAAAGAAATTCAAAATAATCAAAAGCAATTAAATGCTAATAATTCCTTATTGATAAATGATACAGGTGATCAACAAAGTGGCTTTCTATTTGATAAACAAAATAAAGCATTAAAAGCAAGACAAAATGCGCCGACGCGCATGTTTAGCATGAGTGCAAATGCGACTGGTTCATCATTACAAGCTAAATCACAGGCTAATAACGTAAGTGCTTCAAGCAATACATTTGCCGGTCAAGGTGACTATGCCTCCTTTGGTAATCAGGCGATGACAACCAGTTCAGTCACAGCCAAAAAAATTGCGCATCCACCCTATACCATTGCAAGTGGTGAATTTTTACATGCTGTTTTAGAAACAGCGATTGATTCTGATTTACCTGGTGAGATTCGTGCTGTGGTGAGTCAACCTGTGTATGCCTATGTTGGCGAAACACCCTTAATTCCAGCAGGCAGTCGCTTAATAGGGCAGTATTCCTCCAGCACATTGCAAGGCCAGAATCGTGTATTCGTGATTTGGAATCGTGTGATTTTACCCAATGGCGTATCAGCACAAATCAATAGTCCAGGTACAGATCAGCTAGGTATTGCAGGGCAGGGCGCTGATGATGCTAATACCCATTTCATTGCACGATTTGGAGAATCCAGTTTACTTTCTATTATTGGTGCTGGTGCAGCAACAGGGGGTGTGAGTACGAATGACCAATACAATTCCGCTGCACAATATCGTTCTGCTATCTCTCAATCCTTCCAACAAGCAGCTAACAATTCATTGCAAAGTAGTTTGCAGATAAAACCCACATTGAGTGTCGATCAAGGTGCTGAGATTAATGTATTTGTCGCACACGATATTGATTTTTATTCCGTAATGAAGGTGAGCTGATTGTATGGGTGCAATTAGTTTAACTGCAAGGTATGCGCCTACATCGGATGGTCTTTTGTATCCGATTAAGCATTTTATGGATGATCCGTTGGTATCTGAAATTATGCTTAATCGTCCAAGAGAAATATTTGTTGAGAAAAACGCAAAAATCACCAGTTTTGATGTCCCTGAATATGATGAAAAAATGTTGGAAAATTTATTTCAATTAATTTCGAGCGAAAACAAACAGGAAATAAATGTTGCTAAGCCGTTATTATCTGGATCGTTGCTTGATGGATCACGTATTCAGTTAGTCTTACCGCCGACTGCAAAATATCATACATTTTCAATTCGACGCATAGTTGCAAAAAATTTCAAATTAAATGATTACGAATCCAATGATTTTTATCAGAAAACAATTGGCAGTGATATAGATAATACAAATTATGAATTATTGCCGGATTCTGAAAAACAGTTAATTGCCTTGTATAAAAATAATCAATGGGATTCTTTTATTAAATTTGCCATTTTGTGTCGAAAAAATATGGTTATTTCTGGCGGTACATCAAGTGGTAAAACTACATTTTTAAATGCATGTTTACGTGATATCAATCACAGTGATCGATTGATTATTCTTGAAGACACAAGAGAAATTAAAACTGATCATCTCAATCAAGTTAATTTACTTGCATCAAAAGGCGATCAAGGGCTATCAAAAATTACCGTGCAGGATTTGGTGCAAGCAAGCCTGCGACTTCGACCAGATCGCATCATTATGGGTGAGATTCGTGGAAAAGAAATCATGGATTTTGTGAGCGCGTGTTCAACTGGCCATGAAGGATCAATGACAACGATTCATGCCAATAACCCACGCATTGCATTTATGCGTATGACGCAGATGTACAAACTCAATCAGGTTCCATCAATGACCGATGAAGATATCTTGCGCGAATTAAAAGAGGTGATTGATGTCATCATTCAATTAAATAAAACCACTGATGGACGAGTGGCATCCAGTATCTATTACAAATATGCGAATGTGAAAAAATATGATGAATAAAAAAATCCTTGCTGGGATGAATCGATGGTATTGGCTTCAAGCAATAAAACTTGTGTTGGTTCTTTTATTTATTCTGCAGTTAGCATTAATGATTTTCGGACTGGTTATACATCTTAATTTTTTACCAACTATTCCAGATATTTTTTTGATATTGCACTATGTCAATATTAATTCAACCCTATCTCATCAATTTGCTATTTCTATGCTGTCTAGTTTTATCATCACATCATTTATGATTTTTATGTTTTTGCTTAGTAAATACCATCCAGATAAAACTATTTTAGGCGATGCGCATTTTGCTAAACCACTAGAAGTAAACAAAGCAGGGTTTTTTGAAGATAGCGGGATTGTCGTTGGTAAATATTGGGGTGCGCCCATTAGAAGCGGTGGTTTTGAGCATGTGCTAACCTTTGCCCCCGCTGGCAGTGGTAAAACAACTGCCATTGCGATTCCCAATCTATTCACCTGGAAAGAATCCTGTGTGGTGAACGATCCTAAATTTGAGTTGTTCGAAACAACCAGTGGATTTCGGAAAAATACCTTTCAAAACGACGTGTTTTTATGGGCGCCAACCAAAACAAAAACGCATCGTTACAATCCATTGCAATTTATCTCAATCGATAAACACAAACGTATTGGTGAAATTCAATTGATTGCGCATACGATCATACCCAATGGTCAGGGTGAGCCAATTTGGTATCAATCTGCACGTGAATTATTTTTAGCGCTGATTTTATATTTAATCGACAGCGATACAAGATCGACGTTACCAGAGGTTTATGTTATTGCTAAGAAGCACCGTTTTAATGAATGGCTTACGGATTTGGTTGAAAATACAACGCATCTTGACCCTGAGTTTTATCGTAATGCTAGCAGTTATCTCAATACAGCAGAAAAAACACGTGCCAGTATCTTAAAAACGTTTACAGGTTATTTAGAAATATTTGCCAATCCTGTCATTAACGCCGCAGTCAGTGATAGTGATTTTGATTTGCGCGAACTACGCAAGAAAAAAATCACAATTTATATTGGTTTTTCAGAAAACGAAAAGGAAATGATATCCCCATTGCTCACTATTTTTTGGCAGCAATTGATTTCATTTATGACAGAAACAATGCCAACACCTAAAACAGAACCTTATGCATTGTTGTGTTTAATGGAAGAGTTTTCCATTTTAGGCCGTCTTGTTAATTTAAAAAGCTCGTTGAAAATTCTGCGTGGATATCGTGTTCGTGTATTAATTATTATTCAATATTTAGCACAAATTTCAGAACATTATTCTAAAGCAGAAACTGAAGCATTTAAAAATATTAAAACAAAAGTGATTTTTGCGTTGGATAGCCTAGAAGATGCGGAATATGTCAGTAAGTTATTAGGTATGCGCACAAAACGCATCACACAACGCGGTCAAAGTAGTGGTGTTAATCATAGTTCAAGTTCACATTCACATCATCTACAAGCGGTTCCGTTGATGCGTCCAGAAGAAATTCAGCGCTTAAAATCTAATGATGCCATTATTATTCGTACAGGACACGCACCTGTTAAGGCGAAACAATATCGATGGTACAAGGCTAGTGAGCTGAAAAAATTATGTTGCAGTGTTGTTGATGTTCCAACACAAAATCCCATCATTATTCCATTTGAAAAAAACAATGACATTAAGACGGAAATTTCATCCGTATCGCAAAAAACAATCAATGATTTTGAAATTGAAAGGATGAAAATACAGGCTGAGTTTTTATCGGGTGCTGTGTTAAACGCGTTGCATAATGAAGAGTAATTTTAAATAAGGAGAGAGTGAAATGGAAAAGATGATATTAAAAATAGTGGTGATTACCGCGTGTATTTCATCATTGGTATTATTGAGTGGTTGTTCAATGTCCGATGTGAAAGAAGCCATTGGAACAGGAAATGCCACGAGAACGGCGAGTGTGAAATTAAAACCGATTCAAACATCCGATGTGAAAATTTATAATCACGCACCAAAGCACTACAAGGTCATCGGCAGAATATCTGCAGATAGTTATTCACTCATTGGCATGGAGCATTCACAGAAAACTGTGATGAATGAGCTTAAGAAACAGGCAGCATCGATTGGGGCGAATGGGGTGTTGCATATTCATTCGGGATTGGCGCAAACGACGGCTGAGGCGGTTTTGGTGAAGCAATAATCCGATGGAGAGTGAGTGCCGAGAATTCTGATTGTTCTCTTTTTTGTTGCTTTTTTTATTGGAAATTATGCTGAAATTAACGCCAATTCTTAGTATCATTGCGGTATATAAAATGGTTGCTACAGCTTTGGCGTCTTTATGGTCACTTTAGAAAAACTGTCACATTGGCTCACAATTCCACGAGAAAATGAACATCTTGATTTCAAAGAGGCTAAGCAGCAATTTGATGTGACTAAATTATTAGGTTATTGCGTTGCCTTTGCTAATGAGCGTGGCGGTCATTTGGTTTTGGGTGTGACTGATCGAGTGCCACGTAAAGTAGTTGGCACGGATGCATTTCAGAATATCGGTGATATCAAATCTAAAATTCTGGAGAAATTAAAAATCCGAGTTGAAGTATATGAATTGAATCATCCAGATGGACGTGTATTGGTATTTGAAATTCCATCAAGACCAGTTGCTCACCCAATGGAATTAAATGGCACGTATTATATGCGTTCGGGTGAACAGCTTGTGGCAATGCCAGCTGATCAGTTACGACGAATTTTTTCTGAAGGTGAGTCATGGGAAGATGTGATTGCAGACAATTACACCATTGATGATCTTGATCATGAGGAAATATACAAAACTGTTTCTGATGCGATTCGTGAAAATAGAATTCCAGCAAGTGCGCAGCGAGAAGATGTTCAGCAGATTTTAAAAAGACTGAATTTAATTACCGATAATAAATTAAAACGAGCCGCGGTTGTGTTGTATGCCAAGCAAGAATCCTTACAATATATGCAATGTATGATTAAAATGGCGCGGTTTAAGGGAATAAACAAACTGGGTGATTTTATTGATAATCAACAAGTGCATGGTAATGCATTTAGATTGCTTTCAGAAGCAGATGCTTTTTTAAGACGGCATCTTCCAATTGCAAGCTATTTTCAAAAAGATGAATTTAAACGAATTGATAAACCAGCCTTACCTGTGATGGCTATTCGAGAAGCACTGATTAATGCCATTTGCCACAGAGATTATTCAGACAGATCGACCGATATCGCGTTAGCGATATATGATGATCGCCTGGAAATATGGAATAGCGGTGAACTTCTTAAAAATTTAACGATCGAAAATTTAAAACATCATCATCAATCTATCTTGCGAAATAAATTAATTGCAAATACGTTTTATGTTCGAGGTTGGATTGAAAAATGGGGTAGTGGCACTAATAAAATGATTCAATTGTGTCAGCAAGATGGTATTCCGGATCCTGTTTTTGAAACGTATACAGGTGGGCTGTCTGTCGTTTTTAAATTTAGCGAAACAATTGGAATTTCATCTAAACAAGCTTTGACTGTTTCTTTAAGTGATAGACAAAAAATTATTTTAGAAATGATAAAGAAACATAGTGGTATCGGCTTTCAACAAATTATTGCTGGCATTAAAAATCCACCATCAGAAAGAATGGTTCGAAAAGATTTGCAGCATCTAAAAGAAGCGGGGCTGATCGAATTATCTGGTCATGCGAAAACAGCGGTGTGGCGCGCAAGAGATTAGCCGAATTGAGGAACCTTTGAGGAACCTTTGAGGAACCTTTGAGGAACCTATATTTAGGTGGTAAGTAAGCTTGTTTTACGTAATTTCACGCAATTACGCGCAAAAATTAAATGTAACATATTGAAAAATGACAAATTTTTGTTATGTATAAGTTGAGTAAGTTCACCGCATTACTGCGGCAAACTTCTCTAAGAACCGGACTTGCAAGTTTCCCTGCATCCGAGGTCCGGCCCCGATCCTGGTAAAAAGTTATCAAATCTCCAGAAATTAATTATTTTTAGTGTGTGATGGTAAATTGTCAGTGCCATTCACCACAATATTAAAAATATCGGTCGCTAACTTTAGCAAATGATCATTATAGCCAGCGGTGCTATTCACGGATATTGAAACAATCGTATTCTCTTTTGGTGCCCAAAAATAAATAGAGCGATAACCGCTTACAACACCTTGGTATATCCAAGTAAATCCGAATGTTTTATTATGCAATACCCCCACACCTAAACCAAAACATCCATTACCACCCGTATTTTTTTTCGTGCATTGATCAATATTAGAAACAGGTTCCCCAGTTTTTTCATTAACATAATAATCGTTGTTCAACACTCTTGTTGAATTTTCTGAAAGAATTTTCCCATTAAATAATTTATAGACTGCTTGCGCCATATTTTGAGTGTTACCTATCAATGAACCGGCAGCAGTGTATTCAGACCATTGCAAAGTATTTGACGAGTCAGGCCCAGGACTACCGAAGCTTCGACCAAGTGCCACTTTAGACTTTCGGAAGCGGCGCATTCAAATTTGCGTTACCAATAGGTATTTCACCGTAGCTGTAAGGATTTACGCCTTCGATACAAGCGATATTAATACCGTATTGATTTGGATTGCTTCTGCGTTTGTGATGCGTATAAACCCCACACGTTTTACAAAAATAATGTTCAGCGACTTTTGTATTCCATTGGTAAAGCGTTAAATTATCTTGCCCTTTCGTAACACTCAAATGAGTGGTCGGCACCATTGCCATCACAGCACCTTTACGACGACACAGCGAGCAGTCGCAACGACGAATATTTTCTAGTCCATTATCAAACTGAACTGTGACTTCAACTGCGCTGCAATGACATTTTAAAATTCTTTGATCTGACATATTTCACCATCATCGCGAAAATCGCAATAGTAAATTATTTATTTTTTAACGACTTTTCCGTTAATCACTTTCCCAGCAATTTTTACTCCTTTTTCTACATAGACAATGCCTTTACCGGCAAACTTAATATTGCCATTTACTTGAGACTTACCATTCAAATAAACCGCGTTTTCTTTATTCATAGAAAATAAGCCACTGCTAGATTTTTTAATGTAAATATTTTTTGTGCTGCAATTATTTAATATGGTTTTATTTGAGGAAATTATCAGATCATTTTTAAAAACAGAATTATTCCCCTTTAAAGAACCATTAATTCGAGTTTCTTTTAAAAATGTTGAATTAGTTGCTTCAAGCGAGCCATTAACTTTAATAGCACCCAATACGTTCACATCTGTTAGCGACGATGATCCGTTAATTTCACCGCCATTAAATGTACTGCCATTAATTTTAGCACTACCATCTACAACCAATGGCTGTGTCAAAGAAATATTTTTAGCATTATAATTTCCTTCAGCACGTAATGCTGCACTTGCGTCTGCATTAATGGCGGTTGTCAACATTAATAGAGAAATTGATATTTTTACGATACTTTTAACTTTCATTATAACCTCATAAATTTTTGTTCTTGCTCAAATCGCCGCTTATTTTTTTAAAAATACACCATTACCGTTTCCATTCAAAAATGGTATGGTCATTTTATCAATTTCGCCGTGTTTATTCATTGAAAATGAAATTAAATCTTGTCCGGGAGAAAGTATTGGAATATTTTTTGGTGCGCCAACTGCAGGCGGCCAATAGGCTTTAAATACATTTTT
>ORMF012040733.1_pt1 | contig 21558 bp, 17 predicted proteins | sample 1779871 | NCBI WGS metagenome assembly ORMF01 (sample SAMEA104232316, study PRJEB22302) | groundwater metagenome | biome: forest; feature: aquifer; material: groundwater | place: USA | collected 2011-08-07 | depth 5.4 m | reverse complement strand
CGCACCATCTGGCGCAGGGCCTCGTTGACACACAGCACCCCATCGAGCCACTCGCGCCGGTACGACAATGATTCCAACATGCCCGGCGTTTGACCATGCAACAACAGGACGCGCCGAGAGGCTTGGTCCAGGTCCGCCAGGTAAGGCATACCCCACATGTCGTGATAGACCGCGATGGTCGGCGCGTCGATCGCCGTCGCGGCGCCAAACCGGCCACGGGCTCCGCGAATCGTCGTGCGCCGGTCAAAGCCGAGAAATTGGACGCGCGCCAGCGGTTCAGTCTCCGGTTCGAAGTAAATGATGAACCGGGAAGCGAGGCCCCAGTCGGCGTCCGTCGCGTAATGGCGCTGCAAGACCGATTCGACGCCACCCAGGCTGCGAAATTGGGTAAACAGGTGGGTGACTTTCGACGACGCCATTCTGGCCGCATTAAATCGAGCCGGTCGCATGGGCACAATGATTTTGTGCGGTTCAGCAGGCATGGACCTGCATGGCACACCGCTGGTTTACGGGGGGCGAAGCGCGGCTTCGAACGGCTTTCCTTCAAGCGTGTGCGATGTCTGGTTCGTCTCACGTGCGCCGAGGAAGCCCGTTGCCCACAATGACTCGGCGCTGCACGAGAGAAACCTCAGCAAGTTCGCGGACGGCCTGACTTGGGCGGTCAGCGACAAATCCTTTGACGGGAGAATTCTCAGCGAGGTAGCCTCCGGCGAGGCAGCAGCCAGCGGATTGAAAATGGCACTCACGCACAGCCCAACGCACCGGGGTCTTGCTCGCGGTGACAGTCCTGCCGCCCTTGCGACAACTTTAACCGGCAAGCAAAGGGCCAGCGGCGGCGGCCAACCGGCAGGCGCGAAGTCGTCAGTCGCTGTCAGGTCAAGCCCATGAGTCCAGAAACGGCCGGCCGGCTCGAATTGCGCAATCGGTGCCGGTTGCCCGACCCTTCGCAGGTGGGGCTTCGGTGCCAACCTTCGCGTGAGGCAGCCGGCCGGGCCTCGATCATTTTGGGGGAATCGCGCGGGGGCAAAGTGCCCGAACCTGTCTGGTTCGACCTTTGCACCAGGCGCTGCGCCACGGCCATCGATCTACTGTCGGCACGGGCACTCGAAGGGGCGAACGACTCGCGGCGTCATTCGCGGAACGTCAGCCAGTTCGACTGACACGAGGCTCAATGCACGTCTTGCTCATTCACAATGAGGACCGTTACCTCGCCGGCGCGGAGAAAATGCTCGGCTATTACCTGGCTGGCGCGCAGGACGCGGACAGTGATTTTTCGGTGGCGACGGTCAAAGACGGCAAGCTGGACAAATCCTTGCCGCCGGATTACCGACGAATTTACATCAGCAGCAACACCCGCTTTTCGACGATGGACTTGCTGGTCCAGGCGGGAAGCCTGACGCGTGCGCATCGACTCACACCCTTCGATCTGGTGCATGGTTGGGCCGCGCGCGACTGGGAGCTGACCGGCCTGGCAGGCCTGCTCATTCGGCGCCCCCGCGTGGGCACGCTCCATGACCATCCGGAGGCCAGCTTCATTTCTGCCAGGCGTCGGCGACTCATGCGGTGGGCGGCCCGTTGGGGCTTGAGTAAAGTGGTCTGTGTTTCCCACGCCGTCCGCCAGGCCTGCGAGCGGAGCGGCTATCCCGGTGCGAAGCTGGCAGTCGTTCACAATGGTCTCCCGGAATTTGAGGTGCCGCCACGGCCGTCCGCGCCGCACTTCCGTTTAGGCTATCTGGGCGTCCTCTCCGAACGCAAAGGTATCAGCGGCTTGTTCGAGATGCTGCACAGGTTGGGGCGCAACCCCGAACTGGCTTGGGAGATCGACATAGCTGGCGAAGCTCAGGAGGACAGCGGCCAGCGGCTGTTGGCCGAAATCCGAGCCCGCTATGGGCAGGAGGAATGGTGGTCGCGCGTCCACTGGCGCGGCTGGCTCGGTCAGCCCGTCGAATTCCTCCGAAGCCTCGATTTGCTGATTTGCCCTTCGTCCGATTTTGATCCGTTTCCGACCGTGCTGCTGGAAGCGGGCCGGGCCGGAGTGGCGGTCTTGGCGGCGGCAGTGGGCGGAGTGCCGGAGATCGTCAAGGACGGCGAAACCGGCTGGCTGTTCGACGCGCAGAACTGGCCGGCGGGCGCGGCCAAGTTGGCGCGCTTGTTGAGCAGCCCGACCGTCTTGCTGGAAGCCGGACGCAAAAGCAGGGCGCGCATCGCGACGCTCTTCGGCAACGAGATCATGGTTGCAAATTACCGCAAACTCTATTCAAGTCTGTGCGTTCATGCTTAGAAATTTGGGATCGTGGCGTCCGTTTTTGGTTCATGCCCTGGTGGCTCCGGTCGCGTTCATCGGGACTCCTCGGCAAAGGCTCTGGAAGTATTTCGAGTTCGAGGTCGCGCCGAACAACGAGAAACTCGATCTGACGCTGAATCTGCCGGAGAAGGATTTTCCGTGGAGCAGCGGCTTCGAGTCGGTGGTGAAGGTGGATAACAAGCGCAAGGTGTGGACGGCTGAGTGGCGGATTCCGTTCGCGGCGCTGGGCGAAGCACCGAGGGCGGGGTCGCGGTGGCGGCTGAACTTGTACCGCTGCGATTACGCGAACAAGGCGTTCCTGGCCTGGCGTCCGACTGGGCAGGGAAGTTTTCGTGTGCCGGAGAGATTCGGAACTTAGGAGTTTGGCGAATGAAAATGAAACGAAGCGGGTTCCGCGCAAGCCCCTCAACGCGCCGTTGGGTTCACGTTGGTCTCTCCCTCACCCCGGCCCTCTCCCGCTGGGAGAGGGGGAACGTCAGCCGGTGCGGCCTGACGACCGGGGTGTTTCGATTCCTCAGAGCCTGGCTGCCGCGGCTCCCTCTCCCGGCGGGAGAGGGCTGGGGTGAGGGAGAGGGCGCCGGACGACTCGGGATCACCGACTGTTTCGAGAGCATTTCGAGCACACCACTCTCGCTCGACAGGAGGGGGCCAGCGGCCATTACGCAGCAACTCGCGGTTTGGATGCTTGCTGCCCTGTTCACGCTTGCTTCACCCCGCGTCCTTCACGGCGCGGAAGACGGCTTCGTCCCGCTCTTCAACGGCCGCGACCTCACCGGCTGGGTGCCGGTCAACGTCGCGCCCACAACGTTCACGGTGCGCGACGGGATGATCGTCTCGACCGGCGTGCCGACGGGAGTGATGCGCACGACGCGACACTACGAAAACTTCATCCTGGAACTGGAGTGGCGGCACATGGTCAAGGGCGGCAACGCCGGATTGTTCGTCTATAGCGAGCCGGTGACCGCGCCGGGCGTGCCGTTCACGAAGTCCATCGAGGTGCAGATCATCGACGGCGATAGCCCGGAGGGCATCTGGACCGGCCACGGCGATGTCTTCTCGATTCACGGGGCGAAGATGGTGCCAGACCGGCCGCATCCGCGCGGGTGGGAACGGTGTTTGCCGAGCGAGCGGCGGGCGAAACCAGCGGGCGAATGGAACCACTACCGCGTCGAGAGCCGGGATGGCCGGCTCACGCTCGCGGTCAACGGCAAGGTGGTTTCGGGCGCGACGCAGTGCCGGCCGCGCCAGGGCTACATCTCCCTGGAGTCGGAAGGCTCGGAGTGTCATTTCCGGAACTTGCGCCTCAAGGAGCTTCCGTCCTCGAACCCGCCCGCGTCCGAGGTCGCCGGTCTCGACCAGGGCTTCAAGTCGCTTTACACCGGGCTGGATCTCACGGGCTGGCGGAGCGAGCCAGGCCACGCCGGGCACTGGAAGCCCAGTGACTGGACCCTCGACTACGACGGCAAGAGCGAGGCGACGGACAAGGACCTGTGGACGGCGAAGGAGTACGGCAATTTCACTTTCATCGTGGACTGGCGGTTCACGCGGAAGCCGGAGCCCAAGCAAGTGCCGGTGCTCCTGCCCGACGGCGGCTACGCGCTGAACGCCGACGGCAGCCAGAGGCTCGTCGAGGTGGCCGACGCCGGTGACAGCGGGATTTACCTGCGCGGCAGTCCGAAGGCCGAGATCAACATCTGGTCTTGGCCGATCGGCTCCGGCGAGCTGTGGAAGTATCGCGAGGACAAGACGCTTCCGGCCGAGGTGCGCGCCGCCACCACGCCAAAGGTCCGCGCTGACAAGCCGCCCGGCGAGTGGAACCGCTTCGTGATCACGCTGCGTGGCGACCGGCTGACGGTGGTGCTCAACGAGCAGACGGTGATTGAGAGAGCGCTCTTGCCCGGCCTCCCGGCACGCGGCCCGATCGGCCTGCAACACCACGGCGACCCGATCCAGTTTGCGAATCTCTACCTCAAGGAACTGGATTGATCACGGCGCGGAGGGACGTGGTCGGGCGCAGCACGAAGGCGGCGGAACGCGGGCCGATTGCGCGAGGCCCAAACAAACACTTGACGGCGGCCCCCGGCTTCTCTTATTACTGGCCCCGCTTTGCTTAGCATGCGTGCTTCTGGAAGTTGAAACGCGGGCACAGTCTGGCTTGGCCGCCAGGGGTGCTCGTTTTTGCTTTTCAGTGCCGCCTCAATCACCAACCAACAGGAGAAACTATGGCCAGCGGCAAAGTCAAATGGTTCGACAACAAGAAAGGATTCGGCTTCATCTCGGTGGAGTCGGGCAAGGATGTTTTCGTGCATCACAGTTCCATCATCGGGGCCGGCTTCAAGACGTTGAACGAGGGTGAGATGGTCACCTTCGAGATCGTCGAGAGCAACAAGGGCCTCAAGGCGCAGAACGTCCAGCGCGCGCAGCAATAATAATCCACGCCGGGCCGCTCGGCCCCCTCACGCCGTCAGCCGGGTGTGAGCGAACTCCCCGGAGGCAGGTCGGAGTCCGGCCTCTGGCTTGCCACGGCTGCTGACGGACAAACGAAAGTTTGTCCTTCCAGCGGAAGGGTCATCTTCTTGACTCACGCTGGCCGTGGCTCCGGCTCGGCTCGACGTCAGAGCCTGTCTGAGGCGCCGGACGAGAAGCTCAAGCGCCGACTCGCGCGCGAGCGGCCGGCGGTGGTCGTCTTCGGCCACACGCACAAGCCGTTTTGCGAGACTATCGGTGGCACGCTCTTCTTCAATCCGGGCTACGCGGGCAAGCCGCGCTTCAAGCTGCCGCGCAGCGTACCGATCCTGCATGGCGACGATGGCGGAATCCGGCCGGAGGATTTCGAGTTGTGAGGGGCCAAGTCTGGCGCGCGCCGAGCGGCAGGGCAACTTTTTTCCCGACACATTTTTCCCGAAGTGAGCTGGCGCTATTGGGCGTGAGCCTCGCTGCGCTCCGGCGAAATTCTCTGTAGTGCCTCGGCCAGCGTGCTCACCAGCCGTTCGCTTCGGTTGGTTTCGATCTGGACCTCAACTCTTCGTCTCGCATCAGGGGTCTGTCGCAACCGGAGGGGGTTCGTTTCCTTCGTCAACCACTCGGTCAGCGGCAAGACCGCCGGCTTCGCTGCGGGTCCCATTGTTCCCAGGACTTCGACCGCCTTGAGCCGCGCCGGACTGAATTGATTTTGCAGCTCGGTCGTCAGCACCGGCAGGACGGCACCTGGCTCACCGCTGACCCTCCAGACTGCTTCGGCTGCGCTGATGCGAATCTCCGCGCGCCGGTCGTTCAGGTAGCTCTTCAACAGCGGCAGGGCTTCGCGGGCGGCAGCTTCCAGGTTGCCCAAGGCGGATATGGTCCACTCGACGGAAAAGTCCGGGGCGCGAAACTCGTCGGCTTTCAGCCGCTGGAGCAGCGCAGCAAGCTGCGGCGCAACGGGCGCAGCAGCGGGACCGAAATCCGCCAGCGCCCTCGCCGCACAGCCGGCCAGGGCGTAGTCATCTTTCAGCAACGCTTCGGCCAGCGCCGGAACCACTGTCTCCGGCTCGGCGCGAATCGCGCCGAGCGCGAGCGCGGCCTTGCCGCGCAGCGACTCGCTGCCGTCCTTCAGCGCCTCGATGAGCCTGGGGACAGCCGCGCGCGCTGCCGGGCCAAATTCCTCCAACGCCTGCACGGTGCTCAGCCGCACGAGGTGATTGGTGTCATCAAGCGCCTCCAAGAGGATCGGCACTGCTACTTCACTCCCTTCACCGATTGCCGCCAACGCATAGACGGCGTTTTCACGCAACTGGCTGCTTGGATGTTTCAGCGCTCGAGCCAAAAGAGGCACGGCGGGTTTAGCGCGGGGCCCAATCTGCCCCAGTTCCCAAGCCGCACTCGCGCTCAGACCCGGAAGCGGCACGGCCAACAGTTCAACGAGTGTGTCAACCACCACCTCGAGATCCTCCGGCGGACTGATTTGCCGAAGCCTTGCTGCAGCGAGTAAACGAACCCACGAATCCTGGTCAGCCAACGAATCCTTCAAAGCCGTCCGCACCGCAGCGGAATCGGGTGCGACCGCCGCCAGCGCAGAGACCACCTGCATCCGCAAGCGGGAGTCGGGATCTTGCAGGGCTTGAATCAGCAATGGCACCGCCGCTTTCGCCTCCGGCCCGAAGACGGCCAGCCCCGCCGCCGCTTGCTGCCGGAGCTGGCTGGCTGGCTGCGGCGTGGGAAGGGTCTTCGCAAAGGGGTCACGCAGTTGCTTGTAGAGGCGAAGGTAAAGGGTATCCAGACGCGAGTCTTTGGCCTGGAGCGCGCTCGCCAAGTAAGGCACCGCCTCAGCACCCATTTCGCGGAAAGCGCGTTCGGCTTCCCCGTCGTTGCCCAGGGCGAGGGCACGCAGCCAGTAGCGGGCAGAATGTCCGCGCGCGTGCGGTGCATTTGCCCAGACGGCGGCCACGACCAACACGCCGGTCACCGCGAACAACACTGCCAAGCCAATGACAACGCGCTTCCTCATCTTTCATCTTATAGACACCGTCGAGCACAGATTCGTATGAGCAAAATCGTTGGCTGTGCTCAGGCAATCGCGAGTGCCTTGTCCACACTCCGCGCGCCCAACGGAATGTGGTTCAAATCTTGGGCTTGTTAAAACAGCTCCTTCTGCTTCGTTCCGCTCGGAGCCAGCTTCTCGCCACCCAGCATCGCGAGAAATTCCTGCTCAGTGAGCGTGGGCACGCCGAGCGCGCGGGCTTTGTCGAGCTTCGAGCCGGCGCTTTCTCCGGCCAGCACGTAATCGGTATGCTTGCTCACGGACCCGGCCACATTCCCGCCGGCTTCGCGGATCAGCTTCGAGGCCTCATCGCGGGACAGCGTCGGCAGGGTGCCGGTGAGCACGAACGTCTTGCCCGCGAGCAGCCGCGCGGCGGCGGGCGGGGCCGGGCCCCCCCGGGGGGCGACCGGGCGGATGCCGAGCTGGCCGAGTTGCCGGAGGATCTTCTGGCCGCTGGCCGACGCGAAGTAGTCCAGCACCGAAGCCGCGGCGACGGGGCCGACCTCCGCCAGGCTGGCCTTGGCGCCGCTCCTGGCCAGACGCGTTTCGATCTCGGCGATTTCGGCGGTGAGTTGCGCGTGGCGTTTCTGCCGGGCGGCGAGGTCTCCGGGTGACTTCGGCGGATTCTTGCGCGACTTGGGCGAGATGGCGGCGCGCTCGGTTTCCTTGTCTCCCAGGTCGCGGATGTCGCGCAAGACGGAGGACGCGGCCAGTTCGTCGAGTGAGCCGTGGACTTGCGCGAGCTGCCAGGCGGTGGCCTCGCCGACTTCGGGGATGGCCAGCGCGTGAACCCAGCGGTGCAACGGCAGGCCGCGCGCCCGCTCAAGCGCCTCCTTCACCTTGGCGGCGTTCTTGGCGCCGAACACGCGCGGCTCCTCGGCGGTGCCGAGGTTCAACGCCGCCAGTTTCTCCTCTGGCAGCCCAAACAGGTCGAGCGGCTCGCTGACCAGTCCCGACTCGACCAGCTTCTCGGCGACGATGCCGCCGAGGGATTCGAGATCGAGCGCCTTGCGCTGGGCGAAGTACTCGACGCGCCGGGTCTTCTGCGCCGGGCAACCGGCGACGTTCTGGCAACGCCAAGCGACTTCTTCGGCGCCGCCGCCGGACACTTGTTCCTTCGCAATCGGCCCGCCGCACGCGGGGCATCGGGCACCGACGTGCGCCAACAAGTCGAACTCCTCCGCGCCGGGCGGACGCTTGGTTTTGACCACCGCAAAGACTTCGGGAATCACCATGCCGGCCTTGCGAATGACGACCGTGTCGCCGATGCGGATGTCCTTGCGGCGGATCTCGTCTTCGTTGTGCAAGGTGGCGCGCGCGATCGTCGAGCCTTGGACGAACACGGGTTCGAGTTCAGCCACCGGCGTCAGCACCCCGGTGCGGCCGACCTGGACGGTGATGGCCTTGAGCACCGTCTCAGCGGGCGTGATCCACGGGATCGGCTTGTGGACGATCGCGTAGCCGGGGGCGCGTGTCTTCGCCGGGATGCGCGCCGAGTCAGCGAGGCGGTTCACCTTGAGCACGACGCCGTCGATTTCATACGGCAACTGGCGGCGCAGGTCGCGCGCCTCGTCGTAGTGGCAGACGACTTCCTCACGGTAGCGATGCAACACGGCCTCGATGTCCGGGCAGACCCACCACCGCCGTTGCGTCGGCAGCCCGAACCGCGCCAGGGCCTCGAGCATCTCGGCGTGCGTCTCGAACTCGATGCCTTCGCTCGCGCCGACCGCGTAGAACACGGCGCTGATGGGCCGTTGCGCGACGAGGCGCGGGTCGAGTTGCTTGAGCGTGCCCGCGGTGGCGTTGCGCGCGTTGGGGAACGGTTTCTCGCCGGCGGCTTCGAGCCGGGCATTCAAGGCCTCGAAATCCTTCGTGGCGATGTAGGCCTCGCCCCGCACTTCAAGCAGCGCGGGCGGGTTCTTCAGGTGCAACTCCAGCGGAATCGCGCGGACGGTGCGCAGGTTGGCGGTGATGTCGTCGCCGGTCTGGCCGTCGCCGCGCGTGACGCCGAGCGCGAGCTTGCCGTGGCGGTAGTGGACGCTGATCGACACGCCGTCCACTTTCGGTTCGAGGACGTATTCGACGTGGTCGCGCTTGAGGTGCTTGCGGAGGGTGGCGTCGAACGCGCGCAACTGCGGCAGGGTGTTTTCGTCCTGCGACCGGCTGCGCCGATGCCAGTCCGGCTCGGCCCGCTCGTCCGGATGTTCTGCGCCCTCGATCTTCTCGAGCGAGAGCATCGGCTGCAGGTGCTTCATGCGGACAAACCCCTCGGTGGGCGCGCCGCCGACGCGCTGGCTGGGCGAATCGGGCGTGACGAGTTCGGGGGACTCCTTCTCCATGTCGAGCAACGCTTGATAAAGCTGGTCGTATTCGCGGTCGCTGAGGAGCGGCTGGGCCAGCACGTAGTAGGCATGGTTGTGCCGGCGGATTTCCGCGACGAGTGCGGCGTGACGGGCTTTGGCTTCAGCGCGTGTCATCGCCGTGAAGGTAGCAGGCGGGCGATTCCGGCAAAAGCCCGTTTTGCGGGCAGGCGAATTGGGGCAAACGAATTCGCCTGCCCCAAATTCGTCTGCCGCTCCGGCGCCGCCGCATTGTCGAACCGCGCGCGAGTTGATGATCTTAAACCCGGCGTTTGGATTTTGGGTCCGAGGAGAGAAACCACAGATGGACACAGATAAACACAGCGCGGCAGAGCCGCAGCCAAAGTAGTGCAGATTTCCAATCTGCTGTATCGCCGATTTCCAATCGGCAGGCGCGCGAAGGTTCGCGGGCGCGGTGGGACTTCTCAGCCACCGGCAGGCTGGAAGCCCTGCGATACAGCAGATTGGAAATCTGCGCTACGGGGGCCGCAAAATTTGCGCACGCTGCGAAAACTTTCACGGACAGATCTTGCAGGCGGAACCAGCTTCACCTGCCTGGCGAAGACGTGGCTTTGTGCAAGGGCTTCTGATCTGTGTCCATCTGCGTTCATCATCTGTGGTTTCAACTTCCATTTCAAGGACGATCGCTCATCAGGCCGAATCAGGAGGTGTCCGGCTTCACCCGACCTCCGGCCCGGCGAGGGCGAACTGGCGCTGCGGGTCGCCCGGATGCGAGTTGTCACCGACGAACATTCGCACGAGCGGACGCTGCGGATTGAAACCGAGTTGCTGGGCCAGCGCGACGGCGCCGGTGTTCTGGTCCGGCACATCCCAATAGACTCTCTCGGCGGGCGCATCGGCAAGCAGTGCGGAGACCAGCGCGGTGGCGATGGCAGGTGAGTTGGCGACGACCGGCCCCAGATACGCCGCCCGCGAACCGGCGCGGATCATGCCGAAGCCGGTGATCTCACCTCGCGGCGACTGATGCACGAGCGCGCGATGACTCGCCTGCGCCAGGGGCCACAACACGCGCCCGCGGCTCACCCCAAACGCTTCCTCGTCGAGCGCGATGAGGGCGTTGAAGTCCGACGCGGACCACGGCCGCAGAAGAACGCGATCGGTCTGAGGAGCGGAAGGCACCCTCGGCGCGGGCCCCTCCCAACGAGCCAGTGACCATTCGACCTGGAAGCCGAACTTCTCGTAGAGCGGCTGGCCCAGCGGCGTCGCCGCGAGCTTGATGCAGCGGATGCGGCGCTCTCGCAACGAGTGCAGGCAACGCTCCAGCAAAGCCTGGCCAACACCACGCCGGCGACAATCCGGATGCACCAGCATCATGCCGATCCACGCCAGTTCATCGCTGTGAACCGTGGTCGTCGCCGTGCCCACGGCCTGGCCTTCGCACTCGGCGAGGAAGCAACCGTCTGGCTCGGTCGCCAGGAAACGCTCCCAGTCGGCGCGCGTCTGGTTCCACCCAGCGGACGCTCGCAGCGAGTCCGCGAAGTCGAGATCGGACCGAGTCATCAGGCGCACGCGCACGGCGGAGTTCATCGCGGGCGAAGTCTAACCAAGCAGCGAAAAGGAGAAAGCGCGGATTCGTCCGCGCTAATCCGGATGTTTCACACGCATCGCGCCTGCACCTGCGGCGGTCTCATTAACACCCTGCTTCAGCGGGGTGTTCGAGGCGCGGCGCAAAGGGCCAACCGTTTCAACGGTTTCCGGCACCGTGTCGAAACCGTTGAAACGGTTCCTCGCCGCTCGCGGTCACCGAACACCCCGCTGAAGCAGGGTGTTAATGAGAACCGGTGTCCAAGAGCTCAGGATGCGTGAGGAATATGCAGGCTCTGAGTGTCTGCCCAAACCGCGAACCGCGGATCCAGACCGGTCGGGACAAGCCCGCTCGACAGTTCGGACTTCGTCATCCGAGACTTCAACCGAGAGTGAGCGCTGTCCCGACGCGTCGGGATCCGCGCTCCGCCATTGGCAACCGAACCGCTCCCCGCTACGCTCGTGCGCCATGAATCTCACAGACAAAGCCGCGCTCGTCACCGGCGGCACACGCGGCATCGGCGCGGCCACGGCCATCGCTCTGGCACGCGAGGGGGCGCACGTGGCGATCAACGGGCGGCACGACGACTCTGAGGCGCAGGCGACGCGCCAAGCCATCCTCGCGCTGGGCCGCCGCTGCGAGTTTCTGTTGGCGGATTGCGCGCGCCCCGAGGAGGCGACTCGCTGCGTTCGGGAAACGGTCGCGCGGCTGGGCGGCGTGGACGTGCTGGTGCATTGCGCGGGCGGACCGGTGAACGGCGGTTTGTTGGACCTCACGCCCGAAGCCTGGCTCAGCGCGTTCGATGTCCATGTCCATGCCGTGTTTCACTTGTGCCGCGCGGCGATCCCGCACATGCAGGCGAAGCAAGAGGGCGCCATCGTCCTCATCTCCTCCGTGTCCGGTCTGCGCGGCATCGTTACGAACATCGCCTATCAGGTCGCCAAGGGCGCGGTGCCGCAGTTCGCGCGGGCCCTGGCCCGGGAGTTCGCGCCCGACAACATCCGCGTGAACTGCGTCGCCCCGGGCGTCATCCGCACCGCCTTTCACAAGAACATGAGCGAGGCGCAGCGGAAGCTGAATCTCGAACAGCGCATCCCGCTGCGGCGCGAAGGCACGCCGGCGCAGGTCGCCAGCGTCATCGTCGAACTGGTGAAGAATGATTACCTCACCGGCGAGACGTTCACCATCGACGGCGGGCTGACGATGAGGATTGCGTGAGACGTAAAACGTAAAACGTGATGCGTAATGCGTAATGACTTCGGGCGGCCAAGCGCGTTCAGGGCGGAGTACCGACGCGCGCCGCGGAAGAAAACAATCTGCGTTCCGACCTGAATCTGCGTGGTTCTCAGGGACGCAGGGACGCGCGCGGGGCCAACGTGCGATACAGGACGAGGCCGCCCACGAGCACCACGACGCTGAGGAGGTGCGCCGGGGTCGCGCGGCCCCCGAGGTAGTAGAGCGAGTAGTCGCCGCGGAACGTCTCCACGAACGCGCGGAGCACCGAGTAGGCGACGAGATAGACGGCGAAGATTTGGCCGTCGAATTTTCGTCGCCGGAAAAACCAGGCCAGCGCGGCATACAAGGCCGCGTTCAGCAGCGCCTCGTAAATCTGCGCGGGATGCACGGGTGTCGGCGAACTGGCGTTCAGCGGGAACGTCTCGTGTCCCTGCGGGTAGCAGACGGCCCACGGGAGGTCGGTGGGCTTGCCGTAGCAGCAGCCGTTCATCAGGCAGCCGATCCGCCCCAGCGCGTGACCGAGCGCCACGCTCGGGGCGAGCACGTCGGCGAGTTTCCACAGCGCGACCGTCTTCACCCGCGCGTAAAAAATGACCGTCAGCGACGCGCCGAGCAAACCGCCGTAAAAGACCAGCCCGCCGTGATGCACCGCGAAGATTTCCCAGAGCGGCTTGGCGGCGAAATAGTCCTGCCAGTTGCTCACCACGTAGAACGTGCGCGCGCCCACCAGCACACCGAGAATGAGCCACGGGCCGAGATCGAGCAGCGTCTCGCCCGGAATCCCGGCGCGCACCGCGCGGCGACTGGCAGTCCACAAGCCAGCCAGAAAACCGGCGGCGACGAGCACGCCGTACCAGTGGAGGGTCAGCGGCCCGAACTGAAACACGATCTTGTGCACGCGCCGGCCAGCGTAAGCGCCGAGCGGCCGATTTCCAAATTGAAACTGGCGCAGACGCGAAGCTCAACCACGGGAGGAGCCGACGCGGCGGAGCCGCAACCGAACCCACGCCGGGAGCCGCCACGCAGATTCAGGACGGAACGCAGATGGGAACTTTGTTGGTTCCTCGCTGTTTTCAGTAGCTGGGATTGCGAAGCTCCAAGCTCCAAACAAGCTTCAATTCCCAAATCCCAAAGGGCTCCCGGCACCGCCTGCCCGCCTGGCTTCGCCGAAGCCGTGCCCAGCGGCTGGAGCCGCTCGTTTTGGAGCTTGCTGCTTGGAGCTTCTTTGGGATTTGGAGCTTGTTGCCGCACCCCGGCTAACCACTGGAAACCACGAAGCGCCGAATTGAAGCCCTGCTCCTGGTGGCGGCGGATCGGCTCCAAGAAAACGTTGCCAAGCGCGCCGCTTTTCCCATCCTCTGTCGATGCATCATTGGTTCTCCGGGTTGTTGGGCTTCCTCGCCACGGCGCTGAGCGCGGCGGGTGGCACGCTCGCGTTCTTTCATACCACCGTGGGCGATGTCGAAGTCGAGCTGTTCGATCAAGACAAGCCGGTCACCGTGGGGAACTTCATCGGGTTGGTGCGCGAGGGCGCCTACGCGAACACTTTTTTTCATCGCTGCGTGCCGGGCTTTGTCGTGCAGGGCGGCGGCTTCAGCGTGGCGAACGCGGCGAGCGCAGCCGTTTTCACCGAATACTCTTATGTGCCGAACTTCGGGCCGATCGCCAATGAGTTCGCCGTCGGCCCGCGCGTCAGCAACACGACCGGCACGATCGCCATGGCCAAACTCGGCAACGACCCGAACTCCGCCACCTCGCAGTTTTTCTTCAACCTAGCGGACAACGGCGGGCCGCCCGCCAGCCTCGACGCCCAGAACGGCGGCTTCACGGTGTTCGGCCGTGTCGTGCGCGGGCTGGAGGCGCTGAAGACGTTCAACACGCGCGCGGCGAACGATGGCGTGATCGACTTGCGCAAGATTTACGGCACGAACCAATACACGTCCGCGTTCAGCGAGGTGCCGGTGCAGTTCGCCGGCCTCGCGCCGCCCGCCTACAATGAGCTCGTGTACGCGGGCATCGCGCTGCTCAGCGTGCAAGTGCGCGTGGCGAACGCGACGGCGCACGTCACCTGGAACAGCGTCAAAGACAAACCCAATCGTGTCGAAACCAGCGCCACGTTGCCGCCCGTGTGGCAGACCCTCCTCACCACGAACGGCAATGGCCAGGTGCTCACCATCGAGGACAAAAACGCCGGCGGCTCCGCCAAATTCTACCGCGTGCGCGTGGATTTCTAAGAGCCGGTCAGAAAAATTCCCAGGCCCCTCGTCCTCCTCGAGGCCTTGGAGCAGCGCGGCGAGTCGAGCAAGTGGGCCGTGATTGAAGTGCTGGAGGAGATGGGACCCTGCGCCCAAGCGGCCGTGCCGGCGTTGAGCAAATTGGTCCTTGCCAGCGAAGCCGGCAACGCCCGGGCCTTCGCTGATCTCGATCCCATGCGGGCGCGCGAGGCCTTGCGCAAGATCGACCCGCGGGCGGAAAAGGAAGTCCCCGCCGAGCGCCCGCCGCCATGAGCCTGGGTTGCACAGAGAAGCTCGCGAATCACGCGGATCACGCGAATTGCGGTTCGTCGCTCTGTTCAGTAGCCGAGCCGCCTCGGTCGAAGTTCAAAGAGCAAAGCCTAGCCAAAGGGTCTGAAATTCTGACCTGGCAAGCCAGCCGGTTGGCCCAACAAGACCCTGTGAAAAGAATGATTCTGCCCTCAATGATTCTGTCTCTCCGAATGAAGCCGCTTCGCCAGCGTGCCAGGCCGGCAGAATCACTGAGGGCAGAATCATCACTTTGTCAGGCCTGTTCTGGTGGCTGCACGGGCCGGGCCGATGCAAAGCGGTGAGAGTTTTCGCTGAGATTTGAGAGGTAGAAACTCAAAAAGGGCTCCAAGATGCCGAGCTCCGAGCCTTCGGCCGGCAGGGGTGCAGAGGTCCGCCGAGCGAAAGACCCGTCGCGACACGCGCGTTCTGGCCACTGGCTGCGCGCGGCCTTGACCTACTCGACTTGACCCGATGCCGGAAACCGTTGAAACGGTTGCCTCTTTGCGCGGCGCGTCGAACACCCCGCTGAAGCAGGGTGTTCATGAGACTGGCGCGGGTACAGGTACGATTCGCGTGAAATAACCGGCTCAACTCTTCCGCACCAGAAAATTCCCCAGCGCCAAATTCTTCAGATCGCTTCCGTAAAACATGTTCAGCGCGTCGTCGGGGGAGCAGACCATCGGTTCGCCGCGGCGGTTGAGGGAGGTGTTGAGGAGCACGGGGATGCCGGTGCGGGCCGCGAACTTTTTCAGCAGTTCGTAGTAGCGCGGGTTGCTCTGCGGGGTGACGATCTGCGGGCGGGCGGTGCCGTCTTTGTGCACGACTTCGGCGATGCGCGGTTTCCAGGCCTCGGCCACGTCGAAGGTGAAGGTCATGTAGGGCGAGGGATGGTCGGTCTGCAAAATCTCCAGCGCGGCGTGGTCGAGGAGCGATGGACAGAAAGGCCGCCAGCGCTCGCGATATTTGATCTGCGCGTTGATGAGGTCTGCCGTGCCGCGCCGGGACGGGTGGCCGAGGATGCTGCGGTTGCCGAGCGCGCGCGGGCCGAACTCCATGCGGCCCTGGAACCACGCCACGACTTCGCCGCGCGCGAGCAGATCGCTGGCGACATCGGTGATCGAGGCGCAGCGCTCATAGGCCACGCCGCGTTTCTTGAGCGCGGCTTCGATCTCGTCGCTCGTGTACTCGGGGCCGAGGTAGGCGTGCGCCATCGGCTGAATGGTGTCGCCGAGTTGGTGCGCGGCGTAGGTGGCGGCTCCGAGCGCGCTGCCGGCGTCGCTGGCCGCGGGCTGCACGAACAATTCGTGGCCGGGGCCGAGCATCTGGATGAGGCGCTGGTTGCACTTCACGTTGAGCGCGACGCCGCCGGCGTAGCAAAGGCGCTTCGTGCGCGCGATGTGTTCGCCGAGGTAGTGCCGCGTCAGGGCGAGGATGACTTCTTCGAGGGTCTTTTGCACCGCCGCGGCGATGTGGACGTAAGGCTCGTCGATCTCGTCGCCTTCGCGCGCCGGCCCCCAGAGATCGACCAGCCGCTGGGCGAAGAAGGTGCCGCGGCCATTGCGCCTGTAGCGCCGCCAACCGATGCAGTTCACGAGCCGGGTGTTGATGCGGAAGCCGCGCTCGTCCCACTGGAGCAATGGCAACACGTCGATCCTGCTCGCGTCGCCGTAGGGCGCCATGCCCATGACCTTGAATTCTCCGTCGAGCATCTCGAAGCCGAGAAACTCCGTGACCGCGCCGTAGAAACCGCCGAGCGAGTCCGGCGCGTAGAACTGCTTCAGGCAATGAATCTCGCCGCCTTGGCCGTAGCCGAACCACGTCGTGCAAAACTCGCCCACGCCATCGACGCTCAGGATCGCCGCGTCGCGATAGCCGGAGAGATGATACGCGCTGGAGGCGTGCGCGAGGTGGTGCTCGACGGGCACGAGCTTGACGCGCTGCGGGTCGATGCCGATGCGGGGCAGGGCTTCGAGCACCTGGCGGGCGTTGCGGCGAAAGCGGCGGTTGCCATTGAAGAGCGCGACGAACGCGCGGTCGAGCGCGTAGAGATGCCGCCACGCGTAATGCCACCGCGCCGGACTGAAGATGCTGATCGGCGCGTAGGGAATGGCGACGACTTGCACGTCGCTTGGTTTCAGGCCGGCGTCCTTGAGGCAGAATCGCGCGGCGTGCTCGGCCTGCTTGCCTTTCGCGTGCTTGTCGCGAAGGAAGCGCTCTTCCTCCGCGGCGGCGACGACTCTGCCGTCCACCACCAACGCTGCGGCGGGATCGTGTCCCACCATGCCGCCGAGACCGAGAACGATCATGCGGGGATGCTCCTCCGTGCCGAGCCGACCCAACGGAATGGCCAGCCACCATCGCAAACCGGGCTCTCGTGCTCGTCCTCGTCCTTCGTCCTCGAAAAACCCGCGCCTTCGTTTCGAGGACGAGGACGAGGACGAAGGACGAGGACGAGGACGAAGGATCGAGCGTCGCTCTGAATCTGCGTGGAAGCGGGCAGCACGAATCGCATTGTGAGGCGTTTACTCTTTCCGCTCGAAGACGGCCACATGCAAGCTGTGCACCAGCGCCTGTCGCGCAAAATCCTTCACCAAGCGGAAGCCGCATCCGCCGAAGTAGCGTTCGACTTCCGCCAGCGGCGTGGCGTGCTTCTGGGATTTCTTGCCGCCAAGCGCGGCGCGCAAGGTGCGCTTGAGCGAAGTGGGCGACCAGGGGCTGAAGTAGGAGAGCACGACGGTCTGCCGAGCCACGCGGCAGAGTTCCTTGACCACCCGTTCGCGTATCTCCGGCGTCGGGAAATGGTGAAACAGCCGGAAGCTGACCACGGTGTCGAAATGGCGGTCGGGATAAGTCAGCTTCTCGACATCCTGCTTCTCGACGAGACCCGGCAGGCCGTGCTGCGCGAGGGTCTCCCGCGCGATCGCGATCATGGCGTCGGAGAGATCCGCCGCCGATACCGCGTAGCCCTGCTCGGCCAGGCGCACCGTCACGCGTCCGCCGCCGCACGGCACGTCGAGCACACGATGGGTTGTCGGAACGAGGGCGAAGGCGCGGTCGATCAGGCGCATTTCGGCGCGGTGCCGTCGCGCGTCGCGCACCTGGTATTGGCGCGCGGTGCGTTCATCGTATTTGACACGGCCTCGGTAGGCGGCCTGGGGTTCGGTCATGGCTTGCCGGCTTTTGACTCGACGATAAAGCCCTGTCCTCCGAGGTGCAACGGCGTTTTGCAGGGGCGCGGCGCGCGGAACTGCAGCCAAGCACGCCGAAAACCACGACGCAGATTCAGGACGGAACGCAGATGGGGACTTTGCTTCGCTCACTGAGAATTCGTGTTCCGCCCCGAATCGGTGTCGGCGTTCTCGGCGAAATCCGCCTAACCCGTGAGTATTCAGTTGCAGCTCAACGCAGAGACGCAAAGCCGCGGAGGCACAAAGGCAGAAGAACCCGTTTGCCCTCTCGGAGACGGTCACTCTTTGGTGACTGAGAACATCCGGGCTCGCTGCCCTCTGCGTCTCTGCGTCTCCGCGCCTCCGCGTTAGAATCAAAGGAGTCGATTGAATTGTTAAGCCGTGACGAGTCAAGCCAACCGCGAGACTTGAAGCGGCCTGACCTCCAATTCCCAGCAGGTCGTTCTGCTGAAGTCGAACCGGTGGGTCTGAGGCAGTGGTGGCGGGGTTTCGCTCAGTGCCGGCGTCCTTTCCGCAAATGTGCCGCGAAGAAAAACACCCGGCGAAGGCGCCGGGTGGGTGGTGAAAGGATCGCGGGAGCGACAACCTCTCTCGTTCTCCACGAGAGACCGCTGCTATCTCCCGCCGACTTTGCGCGTGCTGCGCTCCATCATCCAGAACACGTCCTTGTTGTCTCTGGAGGGTTGGTCCAGCGGGCGGTCGCTGCGGGCGAGGCGGGGCACAGTGCGGGGGTCGAGCCACTTGTGAATCTCGGAATGACCATCGGCGAAGGCCAGGCCGGCGGCGTTGTTGTGGTAGCTGGCTGGATAATCCACCAGCTTCACAGTCGTCGTCGGGTAGCCGTTCATATCCACGACGAAGTAGCCGTCGTTGATGCTGTCTTCGCGCTCGTCGAGGAAGACGAAGGTCCTGGCCGGACCGGGATCCAGGATGTCAGACTCCTTCAAGGAAGGGCGCCAGCCGCTCGAGGCGCTCGGAACCCACGGTCCCGATGCATCCCAGCCGGGACCGCCGACCCAGTTGTTCATGGAGACGCTGCGGATGCGGGGGACGCGCTGTTTCTCCCTGTTGATCGCAGTGGTTTTGTCCGCCGGGCAACGCCAGATCTGGTAGTTCTTCCCGCAATAGGACCAGAGCACGCTCTTTTCGGTGTAGGTCTTGTGGTCCCAATTGTTGGGATCGGTCTTGCTGTTCAGGGTCAGCCAGCTTCCGGCCGTCCAGTTGGGGCGTTCGCCTTCGCCCCGGGGCGTCCAATTGGCGGCGCCGACCAGTTTGTCGTTGTGGTCTCCGGAATAGAATCTCCAAGCCAGTCCCATTTGCTTGGTGTTGTTCATGCACATGATGCCTTGGGCCTTGGTCTTGGCCTTGGCGAGGCCGGGCAGGAGCATGCCGGCGAGGATGGCAATGATGGCGATCACGACCAACAGCTCGATTAAGGTGAAGGCGCGGAGGAACAGATGCCCGCGGTCTGAGCGGCAGGGCCGGGTGTTGTGAGGGCTTTGCATAAGGATTGTCTGGTTGAGTTCAGGTCAATCGTTCAACGTCAACGTGGCGTTTCTTCTACTCCAACCTCCCGGGCGGTGCAAGTGTGCTTTTGCGACGATTTTTGCCGGTGATTGTTGCGAGGGTGATCCGCCGAATTCTTCCGGGCGCTGAACATCCACTGTTTGTGGTTGAGGACCGGCAGGACGCTCCGCCGAAAGGGCTGGCCTCCCGAGGGTCCGACCTGCTCGAGCGACTCCGTCCGGCGCGCAGCGTTTGGAGCAGGCCGGAGGGCCAGGCTTTTCGCCCCGCCCGGCCACGGGCAGAAGGGAGTTGAAGCCGCCGCGTGGGCCGCTAGATTGCCCAAACAAAACGCCGTGCGCGCGCTGCCATCCACAATTGCCAACGCAAAGCCTCCTCACTGTGAGATCGTGATCTTGGCGGGCGGGTTGAGTTCACGCATGGGACAGGACAAGGCGCGGCTGCGGCTGGGCGGGAGGAGCCTGCTGGCTCAGGTTCGCGCGATGGCACGGGGCCTGGGGATGCCAGTGCGTGTGGTGCGTCGAGACCTCGTGCCGCGTTGTGGGCCGCTCGGTGGGGTTTACACGGCATTGCGCCGGAGCCGGGCCGAGGCCCTGGCGTTCCTATCGTGTGACATGCCGTTCGTCTCAGCGGGTCTGCTCTGCCGGGTGCTCGATCAACTCACGCCGACAGCCAGCGCGGTCTTCGTCCAGGCTGGCCGCGCGGCCGGCTTCCCTTTCGTGCTCCGGCGAGCCGTCCTGCCGAGCGTGGAACGCCAGATTGCGACGGAGGATTTCTCGATTCAGTCGTTGGCGCGGCGACTCAGAGCCAAGCAGCTCCGCGTGCCGGCGGCGCAGGCCGCGGAGTTGTTCAACGTGAACACCCCAGCCGAGTGGGCGGAGGCGCGGCGGCGCTGGCGGGCGGCGTGTGGCCAGGTCCGCCGGTCGTGAGCTCGCGCGAAAGGTTCGCGCCGCAGGCCAGGGGAAAGCTGCTAGCCCCAAACTCTAACCAAGCCGCGAAGCGCCCAGACTGTAGGCGCGCGCGAAGGCGGAGTCGGGAGTTTGGCAGTTGGAGCTTCTTTGGAGCTTGGGGTTTGGAACTTGTTTGGAGCTTGGTATTTGAAGCTTTCCTCCGTCCCGCGCCCCCACGACCGCAGCAGTCACGACCGCGCAATCCACCCGCCGCCCACGACAAGGTCGTCCTGATAGAACACGCAGGCCTGGCCGGGCGTGACGGCGCGCTGCGGCGTGTGGAGTTTCACGCGCGCGGCACCGTTCGCCAGCGGGATGATGGTGGCCGACGTGCCCGGATGATTGTAGCGAATCTTCGCCGTGACTTCGAGCGAAGCCGGCGGCGCGTCGAACGGAATCCAGTTGCACCGCTCCACCAGGAACTCGTCGCGGTCGAGAGCGCTGTCGTCGCCGACGATGACGCGGTTGTTGGCCGCGTCCAGTTCGACGACGTAGAGCGGCTTGGGACTGGAGAGGCCCAGTCCTTTCCGCTGGCCGATGGTGAAGAACTCGATGCCGTCGTGGTGGCCGAGCACGCGCCCGTGCAAATCGACGATCTCGCCCTGATGCTTCTCGACTAGGCGGGCCTTTTGCAGGAAGCCGCCGTAGTCGCGGTCGGGCACGAAGCAGATTTCCATGCTCTCCTCTTTATCAGCAGTCTTGAGATGATGCTCGTGCGCGACGTGGCGCGTGTCGCTCTTGGTGAAGTCGCCGAGCGGGAAGAGCGAGCGGGCCAGTTGCTCCTGCCGCAGCGAAAACAGGAAATAACTCTGGTCCTTGCGCACGTCGCGCCCGCGCTTGAGCAACACGCGGCCATCGTCGCGCCGCTCGGCGCGCGCGTAGTGGCCGGTGGCGACGAACTCCGCGCCGAGCTTGCGCGCCCGGCTGATGAGCGTGCCGAACTTGAGCTTCTCGTTGCACATCACGCACGGATTGGGCGTGCGCCCGGCCTTGTATTCCTCGGCGAAGTAACCGATCACCTGCTGCTGAAATTCCTCCGCCTCATCGACGAGGTAGTAGGGAATGTCGAGCCGATGGCAGACCGCGCGCGCATCGGCCACCGCCTGCGGCCCGCAGCACTTGTCCTCCGCGCGCGACACACAATCCTGCGGCCAGAGCTTGAGCGTGATGCCGACGACCTCGTAGCCCTGCTCCAGCAGCAGCGCCGCCGCCGTGGACGAATCCACGCCGCCGCTCATGCCGATCACCACTCGCGTTTTCTTCTTTTCATTCACTGGGCGCAAAACCTACGTGCGCCGCAGGGGCGTGTAAAGCGTCACCGGATGCGAGCATTGGAGCGTGGGGCACCGCGAAGTTCTTCCGCGGAAGGGCAGCGGCACGCCGGATTCATCCGGCAGGGCACGGG
>ORMF010002667.1_pt1 | contig 21560 bp, 22 predicted proteins | sample 1779871 | NCBI WGS metagenome assembly ORMF01 (sample SAMEA104232316, study PRJEB22302) | groundwater metagenome | biome: forest; feature: aquifer; material: groundwater | place: USA | collected 2011-08-07 | depth 5.4 m | reverse complement strand
GCGGGCAAGGCGCCCCCCGCCGCAGCACCGATGGGGCGCTGGCGGCGGCGATTGCGGCCTGGGAGCGGCGTCTGGCACCCTTGAGCGATCGGGGGCCGGACGTTGTGCCGCCTTCGCATCTGTTCGACGGCATCCTGTCGCGGATCTCGGCGCAGGGCGTGCACTCGGGTCAAACCGCCGCAGTGCTGCCGCTGCGCCGCAATTCCGCGCGCCGGCGGGCGCTTGCCGTCGGCGTCAGCGCGCTGGCGGCCTGCCTGGCGTTGGCGGTCGGCTGGGTCAACTACATGCACCCCGGCGGGCCGCTGCAAACCAAGATGGATTGCAGCAGGCTCTACAAGGATTTCTGGGAGAAGCGCGATCCCCAGAAATTTGCCAAGATCTCGGCCGAGCAGCTGGCGGGCGTGAGCCGCATGGCGCTGCGCGCCTACGATGCGTGCGAAGCCGGCGACGAGCAGGACGCCAAGGCCCTGTTCGAGCGGCTGCAACGGATGAAGTATTAGTCCGTCAGCTGCATGAGGCGCTCCCCGCGCGCACGGCGCCGATGCGGGCCAACGTTAATAATTTCGATAAACTTCGTGCCCGTGCGTAAATGTCCCGTAATGGGTAGGGGCTACTGTTGGCCGCTGGGGGTCCTTGGAGGGGCAAGTGCATGGGGAGCGTTCCGCATCCTGGCGAGCGTCGCCAGTTCGGCCGTCGCCATACCTGCTTGCATGCCAACATCGTGGCCCGCGGCAGGGCCACCGAGCCCTGCGTCGTGCGCAATCTCTCGGTTGATGGGGCGCTGCTGGAGGTCGGGCGGCCGTTGTTGCTGCCCGGCCGCTTCCGACTGCACATCGAGGTCAACGGTCTCGACATCGAGTGCGAGATCGCCCATCGCGGCGAACACACCGTCGGCGTCCGCTTCGTTGGCAGCGCGCCCCTGATCCCTCTCGACGTGCTCGCGGCCGCGTCTTCCGCCAATTGAGGACGGGTCGTCCCGCGAGGCCCAGCTCGCAGCCGGCTAGGCGCGGGCGGAATTTGCGCTACCATCCACGGTTGCCCGGGCCTTTGCGGCTACGCATGAGGCCGCTGGGGCGGGTATCGCATGGGAGGACGGACATGAGGCTTGGAATCTTGCTGCGGTATGCGGGCCAGGCCGGCGGCCCGCGCATGGACCACGTGCTCGAGGCCGAGCGGCTCGGCTACACGTCGGTGTGGACGGGCGAGTCCTACGGCACCGATGCCGTGAGCCCGATCGCCTGGGTGCTGGCGCGCACGACCAGGATCAAGGCCGGCACCGGCATCATGCAGATGTCGGCCCGCACGCCCACCTGCGCCGCCATGACGGCCGCGACGCTGCAGGCCATGTCGAACAACCGCTTCCTGCTCGGCATCGGTCCGTCGGGACCGCAGGTGATCGAGGGCTGGCATGGCCTGCCCTACGGCAAGCCGCTGGCGCGCACCAAGGAGTATGTCGCCATCGTGCGCAAGGTGTTTTCCCGCGCGGCGCCTCTGACGCATCAGGGCGAGCACTACCAGATCCCCTATGCGGGCCCGGGAGCGAGCGGCCTGGGCAAACCCTTGAAGTCCATCATGCACCCCGGCCCCGGCCTCAAGATCTACACGGCGGCGTTCTCGCCCGCCGGCCTGCGCACCGCCGGCGAGGTCGCCGACGGCGTGCAGCCGATCTTCATGAGCCCGGAGCGCACGAGCCTCGTCACCGAGCCGGTGCTCGAGGGCATGGCTGCCGCCGGGAGGCCCAAGTCGCTCGCCGACTTCGACGTGGCGCCGTTCGTGCGGGTGGCGATGGGCAGCGACCTGCAGGCCTGCCGCGACAGCCTCAAGCCTGAGCTGGCGCTCTACCTCGGCGGCATGGGCGCGCGAGCCAAGAACTTCTACAACGACCAGCTCAAGCGCATGGGCCACGAGGCCGCGGCCGTCAAGATCCAGGACGCCTATCTGGCCGGTCGGCGCGAGGAGGCGATCGCGGCGGTGCCGGACGCTTTCATCGACGAGACGGCCCTCGTCGGCCCGCCCGAGCGCATCAAGGAGCGGCTGCAGGCCTGGAAGGCTGGTGCCAAGGGGGGCGGCATCGGCACCATGCTGCTCGGCGGCGCCAGCATCGAGGCCCTGCGCGTCGCCGCCGAGGCAGTCTTCTGAACGGATATGGATTGATAGCGATTGCCGGCGCACACCGAGCGGGGCACACTCGTGCCGTCAAAAGAACAAGCGGGAAGCCATCAGGAGGAAACAGCATGCGATTTGGTTGCACGTTGATCCGCGCGTCGACGGCCTTGGCCTTGGCGCTCGCCGCCGGGGCGGCATCGGCCGAGACGCCGAAGCGGGGCGGCATTTTGAATTTCGCGGTGGTGGCCGAGCCGCCCAACTACGACTGCCACGCGTCGCAGACGTTCGCGCTGCTGCACCCTGTCAGCCCGATGTACTCCTATCTCGTGAAGTACGACAGCAGTCAGGGCGGCAAGATCGTCGGCGACCTCGCCGAGAGCTGGACCATCTCCGACGATGGGCTCGTCTACACGTTCAAGCTGCACGACGGCGTCAAGTTCCACGACGGATCGCCGCTGACCTCGGCGGACATCAAGGCGACGTTCATGCGCATCGCCGACCCGCCGCCGGGCGTGGTCTCGCTGCGCAAGTCGACCATGCAGGACCTCGCCAGCATCGATACGCCTGATGCGACGACGGTCGTATTCACGCTCAAGGGCGTGAATGCCTCGATGCTCGACAACTTCGCGTCGCCATTCCACTGCGTTTTCAGCGCCGCCAAGCTGAAGGAAGATCCGAAGTTCCCGGAGAAGAACATTCTGGGCTCCGGCGCGTTCCAGTTCGTCGAGTATGTGCGCGGATCTTATCTGACGACCAAGCGCTTCGAGGGCTATTTTCGCAAAGGGCTGCCGTATCTCGACGGCTACAAGGCCTACTTCGTCAAGTCGAGCGCGGTGGTGTCGGGCATGCTCGGCGGCCAGTTCGACGTCGAGTTCCGCGGCCGAACCCCGAGCGAGCGCGACCAGTTCTTCAGGTCGCCCGACAAGGACAAATGGGTTCTGCACGAGGGCCCGTGGGCAACCGTGAACATCGTCATCTTCAACACCACCCAGAAGCCCTTCGACGACCCCCGCGTGCGCCGGGCGCTTTCGCTGGCCATCGATCGCTGGAGCGGCAACGAGTCCCTGTCCAAGATCACGTTCGTCAAGGCGACAGGTGGCTTCCTGCGGCCGGGCTACGAGTACGCGCTGCCGGAGGCGGAGATCGAGAAATTTCCTGGCTACGGCCGGGACATCGAGAAGTCGCGGGCCGAGGCGCGACAGCTTCTCAAGGAAGCGGGTGTCGAGAACCTCAAGCTCAAGCTGCACAACCGCACGGTGGCCGAGCCCTACACGCCCGTCGGCGTATTCCTGATCGATCAGTGGAAGCGGATCGGGGTCACCGTCGAGCACTCCCAGGTCGAGACCAGCCCCTACTTCGGCAATCTTGTCGAGGGCAAGTTCGACGTCGCGTTCTATCCCGTCACGGTGCCCGCCGACGAGGTCACGGCGCAGCACCAATCCTACCTCACCAATGCGAAGTCGCCGATCAGCTACTCGCGTCACACCGACAAGAAGATCGACGACCTCTGGGAGCAGCAGAGCCACGCGCTCGATCCTGCAAAGCGCAAAGCGATCGTGCACGAGTTCGAGCGCCACCTTCTCACCCAGAACTATGTGCTCTCGGTCAACTGGTGGCAGCGCATCATCGTGCACCACAAGAAGCTCAAGGGCTGGTACTTTTCGCCGAGCCACTTCCAGGGGCAGGACCTGATCGGGGTGTGGCTGGATCAGTAATGGCAGATTGCCCCGGGGTCAGACCCTCGCCGCTACGGCCGTCATCTCACACCTGACGGACCGCGAGGGGTCCGACCCGGCGCGGCCGCACTCAGCCCTTGAGCTTCGGATCCAGCCAGTCGCGCAGTGAATCGCCGAACAGGTTGAAGGCGAACACGGCCAGCGTAATGGCGAGGCCGGGGAACAGGATCATCCAGGGCGCAGTCTGATAAAAGTCGGCGCTCGTCCCCGACAGCATCAGCCCCCAGGCCGGGGTCGGCTCGGTTACGCCCAATCCCAGATACGAGAGGCTCGCCTCCAGCAGGATCGCCTGCGCCATCGATGCCGACACCATGATCAGGTAGGGCGCCACGATATTGGGGACGATGTGGCGCAGGATGATGCGCTTGTGCGAGAAGCCTGCCGCCCGCGCGGCATCGATGAAGGGCATGGCCACGATCGACAGCGTCGAGGCGCGCGCGATGCGGGCCATGCGCGGCAGGATCGGCAAGGTGATGGCGGCGATCAGGTTGACGTCGACATTGAGCACCGTCCACTTGCCCAGCACCGCCACCACCACCATGGCGAGCACGATCAGCGGGAACGACAGCATGATGTCGACCACGCCCTGGATGACGTTGTCGATGCGGCCGCCGAAGTAGCCCGAGGCGGCGCCCAGAAGTGCCCCCAGCGTGCAGCCCACCACCGAGGAGAGGACGCCCACCGCGAGAGCGGTGCGCGCGCCGTAGACGATGCGCGAAAACACGTCGCGGCCATACTGGTCGGTGCCGAACCAGTGCTCGGGGCCCGGCCGCGCCAGCATGGCGCCGAAATCGATGGCTTCCGGATCGAACGGCGATATCCAGAGCGCGCCGAAGGCGCACGCCACGTAGATGACGATGATGATGAGCCCGAACAGGCCCAGCGGCTGGCTCTTGATGAACTGCCAAACGAGGCTCGGCCGCATGGGCAGCGCATCGACGTGAGCCGAGGGTGTCGCGGCGATGGTGGCCATGAGGGCGCCTCTAGCTCAAGCGGATGCGCGGATCGAGCCAGCCGTAGAGCAGGTCGACGAGCAGATTGACGAAGATGAAGATGGTGGCGATCATCAGCACCAGGCCCTGGATCAGGTTGAAGTCGCCGTGCGAGGTCGCATCGACGAACAGCTTGCCGATGCCGTTGATGTTGAACACCTGCTCGGTGACGACCAGGCCGCCGATCAGAAACGCGAACTCGAGCCCGATGACGGTGACCACGGGCAGCATGGCGTTGCGCAGCGCGTGCCGGCGCATGATGAGGCGCGTCCACACGCCCTTGGCCCGGGCGGTGCGGATGTAGTCCTCGCGCATCACCTCGAGCAGGGAGGAGCGCATCATGCGGGTGGCAACCGCGGCATAGCGATAGCCAACCGATGCGGCCGGCCAGATGGTCACCGCCAGGTTGCCGATCGGATCCTCCCAGAACGGGACGTAGCCGATCTTGGGCAGCCAGTTGAACAGCGACAGCAACGCGAGGATGATCAGCATCCCGAGCCAGAACGACGGGATCGCCAGTCCGGAAACGGCCACCACCCTGACGGTATGGTCGATCCAGGTGTCGCGGTAGAGCGCCGAGATGGTGCCGAGCGGGACAGCGATGAGCACGGCGATGATGCCCGACATGAGCGCGATCTGGAAGGAGATCGGAAACCTGAGGACCATCTCCTTGGTGACCGCCTCGCCGGTCCACAGCGACTTGCCGAGGTCGAGCTGCGCGAGGCCCACCATGTAGTCGGCAAACTGCGCATAGAGCGGCTTGTCGAGCCCCAGGCGCTTGCGCTCGGCCTGGATCGTCTCCTCGGAGATGGGGGCGCCGTCTGCCCTCAGCTTGACCACCACCACGTCGCCGGGCATGACGCGGATCAGGAAGAATACGGCGATGGCGACCCCGAGCAGGGTCGGGATCACGAGCAGGAGGCGGCGGACGACATACCAGAGCATGGCGTCATCCGCGAACGCTGTCGTGCGAAGTTGCGAGGTGACCGTCGAGGCGGGCCGGCTCGATCAGAAGCGGCGAGGATTGGGCAGGGACGGCCGCCGTCGCCCGGTGAGGCAACGCCCCGTCGGCGAGGCGCAAGACGACCACATTGGTCAACGTGTTGCTCCCTGGCGCTGGTGCTGGCTTCTTGTCGCTGTCGCGCGCGGCACGCCGCAGCATTCAGCACGCCAAATCTCTTGCTAGCCCACAAAGGCGCCCCTGGGCAAGAAAATGCGCCGGGAGAGTCTATTTTGACGGAGACTTCCACGCCCTTCTTGCCTGCCCTGCCGTCCCCCAACACCCGGCGCAAAAAGCGGCGGTCGAGCGAGCACGCGTTCGGCGGCTGATGCAAAGCTGCCTGCCTGCTCGAGGTGTTCCGACGGGGCCGCCCTCGGGCTATAGTGGCGGCAACGGGGGTCACGCCCGCAAGCCGAGGAGGAACCGCATCATGTCCGAAACGCTGACGCGCGCGCTGGGCGCCTTCGTGTCGAAGCTGCGCCTGCAAGCCATCCCGGCCGAGGCGCTGGGCGTGGTGCATACGGGGTTTGCCGATTGCGTCGGCACCATGATCGCGGGCAGCGTCGAGGAGGCGCCCAACATCCTCCACAAGACGCTGGCTCCGCCTGCGGGCGATGCCAGCCTCTACCTGACGGGCCCGCGCGTGCCCGCGCCCGAGGCGGCGTGGATCAACGGCGTGGCGGCGCATGCGCTCGACTACGACGACGTGGCGCTGCGCGGGCATCCCAGCGCCGTGCTGGTGCCGGCGATCCTGGCCGAGGGCGAGGCGCTGCGCGCCAGCGGGGCGCAGATGGCTGCGGCCTACGTGGCGGGCTACGAGGTGTGGGCCGACCTGGAGCGCCGCGACCCGCATCAGCACCACGAGAAGGGCTGGCACCCGACCGGCATCTTCGGCGCCATCGGCGCGGCCGCGGCGTGTGCATCCCTGCGCGGGCTCGATCCTGACAAGGCCACGCACGCGATTGCGCTCGGCGCGTCGCAGAGCGCGGGCCTGATGGCCAACTTCGGCACCATGACCAAGCCGTTCCACGCCGGGAAGTCGGCGCACGCCGGCGTGATGGCGGCGCGGCTGGCGGCCGCCGGCTTCACCGCGTCGCCCGATGCACTGGAGCACAGCCAAGGCTTCCTCGCCGCCGTCTCGCCCAAGGGCGAGGTCGACCGCACATCGCCGACAAAGGTCGGCAGCGAGTGGCGGATCCTGACCCAGGGGCTCAGCGTCAAGAAATATCCGCTGTGCTACTGCACGCACCGCGCGCTCGACGGCATGCTGGCCCTCTTGGCCAAGCAGCCGGTTGGTGCCGGCGACGTGAAGTCGGTGGTGGTCTCGACCAGCCGGCGCAACACCATGGTGCTGCGCAACAGCCGGCCGCAGACCGGGCTCGAGGCGAAGTTCAGCATGCAGTTCGCCATGGCGTCGGCGATCGTGGCGCGGCGGGCGGGGCTCGACGAGCTCACCGACGCGTTCGTGCAGCGCCCGGAGGTGCAGGCGCTGCTGGGGAAGGTGACGGTCGAGCCGGACGATCGCCCGGACCCGAAGCGGTCCGGCGCGGCGCCGTGGGACCTGGTGGTGATCGAGACCGCGGACGGGCGCCGGCTCGAGAGCGCACGCATCACCGACGAGCGCGGGTCGCCGCAGCTGCCGCTGTCGGCCCAGGAGCTGTGGGCCAAGTTCGAGCGCTGCCTCGCCATCGGCAATCCCAAGCTCGAGGCCCGGGCGGTGTTCGACGCGCTGATGGCGATCGAGCGCCAGCCCGATGTGTTCGCCTTCAGGGCCATGCGCGCGGCGGCCTGAGGCCACTGCCAGGAGAACTGGCGACGTGGAGGTTTCTCATGTGTCGCAACATCAAGACCCTGCATAACTTCAAGCCGCCCGCCACGGACGAGGAGATTCGCGCCTCTTCCCTGCAGTTCGTTCGCAAGCTGAGCGGCTTTGCGCGGCCCTCCAAGGCCAACCAACTCGCCTTCGACCGCGCCGTGGGCCAGGTGACGCAGGCGGCGCACGAGCTGCTCGACTCGCTCGTCAGCAACGCTCCGCCTCGCGATCGTGGCGTCGAGGCGGCCAAGGCTCGGGCGAGGACAGCGAACCGGTTCCGCGCTTCCGATGCGGAGCGTGCCACCTAATTGGCCTGGCGCCGCTTGCCCGGATCGGCGACGCTACTGCGCGCGCCGACGCTATGCTGCAGTGCGAAACGATGGCGGGTGTCGATTGACACTTGGGCAGCAGCCTCACGATGTCTGCAATAGATAGAAACAAACACGCCACATTAACGTCACGGCAATACGCTCAATTGCAGGCTCAGAAGGGGGACGCAACGCGCAGCATTTCGAGGAGGCTGGGATGCTCTCGAAGAGTCGTTGCCCCCACACCGGGGTCGTGAATTTCTTCACCAAGGCGGATCCGCTGCTGGCGGTGGGCTCGGTCGCCGAGACGGGTGCCGGGGCCCGTTATGTCTGGCGCTGCTACATCGGCGAGGAGGCCAGCGGGCTGGCACCCGACATGTCGCTCGCGGAAGCCTATCTGCGCCGGGCCATCGCCGGCGGCAGCGCCGACCATCACGGCTCGCGGCACTAGCCAAAATCTTAGCCGCGCGAGCCCGGCAGCAGCAGCTCGTGCACGCTGAAGTCCCGGGCGGGGTCCGTCCACACCTGCGCGGGCCGCCAGCCGGCACCAGATGCCAGTGCGCGGAACCGATCCACCGAGTACTTGTAGGAATTCTCGGTGTGGATCGTCTCGCCGGCGGCGAACTGGAACGGCCGGCCGAGCACGCGCACGCTCTGGCGCACGCGGCTGACGAGATGCATCTCGATGCGCTCGAGGCCCGGGTCGTAACAGGCGAGGTGCTCGAAGCGCGCGATGTCGAAGTCGCCGTCGAGCTCGCGATTGATGCGTTCCAGCAGATTGAGGTTGAAGGCCGCCGTGACGCCCTTGGCGTCGTCGTAGGCGGCCTCGAGGCGCTTGGCGTCCTTGTCGAGGTCGACGCCGATGATCAGCCGCGAGGCCGGACCGAGCAGGCGGGCAAAGTTGCCGAGCAGGCGGACCGCGTCTGCAGGGTCGAAGTTGCCGATGGTGGAGCCCGGAAAGAAGCCGAGCCTGTGGCCGGCCCGCGCACGCGCCGGCAGCCGCAGCGGGGCGCAGAAACTGGCGTGCACGGGCAGGATCTCGAGGCCGGGGAAGCGCCATCTGAGCCGCGGCCTCGCCCCCTCCAGCGCGGAGTGCGACACATCGATCGGCACGTAGGCGCGGGGGCTGTCGAGCGCGGCGAGCAGCAGCTCGGTCTTGCGGCTCGAGCCCGAGCCGAACTCGATCAGCACGGCCTGGCGGCCCGACGGCTCGGCCATGGCGCGCGCATGCTCGCGCAGGATGCCCATCTCGGTGCGCGTGGGGTAATACTCCTCGAGGCGGGTGATCTCCTCGAACAGCTCGCTGCCGCGCTCGTCGTAGAAGTATTGGCACGGCAACCGCTTGCGCGGGGCGGAGAGGCCGTTCCAGACGGCCTCGGCGAAATCGTCGGCCGCAGTCGGTGCGGGACGCTCCAGTCGGATCGTTTGGGCGCGGGGGGTCATAGATCGTCAGCCAGGCGGATGCCGGTGAACTGCCAGCGTTGATGGGGATAGAAGAAATTGCGGTAGGTGGCGCGCGAGTGCCCCTCGGGCGTCGCGCAGGAGGCGCCGCGCAGCACGTATTGGCCGCACATGAACTTGCCGTTGTACTCGCCCAGTGCGCCGGGGCCGGCGCGATAGCCCGGGTAGGCCGAGTAGGCGCTCTGCGTCCACTCCCAGACGTCGCCGAACATCTGCGCGGGCTTGTCGGCGGGGCCGACCGCGGCGGACGCGGGCAGCGGACGCAGCGCGCCGGAGCCCAGCATGTTGCCGCGCAACGGCAGGCCGGCCGCGGCGACCTCCCATTCGAACTCGGTCGGCAGCCGCTTGCCGGCCCAGCGCGCGAAGGCGTCGGCCTCGAAGTAGCTGATGTGGGCGACGGGGGCGGCGGGGTCGACGGGCACGAGGCCCTCGAGCGTCATCTGCCGCCAGGCGCCCTGCTCGCCTTCCCAGTATCCGGGCGCGGTCCAGCCCCTGGCGTTGACCGTGGCCCAGCCGTCGGACAGCCAGTGCGCCGGGGTGGCGTAGCCGCCGTCGTCGATGAACTCGAGCCACTCGCCGTTGGTGACGAGCCGGCTCGACAGGCGGTAGTCGCGCAGCAGCGCCTCGTGGCGGGGACGCTCGTTGTCGTAGAAGAATGTCTCGCCCGTGTGCCCGACGCGGTGGATGCCGCCGGGGAAATCGAGCCAGCGCATCGCCGGCACCGCCTTGGCCGCCGCTCTCCGGCGCGCCGGGCGGTAGGCGGGCCGCAGCGGCTCGGCGGCGAACAGGGCGAGAATGTCGGTGAGGATCAGCTCCTGGTGCTGCTGCTCGTGGTTGATGCCGAGCTCGATCAACTCGGCCACGGTCGCGTCGCGCTCGGGCATGCCGGCCGCGAACATGGCCTCGAGCCCGGCATCGACATGGGCGCGATAGCCCAGCACCTCCTCCAGGCTCGGGCGGGTGAGGAGGCCGCGCTTGGGGCGAGGCTGCCGCGGGCCGGCGGCCTCGTAGTAGGAATTGAAGCAGTAGGCGAAGCGCTCATCGAGCGTGCGGTAGCCGGCCAGATGCGGCTTCAACACGAACGTCTCGAAGAACCACGTAGTGTGGGCCAGGTGCCACTTGGTCGGGCTGGCATCGTCCATGGGCTGGACGACCTGATCCTCGGCGCTCAAGGGCTCGGCGAGCGCGAGGGAGAGCCGCCGGGTCTCCGCCGCGCGCCGCTTTAGCGGCGAGACACTGGCGCTGTCGCTCTGGGTCTCGGTTGCTGCTGTCACGCTGAACTTGCCCCCTGTCTTGACGCTTACGAGAGACTCGATTGCTCGAACTCGGCAGGGCGTCCTCGGTTCCAACCAGAGATGAGTGAAGCGGATCGGCCGTTACAATAGTGGGTGTTGGGCGGGCGGAGTCATGACGATTGAGGATGGTATTGATACGCTGGCGGCATGGCGGCGTCGATCACAAATGCGTGGCGAGCGCCCCCTGCTGACACGCCGTTGTCATGAGCTTGTCTCGTTCGGTTGTCGCCCGCTCCGGCAACAGGACGATGGCGATCCGCGCCAGCATGCGCGTCCCTCAATGAACTTCAAATCACCTTATGTTGTGCAGCACTGCGCCGGCAATGCGGCGGTGGACTGCGGGCCGCTTTTTCAGTAGCAACGAGCAGCCAGGATCTGGCGACGCTTCTCTCCTCGCGCTCTCCTTCACCCAAGGAAATGATGCCGTGTCCCACCTCTTCTCTCCGCTTGCGCTCGGGCCCATCGAGCTGCCCAACCGCGTTGTCGTGGCGCCCATGTGCCAGTACTCGGCCTGCGACGGCAGCGCCAGCGACTGGCATCTGCAGCACCTGATGCAGTACGCCATCGCGCGCGCCGGGATGGTGGTGGTGGAGGCGACGGCGGTGGAGCGCGCGGGCCGCATCTCGCACGGCTGCCTCGGGCTCTATTCGGACGCCAACGAGGCGGCGCTGGCGCGCGTGCTCGACGCGGCGCGGCGGGTGGCGGCGCCGGGCACGCGCTTTGCCATCCAGCTCGCGCATGCGGGGCGCAAGGCCTCCTGCCAGCGGCCGTGGGAGGGCGGGCGGCCACTCTCGCGCGAGGAGGACCCGTGGCCGGTGGTGGCACCCTCCGCCATCCCCTTCGCCGACAACGGACCGGTGCCGGAGGCGCTCGACGCCAAGGGGCTGGCGCGGGTGGTGGCGGCCTTCGCCCAAGCGGCAGAGCGGGCGGTGCGGCTCGGCTTCGATGCGATCGAGCTGCATGGCGCGCACGGCTATCTGCTGCACGAGTTCTTCTCCCCGCTCTCGAACCGGCGCAGCGATGCGAATGGCGGCAGCCGCGAGAACCGCATGCGTTTCCCCCTCGAGGTGGCGCGCGCGGTGCGCGCCGTGGTTCCGCAACGGTTGGCGCTGGGCGCGCGCATCACCGGCACCGACTGGGCCGACGGCGGGCTTACCGTCGACGATGCGGTGGCGTTCGCGGTGGCGCTCAAGGGGACCGGCCTGCACTACGTGTGCGTGTCGGGCGGCGGCGCGGTGCCGCACGTGAAGATCCCGCTGGGCCCCGGCTACCAGGTGCCGTTTGCCGCCAAGGTGAAGGCCGGCAGCGGGCTCGTCACCCGCGCCGTCGGGCTGATCGTGACGCCGGAGCAGGCGGAGGCCGTCATCGCCTCGGGCCAGGCCGACTGCGTGGCGCTGGCGCGCGCCTTCCTCGACGACCCGCGCTGGGTGTGGCATGCGGCCGAGCGCCTGGGCGCGTCGGTCTCTTATCCGCCGCAGTACGCGCGCCTGGCGCCCGCCATGTGGCCCGGCGCGGCGCTGGTGCGGCCTGCACGGGCGTAGGGCGCATTAGCCCCGGACTTGATCCGGGGCGTAATGCGCCCTACGCCGCCCCATTGTGAGGCGGGGCAAAGCGTGGTCCCATGGCGGGGGGCCGTGCGAGCCGGGGGCGTGACAGCGGAGCGTGGCCATGGGTTGGTCGATCAGATTGTTCGACGTCGGCGGCACGGCCGTGCGCGTCCACCTGACGTTCTTTCTGCTGCTCGCCTGGATCGCCGCCATCCACTGGTCGCGGGGCGGGCCGGCGGCGGCGGTCGACGGCGTGGTCTTCATCGTGGCGCTGTTCGTGTGCGTGGTGCTGCACGAGTTCGGCCACATCGTTGCCGCGCGCCGCTACGGCATCCGCACGTCCGACGTGACGCTGCTGCCGATCGGCGGCGTGGCGTCGCTGGAGCGGATGCCGGAGAAGCCTGGCCAGGAGATCGTGGTGGCGCTGGCCGGGCCGGCCGTCAATATCGTGATCGCGCTGGTGCTGATCCTGCTGCTGGGCGCGCAGTTCGACTTCTCGCAGATGGCCCAGCTGGAGCAGGCGCAGACCACCATGATCGGCAGGATCGCGGCAGCCAACGTCGTGCTCTGCGTCTTCAATCTGATCCCGGCCTTTCCCATGGACGGCGGCCGCGTGCTGCGCGCGGTGTTGGCGCTGCGGCTCGGCTATACGCGCGCCACCCGCGTTGCCGCCTCGATCGGGCAGGGGCTCGCCATCGTGTTCGGGTTCCTGGGCCTGCTCGGCAATCCGCTGCTGGTGCTCGTCGCCGTGTTCATCTTCCTCGCCGCCAGCGGCGAGGCCGGCTACGTGCAGGCGCGCGACTATACGCGCGGGTATCTGGCCTCGCACGCCATGATCACGGCCTACCAGGCGCTGAACCCGGGCTCGACCGCCGACGACGCGGCGGCCCTGCTGTTGCGCACGACGCAGCAGGAGTTTCCCGTCGTCGATGGGGCGGGAGTTATGCGCGGCGTGGTCACGCGCGAAGCCCTGATCGCGGCCCTGCAAGAGAAGGGCGGAGCCGCGCCGGTGCTCGACTTCATGCAGCGGGACGTGCCGACCGTGCCCGAGAACGCGTGTCTCGACAACGTGTTCGAGCAGCTGCGGCGTGCCGGCCAGCGCGTCGTCGGCGTCGTCGACCGCCAGCAGCGCCTGCTCGGGTACATCACGGCGGAGAACCTGGCTGAGCTGGTGATGATCCAGTCCTCGCGCTCGGCCCGGGCGGAGAGCGCCGCGGCTGCGTGATGGCGGCTGTCGGCTAGCCAGCGGGCAGCGAGCGGGCTATGCCAGGGCCATGACCAGGCCGATCCCGGACTACCTCACGACCCGCGAGGTGGCCGATCTCATCCGCCTCAAGGAGCGCAAGGTCTACGACCTCGTCGCCACCGGCGCGATCCCCTGCGTGCGCGTCACCGGCAAGCTGCTCTTTCCCCGCGTCCTGGTGGAGGCCTGGCTGGCGCGCCACGCCGAGTACGGGGGCGGGGTGGAGGCTCTGCAGCCGCGCCCCAACATCTGCGCCGGCAGCCACGATCCGCTGCTCGACTGGGCGCTTCGGGAAGCCGGCACGGAGCTGGCGGTGAGCTTCGGCGGCAGCCTATCGGGGCTGGAGCGCATGGCGAAGGGCCAGGCGCAGATGGCGGGGCTGCATCTGCCGGAGGAGGGGGCGGGCGCCTTCAACGTCGAGCACGTCAAGCGCGCGCTGCCCGGCCAGCCGGTGGTGCTGATCGAGTGGGCGCGGCGGCAGCAGGGGCTGATCGTCGCCCCCGGCAACCCGCTGAAGCTCAAGGGCGCCGCGGACCTCGAGGGACGCCGCGTCATCGGCCGCCAGCGCGAGGCGGGCGCGTTCGTGCTGCTCGCCAAGCTGCTGGGCGAGGCCGGCCTGGAGCCGGGCGATCTCAAGCTCGCCGAGGCACCGGCATTGACCGAGGCCGACGTAGCAACCGTCGTGGCGGAGGGGCGGGCGGATGCGGGGCTCGGCATTGCCACGGTGGCGCACCAGGCCCGCCTCGGGTTCGTGCCGCTGGTGGAGGAGCGCTACGACCTCGCCGTGTGGCGCGCCGCCTATTTTGAGGCGCCGATGCAGAAGCTGCTCAGCTTCGCGCGCACGGCCCGCTTCGCCGAGCGCGCCAAGGCGCTCACGGGCTACGATGTCGCGGGGCTAGGGGCGGTGCGGTACAATGCGCCGTGATATGCGCGCGTCGGTCGGGGCGATTCACCAACACCCGGCCAATCCCCGCCGGTGGCGGGGCGGGTTATGATGCGGTCGCTCCGTCCACCGAGGGTCGCTCCATGGAGGCGTCCGCGAAGTGAGGGCGGGGTGCAGCGCCGAGCAGGGGGTTACGCAACCCTCGAGCGACGGGGCTCCACGTCACCGCCGGAGTGAGATTCTCCGGTCCCCTGCGAGGTAAATGGTGACGCCAAGCCACAAATCCTGCGCGGGGGCGGTGGTAGCCGCCCTCAATAACAAAACGGTTGCGGCGACCACTGCCCCCGCACCCCTCGACCGCATCAACCTCGAGCGCTGACGCGCGGCGGGCGATACAAGTCGTGCCGTATCACGTCGGCTCGGCAGTCTGCTCGGCGATCCAGTTGATGAAGGCGTCGGAGCCGCCGTCGACGGGCAACACGAGCAGCGCCGGATTGGAATAGGGGTGCAGCTTGCGCACTTCGGCCACTACCTGGTCCGCCAGCTCGGCGCGCGTCTTGATCAACATCGCCGCTTCCGAGCCGCGCTCGCGCTTGCCTTCCCAGATGTAGATCGAGGTCATGCCGGGAAAGATGTTGACGCAGGCGGCGAGCCCGCGGTCCACCAGCTCGCCGCCGATGCGCTCGGCTTCGGCGGCCGAGGGATAGGTCGAATAGATGAGAACGGGCTTGTCGTTTGCGCGCAACTGAGCCAGCCTCCCGGTTGGCGGGCCGTGGGGTCAGACCCCTCGTCGCAACGACGCCGAATTTCGCAATCGTGCAGCCGAGGGGTCTGACCCCAGCAACAGTCTGACCCCATATGGCTAGAATAACCCAGACTTTCGAGAAAATCGCCTTTGTCGCCAGCGAGGTGCCGGAGGCGCGCGAGGCCCTCGCGCGCCTGGCCAAGCGCTACGGCAACGCCAAGGCCAAGGGCGCCGATGCCATCGTCGCGCTGGGCGGCGACGGGCTGATGCTGCAGACGCTGCACCGGCACTTGAACGATCGCGTGCCGATCTACGGCATGAACCGCGGCTCGACCGGCTTCCTCATGAACGACTACAGCGAGGACGACCTGCAGGGCCGGCTCGCCCGCGCCGAGGTCAACGTCGTCCATCCCCTCGCCATGGTCGCCATCGATGCGCAGGGCCGCGAGCACAAGGCGCTGGCGTTCAACGAGGTGTCGCTGTTCCGCCAGATCTACCAGGCAGCGAAGCTGCGCATCGCCATCGACGGCCGGGTGCGGCTGCCCGAGCTGATTTGCGACGGCGTGCTGGTGGCGACGCCGGCCGGCTCGACCGCCTACAACCTATCCGCCTACGGCCCGATCCTGCCCATCAACGCGCCGCTGCTGACGCTCACGCCCATCAGCCCGTTCCGGCCGCGGCGCTGGCGCGGCGCGCTGCTGCCGAATGCGGCCAAGATCCGCTTCGACGTGCTGGAGCCGGACAAGCGGCCAGTGAGCGCGGTGGCCGATCACGCCGAGACGCGCTCGGTGACGCGGGTGGATGTCGAGCAGGCCAGCGGCATCGGCCTGTTCATGATGTTCGATCCGGGGCACAGCCTGGACGAGCGCATATTGTCGGAGCAGTTCCGCTATTGACCCCTAGGAGAAGTGGCCAGTAACTGTGATGATGCAGTGCACGTTGCTGTTGAGCCACGGCCATGGATCAGCGACCTCAGCCAGTGCTTGTTTCGATTGCCGGTGACACCGAGAAGCCGGTCATTGGGCGGTTGATCCAGCTCTACAAGCACGATTTTTCCGAGTTCGCTAAGGTCGGTGAACCGTACGGGGAAATCGGTGACGATGGGCTCTTCAGATACGACCATCTCGATAGCTACTGGACAGATACCAGACGCAAGCCGGTTTTATTCCGAGCGCATACTCACATCGCTGGCTTTGCTCTTGTCAACGACTGGGGCGCTTCAGGCCTTGCCGTCGACTATGGCATGGCCGAGTTTTTCGTCCTCCGAAAGTATCGGCGCATCGGGATCGGCAAAAATGCGGCTCAGCAGTTGTTCCAGCAGTATCCTGGGATCTGGGAAATTGCCGTCGCCGCCTACAATCGACCAGCAATGACGTTCTGGCGTTCAGTCATTGCGTCGATTAGGAAATACCGAGTTGACGAGCTTACTGGTGATGGTCATCGCTGGTCCGGACCGATCTGGCGACTGACGCCGGGTCATGCCACCTTGTAATGGCAGGCTGTGCAGTGCGTACGGGCGCCAGGAATCTGAAGTCAGGCCGCCCAGCAAGGCCCTCGCCGCCACAACACTGTTGAAGCCGAGGGAACTAGGAATGTTTACCCTGCCCGACGGAGATCGTCTTGTATTGTCGCCACCGAGCCTCGAATTGCTAGCCGGGTACGAGGCGGCTCTTGTAGCGGGCTGGTCGCCGAACGCAACCCGTGATGTTTGTGCGGAGCAACTTGCCGCATTGCGCGAAAACCGAGGGCGCTTTCTCAACGACCTGAGGCACCAGGACTGGGTGATTACCGGACCGGACGGGCAGACTGTGACAACACTAGCGTCTCGCCTATTTTGGATATCAGACGGCGGATTTTGCGGCTCGATCAATCTTCGTTTTGCCGTCGGGACCGAGGAACTGCCCCCGCATGCTTCTGGTCATGTCGGCTATGCGGTAATTCCTTCAAAGCGCCGTCGCGGGTATGCGACGCGCGCGCTAACTCTGCTTCTACCGATGGCGCGGGACGAAGGACTATCTCGCATTCTCGTCACTTGCGATGAGGACAATACCGGCTCGCTCAAGGTAATTGCGGCCAACGGTGGCGTGCTTGCCGGCTCTGAGGCCCACCCGGCAATCGCGGGCAAGCGCAAGCTGGCCTTCTGGGTGAACACGAGTGGTAGTTGGTAAGGCGCTCGGCTGCGATGCAGCAGCGCAAATTTGGGGCGGTTGCATTGGTGCATGTGCTCGCGGCAGCTCTTGGCACATTGCCGACGACCTATTTGCCGCGTGCTCGCGCGCAACGTACCACCGTGCGACCGGCATCGCTGGAGGCCCCGGCCGAACTCCGCTAGGCTGAGCGACATGCGCGCCTGCGTTCGAGCCGCCGGCGCGCGGGGCGGTTCCTACGCAAGGCCGAGGCGAGCGATCGATGCAGGGGCTCTATCTGGAAGACTTCGAGGTCGGGCGGAAATTCGAGCATGCGATCCGCCGCACCGTGACGGAGATGGACAACACGCTGTTCTCCTGCCTCACCCACAATCCCCAGCCGCTGCACATCGACCATGAATTCGCCGCCAAGTCGGAATGGGGCAAGCCGCTGGTCAACAGCATGTTCACGCTGGGGCTGATGATCGGCATCTCGGTCAACGACACGACGCTGGGGACGACCATCGGCAACCTCGGCATGACGGAGGTGAGATTCCCCAAGCCGGTGTTTCACGGCGATACGCTCAACGTGACGACCGAGGTGGTGAGCCGGCGCGAGAGCGGCTCGCGGCCGGATGCCGGCATCGTCGAGCTGCTGCACAGGGCCTTCAATCAGCGCGGCGAGCTGGTGGCCGAATGCCGACGCCAGGCGATGATGCGCAAGCGGCCGCGAGAGGCTTGAGACCATGCGCTCGCTGCTGTTCATTCCCGCCGACGACGAGAGGAAGCTCGCCAAGGGCGTGGGCTCGGGCGCCGACGCGCTGATCCTCGATCTCGAGGACTCGGTGAGCCCGGCGCGAAAAGCCGCCGCCCGCCCGATTGGCGCGCAGTACATCGCCGCGACGCGGGCGCTGGAGAAGCGGCCGCGCCTCTACGTGCGCATCAATGCGCTGGATACGCCCTACTGGGAGGACGACCTCGCCGGCATCATGGGCGCGCGGCCCGACGGCATCCTGCTGCCCAAGGCGCGCTCGGGCGAGGACGTGCACAAGCTGTCGATCGCGCTCAACCACGCCGAGGAGCGCATCGGCGCGCCGCTGGGGGCCACGCGCATCATCGCGCTCGCCACCGAGGTGCCGATCGCGCTGCTCAACCTGGGCACCTTCGTCGGGGCGAGCGCGCGGCTGGAGGGGCTGACCTGGGGAGCGGAGGATCTGTCCGCGGCGCTCGGCGCCCAGACCAATCGCGAGCCGGACGGCAGCTGGACCTCGCCCTACACTTTGGCGCGCAACCTGTGCCTGTTCACGGCGGTGGCCGCCAACGCGCAGCCGATCGACACCGTGTTCGTCAACTTCCGCGACGGGGAGGGATTCCGGCGCGAGGCCGCCGCGGCGGCGCGCGACGGCTTCACGGCCAAGATGGCGATCCATCCGGCCCAAGTGCCGGTGATCAACGAGCTGTTCACGCCGAGCCCCGAAGAGGTCGCCGCGTCGCGGGAGATCGTGCAGGCGTTCGCCGACAACCCCGAGGCCGGCGTGATCGCCATCCGGGGCATGATGGTCGACCGCGCGCATCTCGTGCGGGCGGAGCGGATTCTGGCGCGGGCGCGGAACGCCACACCTCACAACCCATCCCAGTAGGCGGCCATGCGCTTGCGCTGGGCCTCGTCGGGGAGGCGCCCCATGCCGGCGGCGATGTTGTCGCGCATGTGCTCCGGCTTGGCGGTGCCCGGGATCACGCAGGTGACGGCGGGGTGGCCGAGGATGAATTTCAGGAAGACCTGGCTCCAGCTGGCGCAGTCGACCTCGGACGCCCATTCAGGCAGGGCCTTGCCGCGCACCTGCCGGAAGAGGGCGCCGCCGTCGAAGGGCTGGTTGACGATGACGGCGACGCCGCGCTCGGCGCACAGCGGCAACAGGCGCGTCTCGGCGGCGCGCACGTTGATCGAGTAGGCGAACTGCACGAAGTCGATGCGCTCGGCACGGATGATGGCCGCCAGCTCGTCGAGCGCCGGCACGGTGTAATGCGTGATGCCGATGTAGCGGAATTTCTTCTGCGCCTTCCAGGCGCGCAGGGTGGCGAGGTGCGTGCGCCAGGCGACCAGGTTGTGGATCTGCATCAGGTCGATCGCGGGCGCCTGCAGTTTGGCGAGCGAGGCGCCCATCTGCGCCATGCCGGCCGCCTGGCCCGAGGTCCAGACCTTGGTGGCGAGGAACGCCTTGTCGTGCATCTTCATCTCGGCGAGCAGGGTGCCGACCACGGCCTCGGCGCGGCCGTACATGGGCGAGGAATCGATCACCCGCCCTCCCGCCTCGAACAGGGCGCGCAGGACCTCCTTGCGCTGGTCGAGGGCCGGGAGATCGGAGCCGACATCGAAGGTCTGCCAGGTGCCGATGCCGACGACGGGCAGGGGCTCTTTCGTCTGGGGGATCGGGCGCGTCAGCATGGTCGGCCTCGGCTGGGCGTTGAGGCTGTGGGAACATGCGGCGCAGGCGGCGACCGCGGAGAATTTGAGAACGTCTCTGCGGGTTGGCGTCATGGGGTCAGACCGGGGGTCAGACCCTCGCGCTCCGACGGCGACCGAGCCGAGGGCGTGCGTGAGGGTCTGACCCCAACTCATCATTTCGGCCACAGGATCATCTGCGTGTTGCGGAACTGGGCGATCGGCTTGGCCGCGCCCTCCGGCGTGATGGTCGCGTCCCACACCTGGGTGGTGCGCCCCTGATGCAGGGGCCGAGCGACACAGACGACGATGCCCTCGCGCGCGCTGCCGAAGAAGTTGCTCTTGAGCTCGATGGTCGTGAAGCCGGTCGCGCCCTGGGGCAGGCTGCGCACGGTGCCATAGCCGCAGCAGGTGTCGGCGAGACTCACGATGGCGCCGGCATGGAGGAAGCCGTTCCAGGCGCCGAGCACTTTGCGCGCGGTCAGCTTGGCAATCACCTCCTGCGGCTCGACCTTGACGAAGGTGAGCCCCAGGTGCCCCGGCAGGTACTCGGCGCCGGCCGCATTCCATTCGACCAGGGTCTGCGGGACCTTGATGTCCATGGGCCTTGCCTCGTCCTTTTGCGGGCGCAACAGCCGGCATTGTGCTGCGTCCGGGTCGATTTTGATAGGGCCCCGGCGCGGCCGCGCGCTTGGGACGGGTCCCAAACGATGCCATTCGCCTTGCCGGCTCGCGACGCCGACAGCTAAGCTAGATGCCGCCGCAACCCGAGCGATAGAGAGCGATCGCATGCCCCTGCCCCTGTTGCCCACCACCGTCGTCGGCAGCTACCCGCAGCCCGACTGGCTGGTGAAGCGCGAGATGCTGTCCAAGACGGTGCCGCGCGTGCGCATGGACATCTGGCGCATCGCCGAGCCCTGGCTGGAGCAGGCGCAGGACGACGCCACCATCGTTGCCATCCGCGACATGGAGCGCGCCGGCATCGACATCATCACCGACGGCGAGATCCGGCGCGAGAGCTACTCCAACCGCTTCGCCACCGCGCTCGAGGGCATCGACACGGAGCGGCCCGGGCACGTGAAGGCGCGCTCGGGACACGAGACGCCGGTGCCGCGCGTGGTCGGCAGGATCAGGCGCACGCGGGCAGTGGAGGTGCGCGACATGGCCTTCCTACGCGCCAACACCGAGCGGGTGGCCAAGATCACGCTGCCGGGGCCCTTCACCATGAGCCAGCAGGCGGTGAACGAGTTCTACGGCGACGAGGAAGAGATGGTGATGGATTATGCCATCGCCGTGAACGCCGAGGCGCGCGATTTGGAGAAGGCCGGCGCCGACATTATCCAACTGGACGAGCCCTGGCTGCGCAACGACCCCGAGGCGGCCAAGCGCATGGCGGTGCCGGCCATCAATCGCGCGCTGGAGGGGCTGAAGGTGCCCACCATCGTGCACCTGTGCTTCGGCTACGCGGCGCTGGTGCCGGGCGAGACCAAGCCCGTCGGCTACTCGTTCCTGCCGCAGCTGGCCGACAGCGTGGCCCAGCAGATCTCGATCGAGGCGGCGCAGCCCAAGCTCGACCTCGGCGTGCTCAAGGAGCTGGCGGGCAAGAAGATCCTGTTGGGCGTGATCGACCTCAACGACCCGAAGTCGGAGACGCCGCAAGTGGTGGCCGAGCGCATCCGCGCCGGCTTGAAACACGTGCCCGCCGACAAGCTGATTCCGGCTCCCGACTGCGGCATGAAGTATCTGCCGCGCGAGCTGGCGTTCGCCAAGCTGAAGGCGTTGAGCGCGGGCGCGGCGATCGTGCGGAAAGAGTTGTGGGACGTTCCCTCTCCCCACTCTTCAGTGGGGAGAGGGTTAGGGTG
>ORMF011546331.1_pt1 | contig 21590 bp, 24 predicted proteins | sample 1779871 | NCBI WGS metagenome assembly ORMF01 (sample SAMEA104232316, study PRJEB22302) | groundwater metagenome | biome: forest; feature: aquifer; material: groundwater | place: USA | collected 2011-08-07 | depth 5.4 m | reverse complement strand
GCCAGCACATGTGCAGCAGAGCCGACAACGATGGGGGCGCGCTCTGCACCGAGGGCGGCGGCTTCCCCCGGCGTCAGCAGCAAGGGTTGTTCCGGCTCATCCGGTGCAGACTCGAAGCGCTGCGCGTAGATCATGCCGCGGGGGGCATCGCCGCCCACCACGAGCAGCCGGCCGCCTCGCGATGCTCCCAGCTGCTGTTCGGCCCCATGGGCCATCACCGCCAGGCTGGTGGCGGCGACCACAGGCAGGCCCGACGCAAGCGCCAGCCCCCGTGCCGCGGCGACGCCGACGCGCACCCCGGTGAAGCTGCCCGGACCGACGGTCACGGCAAGACGGTGGAGGTCGGAGAAGGCAAGCCCCGCCTCATCCATCACCTCCTCGATCATGGGCATCAGCCGCTCGGCGTGGCCGCCTTGGCGCACCTCGAAGGCATGGCGCATCTGCCAGTCCCCGTGTGCGCTCTGCCAGCGCACCGCCACGGACACCGCGCCGAGACAGGTATCGAAGGCGAGGACATTCATGCCGGTGGGCCCAAGAGAGGAGGCAACTGCGCAGCTACAGTATCTGCGCCATCTCCTCAAAAGCAAAGCGCGGGCCGCGCGGGCGAAGCTGCGCCGGGTCGCCGTATCCCACGTTGCACAGGAAGTTGGATTTCACGTCCGTGCCGGCGAAGAACTCCTTGTCGACGCCGGCATTGTCGAAGCCCGACATGCCGCCCACGTCGAGCCCGAGCGCGCGGGCCGCCAGCATGAAATAGCCGCCCTGCAACGAGCCGTTGCGCAGCGCCGCCGTCAGCGTCAGCTCCGGCTTGCCCTCGAACACGCTCAGCGGGTCCTGGCCCTTGGGCGGATGGGCGTAGAACTTCAGGTCGTAGCCGATGATGGCGGTCGCCGGTGCCGCCATGGTCTTGTCGACGTTGCTGGCGGTCAGGTGGGGCTTCAGGCGTTCCTTCGCCGCCTTCGACTTCACGAAGATGATGCGCGCCGGCAGACAGTTGTAGGAGGTGGGTCCCATCTTCGTGAGGTCGACCACCTCCCTCAGCAGGCCGTCGGGAACCTCGCGCGGCTGCCAGGCTCTGTGCGTGCGCGCGTCGAGAAAGAGCTGCTTCAGTACCGTGTCGCCCAGGCGCATGGCGTTTCCCCTCGTCCCCAATTCGATCGCACCATCAATAGCGAAAACCCCGCTCGTTGCCGAGCGGGGTCGTGAATGGCGGGCTCCCGCAAATCGTCACACGGGGCGCACTTCCTGCACATCCGGGCAGAAGTGCTTGAGCAGGTTCTCGATGCCGTGCCGCAGCGTCGCCGTCGAGCTCGGGCAGCCGGCGCAGGCGCCGCGCATGTGCAGGAACACCACGCCGTCCTTGAAGCCGTGGAAGGTGATGTCGCCGCCGTCGTTGGCGACCGCCGGCCGCACGCGCGTGTCGAGCAGCTCCTTGATGGTCTTGACGGTGTCCTCGTCCTTGGCGTCGTAGTCCTCGGGCACGGTCTCGCCCGCCTGCTCGCCGCTCGCGATGACGGGAGCGCCGGACATGTAGTGCTCCATGATGGCGCCGAGGATGGCGGGCTTGATGTGCTGCCACTCGTCGGCCTCGGCCTTGGTCACGGAGATGAAATCGGAGCCCAGGAACACGCCCGTCACGCCGTCGACGCCGAACAGGCGCTGCGCCAGAGGGGAAGTGGCCGCTTCCGATTTGTCGCGGTAATCGACGGTGCCATCGCCGAGCACGGTCTTGCCCGGGATGAACTTGAGGGTCGCGGGGTTGGGTGTCGGCTCGGTCTGGATGAACATGGGCGGCCTTTCGCGCTCAAGTCTCGCTCAGCTTGGAATCATTCTAGTAGATGGGGCCGCGGGGGTCAAAATACCAGATCGCCCACCTCGGGATTATGCCAGCGCCTTGATGTCCTCCACCGCCAGGTCGCCCGGGACGATGGTGATGGGGATCGGGAAATTGCCGGCGGTGGCGCCGACCGCCAGCGAGGACACCAGCGGGCCGGGGCCGGCGGCCTCCTTGGAGGCGCCGAGCACGAGGACCGCCACGTCCTCGTCCTCGTCGATCTGCTTGACGATCTCCTCGACCATCTTGCCCTCGCGGATCACCTCGTCGGTCGGCACGTTCTCGAAGCCCTCGTTGTTGAGCTTGCGCCGGAACAGGCGGAAGATCGCCCTGGCCTTGTTGGTCTGCTCCTCGAGCTGGACCTGGCGCACGCCCTCCCAGAACTGGTTGTCGGGCTCGATCACGTAAAGCAGCAGAACGCGCCCGCCCGCATGCATGACGCGGCCGGCCGCGTAGAACAGCGCGCCCTCCACCTCCGGCGATTCGTCGACGATCACCATGAGCTTGCGGCCGTGGCCAGGCTCGAATATGCGCCGTTTCTTTGCCATGCCTCATGCTGCCATGGGTTGCGTCCGCCAACAATAGACCCTGCGCACCCAGGCCGCTCCGCCAAAGGTTAATCAGGGCTCAGGAAGCCCACGATATCCTTGACGGTTTGCATGATCGGCGCGGCGATGGCCCTGGCTTTTCGCGCCCCGTCGGCGAGCACGCGGTCGATCTCGTCGGGGTCCGCCAGCAGCCGGTTCATCTCGGCGTTGACGGGGGCGAGGCGCGCCACGGTCAGGTCGGCCAGCGCCTTCTTGAAGGTGGAGAACTGGGCGCCGCCGAACTCGGCCAGCACCTCAGGCCTCGTCTTGTTGCCGAGCGCGGCATAGATGCCAACCAGGTTGTCGGCCTCCGGGCGCTTCGCGAGCTCCGCCTCGCTGTGGGGGAGCGGGTGCGGGTCGGTCTTGGCGCGCTGGATCTTCTTGGCGATGGTGTCGGCGTCGTCCGTCATGTTGATGCGCGACATCTCGGACGGCTCCGATTTCGACATCTTCTTGGTGCCGTCGCGCAGGCTCATGACGCGGGTCGCCGGTCCCATGATCACCGGCTCGGGCAAGGGAAAGAACGTGCCGTCCTCGAAGCCGGCGGCCCTGATCGCGTCGGCAAAGTCGTTGTTGAACTTCTGGGCGATGTCGCGGCACAGCTCCAGGTGCTGCTTCTGGTCGTCGCCGACGGGGACGTGCGTGGCACGATAGGCGAGAATGTCGGCCGCCATCAGCACCGGGTAGGCGTAGAGACCGACGGAGGCATTCTCGCGGTCCTTGCCGGCCTTCTCCTTGAATTGGGTCATGCGGTTGAGCCAGCCGAGGCGGGCAACGCAGTTGAACACCCAGGCGAGCTCGGCGTGCTCCGGCACCTGGCTCTGGTTGAACAGGATGCTCTTTTTGGGGTCGAGGCCCGCCGCCATGTAGGCGGCGGTGACCGAACGGATCGCGCCCTTTAGCTCCTTGGGGTCTTGCCACATGGTGATGGCGTGCATATCGACCACGCAGTAGATGCACTCGTGGGTCTGCTGCATCTCGACCCAGCGCACCATGGCGCCGAGATAGTTGCCGAGATGCAGCTGGCCGGTCGGCTGCATGCCGGAAAAGACGCGCGGGGCTGGCTTCTGCGGGAGCTGCATGGGGTGTCCTTGCTCGGTCGGCGCGGGTTATGGCTTGGTCGGCGGGGGCAGGCAAGGGCCAACACGCCCGGAGCGACGTGTGGTGGTCAGACCGCAGCCGGCGGTTGGCCACGCCGCGTGAGGCGCAGCTGGCGCAGGTCGAGGATGCCCAAGGCCAGCACAGCCACCGCATAGACAATGAGGCCCACGCCGACCAACGCCGCGAGCGCGCTCATCCGCTCCAGGAAACCGCTCTGAGCGGCGAACCAAGGCTGCACCGCGCCCGCAACGAGCCAGAGGGCAACGCCCATGACAATGCTGGCGATGCCGATCCGCGGCAGGGCGCGCTCGAGGCGTGCGTCGGCGACGAACTGGCCACGCTTGACTAGCGTCGCATAGAGCAAGCCGGCATTGAGCCAGCCCCCCAGCGTCGTCGCCACGGCGATCCCCAGATGCGGCATCAGGCCGAGCGAGCGGAAGAGAAAGAACAGGGCCACCGAGCCCAGCGTGTTGGCGGTGAGGCTGATGGTGGCGTAGCGCATGGGCGTGGCCGTGTCCTCGCGGGCGAAGTAGGCGGGCGAGAACACCTTGATCATCACGAACGACGGCAGGCCGAGCGCGAAGATGGCGAGCGCATAGGCGGTGGCCGGCGTATCGGCCGGCGTGAAGGCGCCGCGCTCGAACAGGCCCTTGACGACCTCGGTCGGCTCCACGGCGAGCGCCACCGCGGCCGGCCCGGCCAGCAGCAGGGCGAACTCGAGGCTGCGGTTCTGGCTGTCCATGACGGCGGCATGGTCGCCGGCGCGCAGGTGCCGCGACACGTCGGGCAGCAGCACCACGCCGATGGCAATGCCGACGATGGCGAGGGGGAGCTCGTAGACGCGGTCGGCGTAGTAGAGATGCGACACCGCGCCGGGCTGCAGCGAGGCGACCACGGTGCCGATGACGATGTTGATCTGGGTGACGCCGCCAGCGATGACGCCCGGGATGCCGAGCCGGATCAGGCGGCGCATGTCCTCGCTCATGCGCGGCCACTTGAGCTTGAGCGAGAGGCCGTTGCGCCGTGCGCCGTCGACGAGCAGCCACAGCTGTAAGAGGCCGGCGGCGAAGACGCCCCAGGCCTGGACGACGCCAGCAAGCGGCTCGTTGCGCAGGCCGAGGGCGAGGGCAACGCCGGTTGCGGTCATCATGGTGAGGTTGAGGACGATGGAGACCGCCGAGCTCTCGACGAACTTGCCGACGGAGTTCAGCATCCCCGAAAGCAAGGCGACCAGCGACATGCACAAGAGATAGGGCATGGTGATGCGGGTGAGCAGCACCGCGAGGTCGAATTTCTCCGGCGCCGCGCTGAAGCCGGGCGCGAGGCCATACATCAGGAACGGCATGGCGATCTCGGCGACGACGGTGAGCGCCAGGATCACGAACACGAGGCCAGCCAGCGCCTCCTCGGCGAACACGCGCGCCGCCTCCTTGCCTTCGCCCTCGTGACGCTTGGCAAACAGCGGCACGAAGGCCGAGTTGAAGGCGCCCTCGCCGAACAGCCGGCGGAACAGGTTGGGGAAGCGGAAGGCGACGAAGAAGGCGTCCGCCACCGCGCCCGTGCCCAGCGTCGCCGCGATCAGGATATCGCGCACGAAGCCGAGCACGCGGCTGACTATGGTCAGGCCGCCGACGGTGGCGAAGGCGCGGTAGAGCTTCATGGGGGCCGAGGCGTAGCCGACGCGAGCGGCGAGGGCAAGGCGAGGCGATTTACCTTACGCGCAAATCGGCGGCCGGCACTTATCCCCGCTGCATCGGGGGCAGGCACAATGACCGCGCCTCGGCTCATGAGGGGGCGCGCTGCAGCGTGCCGCCCTCAGCCTGCGAGCAGGGGGTCGCAGTCCGATCGTTCCGCTCGGCTGGGCGCCAGACCAGCGCAGCGCATGAGCGGGGCCCGGATGCGGCGAGCGTGGGCGTCCCGAGCCCATCAACGTATCAGGTCAGCCGGGCTCATGGACGCCCTGCTCCTCTTGCCGGTAAAGCCCCGAGCGGAAAAACCACTGCGGGGATGCTGCTGTTGCCAACCTTCGATGGGCGTCTAATCTGGTGCACGATGCTGACCCAGATCTACGAAGTATCGAGCGCGGCGGAGGCGGCCGCCATCTCGGCGATGGGCGTCGATCATATCGGCGTGCTGGTCGGCGACGGCAGCTTTCCCAGGGAGCAGCCGCTGGCAGCCGCCGTCGAGATTGCCGCCTCGGTGCGGCGGCCAGCCAAGGTTTGCGCCCTGTTTCTGTCAGCGGATATCGCCTTCATCGCCCGCACGGCCCGCGCCCTGCAGCCGGCAATCGTGCATCTGGGCGCCGCGCCCGAGCTGGTGACGCCCGAGCACGTCGCCGAGCTGAGGCTGGCGCTGCCCGGCGTCCCGATCATGCGCAGCGTGCCGGTGGTGGGCGTGCAGAGCATCGACATCGCCCGCAGCTACGAGGGGGTTGCCGAGTTCGTGCTGCTCGACAGCTACCGGGCCGCCGACCGGCAGATCGGCGCGCTCGGCCTCACGCACGACTGGAGCATCAGCCGGCAAATCGTGCTGAGCGTTCGCACACCCGCAATCCTGGCGGGCGGGCTCGGCCCGGAGAATGTCGCCGAGGCGATACGCATGGTCCGCCCTGCCGGCGTCGACTCCAAAACGCGCACCGACAAGGGCCACACGCATACCAAAGACCTCGCGAAGGTGCGGCAGTTCGAACTGGCGGCAAAGGAGGCGGAGAGACAATGATCGGCAGGCGGCGTTTTAAGCGACCGTGCCGACGCCAAAGCGGCCGAGCCCCGGCAGCTTGATGGCCGGGCGGCGCAGGTCGAGCCCCAAGACGGCGCCCAGCACGTTGACCTCGATGCCTTCGACCCAGCCGATGGTGCAGCCGAGGAGGCCGCCGAGCGAGAGCTGGATGCCGGTGCCGCTGGGGGTGAGGCCGAAGATGTGCGAATCGACCCGCCAGTCCTTGCCGACGGCGGTCGGCGGCAGGGCGATGCCGGCCTCGGGGATGGCGGAGAGCACGTAGGCCACGAACGAGTTGGAGTTGGGCCCCGGCCAGACCGAATAGTCGCCGCTGTGATTGTAGGGGTAGCGGGCGACGGCAGCGCGAATTTTTGGGATCAGCGCCTCTGCCGCCGGGCCTTCCACCGCGCCGACGAGGATCGGGCGATGGCCGTACCAGCGCGCGTCCGGCGCCCAGTTGTTGATTTTGACCGGCCGGCCCCAGGCGACCTTGTCGTAGCGGGTGTAGGAGCCGGCGCCCTTGTCCTTGACGACGATCCAGCTGTGGTGGGCGAAGATGCCCTTCCAGCGGCCGGTGCGGGCCGCGTAGACGTGGACCAGCGCCCCCGGCTTGGCGCGCGCGGCGGGGAGAAGACGGGCGCTCGACCAGTCGGCCTCGCTCCAGGCGAGCGCGGCGTCGGTCGAGAGCCACCAGGCCGCATGCAAAGCGAGCGGCGTCAGGAACGCGGCCAGGAAGGTGAGGAGGGAGTAGCGGACGAGAAGCATAGCGGCGTTGAGATGGCGTCCGATTGCGCCGAGATCAAGGCTGGAGGTGTCAGACCCTCCGGGTCTGACACCTACGCCGGCGCATCGGCGCCCAACACCCCCAGCAACCGCTCCCGTATCGCCTTCTGCCGCTGCGGGCTCGCGATCTTCTTGTTGGTCAGGTCGGTGACGTAGAACACGTCGACGGCCTTCTCGCCGAACGTGGTGATGTGCGCCGAGGTGATGTCGAGGTTGAGGTCGGAGAGCGTGTTGGTGAGCTCGAACAGCAGGCCGGGCCGGTCGAGTCCGGCAACCTCGACGACCGTGAACTGATTGGAGAGGGCGTTGTCGATGAGCACCTCGGGCGCCACCCTGAAGGCGTCGAGCCGGCCCCGCCGCTCGCGCCGCTTCGCCATCAAGTTCCCGAGCCGGATCTCGCCCTTGAGCAGCTTCTCGATGGTCTCGGCGATGCGCCGCGCGCGCCGCAGCTCGTCCTCGTCCTGCTCGAACTCGCGGGCGAGCAGGAAGGTGTCGAGGGCGAAGCCGTCCCGCGTCGTCGAGATGTGCGCGCCCGAGATGTTGGCGCCGGAGGCGGCGCAGGCACCGGCGAACAGCGCCAGCAGGCGGGGGTGGTTGGGCGCGAACAGGGAAAGCTCCGTAATGGCCGTGAAGGCATCGGTCGAGAAGCTGCTGGCGAGCTTCTCGCCTGCCTGCTCGGCAGAGCGGACGATCCTGGCGTGCTCGACGACCTTGCGCGTCTCGGTCCTGAGCCAGTAGTCGGGATAGTGCCGGCCGATAAAGCGCTCGACCTCGTCCTTGGGCCAGTCGGCGACGGTGGCGCGGAAGGCGGCCTGGGCCCGCGCGACGCGATCGCGGGAGCCCAGCTGCGTGTGGCCGCCGGCGACCACAGGCTCGGTCTCGTAGTAGAGCCCGCGCAGCAGCTGTCCCTTCCAGCCGTTCCAGGCGCTGGGGCCCACGGCGCGGATGTCGGCAACGGTCAGCACCAGCAGCAATTTCAAGCGTTCGGGGCTCTGCACGACATTGGCAAAGTCGCGGATGGTCTTGGGGTCGGAGATGTCGCGGCTGAAGGCAATCGAGCTCATCAGCAGGTGATGCTGGATGAGCCAGGCCACGGTTTCCGTCTCGGCGGGGCTCATGCCGAGGCGCGGGCACAGCGCGCGCGCGATACGCGTGCCGACAAGGGAGTGGTCCTCGGTGCGCCCCTTGGCGATGTCGTGCAGGAACGCCGCCACGTAGAGCGCGCGCCGGTTCTGGATGGTCTTGAAGATCGAGGTCGCCAGCGGGTGCGGCTCGGCGGCGATGCCGTGCTCGATGTCGGAGAGCATGCCCACCGTGCGGATCAGGTGCTCGTCCACCGTGAAGTGGTGGTACATGTTGAACTGCATCATCGAGACGACCCTGCCGAACTCAGGCACAAAGCGGCCGAGCACACCGGGTTCGTTCATGCGCCTGAGCGTCGACTCCGGGTTCTTGTCCGAGCACAGCAGGTCGAGAAAGATGCGGTTGGCCTCCGCGTCGTTGCGCAGCTGATCGTCGATCAGCCGCCACGACCGGCGCAGCAGCCGCACCGCGTTGGGGTGAAAGAAGGCGCCCGTTTCCTCCGCCTTGGCGAAGAAGCGGATGAGATTGACGGGATCGCGCTTGAACACGTCCCGGTCGGCGACGTTGAGCCGGCCATTGTCGATGCGGAAATCGCCGGCGCTGCGGATGCGGCGCCTGGCCCGCCAGGTCAACGGGTTGAGGAGCTTGGTGAGGCCCGGCGAAGGCTTGACCTGCTCGATCTCCAGCGCCGAGCACAGGATCGTGGTCAGGTCGCCCACATCCTTGGCGACGAGGAAATAGTGCTTCATGAAGCGCTCGACCCGGCGCAAGCCGCGACGCTCGGCATAGCCCAGACGTTCGGCCATGGCCGACTGCACATCGAAGGTCAGGCGCTCTTCGGGCCTGCCGGTGAGGAAATGCAGGTGGCACCTGACCGTCCAGAGGAAGTCCTCGCACCGGCGGAAGGTGGCGTATTCATCGGCCGTGAAGACGGAAGCTTCGACGGCATTTGCGCTCATGCCGTCGCCATAGAGGTACTTTGCCAGCCAATGCAGGGTGTGCAGGTCGCGCAGGCCACCCTTGCCGTCCTTGATGTTGGGCTCGACGCGGTAGCGCGACTCGCCGGCGCGGCGGTGGCGCTCGTCGCGCTCGGCGAGCTTGGCCTCCACGAACTGGCGCGCGGTGCCGTTGACGACCTCGCGCTGGAAGCGGCGCATCAGCTCGGCAAACAGCGGCTCGTCGCCCAGGATCAGCCGCGAATCGAGCAGCGCCGTGCGGATCGTCATGTCGGAACGCGCGAGCTTGAGCGACTGCTCGACGGTGCGCGTGGCGTGGCCGACCTTGAGCCCCAGGTCCCAGAGCAGATAGAGCATGTACTCGACCACGCTCTCGCCCCAGGGCGTCTGCTTGTAGGGCAGCAGGAACAGGAGATCGATATCGGAGGAGGGAGCGAGCAGCCCGCGCCCGTAACCGCCGGTGGCGATGACGGCCATGTGCTCGGCATCGGACGGGTTGGTCGCCCGGTAGACGTGGGCCACCGTGTAGTCGAAGACGAGGCGGATGAGCTCGTCCTGGAGCACGGCGAGGCCCTCGGCGCAGCGCCGCCCCCTGCCGTCGGCGGCGAGCTGGCGGGCGGCCTCGGCGCGCGCGCTGCGCAGCAGGGCCTTGAGGCGCTCGAGCACCGCCGGCCGCGCCTCCTGCACACCGCCGCTCTGCGCCTCGATGCAACGCACCAGCTCGCGGCCGACCTCGCCGGCGTCGAAATAGGGAGCGGTGCTGGCGATGCTCTTGTCCATCGGGCTCCAGAGCGGGGGCGGCCGGCATCAGCGGGCCAAGCCCCCCGAGTCGAGGCATTCATAGCCCCCTTGCGCCGGGCTGCCAACGGACCGCGCCTGGCCGCTCCTGGCCGCTCAATCCTTCCCGGCGCCCCGTCGTTGGATATCCTCCTCCCAACGCTGCCCTGCTATACTTGCGCGGCACCAAGCGAGCGACCCATGTCCTCACCGTCCTTGCCTATCTCCGCACTGCCACAGATCCGCGAGCTCATCGACGGTGCAGAGAGCATCCTCAAGGCCGACATCTCGAGGATCAAGAAGCTGCTGGCCGACCCGGCCGCAAATCTTCCCCCGTCGATTGTCGCGTTCACGCTGCAGGAAGCCAAGGACGCTCTCGATCTTCTGGCGGTTCATGCACGCCAGCTCACGGCCTGGCAGAAGGACCCGATTACGGATGCCGAGCGCGCCGAAGTCGTGCGCCTGCAGGCCATCGTCCCGGAAATCCGCCCGCTGATTCAGCGGCTCATTGCGCTTGCAACCGAGCTCGATCGACGTGCCAAGGGCGCCACCGCGTCGCCGCGCAAGAGGTGGCGGCATTGAGCGCTGGAGCACGGCCGCAATCGAGGCGAGATCAGTCCTCGAGCATCGCCAGCGCCGCCCGCCGGTCGCTCGGCTTCAATCTGAGGAACAACGTTCGGGCATTCTTGATGTCGCGCTCGGCGCCGCTGTCGGCGGCCGCCTTGAGGGCTGCGGTGGTCGGATGATCGGCGCCGCAGACAAATGCCAACGCTTTCGCCAATCGCCCCATTGCCTCGCGGTCGATTGCTGTCTCGTCCATCTCGAGCCCTCCTGAAGGCGGCATCGTGCTGGTCCATGGGCTCAGCCACGGCCCCAAGCAAGCCTCTTCGGGCATCGCCCACATGCGAGCAAGCTCCTCACGACAACTCGCGCCACTTCACGCAGACGTGTTGTCGCATCGCACAAACTAATGTTGCAATGCACAATCGAATGCCTATATATGCTGCAGGCGCCCACCGAGGCGTCAGCCCCTGCCCGCCAACCGATGGATACGACCGTGAACCAACACTTCGGAAAGCAAGCCTTCGACCAGGCCGAGAAGCTCTTCAAGGACGCCCGCGTTCCGGAGAACGTCCAGGCCATGGCGCAACAGGGCGTCGCGGCCTCCAAGGAACTCTACGCCAAGACGGCCGCAGCCGCGCATGACGGCGCCAAGGTCATGACCGAGATTGCCGATACCGCCTGGGGCAGCACGAAGATGCTCAACGACAAGATCGTGCAGAACCTGACGGCAAACGCCGAGGCCACCTTCAACGCGGCGCAGGCGATCGCCGCCGCCAAGTCGCTGCCCGAGATCGCCAAGCTGCAAGGCGAGTTCGTCCAGAAGCTTGCCGCACAGGCGAGCGAGCAGACCAAGGAGTTCTTCGATCTGTCGACCCGGGTCACGCAGCACCTGTTCGAGAAGGCCCAGGCCGCAGCCACCAAGTCGTTCAAGCCCACGCTCTGAACGCTCGGCGCAGCGAGCCGGAATTGAATTGAGACCGCGACGGAGCCAGTCGCGGTCTTGTTTGCATTGCGTCGGTCGTCTCGCGCCGACGCCTGCGTCACCTGAATCGAGGACGTCGTGACACACGACCACACCAAGCCGGAGCCAGAGCGACACGCAGATCCCAAGACGAGGCCGTGTCTCGTCTGCAAGACGCCATTCCAGAGCGAATGGTCCGGCGAACGCATCTGCCGTCGCTGCAAGTCCGCTAAGATCTGGCGCAGCGGCGGCGTCACGACGCAGCGAGGCCGCTAGTGGTGTTCCGTCACTAGCGGAGGATTCCCTCGGCGCCGCGAATATGCCAGACATCGGCGATGAGGGACGACATCTGCATTCACGTGAGCCCGGCGAAGCGGGCTCGGCACGATGGCGATCATGCGGCGCACGTGCAATCCCGACGTGCTCAACCTGCTCTACACCGGCGGCAATCTGGGCACGCTGGTGCTCACGGTCTAGCGCGCCGCACGCCGTTCCACTCTATATGAGCCGAGCCGAGGCAACCGTGGCGACACGCATCAACCGGGCGATCGAGCTGCTGGAGCAGGACCAGGCCATCTATTACGTCGGACAGCACACGGGCCACGTGCTGACCTACGCACAAGGCAGAGAGGACGCCCACACGTGGGCCGACTACATCAATGTCGGGATGGAGCACGGGTCATTCGACATGCCCGAACTCGCCGAATACATGCGCGGCCTCATCGACGGCGGGCCGACCAACTCGGGCCACCGCACGCCGGCCGTGATCGTCGAGGCCCCGGTGCGGGGCACCGACGCGCCAAACGTCTGCCACAACAGCTGGCAGCTGCGCCAGATCCTGGCCCGCGGCGTGCACGGCATCCTTCTGTGCCAGGGCGAGTCGGCGGACGCGGTGCGCGTGTTCGTGGAGTCGGCGCGCTACCCGCACCAGGCGGCCGGCGTCGACCCTGCGCTGCCCTCGCCGCTCGAGCGCATGCGCGGCGCCCGGCCCGCCGCGCGAGGCGCTGCCCCGCAAGATGCGCGTCCCCAGCTCGGCATCGGCACGCGCGGCCTCGGCTCGGAAGCCACTGCGGCGCTTGTCTGGGGGATTTCGCGCGAGGAGTACATGCAGCGCAGCGACCCCTGGCCGCTCAACGCCAAGGGCGAGCTATTGCTCGGCGTCAAGATCGAGAGCCCCGAGGGGGTGGCCAACTGCGAGGCGATCCTCGCCGTCCCGGGCCTCGGCTTCGCCGAGATGGGACCCGGCGATCTCGGCCTGGCGCTGGGGTACCTGAGCGTCCCCCGCCACCCCTATCCGCCCGACCTGCAGGAGGCCCGCGACCGCGTGTTCGCGGCCTGCAAGACAAACGGCCTCGCGTTCCTCGAGGTCTGCTCGCCGCAGAACATTGCCGCCAGGCTCGACGAGGGCGTGCGCGTGATCGCCGGCCACAATCCGGAGACGGCGATTGTCGGCCGCAGGCACCAGAAGCGCGTCATGCCGGTGTAGACCGATGCTGAGGCCTGGCGTCACCCTCTATTACGTCCGCCACGGCGAGACCGACTGGAACCTCGCCCAGCGCTACCAGGGACAGCAGGACATCCCGCTCAACGCCACCGGCCGTGCCCAGGCGGCGCACAACGGGCGCACGCTGCTCGCATGCCTGGGGGAGAGGGCGGCCACGATCGACTACGTGGCGAGCCCGCTGATGCGCGCACGCGAGACCATGGCGATCATGCGCCGCGAGCTCGGCCTGCCGCCCGAGCGCTATCGCACCGACGACCGGCTGCGCGAGATCCGCTACGGCCATTGGGAGGGGGAGCTCTGGCACGAGCTCCCCGTCACGGACCCGCAAGGCTTTGCCGCGCGCGAGGCCGACAAGTGGGGCTGGCAGCCCCGCGACGGCGAGAGCTACCGCGCCTTGTCGGAGCGCGTGGCAAGCTGGCTCGGAGAGGTCGAGCGCGATACGATCGTCGCCGCGCACGGCGGCGTCATGCGCGTGCTGCGCGGCCTGAGCCTCGCGCTGCAGCCCGCCGAGATCTTCGCCCTCGACGTGCCGCAGGACAAGGTGCTGGTGGTCGAGGCCGGCCGCAACCGCTGGCTTTGACGGCTGGGGCAATTGCCCCCGCGTCTTCCCTCGCCGTCCGCCGGCGCCCGCCAAGAAGCCTACTCGGCAGCCTTCTTCGCCTTCGCCGCTCGGGAGCGCTTGCTGTACTTGCCGGGCATGCACTTGCCTTCGGCGGCGTTCCAAATCTCCCGGCCCTTTTCGCAGCCCATCTTCGTCTTAGCTGCAGCTGCAGGCTGAGCCAGCGATCCGACCGCAAATGCGGTGAGACCGATCGCAACGATCATCGAACGCATTACCTTGTCCTCCGTCATGTCACTTTTTGCCGGCGTTTCCCCCCGCCCGCGCCCTCTTCATAGGCGGTAATCGCGGCGCCTGCCACCTCGAATTCGGAGCCGCCTCGGTCTGCGTGACCCTCGCGCCACAGCCACGACCCCGCGGCCGTAAGTCGATGGCCCCGACAGCAAATTCGACTGGTGCCGCCCCGCACAAGACATCTACATAGGGGCGTGCCGCAGCCATCGGCGATTCGAGCGAACAGGGAGAAAGCGCGTGCGCGAGTGCAAGGGTGACATCGCATGAGATCGGGACCTCGCAATATCCTATGGCTGGGTGTGCCACTCGCACTGGCGGCCTCGCTCGTCATGCCGCCGGCAGGCCGTGCCATGGCCCAGGCGCTGGCCAATCAGCTTGCGGCCTGCAAGAACGAGAGCGGTCGTGCCGAGGTGCGGATCGCCGCCTGCAGCTGGCTGATCGACCAGGTCAAGGACGACGACGACATCCGCATCGAAGCCCATTTGCAGCGCGGTGTCCTCAACGAGCTGGCCGGCGACAAGGACGCGGCGATCGGCGACTACAGCAAGGTGATCGAGCTCGACCCGTCGAACGCGCTCGCCTACTTCAACCGCGGCAACGCCTATGACCAGCAGGGCGACTACGAGCGCGCAATTGCCGACTACACGGAGGCGATCAAGCTCGATCCCAGCGACCCCGACGCCTTCAACAACCGCGGCCAGGCCTACGACTCCACGGGCGAGTACGACCTGGCGATCGCCGACTACTCGCAGTCCATCCGCCTCAACCCCGACAACCCGCGCGCGTTCTACAACCGCGGCCTGGCGTACGCCAACAAGGGCGAGCACGAGCTGGCGATCGCCAGCCTCGATCAGGCGATCAAGCTCGCGCCCGGCGATGCCGACGCCCACTTGAGCCGTGGTGCGATGCATGAAGAGCTGGGCAACGAGGCTGCCGCGCGCGCGGACTACAGCCGGGCTCTCGAGATCGTGCCGGAGCACGAAGATGCCAAGGAGGCATTAGCCCGCCTCGACGCGCCGCCGGGCGCGGACGTCAACGAGGCGAAGCAATAAAGAAAGGCGATCGGAGCTGAGCTCCGATCGCCGAATACTTGAGCGGGAAGCAAGGCTTCCAGGACGCGCGTTATTTCTTGTTGCGTGCGTCCAAGCACTTTTTGGTCTTCTTGCTCCAGTACATGTAAGTGCCGCACTTGCCGGCCTTGCTCTTGGCCCGCTTGCCGCGACGCTTCTTGCCCTTCTTCTTCTTGCCTTTTTTCTTGTAGCCTTTCTTTTTCTTCTTCATCATCTTGGCCGCGCTGGTCAGATTGTCGGAGCCAGGCTGCGAGCCCGGGCCCAACAACGTCGCGGCTTGCAATTCCGGCAGTGGCGAGAACGCAATGGCGATCGCCAATGCCAAAATCGCTATGAGGGGCTTCCTGATGCGCATTTCCAAGTACCTCCCATTTCAATCCCGGCGCCAGTGCGATACCGCTATTGCACGTCAGCAGGCGAAAAGGAGAGCCCCCCTGCCCGTGCGCGACACGCGGGGTCCAGAGTAGAAGCTGCCCGACCAAAGCACAATGTCCGACAGGCGCTTGAAGGCCGTCGAGTGGCACAAAAGACACGACATTCTGCATTCGACGTTAAGACGGTTGCATGAAATACCCGATCTCGCAAAAGCGAACTGCAGCCGAAAATCCGGGCAGCCGGTGTGACCGCATTGCCTCAGTTGAGCCGGCTCAGCTAAGACTGGTGCGAGCTTCGATCGCGCCGCGGAACAGCCCTGCATCCCATGTCGCACAACACCATCGGCCACCTGTTTCGAGTGACGACCTGGGGCGAGAGCCATGGTCCCTCGATCGGCTGCGTCATCGACGGCTGCCCGCCCGCCATCCCGCTGGAGCCGCAGGACATCCAGGCGTTCCTGGACAGGCGCCGGCCCGGGCAGTCGCGGTTCACCCCCCAGCGCCGCGAGCCCGACGCGGTGCGCATCCTCTCGGGCGTGTTCGCCGACGATAGCGGCCGCCAGGTCACCACCGGCACGCCGATATCGCTCGTCATCGACAATGTCGACCAGCGCGGCCGCGACTATGCCGACATCAAGGACAAGTTCCGGCCCGGACACGCCGACTTCACCTACTGGCAGAAATATGGCATCCGCGACTACCGGGGCGGCGGGCGCTCGTCGGCACGGGAGACTGCGATGCGGGTGGCCGCGGGCGCCGTCGCGCGGAAAGTCATCCCCGGGGTGACAATCCGTGGCGCCCTGGTCCAGGTCGGCCGGCACAGGATAGACCGCGCGCGCTGGAACTGGGCTGAGGTCGACAACAATCCCTTCTTCTCGCCCGACCCCGGCATCGTCGACACATGGGTCCGCCATCTCGACGAGGTGCGCAAGGCGGGCTCCTCGGTCGGCGCCATCATCGAGGTCGTGGCCGAGGGCGTGCCGGCCGGCTGGGGCGCGCCCATCTACGGCAAGCTCGACCAGGACCTGGCCGGCGCCATGATGAGCATCAATGCCGTCAAGGGCGTCGAGATCGGCGCCGGCATGGGCGCGGCCGAGCTCACCGGCGAGGACAACGCCGACGAGATCCGCATGGGCAACGACGGCCGCGCACAGTTCCTGTCCAACAATGCCGGTGGCATCCTGGGCGGCATTTCCACGGGCCAGCCCGTCATCGTGCGCTTCGCCGTCAAGCCGACCTCGTCGATCCTCACACCGCGGCGCACCATCGACCGCTTCGGCAACGACACCGACATCACCACCAAGGGCCGCCACGACCCCTGCGTCGGCATCCGCGCCGTGCCGGTCGGCGAGGCCATGATGGCGCTGGTGCTGGCGGACCACTATCTGCGCCACCGCGCGCAGGTGGGCAGCGAGGCTCCCGACCATAGGTAGGGGTGCGTCGGCCGATGGGCGGGATGCAGACCGCTTGCGCTGCGACATCAACTTACGGGATTTTCCGAATTCTCTTGACACGGCCATGGGTGATCGGCTCATGATCACCCATGAGTGGACGTGATTCCGAGCGTGAGGGTTGGGATTACTTCCTCGATCTGGACCGGCAATCGATTGCTTACGACAGCGGCTATTGGGCGACCTTCCGCGTTTCAGCGGTGTGCCCAAGCGAGGGCAGGCCTCACGGCATCCAGTATTCGCTGAGTTTGCACGACGAGAACGGCGATCGGCTGCTGGGGTACAACAACGCGCATGCGGTTGATGTAGCCAAAGGACCTGCGAGGAAATCGAAGCGACCCAAAGCGTTCGATCACATAAATCGACGAGGAAGGAAGCCGGTGCCGCATGCGTTCACTACTCCGTTTAAGCTATTGGAGGACTTCTTCACCGACGTGGACAAAATCTTGAGAGAGGAGGGCGTGCTGTGACCAAGCGCATCCTGCACATCGGCATCGCGCCGCGGGACTACATCCACGAGCGGATGTTGGAGATTGCAAAGGGGGAACGGCGGCAGCAGCCCAACGAGCCCCGAGTGTGGTTCACGTCCTGGGAAGCGCTCGCCCGCGTCTTCTCCAAACAGAACATGAAGTTGATCGAAATCCTGCGGCATGCCGAACCCGCGTCGGTGACGGAACTTGCCAAGAAGGTGGGACGCCAGAAGACAAACGTCCTGCGATCGCTCAAGAGGCTGAAGCAGTTCGATATCGTTGACTTCGAAGAAGGTGAAAGCGGCCGCAAGGCTCCTCGGCTGAACTACGACGATTTTCAGCCGAGGTTATATCCGCGCGACAAAGCCGCCTAAATTTCTGGTGGCTTCGTGTGCGATGGTCCGGCCGGCCACCGTGCCCAGCGACTGCCGAGCTCTTCTGCGCCAAAGCGCTTGGTGAGATGCCGTGCAATGGCTAGTCTCGGTGATCCACCAGATTGGTTTGGCGGTGTGCGCTTATCTCCGCGCCAAGGCCACACAAAGGAGTGCAACCATGTACGGCGAAGTTGTCATGCGGCGGGGCGTCCTGGCGGCGCTCGGCCTAGCGGTTCTGGCCTTCGCATCTCTCCCAGCCTCCGCGCAGGGCCAGCCCGTGAAGATCGGCGAGCTCAACTCCTACAGCCGCTTTGCCGCCTTCGCCGTGCCCTACCGCAACGGCATGCAGCTGGCGCAGGAGCAGATCAACGCCAAGGGCGGGGTGCTCGGCGGCCGCAAACTCGACATCGTCTTCCGCGACGACGGCTCGACGCCCAGCGACGCGGTGCGCGTGGCCGAGGAATTGCTCACGCGCGAGAACGTCTCCTTCCTCGTCGGCACCTTCCTGTCGAACATCGGCCTGGCGGTCGCCGACTTCGCCAACCAGAAGAAGACGCTGTTCATCGCCACCGAGCCGCTCACCGACGCCATCACCATGGCGCAGGGCAACCGCTACACTTTCCGCGTGCGGCCCTCGACCTACATGCAGACCAAGATGCTGGTCGAGGCGGTCAAGGGGAAGGGCGTGAAGAAGTGGGCGATCGTGGCGCCCAACTACGAGTACGGCCAGTCGGCCGCCGCCAACTTCAAGAAGCTGATCAAGGCCGCCGTTCCCGACGCCCAGATCGTCGGCGAGCAGTTTCCCGCCCTTGGCAAGATCGATGCGGGCGCCACCGTCGCCGCGCTCGAGAACTTGAAGCCCGACGGCATCTTCAATGTCCTGTTCGGCGCCGACCTCACGACCTTCGTGCGCGAGGGCAATACCCGCGGCCTGTTCGAGAAGCGCACGGTGGCGAGCCTATTGACCGGCGAGCCCGAATATATGATCCCGCTCGGCGAGGAAGCCCCGGAGGGCTGGATCGTCACCGGCTATCCCTGGGAGCAGATCACGGACGCCGCGCACAAGGCTTTCATCGACGCCTACCGCGCCAAGTACAACGACACGCCGCGGCTCGGCTCCTTCCTCGGCTACTCCGTCGGCACCATGCTGCGCGATCTCCTGAACAAGGCCGGCTCCACCGACACCGAGAAGCTGATCGCCGCGCTGAAGGACTTCAAGTTCACCACCGTCGCCGGGAGCGTGACTATGCGGGCGCTCGATCATCAGTCGACCATGGGCGCCTGGGTCGGCGAGACCACGAAGAAGGGCAAGGTCGGCGCCATGAAGAACTGGAAATACGAGGATGGCGCAAAGTACCTGTTCCCGGAGGCCGAGGTGAAGGCGGCGCGCAAGGAGTAGTTTCTGCTCACTCCTGCGGATAGCGCCAGGGCGCAGCCGGCTGAGTGGCGCTCTCGTCGAGGGTCCAATGCGGCAGTGCCAGGGCCGGCGCCGCGTCGGCAAACACCATGCGCACGCGCGTGCCGATGCCGACTTTTTTCACCATCTCGGGCGGCGCCAGCTTGCCGTCGGGCGTCGCCAGGTTGCCGACCACGCGCAGGGCGTCGTGCTCGGTCGGCTTGCCCAGCTGCGTGTCGAGGTCGACCAGCAGGATCAGGTAGGGCGTGTGGGCCTTGAAGGCCGGCTGGATGGCGTGATGCACCTCGGTGTAGGAGTGCACGGCCCCCTTGCCCTCGACCGGCACCCATTTCGATTTGGGGCTCATGCACCAGGGGCAGGCGGTGGTGGGCGGATAGCGCAGCAGGCGGCAGTCCTCGCACGCCTGCAGGTGGAAATTGTGGTCGGCGCAGTAGTTGAAATAGGCGCGGTTCTCCACGTCGAGATCGTCGAGGCTGAGCCCCATTCCGAGGTATTGCGCTTGAATCGGCATTGTCGGTTTCCCTTTTTCTCCCTCAGTGTCGGGGCAGCCAATTACACCGGCCAGAACGGGTTTGTGCAACCGGGAACATGCATGACATCTTGGAGCGGCAGCATCCCTGACACCATTTTACCGCGCGCTTCCCGCGCCCGAATCTGCCCGCTTCGAGCGACAAGTTTCACCGTCAGGAATCCTCCCGATCTGGGTATCTAGACTGAAGAGTGGGGAGAGGAGCAAACAGGTTTCAACCCGCGAGCAACGCGTCGAGCTTGCCCGCGCGCTCCAGCGCTGAGAGCTCGCTCGAGCCGCCGACATGGGTGTCGCCGATCCAGATCTGCGGCACCGTCGAACGCCCGCCGGCCTTGTCGCGCAGCGCGGCGCGGGCCGCCGCATCGCCGGAGACGTCGATCTCCTCGAACGGCGCGCCCTTCTGCGTCAGCAGGCGCTTGGCCATGTGGCAATAGGGGCAGAAGCGCGTGGTGTAGATCACGACTTTCGCCATGTGGCCCCCCGCTCCCGCTGAAATGCGGCTGCGGATTGCAGCACGTCCGCGCGCGCCGGCACAGTGTGGCATCTCGCCCGTGCACGACAATCGCGCATTGCAACGGCGCCGGCTTTGGCCGATAGAGTGCGCCCATGCGCATCCTCCTTACCAACGACGACGGCATCGATTCGCCGGGTCTGCATGCGCTGCGCCAGATCGCGGCCGCGCTCAGCGACGACGTCTGGGTGGTGGCGCCCGAGACCAACCAGTCCGGTGCCAGCCACTCACTCTCCCTGCACGAGCCGCTGCGCATGCGCACGATCGACGAGCGCGCGTTTGCCGTGCGCGGCACGCCCACCGACAGCGTCATCATGGGCGTGCGCCACGTGCTCAAGGACAAGGTGCCCGACCTCGTGCTCTCGGGCATCAACCGCGGCGCCAACATGGCCGAGGACGTCACCTACTCGGGCACGATCGCCGGCGCCTTCGAGGGCACCATCCTGGGCATCCGCTCCATGGCCCTGTCGCAGTCCTATGGCGTCGACGGCGTCAAGAGCATCAAATGGCAGACCGCACTGGCGCACGCGCCGGGATTGATCCGCAAGCTGCTGGCCGTCGAGTGGGCGCCCTTCAGCGTCATGAACATCAACTTTCCCGATCGCGAGCCGGACGACGTGGTGGAAACCGTCGTCACCACGCAAGGCCGCCGCGATCCGGGCCTGCTCAACATCGACGAGCGCCGCGACACCTGGGGCAATCCCTATTACTGGCTGGCGTTCGAGCGCCGCCGCTCGTCTACCGAGGAGGGCACCGATCTGTGGGCGGTCTACTCGGGGCGCATCTCGGTGACGCCGCTGTTCCTCGACCTGACGCATCAGGGCATGCGCGAGGTGCTGAAAGAGCGAATAGCGAATTGAAGCAGCGCCAACCGCCTACTCGCTATTCGCTACTCCCTATTCGCCCTTTTCGCCCTTCTCCCGCCCAGAAGGCGCCGCGATGCTCCCACATTCATCGCCTAACACCATCCGCACGGGGACGATGCGGGGTACCTGAATTCGCCTCGCTTTGGGCCAGCCCGACTGGGATTCCACGTGCGTTAATGCCTCCTTAACCGGTTAAGGGTTAATGCAGCGTGGGAGTACGAGGTGTGCCCTATGTTGAGTAGCAAGCGTAATCGAGCCGCCTTTGCCGACGCTCCCGTCGCGCAAGGGATGGCTGTTGCTTTTGCCGTGCTGGTCGGCGGCTGCAGTGCCGATGTGACGCGGTTCGACTTCCCCTTCTTCGGGCTGACCAGCAAGGGCAACGAGACCGGCTCCCTGTCGGCGCCGCCCGAGTCGGTCGCCCGCAACGATCGGGGGTTCGACGATGGTGCCGGCGCCCGCCCGCGCGGAGCGGGCTTGGGCGAGGCCAATCGGGGCACCACGCCGCCGCCCTACACCGGCAATGGCGACAGGCTCGCCAGCCGGGACTATGGGCCGCCACCCAATAGCGAGCCGGCGCCTGAGCGTTTTGCTCCCCGCGCCGCGGAGCGTCCGCGCTCGGTGGCCCGCGGCAGAACCATCGACGTGCAGCAGGGCGATACGCTCTACGGCATCTCCAAGCGCTACGGCGTTTCGATCTCGGCGCTGATCGAAGTCAACGGCCTCACCCACGGCTCCAGCATCAAGCCGGGCCAGCAGCTGGTGCTCCCCGCCGGCGCCTCGGCCCCCAGAACCGCGACGGCAGAGCCG
>ORMF011720997.1_pt1 | contig 21598 bp, 15 predicted proteins | sample 1779871 | NCBI WGS metagenome assembly ORMF01 (sample SAMEA104232316, study PRJEB22302) | groundwater metagenome | biome: forest; feature: aquifer; material: groundwater | place: USA | collected 2011-08-07 | depth 5.4 m | reverse complement strand
TTTTTTCCGCGAAACATGTGCCCAATTGACAATGCGTGCGTCTGCATCGGCCTGGAAGGACGCATTACAAGAACGGCAAGGGGAACAATGTAAATAGCCCTATAAATGAATTGCCCGTCCGGCGTGAACTCAGGGCCGTCGTCCAGCCCTTTGAAGTCGGTGAGCCGGATTTCGTCGCCGCTGCCGTCGGCGGCGCGCTTGTAGATGTCGTACTCGTCGTTTCGGCCGCCGGTATAGACCAGCCACTTGCCGTCCGGCGACCAGCCGTGCAGGTAGGAAGGCGTCAGCGGCGTGATCAGCCTGGGCGTGCCGCCCGTAGCCGGAAGCGTGAACACCGCTGACCGTCCACCGTGATTCGTGCTGTGATGGCTGATGCCCAGCATCGCGCCGTCGAACGAGAGCACGTGGTCGTTGTTGTTGCGGTTGGCGAATCCGGTGTCGATGAGCGTCGCCTGCCGGGTGGCAAGATCGAAGCGATAGAGGCGGCCGCGATGATTCGCGTCGCGTCCGCTCGTGTTGTAGATCAGCGCGCGGCCATCCGGCGTCCAGTTCGGCGCCTCGAACGGTTGCGCGGAACTGTGGACGATCTGGCGCGTGCCACTTTGGACATCGAGGATTTCCAGCACGCTCCCGATGTAATCGCGGTAGGGAACGAAATTGTCTTTGGCAGGCCGGATGATTCGCACGTCGCGGAAGATCGCCTTCTCCACCACGTTCGAGTTGTGCGAGCAGAGGAACAGTCCGACATACGGCTCGTCGCCCAGAGAGAGATCGGCCAGTTGGCAGGTCGTAAACGGCTCGCCAAACCTCGCCCCGGAAAACGTGTAGGCGTTGCCCTTCTTCTCGAGTTGCACGACGTCCGGCCCCTTCGCGGCGGACTGGACTTGCTCGGTGATCGCGCCTTTCGTTCGGCGGTATTGCAGCGAGGTCAGGCCGTCGCCGTGGACCGTGGCATCCGCGTAAGGCGAGTCGGGGTCGAGGCTGCTCCGCACGATCCAGCCCAGCTTGCGATGCGGATCGACACCTTTGCCGATGAACTCGACGCGCGCTTGGAGAATAAAGTCGCCCTTCAGCCGCTTCCACACGAAATGAAACTCGTCGCGGCTGGCCCACATGTTCGAGCCAGCGGCGGAGATCGAGTATTCCTGCGAGACAGCGTTGTAGGTCGCCGAGCCGGGAATCTTCGGCGCGCCGACGTCGGTGTGGTCGTCGAACTGGCCGAGCGGACCGGCGTGGGCGAAGACCGCAAGGAAGGAGATCGAGACGAAGGCGGAGCTGGCGAGCAAGACGTGGATACAAGCCGGCCCACATGGCTCTCGGAGCTTCCGAACCGCGCCCGTGCATCGCGGAGCGAAACTGAAATCCGACGGGGAAGGACTGGCAGGTGTCGTTTGGCGAATCATTTCGTTCAGCTTAAATTCGGCACTTGGGAGAGTCCTGAAAGACGGCACGGAGCGCAACGCAAAAACTCTCGCTCCCGAGCGCAAGCCGCACCGACCGGATGAAAAAGAGAATGTAGCCGAACTGAGTTGAGAAGTGTCCTAAACGACAACTACCACGAATGGCTGCGATTCAATACGAAAACAAAGCCGCTACGCCCAAGACGCTCAACCGGCTGCCTTCGGCTCACTGCACCGCGAGCTGCTTGACCGTCGTCGCGTCGGCCGCCGGACGGAGGCCTCGTTTGAATTCCCGCCGATCGGTGGTTTCTGACTGAGCACAAAAACCAAAGGCACCGAAAATGAAAAAGAACCTACTCTTCAGCGTGACGACCTTGTTGGCCGGTTCGCTTCTCGCAGCGGACTCCAGCCCCAAGGATGAGATCACCGCCGCCGCCAAGCAACTCGGCGAAAAACCCAACTAAAGTTGGAAAACGACTGTCGTCGTGCCCGAAGATAGTCGCTTTAAGCCCGGTCCCACCGAAGGCAAAACCGAGAAGGACGGTGTCACCTACCTCACCATGAGTTTCGGTGACAACACCACGAGGGCCTTCCTCAAAGGCGACAAGGGCGCGGTCACGAATCCCGACGGCGGCTGGCAGACGCTCGCCGATCTGGACAACGCCGAAGGCCCCGGCCGGTTCCTGGGCATGATGCTACGCAATCTCCGGACACCGGCGGTGCAAGCCGCCGAAATCGCCGGCTTCGCCAAGGACCTCAAGAAGGATGGCGACACGTATGCCAGCGAGTTGACCGAGGAGGGCGCGAAGACCTTGCTCCGATTCCGACGCGGCGGCGACGGCCCGACCGTCAGCAACGCCAAAGGCTCCGTGAAGTTCTGGCTCAAAGAGGGCGCGCTCGAGAAATACGAGTTCAAGGTCAAAGGCTTGATTAACTTCGGCGGCAACGAGGTGGATGTGGACCGCGCCACGACCGTTGAAATCAAAGAAGTGGGGACGACGAAAGTCGAAGTGCCCGAAGACGCAAAGAAGAAACTGCTGTGAGAGGCCGCGAGTTATCGGGAGCGACACGACGTAAAGCCTCTTGGTCTCGTGGCTTGGTCACTCCTGCCGACACCAGAGCCGGCCGTTCCAAATGCAGCCCTCGGGGTCGTGAACCACACTCGTGCCGGCTGCTCCACGCTGCTGTTAGTCCAGCACTCGCCGTCTGCTGGCTGGGTTTGGCATCGTTGGCAAGCGTGGGATCACACGCGACGGCTCAGACTTCTTTTCCAGCAGACTCGCCTCCTGCGGAGGAGCGAAGCCAACAGCCCCAGGCCCAGCCGACGGGCGGCGAAGTTGTCCCGCAGGAGAAATTGTCCATCGCACCGCGGCCTGTGTCCGCCAGGCCAACAATGTTGCCCGCGGCTTTCTCCAAGGCCACGCCCGCCTCTCTCCGCGATCTCAAGTCCATCGAGCAACACGTCAAGAACCTCGTCACTCGCGTCTCGCCCGCGGTGGTCGCCGTGCGGATCGGTGGTTCGACCGGCACGGGCGTCGTGATTTCCGACGACGGCTGGGTGCTGAGTGCCGCGCATGTGTGTGAGCGTCCCGATCGTGATGTGCAGTTCACTTTCCCCGGCGGCAAGACTGCCCGCGGCAAAACGCTCGGCACCAATCACGAGCTCGACTCCGGTCTCATGAAAATCACGGACCCCGGCAAATGGCCGCACGTCGGCGTCGGCAACCTCGACCAAGCCCGCTTGGGCGACTGGGTGCTCGGGCTGGGCCATCCCGGCGGTTTCGACCCGCAGCGGGCGATCGTCGCGCGCCTGGGGCGCATCATCACCCTCACCGCCGATGCGCTCCAGACCGATTGCACGTTGATGGCGGGCGACTCGGGCGGACCGCTGTTCGACATGCACGGCCGCGTCCTCGGCATCCACAGCCGGATCAGCGAATCCACCGCCGAAAACTTCCACGTACCCATCCGGGCCTACACCGATGCTTGGGAGCGCCTGGCCAAGGCCGAAAGCTGGGGCGACCAACGACCGCCGCCTCGCCCCTGGGTCGGCGCCCGGGGCGTCGATCATCCAGGTGGCTGCCGGCTGGAGCGAATCTCCGAAGATGGTCCGGCCCTCAAGGCCGGCCTGAAGGTCGGGGACGTGGTGATGAAGATCAACGGCGAGCAGATCGAAAACGCCTCCGCTTTCCTTGACTGCGTGGGCAGAACCAAGCCGGGTGACGAGCTGACCTTCGAAATCAAACGCGACGACCAGGAAATGTCCGTCAAGGTGAAGGTCGAGACACGCCGGCGTCGGTGGTGAACGTGCGTGAAATTCCAAGCTCCAAGCTCAAAGTTCAAAAGAAGGCCCAAAGCCCAAGCTCCAATGCATTCGCGTATGGATGACGAGAACAAGCGACACCACCTTTGCCCACTGCCTCCAGTACGGCGGCGAATAAGTTTCGACACTTACTTCCCGCTCTCACCCCTCAGGCCGTCCCTCTCCCCATTGAGGGGAGAGGGAGCGCGTCGAGCGCACGTGGGTCCCACACGTAGCGCCTCCGCGGAGTGGCCGCTTGTTGGCATTGCAGCGCTTCCGCCCGCCAAAACTGTGCGGGCGCGGAACGAATCGTCCAATTGTCATCGCGGCTGGATCGCGACTCCCTCTCCCCTCAATGGGGAGAGGGCCGGGGTGAGGGGTGAGAATGCCGGCGGCTACACGGGTTTTGAGGTGCAACCAGTTCTTCCAAGCTCGCAGCTTTTAGCCTCGCACCACACGTGAGCTGCTGAGGATGTCATGACATCTTTGTCCAAACTGCGGCCCGTTTTCCGCCGGACGCTCGCCCTGCTGCTCGCGTTGAGTTCCTTCGCGCCTCTCGCGCCGGCGCAGAATTCCTCGGACCGCCCAGCGGGGCTTTCGCGCGATCGCTTCAAAAGCGGCGCCGAGACCTTGCGCGCATTCGTGCCGGTAGCCGAGGCGACGCGTTACTCGGTCGTAAAGCTCGACGCGGACGGAAACACCGTGGCGCTGGGCGCAGTGATCGACGCGAGCGGGCTGGCGCTCACCAAGGCCAGCGAAGTCAGGAAGGGCAAGCTGACGTGCTGGATCGCCGGCGGGAAAGAAGTGCAGGCTCAACTGCTCGCCGTCGATGAGGAGAGCGACGTGGCGCTGGTGAAGGTGCACGCGACCGGACTGAAGCCGATCCAGTGGGCTGTGGGAGAGGCGACCGTCGGCCAATGGGCGGTGACGCCCGGCATCGAACAGACGCCCCAGGCGGTCGGCATCATCAGCGTGCCGCTGCGAAAGATTCTTCACAAGCGCGCGTTGATCGGGGTGCAGCTCGACTTCAACGCGCCCACCGCCCGGCTCGCGCAGACGATGCCCGGCTTCGGCGCGGAGAAAGCCGGCTTGAAACCAGGCGATGTCATCGTGGCCGTGAACGACACGCCAGTGAAGACCAGCGAGGAGTTGACCACCACGCTGCGGAATTATCGCGACGGGCAGACGGTGAAACTGCGCGTGCAGCGAGAGAAGGAGGAATTCGACGCGCACGTGCAATTGACCGCGCCAAAGTCCGACACCACGTGGCGCGGCTTCGACCGCCAGGAGCGCATGAATCGCCTGGGCAGCGAACTGAGCGCGCGGGCCGAAGGGTTCGAGCTGGCCCTCCAACACGACACGGTTTTGCAGGCCTGGCAATGCGGCGGCCCGTTGGTGAATCTCGACGGCAAGGCCATCGGCCTCAACATCGCGCGGGCCGGGCGCGTCGCTACTTACGCCCTGCCGGCCATGCTAATGAAGCAAATCGCCGATGCTCTCAAAGTCCAGGCGAAGGCGAAGAGCTACTTGCTCGAGACCTCACAGCCGCTTGCGCCGCCGAAGCAGCAGTGAAGCGTGAACCAAACACCTCGCGTAGCGGCCGACGTGAGTCGGCGCAACCTTCCTGCACCCAAGAATGCGCGAACTGACTTTCGCGACGCTCAAAGCAGCCCATGTTGGCGAAGCGTCTCTTGGACCCAAGCGGCGTCCGCTGGAGAAAGCGGCGGGTCGAGCTCAACGCGGTAGCGAAGCCGATGATACCGTCCGCGCTCGTGGCACTGGTCGATCAGCGGCTGCAATTCCAGCGGGACATCGGCATCCGTGGGGCGCAGTGGAATCGAAATCACCGGCAGGCGGTCCCCCAGACCGATAAGGTAAGCCTCTCGCTCTTTCGGTTCGCTGGCCCGAAGAACACAGACACCGTAAGGCGCCCCTCGATCGCGCATCAAGGCGCTCATCTCGTTCGGAAAAACCGATCCTCCTTGCCGTACCAGATCGATTTCCACCACGTTCACTCCGCCGCTGACCAGGGTGCGCCGTTTGTCGCGATATTGCTGACGGGCTGCCTCACCCACTTTGTTCGATGGACTCAACAGCTCGATCACCGTCACCAACACCCCGGCTTCATCGTGGATCTCGATCCAACGCTCGACCTCGTCATCGATGAAGATACGCGTCGGCAGCGTCGCCGTCGGAGCTCTGGCTGGCGCGGCCACCGCCACACCGCCCCCCTCGGTGTCTTCCCAAGGCTGCTTCACACTGATGTCCGGACGCAACGTTGCCGCCTGCCCGTCTGCCCCGATGGTGACCATCTGTTCTTCTGCTCTCGCCACGAGTTCACCAGGAAGACGTTCCTGCAACGCGTCGCGCATGTAACCGATCAGCATCGTGTGCGCGTCCTGCCACTGCTGCTCGATGAACGGGTTCATCCCCGGAAATGGATTCTTCGTTGTCATGCTTGCGCACTCTACGCTAACGATAGCCAATCGACAATCACGGAAATCGTCGAGGGAAAGTCCCACCGGCGGTCTTCTGTAAAGGCAACGAAGAGTAGCTCGCGACCTCATTCGCCAGACACGCTTCTTTGGTGACCGCTGCGATTGCATCCATGCCCCTGCGAAACCCAGGCCGAGAGTTGATGAAAGCCACGACCACCTTGCTCGCCGGCCTTGTGCTCGCAAACGTTTCTGGATTCGCTGACGCCGCCGATCTGAAGGCCAACGTTGCCGCTGCTGCGAAGAAACGCGAGAGACCCAAACGGAATCTGCTGGCGAAGCTACACAAGAAAGGTTTCTACTCGTGGGTGAACGATCCGAAGGTTTTCAACATCCCGGAACGGTTCGGTTTTGCGTCTTTTGTGTCTTGTCGCGGCTAAGCCAAATGCCGGATTTACGCCCAGCACACTGAACACTGCCCCAATGAGTTTTTCTTCCTCGCCGGACGGCACTGGCTTTCGGTCTGAAGTTGTGACTCGTGCTGCTGCCATTCCTACACGGTTTGATGCCCAAGGACGTTTCCTGCCGCTGCTGTTGCTGCTGTTCGTCGGCAGCGGGTGCGCGGCGTTGATTTACGAGATCGTCTGGTTTCAATTGCTGCAATTGGTGATCGGCTCCTCCGGAGTTTCGCTGGCGGTGTTGTTGGGAACGTTCATGGGCGGGATGTGTCTGGGCAGTCTCGCGTTGGCGCGCTTCGTGGCAGCGAGGCATCATCCGCTGCGTGTCTATGCCCTGTTGGAGTCGGGGATCGGTTTGTTCGGGATCGCGGTGCTGTTCGCGGTGCCCTTGGTCGCACGGCTCTATGTGGCCAGCGCCGGGCATGGGCTGATCGGGATTCTGTTGCGCGGGGCGGTCTGCGCGGTGTGTCTCCTGCCGCCCACCTTGCTCATGGGCGCGACGCTCCCGGCGATGGCGCGCTGGGTCGAGGCGACACCGCGCGGCGTGTCGTGGCTGGGGTTCTTCTACGGCGGAAACATTGTCGGGGCGGTGTTCGGCTGCCTCCTGGCTGGTTTCTATCTGCTGCGAGTCCACGACATGACGACCGCCACGTTTGTCGCAGTGGCGGTGAATGGGATGGTGGCGTTGGCCGCGCTCCATCTGGCGAAGCGGACGACGCGACACGAGACAGCCGCGGAATCAGCTCCAATTCCCGACTTGCCCGCAGCCTCCGAAGATGTTCGTCCTCGTCCTTCGTCCTCGTCCTCGTCCTCGGAGAGGATGGCGTCGAGGACGAGGACGAAGGACGAGGGGCATGGGCTTCCATCGCAGCGGAATCTGGCGGTGTACCTCACCATCGCCCTGTCCGGTTTGTGCGCCCTCGCCGCCGAGGTGATCTGGACCCGCCTGTTGTCGCTGATGCTCGGGCCGACCGTCTATACCTTCTCAATCATTCTGGCCGTGTTTCTGGTGGGGCTGGGCATCGGGAGCAGCGTCGGCTCCGTGGCGGCACGCGGCACGACACGGCCACGGCTCGCTCTGGGTTGTTGCCAACTGCTCCTGACGGCGGCGATCGCGTGGACAGCTTGGATGATCGCCAAGTCGCTTCCTTATTGGCCAATCAATCCCGAGCTTTCCAAGAGTCCGTGGCTCAACTTTCAATTGGATCTGATGCGCTGCGCCTGGGCCATGTTGCCGGCGACGATCCTTTGGGGCGCGAGCTTCCCGCTGGCGCTGGCGGCGGTCGCCTCACGCGGACGGGATCCGGGCCGCCTGGTCGGGCGAGTTTATGCCGCCAATACGGTCGGCGCGATCGTCGGCGCGGTCGGCGCCAGCCTGTTTCTGATCGCGTGGATCGGCACGCAGCACGCCCAGCAAGTGCTGATCGCGCTGTCCGCGGCGGCGGCGCTGTTCATGTTTGTGCCACTCCTTTGGCGTTCCCGGCAGAATCCATCACTCCGCGGCGCCGACCCACATCCCGCGGCCCAACTTTCCAAATCCAAAATCCAAAATCCAAAATCAACATTCGCCGCGCTCCTCGGTTCTTCCCCCGTCGCCAGTCGCATAAACCAACTGGCGACTGTCGTGCTGCTGCTGATCGCGATTGGCGGCGCGGCTCTGCTGGTCTGGAGCGTGCCCAAGATCCCGTGGGGCTTGATCGCGTTTGGGCGTCATCTGCCGACCAAGGAAGGCCAGGGCACGCTTCTTTACACCGGCGAAGGGATGAACGCCTCGGTCGCCGTCACGGAGATCAGCGGCGCGCTCAATTTCCATGTCAGCGGCAAGATCGAGGCTTCAACCGAACGCCAGGACATGCGGCTGCAACGAATGCTCGGCCACCTCCCCGCCTTGCTCCACCCGGAGCCGCGCTCGGTGCTCATCGTCGGCTGCGGCGCGGGCGTGACGGCCGGCTCCTTCGTCCCGCATTCCGGCATTGAGCGGATCGTCATCTGCGAAATCGAGCCGCTCATCCCGCGCGTCGTCGCCCAGCATTTCGGCAAGGAGAACTACGACGTGGTGAATGATCCGCGCGTGGAGATTGTTTATGACGACGCGCGGCACTACATCCTCACCACGCGCGAGAAATTCGACATCATCACATCCGACCCGATTCATCCTTGGGTCAAAGGCGCCGCCACGCTTTACACGAAGGAATACTTCGAGCTGGTGAAGCGGCATTTGAATCCGGGCGGACTGGTTACGCAGTGGGTACCGCTCTACGAAAGCAACCCGGACGTCGTGAGGAGCGAGTTTGCGACGTTCTTCGACGCTTTTCCCGGCGGCACCATCTGGAGCAACGACCGCGAGGGCGAGGGTTACGACGTCGTGCTCCTGGGCCAGGCGGAGGCCGCGAAGATCGACGTGGACGCACTTTACGCCCGGCTGCAGCGTGAGGAGCGTGTGGCGCAGTCACTCAAGGATGTCGGCTTCCGGTCCGTGTTCAGTCTGCTGGCGACCTACGCCGGGCAAGGGCCTGATTTGCGCCCGTGGCTGGCGGGCGCGGAGATCAACCGCGATCGGAACCTACGGCTGCAATACCTTGCCGGCCTGGGCCTGAACCTCAACCTCGGCAGTCTCATTCACGACGACCTGCTGAGCTATCGCCGCTTTCCCGACGAACTCTTCGTGGCCTCGGATCAGCACAAACAGATGCTGCAGTACTTGATCGAAGGAAAGGAAACTGGCAAATAGGAGCAACGCTGGACTTCTTTTTCCAACCTAGTTGGGACGAAGAAAAGTGATTTTGCCGTCGGCGGAATCGGCGTGATGCACGGTTGAGGTATCGGGCGGCGCGAGCTGTGCCGTGGAAGAACTCGGTCTATGCTCAAGGCCGCTGAGGCGTCCCAATCAGCCCACAACAACTCCGCTTGCGGTATCACCGTCCACGTTGCCGCTGCCTCCTTTTCCGGCGGGTAGCCGTGTTTGCGGAGGATGCGCCGAGAGAAATCTGAAGTGCGAAGTTCGAGTACAGAATCCAGCCAGTTCGACATTTGAAACCCTTCATTCGCTAAAGGTTGTCCACGATTTCCACGCCGAAGACGGTGCTGCTCTTGAGACGTTCCTTCTGTTCGCGGTCACCCCTGTTCTGCTTTACGAGGTCATCTTACGCCGAATGACTCGGAAGGTTTACGGGGGAGCGGTGTCAGGAAATCATCGCGGAGTTTGTAGGCAACCGAAGAAGCCGCTGCGACGAGGTGGTCGAGGATGACCAGCGTTGAAGTCCGCAGTTCAGGCTCGGCTCGGACGCGGCTGGTTCCACTGTAAACGAGGCGGCTCAGGATTTCTTCAAGGTAGAAAACCGCTGTTTCGCTCAGGAGGGGCGCGCCTTTCGTGGCGGCGAGCTTTGACGCTACAATTACGAGTGGCTCCGGCAAGGATTGGCTGCCGACTTTGGCGAGGAAATAGGCGTAACACTCAAACCCGCGCTGTGTCGCGGGTAGGCGCTCGAAAAGCGACTGTAGCCGGTGTGCTTCGCCGTGTAGCGGCGGCCAGTCACGCTGCTCGCCCCAGTTCGCCCCGAGGAACAATTCGCGCAGCAGCTTTCCCGCGTCCGAGCGCTCATCGTCCACTTCGGCAGGAAGTCCTCCGGATACGAAATCATCGGCGAAGCGCTGCCACAACGCCCAGAACGTGGGAGCAGGCTCTCGGTTGCCTTGACCCAAGACTAGCCAGTTAACGAAATCTGCTGCTTTCTCAGGGAATCGGGCGGCAGCGCTGAAGATGGGTTCGAGATGGTGCAAAGCCTCGGCTGGTGGTAGCCGCAGAACGAATCGACAGATGGTCTCGACGTAAAGGTGCTCGATGCCGGGATCAAGGCGCTCCTCGCTGCCCAGCGACCGATCGCGCCGGTTACGCCGCTCGTCTTCCCACCTTGCGGGCAGGATCGCGATGTTTCTGCGGATGACCTCAAGCGCGAGTGGGTCGTCCGATTGCTGTCCAAGGATCGCAAAGAGATGTCGCGCGACAGCGCGACCCGGCCAGTTCGTGGGGTCCAAGTGGAGAAGGCGCGCTTCGTCGCACGCACCGCGTTTTTCGATGAAGCGGCGAAGTTTCAGGCGGAGTTCTTCGACGAAGCGTTCCTCCGTCTCCCGCTCTCCAAACGACAACATTCGTTGACGTTCCCAGAACGCGTGCTCCTCCAGCGCTTTTGTCACCAAGGCTTCGATGCACGTCAGGGCGAGTGAGCGGTCGATTCGCCAGAGGAAGCATCCGATACCTTGCACGGCGTAGCTCACTGTTTCCTCGACGGCGTGCATCACGGACTTGGCCAGGGCGGGCAAGAGCCGCGCTTGAACGGCTGCTGGTAGAAGTTTGCCGAAAAGCGCCGGAAGGATGAAGGCCGCCGGACGCGAGGCTTCCATTGGATTGCGGCCGGCGATCACGAAGTGGTCGCGCGTGTCCGCATCTGCCTCGACAGCATCGCATACCGTTACGGCACACCATTCCTGACCGGAGTGCGGCATTTCAGGCCAATGGTCGCGAATACAGAGGGCGGCGACATAAGCTGGTCCAGATTGACGAATGGTCCCCACTGTCCAGTGCAAGTTGTCGTCTGCTGTTGCCAACTGCTCTTTGGCTGCGGTGAGCCGTCCGCGCCAATCTTCGGGATTCGCTCCTTGCTCGCCCTGACCGTCGAACGTGGACCGGCCCCATACGAACAGCGTCGTGGCAGCCTGAAATGCGGACGACCGTGGCCTCTGATCTTCGACAACCTGCTGAAGGTCCTCGGGCGGCACAGACGCTTGGAAGAGGATACGACCGTCTCCTGTTTCGCCCGCCTGAAGGAAATTCCGAGTGCCAATCACATGGAGCCGGAGGCGCCACACTCTGGTCTCGTGATCGTGTTCAGTCTCAGGAGGCAACTCTGCTTTGTAGGAGTCAATCAAAGCGCAGACCCTTTCGCGCAAGGGCGACATCTGGAGAATGACAGCGAGGTTCTCAAGGCTCTTTTGCCGATGGGGAAGTTTGGCTGATTCTGCTCGCTCCTTGTCGTAGATCGATTTCTCGGCGTCAATTGGTGGAAGTCGCGCCGCAAACATCTGAGTGGTGTGGAAAGCGTCGCTCGCCGAGCGCTCTAAATCCACCTTCAAGAAAAATGGGGACGTGAGCAGCGAATACGCTGCCGCCCCGGCCTTCGTCGGATATGCGGTTGCCACGCTCGCGACGACAGCGGTTACGGCCACGTTATTACTCCGTCGCAGCAAGTCCACAAGAACCGTTTCCACGTCGGGGTCCCCACGGTTCGCCTTTTCGAGGAGCCAGTGTTCCAGAGCCATGAGAGCACTCTGGAAACATTCCGGTGCTACGCCCATCCCGCGATACGCGCCCCACAGACGACCGTTCGCAATTTGCTCATGCGACACACCATCGGTTAGTTGGATTGTCACCGTCCCGGGACGCTCAATGTATTCGTAACGGTTGTCTGAGTGCGCGTAGGCTTCAGACGCTCGGTTTGTGAGGCGAAGAACAAAATCGATCGCCCTGTTTGGGTGGTGCCAGAGCATTCGAAGATACGGTCCGTGGCAGGCGCTCGCCGGAAAATCACCCATCGCGAGTCGTCGTCCTAAGCCGAATGCGTGGCTGACAGCGTTCATGTCGTGACCCGAGCGGTCCGCGAGGACTTCCTCAAGACTTCGATCCAGACCGAGAAGGTGCTCAGCTACGCGAAACGCCAAGTCCGGTAGGTCGCGGACCACTGGATCACACACGAAGTGATTAAAGGGGAGATCCAAGATGAGGCTGTTCGCGCGGTTGCGCCGGTCGTCCGCCAAAGCCGTTTGAACCATCGTCGTAAGTTCCGGTTCAGCCGTTAAGGGAATTGCGAGGATCACCTTGAGCAAACGCTCTTCACCGTCCCGCACGGGACTTCGCCAAGGGACACGAGGCAGCCAGTGCCACGCAACCTTCGCAATCGAGCGAGCACCCTTGGGATAGCGGAGACCCCATCTCGTCAGCAGAATCCAATCCTCCATAAACCCGAGCACGAGCATGAAATCCGCTTCGCTGAATTGCGGGATGGCTGCCTCAAGTAACTCGGCGGCGCCGACCCAGCCATTGCCTTTCGGGAGGAAGAATTCACCGTCTGAATCGAGACCGAACAAACGCCGAGGAATCGCCACACGGCACCCCACGCGGAGGATGTGAATCACCTGCCGTAGCAGTTTCGCGCCATCGCCGAGTAGGAGCGCGGTGTTCCGTCGCAGAAACCCGCTCGCATCCGCCGACTGAAGCACGCCGACAAGCGTGTCCTCCCGCCAGTGAGCAGCGACCGCCGGATTCTGAATGAGGGCCAGCACCAAGGAGTCGGTCGCTCGCGCGTCGGCGTCGAGGGACTCGGTCAGCCACTTGCGGTATGCGCGCCTGAGCGCGGGGTAAGTGCCGAGTGAAGTGACGAGAGAACTGAGCTCTCGACCGTGCTGGGTGAATTCGTTATCCAACCAACTCACTAGCGCCCAGTCCTCGAACACATCATGCGCCGGGGCGTAGCGGTCGCTGCCTGGCGCGGGGGTGTTCAGCAGACTGTCGCGAACTAAGCGATGCAGCGCGCGTGGATCGAGGTTGGCCGCGGGAACGAACGGCTCCAAAGCTTTTGCCCGGTTTAAGGCGACTGCGACCATTGCTTGCCCGCGCAATTGCGGAAGACCGGTTTCGGCGTCCTCATCGCCCCGGCGGATGACCTCACGCCAGACCTTTTCACGAAAGGCGCGTTCGTTCGTGGGCAGCGGCTCCGTGGCGGGCCAGTCCATCTGGGCCGCCTTGTCCAAGAGAAACGGATTTCTCAGCAAACGGCGGAGCGTTTTATTGGAGAGCGGGCGTTGCAGCGATGGAATGACTGTTGCCAGGTCATCGAGTTCGTCATCGCTCAAGTCGCCCACTTCGATGTCCGCTGGCGTCAACCCCACCTCGCTGAAAAATGCGGTTCGGACCGTTTCGGCCGAATAGTCGCGGCAGGTCACGACCAGCCGCCACGTTGGATCCGACTTCAATGCGCGCAAGAGGTCAAGGGAAGCTGCGCGTTGTTCCGGGGACTTCTCCATCAGCTGCTCGAGGCTGTCCACCCACAACACTTTTCGTGTGTGCATCGCGGTCTGTGCCCGCAGTCCGTCCAGCGTCAACCCGAACCGATGGAGCACTTCGTTGACGTGGTTGCCCGCGAGTGAAACCGCACGGAACGCGAAGCCGATGCCGCCTTGCGTTGCCGTCGTGAATGCCGCTTTCACGAGTGCCGACTTGCCGGACCCGGCTTCGCCGGTGACGAAGACAAGGGGCACCTCTTCAATGAGCTGGCAGAGTTCTCCGAACAACTCTTGGCGAGGAATCGCGGCTTTGTTGCCGATCGTCGTGCAGATTCCAGCAATGACAACCTCCGTGTCTTCCAGCAATCGCACGACGCCGGTGAGATAGCCGGTCGGTCTGCCGTGTCGCTGAAGAAGATGCAACGGAAGCTTCTCCCGCGTGTAGGACATGGCGCTCCCAGCCTCGCTCAACGCGAGCGTGACCAACTCGTTCCACGTAGCATGGGCGGCGTTCGGATCGCCGTCCGGCAGAGTGGCCGCAAGGAGCGACCGCATCATTGTCTCCGTCATGCCGCCAGGGACGTTCAGGTCGAGGTCAACAACGTGAAATCGGGTAAGGAAGCGCCACAGTTCAGCCTCGCTTGGCGCTCCGCCTTCAGCGCCAGTTAGGATCTCCCGGACGGTCTCAAGGTATCCGAGCGTGGGTTTTCCGAGATTGTCAGGAATGGCGAGACGACGAGCCAAGTCGCCTGCTGAAGTCGAGGCACGGGCGCAGTCGAGCAGCGTCCGAAGTCCGCGAGCAAGTTTCGCCGAGAGTGAGCTGGGAACAAGGCCAACAACATCCCGGCGCTGGTCGAACTGTGCCGAATTGCGGAAATCGGCCAATGCTCCGCGCAAGGTCTTCACACATTCCCTATTCGATACGCTGAGTTCAAAGGCCCGCTTTACCTGCAATGCCGCCTTCACCGGCTCACCGGCAGTGTTTGTTGCTTCGAGCAGGATGTCATCGGTGCGCCACCCCAAATGGCCAGCCTGGAGATGAACCGTGTGGAGGGTTCCGGCGCCAAGGCAGAGAGGCGCACCACGAGTCAACAGCAGCGTTAAACAAGCCGCGCCTACCTTTGCTTCGAAGGCTGAGCCAGCGGAACCCGTTGCTGCAGGATTACTCGCGGTCACTCGTTCCAGAGGGTCCGTGGCGGGCATGCGTCCTCCCTCCACGGAGAAAAGCGGATTCTCAGACTTCGGCATAGAGTCCTTCCCGCCGACTTTCAGTGCCGTTTGTCGCGCAGGCGGTCGCCGCGCCAGTCGCTCATGTTGAACGGCGGGCCGGGGCGAATGTCGAACGCCGCATTTTGAGTGTCGAATGAGTCACTCATGTTTGCCTCAGGCGGTTAGTCCTCCTTGGGCCAAGCGCCGGGTTTGAAACCCAGTTGCTCCAACAAGCGACGGTACTCCTTGACCAGTTTTTGGAACGAGCGCGAGCGCCGGTAAACCTGCTGCAAATCGACGCGCGCGCTGAACTTGGGTTGGTCGGCACGTTCGTTGTAGTAGATGCCCAGCCGCCGCTCCAATTCCTCTTTAGCCCCACGTTTCTGATCGGAATCGTGGGGATAAGGAGCCAGATTCCGGTTTGTTCCGCCCAGGCTTTCCAGCCCGGCCAGAAACCAGCCCTCGTATTCCTTGTTCGCCACCGTCAGGGAATTGGGAAGATTTCGCGCCAGCTCTGTCACTCGCTTCTGCAGCGGGCTCGCGTCCGTCTTGGTACAGAGGTCATCCGCATCGAACAAGATGAACACCGCCCGGCAGCCGGGTTGACGACGGGCCAACTCGATGGCCTTTTCCATGCCTTCCCGCTTCACAATCTGGCCTCGGTCTTTGCGGATGGGCCGGCCCACGGGCACGTGGGGAATCCCCATCGCGGTGGCCAGTCGGCGGAGCAGCAGCGGCACCGCCTCAACTTCACCATCACCTTCGACGATCGGCTGAATCATGACGACGAGTCCGCAAAGACGTCCATCTGCACAGCGGACGCTTGATCCGCAAAGAAATCCAGTGGGCGCAGGGCGTTGGAGCGCATCAACTCGCCCGCACCCATCAGATGGTCCTTCAGCGCCGACACGGCGGCCTCGCCCAACGGGAGCACCTGTGTGACGCCGCGTTCCCAGGTCACCACGCGCAAGTTCTCCGGTTCGATCCACTTGGCATTGAGCAGTTCCGGGCTGTGCGTCGTGACCAGCACCTGGACGTCCCGTGAGAAGGATCGGATGAGCTCCACGATCGACGACAGCGCTTCGGGATGAATCGTGGACTCTGGTTCCTCCAATCCAACCAGCGTCGGTCGGTTGTTTTGCAGAAATGCGGTCAAGATGCCGAGGGCCCGCAGTGTGCCATCGGACATCGAAAAGGCCTCATGTGCCACCGTCCGCCGATCCGCTGCTTTCTTTTTCTTCGCCGGCTTGCCCATCCCGTTGCCTTCCCACTCTTGACGGAATTCAAGCGACAGCATCTTGCCATGTTTGATCGGTCTCACCTTTGCCATGCCGGGCACCACGGTGCGCAGTAGTTCGCACAAGCGCTCCATCAGTCCAGCGTCCTTGGCCACTTGCTTTAACACACTGGCAAGATTGCTGCCGTCGGATTTCAACGTGGCTCCCGAGTCCGGCTCTTGGAGTTCCTGGATCGCCTTGGGCTGAATCGAGAAGACCCGGATACCTCCCAGTCCTCTGGTCACGGGAGCGAACTGCGGCGTCCCACCAATGATCGGCAGTACCAGGGCTTGGGGATCCACTGCCGGACTTATCCCCGCCACGGTCGTCGTCAGCTTTGTGCCCTTGCGGTGAAAGGAGTGTTGATCCGGGCCCTGCCGCACCAAACACTTCTCCTCCACCACGTCGAACTCGTAGCCTTCTCTGGCGCGAATCTCGAAAGCATACCAGCCTTTGCTGGGCGTGCCGTTGCTGAGTTCGAAGTCCACACGCATCGCAAAATTGCCAGGCCGGCTTTGAGTGCCTGAACGGTAACGAACCGTGTTGATGCCTCCTTGTTTTTCAAACACGGCCGCCAGGGGCAAGGACATGCATTCACTCACGAAGTCCAGCGCCTTCAGCACGTTGCTTTTCCCCGCGCCGTTCTTCCCCACCAGGAACAGCGGATTCTCGAACGCGATCTGCGCGCCGAGAATGCTGCGAAATCGTTTCAGCCAGAGTTTCTTGATTGGGATAAACTCAGAGCGCATGGCGCGGTTGTATCGGCTTTCTTTGTTCCTGTCGAACTTTCAGCGAAAGTGTAGCCCGTTGCCAAGAGTCGCTGCGCGGCAGTGAGGGTTTCTGGCGCTCGATGGGTGCTGGCGCACGGCCACAATCGCATTCAACGGCGTCGAGCTTGCCGCAGAGCTTGTCCGCAGTGGCCCGGAGCGTGGTTTCGAAGCCGAGAGCAGCGTCGATGTTCTGCTTCTCCTTCGGGGGTTGGAGTATCGCGCCATAAGAACGCACGTAGCTTAGCCGAGCCAATCAAGCAGGACAAGGGAAGACCCTTTCGACAAGCTGAGGTGATGGGACGCGAACAGACAGGAGAGGCGGACTTGGTCCGTCGGCATTCTTCGGATGCTCGTTATCTGCATCCGACGAGCGGCCCATCGGGTGAGAGTGGGCCGCGTGAAACGCGGTGAAGGTCCGCGGGGAATGGGAGCCACGCGAGTCGGAGCAAATCACCTGTGACGTGGTAGACGTTGGCTTTGTCAGGCTTCTGTCCGACCAAACGATGTATCCAATTTGCTGGACGGTGGGTTTCACAGCCCTCTATGCTGCGTTTTGTCAAACAGCCGCGTCCAGCCGCGCCGGTCCTGAGGCGAGCAAGTCGGTTGGATTCGAGCTTGGATTCATCACGGCGTCAAACAACGGCGTCGGTGGCGCAGCGGCCGACCATTGCCTAGAGAACCTATGAAAAACTCACTCGCGGTTTACTTCAGTGGCTTCCTCGCGGTGTCAGCGGCCCTCTCAGCCATGGCCAGCGATTGGCCGCAGTGGCGCGGGCCGCAGCGGAACGGGCTTTCACAGGAAACGGGCTTGCTCAAAGAGTGGCCAAAGGAAGGACCGAAGCTCCTTTGGCAGGTCAAGGACATCGGCTCCGGCTACTCGACGCCAGCGGTGGTCGGCGAGCGAATCTACGTGCTCGGAAACGAAGGCCTGGAAAACGAGTTCGTCCAGGCGCTCGCGGTCAGGGATGGCAAGCGCGTCTGGCAAACGCGTCTCGGCAAGGTGGGCAACCCCGACCAGCAACCGAAGTTCCCCGCCGCGCGCTCGACGCCGACGGCCGATGGCGAACTGCTCTATGCGCTCGCCTCCGACGGCGATCTCGCCTGCGTGGAGACGGCCACGGGCAAGGTGCGCTGGCAAAAGAGTCTGCGCGCGGATTTCGGCGGCAAGCCCGGCACGTGGGCCTATTCCGAGTCGCCCTTGATCGACGGCGACGTGCTCGTGTGCACGCCGGGCGGCACCGAGGCGACGCTGGTGGCCTTGAACAAAAAGACGGGCGAGGTGATCTGGAAGAGCGCGGTGCCCGGCGGCGATGAAGCCGCGTATTCTTCCGCCCTCATCGTCACGACCGACGGCATCAAGCAGTACGTCCAGCACCTGGCCAAAGGTTTGGTGGGCGTGGAGGCGAAGACGGGCAAATTCCTATGGCGTTACGACAAGGCTGTCAGCAAATTCAACGCGAACATCCCCACTCCGGTGACGCGCGACGGCTGCATTTACACAGCAGGGGCTGGGACGGGCGGGGGGGTGGTCAAGTTGAAAGCCAACAACGGAGCAGTGGAAGCGGAGCCGGTGCATTTCTCGCCCAAACTCCCGACGGCCATCGGCGGCGCGGTGTTACTGGGAGACCACCTCTACGGCACTGGCGGCAGTGGGATGCTCTGCGCCGAGTTCACGACCGGCTCTGTGAAATGGGAAGACCGCGCGCTGGGTGCCGCCTCGCTTTGCCACGCCGATGGCCGCCTCTACCTGCACGCCGAGAGCGGTGACGCCGCGCTGGTCGAGCCCACGCCGGAGGGCTACAAGGAGAAAGGCCGCTTCACTCCGCCGGACCAGCCGAAGCGCGCCAATCAAATGGAAAAGGCTTGGGCCTACCCAGTCGTCGCCAACGGCCGGCTTTACCTCCGCGACCACGGTTCGCTGTGGTGCTATGACGTGAAGACGGCGAACTAGCAAAGTGGCAGACAGGTTCCGCCTCGTGCTGGTGGGTCTCCGGCCTTCGCAGAGCGCGCCAGTGGTTGGACTGCGCGCGATTCATCGCCGATTTGTTGCAGCAATGGGTCCCCAGCGCTGCCTGCAACCTCCACGCGCGTCGCGCACGAGCACGAAGGGGAGCTTGCCTGCCCAGGCTGGCTCTGATTGCCTTTCAGGATTCGCAAGCATCTCCGTCGTTCGCCTTGCGCCCTGTTCTGGCACTGGTAGAATCCTTCCATGTTCAGTCTGCGATTCTCCCCACTCGCTTGGGCTTTCTCGTGTGTCGTCGCGCTGGCCGCGGAGGATTCGGCACGCTGGCAGTTGATGTGGCAGGATGAGTTCGACGGCAAGGCGCTCAATCTGTCCAAATGGGAGTTCGAAGTCAACGCGCAGGGCGGCGGCAACAACGAACTGCAGTATTACATCACCAACAATGCACAGTTGAAGGATGGCCTGCTCGTCCTTGAGGCCCGCAAGGAGCGGTACACCGGACCGGGCGGCACGCGCGAGTACACGTCGTCGCGCATCCGGACCAAAGGCAAAGGCGATTGGAAATATGGCCGGTTCGACATTCGCGCCAGACTGCCGAAGGGAAAAGGCATGTGGCCGGCCATCTGGATGATGCCGACGGATGAGGTTTACGGCGGCTGGCCCAACAGCGGCGAGATCGACATCATGGAGTTGGTCGGACACGAAGCGAACAAAGTGCACGGCACGCTCCACTACGGCGATGCGATCAAGGGGCACGTTTACAAAGGTACGAATTCCACGCTTGCAGCCGGCACCTTCGCCGACGATTTCCACGTTTTCCGTCTCGAATGGGAACCGCAGGCGATGCGTTGGTTCGTCGATGGACATCTTTACCAGACCCAGACCAACTGGCACACGCGGACCAGGCCCTTTCCGGCGCCGTTCGACCAGCGATTTCACATGATCCTGAATTTGGCCGTCGGCGGCAATTGGCCAGGGAGCCCGGATGAGAAAACAGTCTTTCCGCAGGCGATGGTGGTGGATTACGTGCGGGTGTATCGAAGGCGCGAGTGAGGGGGGATGAGCGCGTAATGCGTAAAACGTAAAGCGTAATGCCTGACCTCCGGCAGGCGATCTTCGGACTTGGTTACGCATTACGTTTTACGCATTACGTGCCAGGCTCATCTGATCGCCTCAGCCAACTCGGCCGTCTTGTCTGAAATCCATCTTGTCCAAACCTCTTCGCGTCGCCGACGGAAGAACTGATTTGCTTGCCATGGCCGTTGACTGCTTTAATTCGACAAAAGCCGTTCTGGAAATTGCGATGCCGAGATCTTTCATCCAAGAACATCACGTTTGGACACACCACTTCGACTTCCGGTTGGAGAAAGATAGTGTGTTCAAGGCGGCTCCCATTGTCTTTGAAGCGGTGCGCTTCCTCGCCAATGTCAAATCCCCTCGGGGTCGTGTGCCCGCCACCAGTGATTCGGCGGCGGGATAACTGATTGCAGCGACCGTGAACACCTCGCCGACCACTCCCAACCAAAAGCGCCTTGAAGCCGGCCAGGTTGTCCGCGTCCGCACCCGCACTTACCTCATCGAGTCCGTCCAACCATCCCCAGGCACAGGCACGCTCGTCCGCCTGGCCTGCCTTGACGACGACGCCCAGGGCCAGCCGCTCGAAGTCGTTTGGGAACTGGAACTCGACCCGGAGATTCTCGACCGCGAGGCGTGGCAGTCCATCGGCAAGCGCGGCTTCGACAACGCCCGCCATTCAGCGCCTTCATCCACACGCTCCGGTGGAACTGCGTCACGGCCACCGATCCGCGTATTTTCCAGGCACCGTTCCGCGCCGGCATCCGCTTGGATGCCTACCAGCTTGAACCGCTCCGCAAGGCGCTTTTGCTCCCGCGCGTCAACCTGTTCATCGCCGACGACGTTGGCCTGGGCAAGACTATCGAAGCCGCCCTCATCGCCAGCGAGCTGCTGTTGCGCCGCCGGGTCCGAGAAATCCTTGTGGCCTGTCCACCCTCGATGCTGGGACAGTGGAAGGACGAACTGGAAGCCCGCTTCGGTCTCATGTTCGAGGTTCTCGATCGTGCGTATCTGGAACGCAGCCGCCAGGAACGCGGCTACGGGGTGAACCCTTGGACGACCTTCCCGCGTTTCCTCATATCCCACAAGCTGCTCATTGACGAAACCTACTCGGGTCCGCTCCGCGACTGGCTCGACAACTTGCGCCCCGGCTCGCTCCTGATATTCGACGAAGCCCACCACGCCGCGCCGTCCAGCGGCGCGAAATACGCCATCGACTCCCGCATCACCCGCGCCATCCGCGACCTCGCCCCGCGCTTCGAGCACCGCCTCTTTCTGTCCGCCACGCCGCACAACGGCCATTCCAACAGCTTCAGCGCCCTGCTCGAACTGCTCGACCCGCAGCGATTCACTCGTGGCGTGAAGGTTCTCAAGAGCAACCTCGACGGCGTGATGGTCCGCCGCCTCAAGGACGACTTGCGCGAACTGATAGGCGGCTTCCCCAAACGCGAGCCGGTGCAGGTGGACATCTCCGGTCTGCCGTCGGATGCCGCCGAGTTGAAGCTCTCCACGCTTCTCGATCAATACCGCCAGGTCCGCCAGTTGCGCATGGCGGGCGCGACCAAGCGCAAGCAGGCCGAGGCCGCGCTGCTCGTGTCGCACTTGCAGCAGCGCCTTTTGTCTTCAGTCGAGGCCTTTGCCCGAACGCTCGCCG
>ORMF011668916.1_pt1 | contig 21600 bp, 18 predicted proteins | sample 1779871 | NCBI WGS metagenome assembly ORMF01 (sample SAMEA104232316, study PRJEB22302) | groundwater metagenome | biome: forest; feature: aquifer; material: groundwater | place: USA | collected 2011-08-07 | depth 5.4 m | reverse complement strand
CGGCACAAACACGGTGCTGAGTTGCGCCTGCCGTACGGTATGCGGCTCTGCCTGCGGTTTCGGTCGGACGTAGACCTGTTCGGTACTATCCGATAACAATTCCATCGCAACCGTCCAGCCCTTTTTGCTCTTAATCTCAATCTCAATGGAACCGGAGTACCGGCGTTCATTCCACAGAAGATCGAAGGCTCTAAGCGGAACCGCCGAGAAAGTCTGTCTCGCAATGGGCGCTTTGGCGTAAGACCCCCCATGCCGCTGGTAATCATTAAGCTGCTTCCAGCGAGTGAGCGCAAGATCCCACGCCGCCACCGCCTGAAGCATGGTGGTCTTTCCCGTATTATTCGGCCCCGCCAGCACAATGTGGCCGGGGAGATCAAATGTCACTTCATCAAACCGTTTGAACCGTTTGATCGTCACTCGTTCGATCATCGACCGGCCTCGTTCAGCTTCCGTATGACAAGTAATTCATTTCCTCGATCATCAATCACTTTGACGGCGATCTGCCGATGCTCTCCAGCCTCGAACGGCGCACTCATGGCGCCGGAGAGGTGATCCCAGACGCTCTCTTCGTATTCTCCTTTCAGCGCTTTCTTGAGATGTTCCCACGCGCCGGTGCGCGGGAAGAAGGCTTGAGACACATGGAAGCAGAGGTCATTGTAGTCCGTGTCAAGGAACCAAGCCGGCACGTCCTCGCCCGTGCGATGGTCCACCTCCATTGTGATCGGGTCGAACACATCCAAGCCGAGCAGTTCGACTTGATACTTTTTCTCTTTTGTCCGGTGGACTTTGACCTCCGGTTGGCCACAGACGCTGAAGATCTGGCTGGAGCGCATGTTCTTGAGCAGATCGCCCATCATTAGATCCGGAGTCGCCTGCACGTAGGTGGCGGGTACGCCCATCACGTCGGCGCATTTGTCTATGAGCGTCCGCGCGTTGGGCTGGATGGCGAAACCGATCACATACAAGTGCGTGTAGCTCTTGGCGTGGGCCTCGCGCGCCGCTTCATACACCAACTTCTCGCTAACCGCGCCGTTCTCCGGGCCGAAGACAAATGCGACCGGTTTTTCCCCTCCGTTCGTGACCAACGCTTCTGCTGAGAGTGACAATGTCTTGGCCGGTGGACGAACGTTCTTGAACGTGACCGTCTTGTTCCCTTCCAGCCGGAGCACCGAGCTTTTGCGAAGCACCTCCAACATCCGGTCCACATGGTTTTGATTTCGTAGGGGCACAGCATGCTGTGCCCCTACAGCGGGACCTTGGGGATCCTCGACCCCATCGCCTTCCCAATCCACCGGCGTCGGAATCGTCGCCTCGACGCAGAAGGGACCGGTGATGCGCGTGACGCCACTTACTTCTTCAGGACGGTCCGCCAACACTTCTTCCACGGGCGGCTCATTGTTCGCGATGGACTTCAACGTGATGTGGGGGACAATGCCGCCAACATCTTCACCCTTCTTGTTCTGTTTGCGTTTATAGACGAAGCCGCCGGCAGGCCCGCGGGTGCCGTCCTTCAACTCGTGCCAGGGGAAAGTCGCTGTCAGGAGACGCTGACGAGCAAGGGACAAAGGCACGCGGCTCGTGTCAATCGTAATCCATCGACGGCCCCACTGCTCTGCTACGTAAGCAGTCGTCCCGCTCCCGCACGTCGGGTCCAACACAAGGTCACCGGGGTCGGTGGTCATTAGAAGGCAACGTTTAATAACCTCTGTATTTGTCTGGACAACATACAGCTTTGGATCAGCAAAACCGCTCGTTACTGTGTCAGTCCAAATGTTCGTTAGAGGTGAGCATGGGAAATCATCTAAATAGCTCACAAATTCGAGCGTATTCCCGAACGCGAGCAACCTGTTCTTCTGAGCTAGACTCTTTAGTCCATCACTGGTCGTCTTCCAATGTTGACCTGTACCGGGGTGGTAAATTTTTCCTTTAAATTCGAATGGAACTGTTCCTGTTGGGCTCGCTCCAGCAGATTTGATTGAAGTGTGCCGAAAGATCCGTGCACCATCCGGAAGCAAGGAAAAATCCGCATCTTTGGAAAGCCGTTCTCTCTTGCCATCAACGTACTCTACCCAGACATCCTGCCCCTGGAATGTTTTGCTTTCGAGTTTGTTGAACCATAACTGGCGATATTCTACGTCCTCTTTGCTACGCGCATACCATAATATATTGTCTGAAACAAATGAGAGTAAATCGCTCTGCTTCCAGCCGGTCTTCTGAAAAACTATCAGACCACAGAAATTTTCGGATCCGAACACCTCGTCCATCACCTCACGGACATGATGCAGGTTCTCGTCGCTGATCTGGACAAAGATGCTTCCGCTGGGGGTGAGAAGGTCACGGGCTAAGAGCAGGCGGTCGCGCATATACGTCAGGTACGAGTGTAGACCCAATTCCCATGTATCACGATAGGCTTGGACCATCTCCGGCTCGCGGGTCATGTCCTCATCATCGTTGTGAGAGACATCCCGCTTTCGGACAAACGGCTGGAAGTTGCTTCCGAACCTCACCCCATAGGGCGGGTCGATGTAGATCATCTGAACCTGCCCGCCAAGCCCCTCGTAATGCAAGAGCGAGTTCATCACGACCAGCGAATCGCCCAGGATCATCCGGTTGGTCCAATTGTCCTGATACTCGTAGGCTTTAAGCACCTGGTCCGTGATCGAATGCTGCGGATCACCGAAGAGTTCAAACATGTCTTGCTGTTTATCGGTTTTATGTCCCGCCAGAGTCTCGATAATGGCTTTGGTAGATAACCGCTCGTGAATAAACAGTGGAAAGGTCGGCACATCGAACGATAGCCGTTCCGCTTTGCCAGCCCAATTCAGGAAGGGCTTGCTCAGCGCCTTCAGTTTTGCTGCGGCAGCTTTGGCCTCTTCGATCTTGCCGGCATCCAGAATCTTTTGAATGAGCGCTTCACCCTGTTCGCGCGCCGGGTTCTGGCCGTCCCAATCCAGCGCGGGCGAGAGAGAAGAGTCGTAGCGGTAGCTCTTCGGCGGTTTCTTCTTTTTGAACTGCGCCTGCGTCCCCACATCCGGCCGCATTAAGCTTTTCGCTTCAGGATGCTGATAATTCTCCGCCTGTTTCGGCTTAGAGGGGCGCTTGGACTTGGCCATTCTTGCTCCTAAATCGTATCCATGGCATAAGGTTTGTGATGCTTTCACGACTTATCAGTAGGATTAAATGAAGCCACTATATTTAAAAAGCATACAAATATCAAGGGAAACGCTTGCAGACCCTTGCAAAATTCGTCAAACGACTTGACGATATTGAGGGATTGGGAACTGAGGGGCACATCAACAGTTCATTTGCTCTGAAAGACGCTAAAATTTCTTTTCCTTCGATCGTGCCGGCTCCTTCTCCGCCTTCATCAGCAGTTGCAACACCGCAGTGTGTCCCCGCTCCTTCGCGTAGGCGAGCGCCGTTCGCCCCATCTCATCCTTCAGGCGGACGTCGGCGCCCCCCTGAAGCAGGAATTGCGTCGTCTCCACATGCCCGGAGACGGCGGCCCACATGAGGGAGGTCCGGCCGTCGTCTCCCCGAAGATCGGGCTTCGCCCCCCCTTTGAGGAGCAGGCGGACCATTTCCGCCTCGCTCGCCTGAGCGGCCAGGAGTAGCGGCGGCTCGAATTCCGTGCCGTCGTTGAGATCGGCCCCCCGTTCGATCAGGAGCGGGAGGACCGCCGTTCTTCTTCCGGTGATGGCGGCGACCAGCGGCGTTTTATCGCCGTCCCCGGCGTTGACATCGACCCCCTTGTCCAGCATCAACCGGGCCAGTTCGACATGCCCGGCCCCCGCCGCCGCCCTCAGCGCCGCGGCGTCCGCCTTCGCCCCTTTTTCCATCAGAAGCTGGGCGACCTTCAGATGGCCGCCCCCCGCGGCGGCCCCCAGCACCGTGCGGTAGACCTCGACCGGCCCGTTGGGATCGGCCCCTTTCTCAAGAAGAAAGCGTACGATCTCGATGTGGCCCCGGAAGGCCGCGCTCCCCAACGGATTGAATTGGGCCGGCGTCTTCGCGTTGAAGGCCGCGCCGTGATCGAGCAGCATCCGGATGACATCAAGATGGCCGTTCGCGGCAGCCCGCTCCAGGGCGAAGTTTTTTTCACCTTCGGTTACGTCGGTCGTCTCCTCCAGAAACAGCTCCAGCGTCTCGGCATGGCCATTCTGCGCGGCGGCCACGGCGGCGGTCATCCGGGTTTTCTCTTTCTCGCAGGCCCGCGCGCCGGCGCCGAGCAGCACCGCCGCGGCTTCCCGCCGGCCGTTGGCGGCGGTCCAGAGCAAGGGATGCTGCGACCCGGCGCCACAGAGATCGGCCCCTCCCTGAAGGAGCACCTTCACCAGCGCCGCATGCCCGTTTCCCCCCGCCCACACCAGGGCGGTCCGGCCGCCCGCCCCCTGCGTATTCGGGCTCATGCCGGCGTCCAGAAACAAGGTCACCTTCTCGGTATCGCCGCGCCGGACCTCTTCGATAAACCGCTCGGCCGTGAACGGGATCTCCAGTTTTTCAAGGTGCTTGCGGGCCGATCCCTGAGCCGGGTCCGGGGCCGCCTCCGGATGCTGGGCCTCCGCGATCAGCGGGAAGAACATCAGGGCGATCCAAATAAACGGGGCTTTTAAATTCATCACACTCTCCAATCGAGGTCCACTCAATCGCCGCCGGTTTTTTCCGGGGCGAAAACAAGGGTCTTAATATAGAGAATGGATGGGAAAAAATCAATACCGCAAAAAGCGGAGGACAAGGGCTCCGCAATCGATCGCGGGAGGCGGCCCAGGCCCGCTTGGGGCCCTTGACGCCGGGGAAGCCGCTCTGGTACTGTCGGTTCGACTAGGAGGATCAGACCATGTCCGAGATCTATCGCGAGGGGCACCGGAAATTACAGGACCAGTTCGACACCCGCCGGATGGCCGACCGGCTCGATCAGGCGATCGTCCGCGACAGCTTTGATGAGGAGGATGCGGAATTTATCAGGGGGCTCGACCTGTTCTTTCTTTCCACCGTCGATGACCGCGGCCGTCCCACCTGCTCGTACAAGGCGGGCGAGCCGGGGTTCGTCCAGGTGGTCGATTCCCGGACGCTGGCTTTCCCCAACTACGACGGCAACGGAATGTACCTCTCGATGGGAAACATCGCCCAGACGAAGCAGGTGGGCCTGCTCTTCATCGACTTCAAAAACCAGACCCGGATGCGGGTGCAGGGAGAAGCGACGATCGACCCGAACGACCCGCTGATGGCCGACTATCCCGAAGCGCAGTTCATCGTCCGCATCAACGCCCGCGAGGTCTTCCCCAACTGCCCCCGCTACATTCATAAGATGACGCGCGTGACGCACTCCCCCTTCGTCCCCAAACCCGGCTGCGAAACCCCCGTCCCCGGCTGGAAAACCCGGGAATGGGTCGCCGACGTCCTCCCCGAAACAGACCCCGCAAGAGATCCCGAAAGAAAAACACTGGAGAAATAAGTCAGGAATCAAAAGCTTTTCATTTTCATTGCTGTTGGAATGGGGCTTTGCCCCAAGCCCCACCGAGGGGGTTGCGTCCCCAACCCCCTCCGGCTTCCCAAGGGGAGCGGGGTTTCACCCCTGCCCCCCGGCGGTCGAACTCTGCGCGACCGCGCAAGATCCGCGCGGACTGCGCATCAAACATGCGACCTGAAGCGGTCGATAATACGTTCCATTAGAGTGCTGGCGCGGTAGACGCACCCACCGTTTAAAGAGTCCGGTTACGAACTGGCGCTATCTTATGACGGTACAGGCACTATTCGTATGAAAAGATAAGATTTATAACAAATCCTACACTCTCCCTTGTGGATGTTCCCCGTTCAAGGTGAAAATATGCATCGGCGTTTCACCTACCTCTTCAGGTCGCCCAGAAGCCGAAGTCCGCGCTGTTCTTGCGCGGTCTGCGCTTGCTTGCGACCGTCCGGGGTCCAGGGGTTTCCCCTGGCGCTCGGGGACGCCGGAGGGGCCGCAGCGCGGCGGCCCCGCGGCCGGGCTTGGGGCGGAGCCCCATTCCAATCGCATTTAAAGTGATCTCTAATTCTTCCTTTCTCAGATTCCTCATTGATTCAAGCTGTGGGGGGAACGCCCCGTTCCGACGCTCTTTATCACTCTCTTTCCAGTGAAAACAAAGATTTCCCTTGCACATCCGGCCTCCACCATGGTATTCTCACCTCAGTTTCACGAACCCCGAGGCGGAATCCGCTTTATTCATCCTCCTCAAGAAGCGGATTCGTCAACCCACTGATTGACTCCTCTCTTTACGGTTCTTAAACCCAAGCAGATAAAAAAAGCCAATGTTGCGGGATGCCTCTGTCAAGAGGAGCGCCTCGATGGAATTTTGCTTGCCACTCAAGGGACAGAAATCCCTCACTCACTAGGAGAAAACCAAAGTATGTCATTTGAAGTATTGGGGCTCGACCCCGAAATTGTCCGCGCCGTGAAAGCCAGCGGCTACGAAAATCCGACGCCGATCCAGTCGCAAGCGATCCCGGTCATCATGAGCGGCAAAGACCTCATCGGCTGCGCGCAGACCGGCACTGGAAAGACCGCCGGTTTCACCCTGCCGATTCTGCACCGGCTCCGGGAAGGAAAATCTCCCTCGCTCCGCGCGCTGGTCCTGGTGCCGACGCGGGAATTGGCGGCGCAGGTCGAAGAGAGCATCAAGACCTATGGCCGCTACCTCCGCCTGAAAACCGAGGTCGTCTTCGGCGGCGTCGGCATCCGTCCGCAGAAAGACGCGCTCCGCCGCGGGGTCGATATTCTGATCGCCACGCCCGGAAGGCTCCTCGATCACCTTCGCCAGAAGCACCTGAACTTCCGAAGCCTGGAAGTGCTGGTCCTTGACGAAGCCGACCGGATGCTCGACATGGGATTTTTACCCGACATCCGGACGATTCTCGGCCACCTTCCGAAGGAGCGCCAGACCCTTTTCTTCTCGGCCACCCTCTCGGGCGAGGTGAAGAAGCTCGCCGGTGAAATCCTGAATAACCCCCACAAAATCGAAGTGGCGCCGCAAGGCACCCCGGCCGACGGGATCCGTCAGGTGGTCTACCCGGTCGATTCCGCGCGGAAGCGCGAGCTGCTGATCCACCTGATGGACCAGGAGAAGATGAACCAGGTGCTGGTCTTCACCCGGACGAAACACCGGGCGAACGATCTCGCCGCCCATCTGGAGAAGAAGGGAAAGCGGGTCGCGGCGCTGCATGGCGACAAGACGCAGGGGGCGCGAACCGAGGCGCTCGATCAATTCAAACGGGGGAAGATCCAGGTCCTCGTGGCGACCAATCTCGCCGCGCGGGGGCTCGACGTCAAGGGGATCACCCACGTCGTAAATTTTGAGATGCCCGAAGCGCCGGAAGATTACGTCCACCGGATCGGGCGGACCGCCCGGGCACAGGGAACCGGCGATGCCATCTCGTTGATGGCGCCGACGGAGCGGGGAAGTCTGCGCGACATCGAGCAGCTGATCGGCTCCCGTATCCCCCAGGTGATGGTGGCCGGATTCGAGTCGAAGGAGACGGCCGGCGGCAGACCGAAGGCGAAGCCGTCGTTTTCGCCCACCTGGAAAAAAGAAAACAGTTGGAGACAGACCGACGCCCGGAAACCGGCGAAGCGCTGGTAGACACACACCGATCCGGGGTTGAGAAATCCGCTTGATTTTCTCCCCGGATCGGGCTAGAATGCCGATTTTCGCAACGGATCAAATCAACAAAGAAGGAGAAGAAACATGGCAGTATTGGTTCGAAAGTATAAGTTGCCGAGCGGTCAGATTAAAGAGGATCGGATCGAAGGGGACCGGATCGAGCGCTATCTCGGCATGTTCGACCGGAACGATCTCAAGCAGATCGAAGCCGGTCAAAAAGTCACCATCGAAAAAGACGAGTGGCAGTTGATCCAGTAGCGCATTTTCCATTTAAGATGGAAACAATAGAGAGGCCCGGACCGGAAACGGTTCGGGCCTCTCTGCTTTATATCTATATTGGAATGGGGCTTTGCCCCAAGCCCCACCGCGGGGGTTGCGTAGGGGACAGGCACTATTTGCATGAAAGATAAGATTTCTAACAAATCCTACACTCTCCCTTGTGGATGTTCCCCGTTCAAGGTGAAAATATGCATCGGCGTTTCACCTACCTTATCAGGCCGCCCAGAAGCCGAAGTCCGCGCTGGACCGCGTCGGCGCTTGCTTGCGACCGTCGGGGTCCAGGGGTTCCCCCTGGCGCGCGGGGACGCCGGAGGGGCCGCAGCGCGGCGGCCCCGCGGCCGGGCTTGGGGCGGAGCCCCAATACAACCGCAATGCATTAAAAGAATTCGCCCCCGCACCTTGCCTCTCGGAGCGACTAATTTCGGTGAGGAAAAAAAACAGATATGATATTCTCGGTCGATGATCGATCGCCTCAACAAATCGGACGATGACCGAGCGACGCCACCCACCGGCTGGATAAAAAAGCTGATTCCGTTTCTCACCCTCCTCGCCCTCGCCGTGGCCCTCGGCGGCGTCGCATTGACCACCCTCCTCCCCTCCCAGATTTTCAAGCCAGACGCGCTCCGGGCGCAGGCGCTGGTCGAACGGGAGTATCAGGAGATGATCGACGCCGGCATCGGTGATTTTCCGAAGGAGACCACCGCGATCATTTCAAAAGAAGCGTGTTGGACGAATGGAAAAAACCTCTGCATCTACGGCTGGTACGCGGAGTGGAAGGGGAACGTCTATCTGATGAGCTTTACATATGCGGGTGAAGCTGAAGACCGGCAGGGGCGGCTGCGCGGATGGTGGTGGGAGGTCGACGTCGCAAAAGAGGCGGTCCGCCCCCTCTGGCGCGATCCGGCGCTTCAGAAGCAATACGGCCTGCAGGAGACCGACGAATTCCGCGCCGCCACCGAAGCCGGGCCCCTCCCCGACCGTCCGACCGTTCCCCCACTGATCAAAATTCCTTGAAAGACGGCGCGCCGAAGGCCAAAGGCCAGCCCCGCAGTTGACTGTAACCCGTCGCAGAAGGAAAGCCGTTAGCGTAGGACCCCTTCCTCGGTCCACCCCCCGCCCAGCGCCTTATAGAGTTGGACGATCGAAGAGAGATGAAGGCGGCGGGTGGAGGCGAGCGCAAGCTGCGCTTCGAAGAGATTCCGCTTGGCCGTAAGGACCTCGAGATAGGTGGAGAGGCCTCCCTTGTAGCGCACCTCGGCGAGATGCAGGGCCGATTGCAACGCATTGACCTGGACCTCCTGTGCTTTGCTTTGATCCTGCGCCGTCCGGACGGTGACCAGCGCGTCCTCCACCTCTTTGAAGGCGATAAGGATCGTCTGCTCATATTGCGCCAGAACCTGCCGGGCCTGCGCCTCGGCCACCTTCTGCTCATATCCCAACGTCCGGGCATTCAGGATCGGCGCAATCAGACCGGCCCCCGCCGACCCAAAGGTTTCTTTTCGAATGCCGGAGAGTTCCGGGCTGGCGACGCCGAGAAGGCCGGTCAGGCTGATCGTCGGAAAACGGGCCGCCGCAGCCTGTCCGATCCGGGCCGTGGCCGCGGCGAGTGATCCCTCCGCCCGGAGGATGTCGGGCCGGCGCTGGAGCAGATGAGAAGGAAGGCCGGCCGGCACCTCGGGCGGCATCCCCTGCCCGGTGAGCGGCCGGCCTCTTGGGATCTGGCTCGGATTCCTTCCCAAAAGCACGCTCAGCGCGCTCTCTTTCTGAGACATCGCCCGCGTCAGTTCCGCGGCCCTTGCTGTGGCGTTGGCCCGCTCCGCCTCGAACTGGTCGGCGTCGAGCCGGGAGGTCACCCCCTGCCGCAGCCTGGCCTTTGCAATCGCAATCGACTCCTCCCAGGATTGGAGGGCGTTTTGGGTGATCTCCAGTTGTAAGTCGAGCTGGCGAAGATCGAAATAAGATTGGGCGACGCCGCTGACCAGCTCCAGAATCACCGCGCGCCGGCTCTCCTCCTGCGCCAGCAGATCGGCGCGGGCCGCTTCATTCGCCCTCCGAACCCGGCCCCAGATGTCGAGCTCCCAGGAGAGGTTTCCCTGAAGATAGTAGTTCGTCGGTGTGGCGGTTCGGGCGATATCGAGGGCATGCAGCCGGCCGAAGGGGGCATTGGCTGTGACGGTCAGTTGCGGGGCGAATCCCAATTCCCCCCCTCCCAGCCGGGCCTGAAATTCTTCGACCGCGGCGGCCGCCTGTTGCAGCTCTTTATTTTCGTTCAACGCGATCCGGACCAGCTTCTGGAGTTCCTCATCGCGCAGCAGCTCCCACCAGGGAAGGTCGGCAATCGATTGCGCCTCCTTCTCCGCGGCGGCCAGGCGATACGATTCCGGAACCGGCACCTCGGGACGGGTATAGTTCGGCCCCATCGCGCAGGCGGTCAGCAACAGAGAGAAAACGGGAAGGGTGAAAAGACCGATCTTCATCTCAAGACCCTCCTTTCACGTGGGACGGGACTGCCTCGGCATCCAACGCCGCAGCCGGCTGGGGTGCGGGCCGCCGCCTGAGCTTCTGGACCACCACGAAAAAGAGCGGGGTGAAGAAGATGGCGAGAAAGGTTTCGGCCAGCATTCCCCCAAAGACCCCGGTCCCGATCGAATGCCGGCTGGCGGCGCCGGCGCCGGACGCGATGACGAGCGGTAAGATCCCAAGGATGAATGCCAGGGAGGTCATGAGGATCGGACGGAAACGAAGCCGCGAACCCTCGACCGCCGCCTGGGCCGCCGGCATCCCCTCCTTGTACCGCTGGTTGGCGAACTCCACGATCAGGATCGCATTTTTGGCGGAGAGACCGATGAGGGTGACCAGCCCGATCTGAAAATAGATGTCGTTGCTCAGGCCCCGAACCCAGACGGCCGAGAGCGCGCCGAAGATCCCGAACGGAACGGCCAGATTCACCACGAAGGGAATCGACCAGCTCTCATACTGCGCGGCCAGCACCAGAAAAACCATCAGCAAACCGAACCCGAACGCCAGGATCGATTGTCCTCCCGCCTGCCGCTCCTGGTACGAAATTCCGCTCCAGTCGAGCGAATAACCCTTTGGAACCAGCTGCTCCTTCGCCAACCGCTCCAGCGCATCGAGCGCCTGTCCGGAGCTGTAGCCGGGCGCGGCGCCTCCGAGCAGAAGGGCGGTGTTGAATCCGTTGAAATGGGTCACCGGGTCTGGCCCGCTGACATATTCGGTCGTCACGACCGTGTTGAGCGGGACCATCGAGGTGCTCCGGCCGTTTTGAGCCCTCACATAGATGTTCGCAATCGCCTCCGGGGTGGAGCGGTACTCCGGCTCGGCCTCGGTCTGCACCCGATAGACGCGGCCCGACTTGACGAAATCGTTGATGTACATGTTGCCGAAGTAGGCCTGCATCGTATCGAACACATCCGAGATCGACACCCCGAGCGCCTTGGCCCGCTCCCGGTCGACCCGGGCATAGAGCCTCGGCGCGGTAACGCGGAAATTGGTCCCGATCGCCCCGATCGCCGGGTTCTGCCTCGCTTTGGCGATGAACGCCTCGGCGTCGGCGGAGAATTTCCTGAAGTCTCCGCCGCTCGGGTCCTGCAACTGCACGGAGAAACCGCCGGTCGCCCCCAGCCCCCGGATCGGAGGGGCGTTGAAGGCGAGAATCATCGCTTCAGGGATCTTGGCAAACTCCCCGTACGAAGCGCCGACCACCGCCTTCACATGCTCGTGCGGCTTCTTCCGCTGATCCCAGGGCTTGAGCGGCAGAAAGATCGTCGCCGTATTCGGTCCCCGCGTGCCGAAGACGAAATTCTGTCCCGACAACACATTGGTATAATCGACCATCGGATTCGAGAGGTAATAGTCTTCCAGCTTCCGGAGTACCGTATCTGTTCTTTGTTTGGAGGCGCCGTCGGGAAGCTGGACCATCCCGATAAAGTAGCCCTGGTCCTCTTCCGGCAAAAAGCTGCTTGGAATCAGCTTGAACATGCCGACCGACAGAAACACCACCACGCCGAAGACCCCCAGAAAAATCACCGATCGTTTGATGATCCCGGCCACCGCGGCGCTGTAGCCGTCCCGAATCCGGTCGAAGAACCGGTTAAACAGGCGAAAAAATCCCTTCGGCTCGCCGTGGCTCGGCTTGAGGATCAGGGCGCAGAGCGCCGGGCTGAGGGTGAGCGCCACCAGGCCGGAGATGGCGACCGACATCGCGATGGTGATCGCGAACTGCTTGTAGAGCTGGCCTGTAATCCCGCCCAGGAATGCCACCGGGATGAAGACGGAGCAGAGGACGAGGACGATGGCGATGACCGGCCCGGTCACCTCCTGCATCGCCTTCCTCGCCGCCTCCTTCGGCAGAAGCCCGAGGGCCATGTGCCGCTCGACATTTTCCACCACGACGATCGCGTCATCGACCACGATCCCGACCGCCAGGATCATCCCGAAGAGGGTCAGGGTGTTGATCGAAAACCCGAGCGCCTGCATCCCCGCAAAGGTGCCGATGAGGGAGACCGGCACCGCCACCGCCGGAATCAACGTGGCGCGCCAGTTCTGCAAAAAGAGGAAGACGACGAGAATCACCAGGATCATCGCTTCGCCCAGCGTCTTGATCACCTCGTCGATCGAAACCTGGATGAACGGGGTGGTATCGAACGGAATATCCCAGGTCACGCCGGCCGGAAAGTTTCTGGCCATCCTCGCCATCTCGCTGCGAACTTGCTTGATGGCGTCGAGGGCGTTGGCTCCCGGCGAGAGAAAGGTGATGAGATAGGTCGAGGGCTTTCCGTTTTTCCGCGCTTCCGACGTGTACGATTGCGCTCCCAACTCCACCCGGGCCACATCTTTGAGCCTCACCATCGATCCGTCCGGAAGGGCGCGGACGATCAGATCTTCGAACTCTTTCACCTCGGTCAGGCGCCCCTGGGTGATCACCGGGAAGGTGAGCTCCGTTCCCTTCAAGGCCGGCTCCCGCCCGATCGTGCCGGCGGGAAAATCGCGGTTCTGCTCCCGGACGATGTTCGCGATATCCGTCGGCGTCAGCTTCAACTGCGCCATCCGGACCGGGTTCAAAATCAACCGCATGCTGTAGTTTTGCTGCCCGAAGACGATCGCATCCCCGATGCCGGGGACCCGCCGGATGTTGTCGAGCACCTGGAGCGTGGCGAAGTTGGAGAGAAAAAGGGTATCGTATCTCGGATCGTCGGAGCTCAAGGCCACGACCGCCAGCAGATCGGGGGAGACTTTTCTAACCGTGACCCCCTGGCGGGCCACTTCCTGAGGAATCAAGGGTTCGGCTTGCTTGACGCGGTTCTGCGTCTGGACCTGGGCGATGTCGATGTTGGTTCCGATCTCGAACGTCAGCTTGACGGTCACGTGGCCGTCGTTAGTGCTGGTGGAGTCATAATAAAGGAGGTGGTCGATCCCGGCGAGCTGGACTTCAATGGGACGGGCGACCGAGTCGGCCGCAATCTCGGCGCTGGCGCCGGGATAGTCGGCGTCGATCTGCACCACCGGCGGGGTGATTTCAGGAAACTGGGCGATTGGAAGGGCCTTCATCGCCACGAGACCGATAACCACGATCACAATCGAGATGACCGAAGCGAAGATCGGGCGATCGATGAAAAAACGGGAGCTCATGGGATGGCCTCCTTCTTTCTGGTCTCCGGCTCTTTTGGGGTCTCAGACTTCTTCTTGGTTTCAGGCGCTCGCTTCGTTTCCGGCTCCTTCGGCGCAGGCGGTTGACCCGCCTCAGCGGTTTGATTCGATGCCACGGCGCCGGCGGCCGGAATCGGTTTGACCGGCGCTCCCGGCATGATCCGGTGCATCCCGTCGACCACGACCCGCTCTCCCGCCCGGAGTCCGTTTTCGATCAGCCACTGGTCTCCCTTCCAGGCGGCCGCCTGGACGTCGCGGACTTCCACCTTGTCGTCTCCCCCCACCACGTAGACGATCGAGCCTTTCGCCCCTTGCTGCACCGCGCGTTGAGGAACAAGGACGGCGCCGGTTTTCGTCTCTCCTTTCACGCGAACTTTTATAAATTGTCCCGGAAGCAGGATACGGTCGGGATTCGGAAAGACGAACCGGCCCTGTCTCGACCCGGTCTCGACATGATAGACGACATCGGCAAAATCGAGCTTTCCTTCATGGGGATAGAGGGTGCCGTCCGAAAAGGTGATCGCCCCGCGGAGATCGTAGAGATCGGGCTGGGGCCCCTTTTTCCCGGCGACCTCTTTGCGCCGTTGCAGGAAGTAGCTTTCCGGCGCGCTCACCGTCACATAGATCGGGTTCACCTGATAGATGACGGTCAGCAGATCGCTCTGCGCCGACACCAGACGCCCCTCGTAGACCCGGGTCCGCTCGATCAGGCCGGCGATCGGCGCGGTGATCAGGGTATTGTCGAAGTCGAACTGCGCCCTCACCCGATCTCCCTTCGCCCCTTCCAGCGCCGCGCCGGCGATCAGCGCTTCCGACGTGGCGTCATCGACCTCTTTCTGGCTGACCGCCTGCTCGTTTAAAAGAGGCCGGAGGCGATCGATGTTCTGTCTGGCCTGCGCCAGCCGGGCCTCGGCGAGGGTCACCTTCGCTTTCGCGCTCATCAAGGCGGCCTGGAACGGCACCGGATCAATCTGATAGAGCCGGTCTCCTTTTTTGACCTCGCGACCTTCCTGAAAGAATTTCTGCCGGATGATTCCGGTGACCTGAGACCGGATCTCAACCGGCCGGGAGGACTCCGCCTGGCCGATAAACTCCGGCTCATCCAGCACGGTCTGGGTGGTCACCGTGACCACCGCGACTTCCGGGACAGGAGGAGGGGGCGCGGAGGTAACCTCCTTTTTGCAGCCGGCCAATCCGATGATTCCGATAGACGCGAGCAAAGCGGCCATGCCTCTGAGTATTCCGGGATGTAAACTGAGCTTGATTGCCATTGAAACTCCTATTTTGATTTGTGGCGGGACGATCCATCGTGACGCCGCCCGTTTGGGTCAACCACGACGATCTTTTTTTCCGCAATCGGGAAGCGGCTCTCCTCTGATTTCGGCGACGATCGCCTTGACCATGCAGCCGCCCCCGACCAGATCGGCCCCGTCCCGGAACATCCGCGCCAGCAACGCCTTTCCGGCCGCATCGACGAAGATCACCTCGCTCAGGCCGATCTCCATCGGCAGCGACTTCAAATTGATCTTCACTTTATTCCAGAAGCGCTCCAACTCCTCGACCCACGGTCCCGCCAGGCTTCCCACCAGCTCTAAAATCGATTTTTTCTCTTCGGTTCGAATCGTGATCTTCAGCATCGGCTACTCCTCGCGATCGAACAGAATAGCAATGATCGTTCCCTGGGATGGACCTTTTGAATATAAATCTTAAAACCTTGAAAATTAAAAGAGGCTGAGGTTCTTGCGAGGCGGACGTGTTGCGGTTTCGGGGCGGCGTGCCGACGGCATCTGCCGAAATATCGGCAGATGCCGGGATCTCGGCGTCAGAGCCGGAGGGGGCGGACCGGGGCGAGGAGCGCTTCGGGGTGCTCCCGCCAGACCGCCGGCTGGACGTCGATGTAGAGCTCGATTTCATTCCCATCGGGATCGGCGATGTAGACGCTGTGCGTCACGCCGCCATGGTCGGACATCCCGGTGATCGGCACGCTGGCCGCGCGAATCTGATCGATCGCCTGCCGGAGGGCGTCGTCGCTCTCCCCGACCTTCAGACCGAAATGATAGAGTCCCACCCGCGGGTTCGGCGGGATCGGCGCCGCATCGTCGCCGGCATGAATCAGCAGCAGCTCGTGATGGGTCCGCCCTGAGGAGAAAGCAACCGCCCAGGGAACCATCGATGCCACCTCCCGCCAGCCGAGCAGGTCCCGATAGAAACGGCGCGACCGTTCCAGATCGCCGACATAAAGAACGATGTGCCCCAGCTCTTTTATTTCCATGAGATTTCTCCTGATTGATATCAATTTTTTGGAGAGCAAGAATCGTTCCCGCCCGGAAGTCGGCTCATGAAGCCCTTCAAATCAGTCAGTAGAAAAACGCTGTACATCGCTTATTTCGGTATGATAAAATCACTCCGTTTGACCGAAAATAAGTGATCGGAGAGGGTGATGAAAAGATTTGAAATTCATTTAAAGATGATTTCGATGGTTCTCCTTTTTCTTGCCGGGAGCCTCCCCGCGCTGGCGTATGAGACCGTTCCGGTGGAGAACGGCGGGTTCGTCACCGGCAGGGTGGTCCTCAACGGGCCGGTTCCCGAGCCGCGTGTGTTTCCGATGGTCCTCTACCCGTTCGGCGATTTCTGCAAGAAGATCTCCGACGCAAAAGGACATGTCGTTCTCAAGGAGTTCAACGTCAACGAGACCGGCAGCCTCCAGGACGCCGTCATCGCCATTCAGGAGATTCCGCGAGGAAAGGGGTTTCGCGCCGATGAAAACCGGCTGATCGCGATCAACTGCATGTTTCATCCGGCGAACGTTTCGGAGGACGAGCAGTTTGAAGTCATAGAGGGAAACCTCGTCCACATCCATCCCCTCGTCAGCGTCATGCGGAACCGGCATGTCCTCTCCGTCTCAAACCACGACCCGGTGATTCATGACGCCCAGTTCTATCAGAAAGAAACAGGCCGCCGGATCACCCGCTTCTCGATCCCGATCTCAAACCGGGTCCAGAAGGAGTGGGTCTATCTCGATCCGGGGAACAAGATCGCCCAGATCATCTGCGGCATGCATGAGTACATGCAGACCTGGGCCTGGGTCGTCGACAATCCCTATTTCGACAAGACGGCCCGCGACGGCGCGTATGCCATCGACCGGATCCCGCCGGGAACATACAGGGTCGTCGCCTGGCACCCGCATCTCAAGCCGATCGAAAAGGTCGTCACCGTCCCGCCCGGCGGACATGTAAAGCTCGATTTTGAATTCGACGCCAAAGAGGTGATCCGGCCGATCTACGAAACGCAGAAACAATTTAGGATCTCTCCGGAGCGGGACCCGAACGTCAACCTCTTCGGATGCGAGGGGCCGTTCTGCGTAAAACGGGAGCACGACCACGAGGAGGAGTAAGCCTCAATCCTATTCCGTTTTTCCCCGCTCCTGAAACCGATTCAGCCGTTCTCCCACATATTTCCAGAGCGCGATGAAGCGGTGATGTTTGCTTGCCGCCGCTCTTTGGGATTTGTAGATTCCCTTGTGTCCCGAAAAATAATAACTCGACAGACAGGCCGCGAAGGCGTAACCGCCGATTTCGGGGCCGAAGATTTCCATCGCCATGATCGCGCAGGCGATCGGCGTGTTCGCGGCCCCCGCAAACACCGCTGAAAACCCAACCGCCGCGAGCAAAGGGGGGCTGATATTGAAGAAGACGGACACCGCGCTCCCGAAGGTCGTTCCGATAAAAACCAGCGGGATAAATTCCCCCCCTTTGAACCCGGAGGCAAGGGTGAGAGCGGTGAAAAGGCCCTTTAGCAGCGGAACCTGCAGTTCTGGCGGCGTTGACAGTGCCTCTTGAATCACCGGAATTCCGAGCCCGGCATACAAATAAGAGCCTTCCAGCCGATAAAACAACAGAAGCAGAAGACCGCCGACCAGCGGCTTGAGCGGCGGATAGCGGATCGATCTTCCGATCAATGCTTCCACAACATGAGTCAACCCCGCGAAAGAGAACGCCACGATTCCGCAAAGAGATCCAAAAAAAATCACCAGAAGCCACGTTTTCCATTCGTAATCGATATTTTGCACCCTGGGGTAAACCGAATGAGGGGCCTGCAGCAGAAGGGTGACGAAGTAGCCGGCAAAGGAGGCCACCAGGCATTCAAACCATGCGAACAGCCGGAGTTTGCCGATCTGAATGACCTCCATCCCAAAAACGGCGCCGGCCCAGGGGGCGCCGATCGCCGCGCCGAAACCGGCGCCGATACCGGCCGCGAGCAATATTTTTCGTTCAGCCGGTTCGACCCTGAAAAAGGAGGAGAGCTGATCCGAAAGCGACGCCCCCATCTGGACGGCCGTTCCTTCCCGGCCGGCCGATCCTCCAAAAAGATGGGTGATCACCGTCCCGAGCAGAATCAAAGGGGCCATCCGGACCGGAATGGTTTTGTTGGGCTGATGGATCTCGTCCAGAATGAGGTTGTTGCCGCCGGCCACGTCCCGGCCGTAATGGTGATAAACCAGGCCGATCACGAGCCCTGCGAGAGGGAGAAGCCAGATCAACCCCGGATGCGCTTTCCGGGTTGCGGTCGCCCATTGGAGGAGAATTAAAAAAATCGTTGCGGCGAGGCCCGCCAGAATGCCGGCCAGGGCGCTAAAACAACTCCATCGGAGATATCTACTGACGATTTTGACGAAGGGTTGTTTCAAGGCGAACTCCCACCGTGGTTTTGGTAGGAGTCATCAGCACGACCTGATTAAGGTAGGCGGTTAACGGCAGACCCCATTGCCTGTTCGATAGAGATTAGAAGGAGTATACAGAAAACGAAACCATTTTCACTGAAATGATCCCGATCGGTCTCATTTCAGTTCAGATCTCAAAAACGGACCGACGGCGGGTCATCCCAAGGCGCGCCATCTTTGATTGCAGGGTGGTCCGCTTCATTCCCAGACGGGCCGCGGCGCCGGCCGGACCGCCGATCACCCAGCCGGTCTCCTCCAGGACCCGGAGGATATGTTTGCGCTCCGCGGCTTTGAGCGTGGCGGTTCCGTTGGCGGACTCTTCCGCCGGAAGCTTCTTCTGCGGGGGGGTCCGCTCCATCAGCTCGCCAAGCGGGGCGCGCAGCGTCGGCCCCTGGGAGAGGATCACGGCCCGCTCGATCAGATTCTCCAGCTCGCGGACGTTGCCGGGCCAGGGGTAGTGGGTCAGCGCCGCCATCACCTCGGTCGGGATCGTCTCAATCTCCTTATTCATCCGCCGGGCGTACTTCTGGGCGAAATACCGGACCAGCATGGGGATATCCTCGGCCCTGTCGCGCAAGGCGGGCGCCGTCACCGGAAAAACGTTGAGGCGATAGTAAAGGTCGCTTCTAAATTGCTTTTCGGCGACCATCTCGACCAGGTCGCGGTTGGTCGCCGCCACCAGCCGGACGTTAACCCGGATCGTCTTATTGCTTCCAAGCCGTTCGAATTCCTGCTCCTGCAGCACCCGCAAAAGCTTGGTCTGCAGCTCCAGCGGGATGTCCCCGACCTCGTCCAGAAAAAGGGTCCCTCCGTGCGCCAGCTCGAACCGGCCGATCTTCAGCGCGATCGCGCCGGTGAAGGCCCCCTTCTCATGGCCGAAAAGTTCGCTCTCCAGCAGGCCGGTCGGGATCGCCGCGCAGTTGAGTTTGACAAAGGTCCGCTCGCGCCGGCCGCTCAGGTGGTGAAGGGCGCGGGCAATCAGCTCTTTTCCGGTCCCGGTCTCCCCCTGAATCAGGACGGTCGAATCGGTCGGCGCGACGATTTCGACCTGCTTTAGCACCCGCTTCAGCGCCGCGCTCTCTCCGACGATCTCTTCGAAGTTGTACTCGGTCCGGATCTCCTCTTCCAGGTAAAGCTTTTCGACCGCGAGCTTGTTTTTGTAGTCGGCGATCTGGCGATAAGCCAGGGCATTCTCCACCGCAATCGCCACCTGGTTCGCGACCTGGCAGAGAAGATCGACCTCTTCCGGAGAAAAAGCCTCTTTGTTCCGGCTGGCCAGGTTGAGCGTTCCGAGCAGGCGGTCGTGCGAGACAAGCGGCACGCAGCAGGCCGATTGAATCCCCTCGTCGCTCAGGGCCCGTCCGATTTCGGGGGAGAGTTTTTCAAAATCGGCGGCGCTATGGAACACCGGCTGCCGCGACCGGAGCGCCTGAGCAATCGGCGAGTCGTCCATCCCGCAGACGATCCCTTCCTGGAAATGGCCCTTCCCTTCCGGGAAATCGAGCGCGTGCAGCCGCATCTCGTTTCGTTCGGGCTCGTAGAGTCCGAGGCTGATCATGTCAGCCCGCAGCACCCGCCGAAGGTTGGCGCTGATCGCCGTAAAGAGCGTCCGCAAATCAAGGGTCGAGACGACCGCATTGTTGACGTCGAGAAGGAGACGGAGGCGGTCGCGCTCCCGGGTCAGCGCCTGCTGGTACGACTGGGCAGTTTCATAGAGGGTTTGATACTGCTGGGGGGTAATGCCCGGGGAGAGCGCTTTCTCCTCGCGCCAGGTGATCGATTTCTGATCCATTGGATTTCGCCTTTTCCGGCGGGCTGGAAAATCTTCTCACCGCCCAATTTGCGGGAAAGTGCCTGCCGATGATGAAGCCCGATTCTACCGGAACCTTTCGCGCTTTGCAAGATTCCGATCAATCCGAGGTATCTCCAAAGCAACGCACGCGCGATCCGTTCCACCGAAAATTGCCGGTCCGCGTCACACAGAACGGGGGTCGCCGAAAGGGAGGAGATAGCCTTTGATGATCAAGTCCGGCGCAGGATGAAAATCAAGCTCGGGGGCCCGGACAAAACCGATCCGCTCGTACATCCGCATCGCCGTCCGCATGACGTCGGAGGTGTGGAGGGTCAGCGCCGAAGCGCCCGCCCGGCGGGCGCGCCGAACGCACTCCCGGACCAGCGCCGCCCCGACGCCGCGGCCCCGCGCCGCAGGCGCGACCGCCAAGAGGCGCATTTCAGGCGATACGATCGGAACCGGAGGACGATTGGAGGAGAAGAAGACCGTTCCGACCGGGTAGAGCAGGATGGCGCCGACGATCGCCCCCTCCCGCTCGGCGACGATCTGCTCGGCCGGCTTCACATCGGCCAGCGTCGCCAGGATGCTTTTCCGGTAGCCCTCCCAGTGGACCGGCATCTGAGGGGCATACTCTTGATAAGCCGAGAGGGTCACCTCCCGGACCGCATCGCGGTCGTGTTCGCCCGCGTCGCGAAGCTGCAGCTCCTTCATTTTTATACCCTCAATAGGTGTAATCCGTCACCTCAGAAGGATATCCTGCAACATTGCGCCGGGTCAAGGAGAGCGGAATGAGGGGATCGATTGAAGTGGCGGCGGGATGCCCCTAGATCAAAGGTTCGTTGACAAGGGTTCATTAAAGTGGTACGTTATTTCATACTTTATTAGGTACTTTAAGGAGGCATTGAAATGACGGTCAGCATCACGGAGGACATTAAATCGGCATCAGACTTGAAGAAACATATGAGGGAGGTGTTTGATCACGCACATAAGACGGGTCGTCCGGTGATTGTCACCGTCAATGGACGGCCGGACGTCGTCCTGCTCGATGCGGCTGTCTTCGAGAAAAAACTCATGGCGCTGAATCTGTCTCATCTGCTGACAGAATCCGAGGCCGATATCCGCTCCGGCGAGGCCCGTTCCGCGCGCGCGTTCCTGAAATCTTTCAAACATGCCAAAAAAATATCGCGTTAAGATCACGCGTCGCGCCGAGGAAGACGTCGAATCAATCTACACCTATATTCATCGTGATCGTCCTCAGGCGGCGCTGGATTTTGTATCCGAGTTAGAACGCCAAATCTCTTCGTTAGAGCGTTTTCCCTTGCAGTGTCAGACCCTCCCCGAGGCTTCAGAACTGGGGATTTCTCACCGACATATTCTCTATGGCGAATATCGCACCGTTTTTCGCGTTCACGGAGGCACAGTCTATATCCTCCGTGTGATTCATGGCGCCCGCCTTTTAGACTTGCGCGTGCTTGAATAGGTCCTTACTTTCATTATCCACTGAT